>JACCDZ011333400.1_pt1 | contig 14575 bp, 8 predicted proteins | sample 7449551 | NCBI WGS metagenome assembly JACCDZ01 (sample SAMN15323452, study PRJNA562643) | freshwater metagenome | isolation source: river surface water | place: USA:Blue River Watershed | collected 2017-08-18 | reverse complement strand
GGAATTCGGTAAGGGGACAGACCGGCCGCGCTGTGGCTTGGTTCCGTCTAGTCCTGATGATATCGGGCAGTGATTTTAGCCACAGTACCGTCTTTGCGCATCCGGTCTAGCGTGCCGTTGAGCAGCGCAACGGTGCGGTCGTCCATGCGCGGGTGGCACGCCAGGTACATGAAGGTGGTATTGAAGGTCATCACCGGGCGAATGTCGGCTGCTTTTTCGCGGGTAGCCAGCGTAGCTCCGCTGTATTTGCCGGTAGCCCAGAAGTCGATACGCCCGGCCACCAGCTTGCGTACGTTTTGCGCGTCGGTTGTCGTTAAATCTACCTCGAAATTCTTGCTGATCAGGTACTGCGCAATGGCGTCGCCACTATAACCGCCCAGCCGGTAAGGGCGCACCGATTCCAGCGTGGTGACCACGGCTCTGTTATCGCTACGGGCGTACAACACCCAGGGGTTTTCCACGATGGGGCCTATCCATTTGAGCTGGTGCTCGCGCTGCTCGGTGCGCGTGGTGGAGTACACGCAGGTGCCGGGCTCCAGCACGGCGCGATTGAACGCTCGCACCCACGGCAACAGCTCGATATCGTGGCTGATACCGGCGCGCTGCAATAGCTGGTGCACGATCTCGGTAGACAGCCCGGTAATGCGGCCGCCGGCGTCGGCCATATTGAACGGCGGGTAGTCTTCGGTCAGCAGCTTCAGGTGCGCCGGGTCGGCTGCCTGCGCCGGCGTCAGGCTGAGGCAAGCACTGAACAGGCTTACCGATAGAAATTGCTTCATGGCGCACGCTCCCGAAACAAACATCCTGTTACCAGTGTAGGCGCTTCTGCCCGGGAGGCGGGGCAAGTTGCGATTTTTCTTGGCTGCTCAGCGGGCTGCGCTGCCAGGCACAGCAGCGGTCATAACGCGGGGGCTGGCGCAGCCAGTAAGCTACCCGGCACCCGCTGCGTTTTTCGCGGCGCCAGTATCGCCGCCAGCGTCCCCACCATCGGCTTGGTGCTGTGCTTGCCATCTCTTGCCTTTCACAGGATGCGATAAGGGCAATCTAGCGGGCACGGCAACAAAAGCCTGACAAATACAGCCGGCGCGCTGTTAAACAGGCATAAAAAAACGGCACCTTGCGGTGCCGTTGGCGGGGCCGGTTACGCGGCTTACTTGGCGCGATTCAGCGCCTTGCCGCCGATATCGCGGCGCAGCTGCTTGCCGGCAAACTGGATCTGGTCTGCCACGGCGTAGGCTTTTTGCTGCGCCATCTTCACGCTATCGCCCAGGCCCACTACGCACAGCACACGGCCACCGCTGGTGACCAGCTGCTTGTCGGCATCGAACGTGCTGCCGGCGTGGAAGGTCATGGTGTCTTCGGTGTGCGCCGGTATGCCGCTGATCAGGTCGCCCTTGCGCGGGGCTTCCGGGTAGCCATCGGCCGCCAGTACCACGCCCAGTGCCACACGGCGGTCCCAATCGGCTTCTACCGTGTCCAGCTTGCCGTTCACGCCGGCTTCCAGCAGCACGGTGAAGTCGGACTTCAGGCGCGCCATGATGGGCTGGGTTTCCGGGTCGCCAAAGCGGCAGTTGAACTCGATGGTGAACGGGTTGCCGTCGGCGTCTATCATCAGGCCGGCGTACAGGAAGCCGGTGTAGGTGTGGCCGTCGGCCTTCATGCCACGCACGGTAGGCATGATGATTTCGCGCATCACGCGGGCGTGGATTTCCGGGGTCACCACCGGTGCCGGGCTGTACGCGCCCATGCCGCCGGTGTTGGGGCCCTTGTCGCCGTCCAGCAGGCGCTTGTGGTCCTGGCTGGTGGCCATGGCCAGCACGTTGTCGCCGTCTACCATCACGATAAAGCTGGCTTCTTCGCCCTGCAGAAAGTCCTCGATCACCACGCGCGCACCGGCGTCGCCCATCTTGTTGCCTACCAGCATGTCGTCGATGGCGGCGTGCGCTTCGTCCAGCGTCATCGCCACCACCACGCCCTTGCCGGCAGCCAGGCCGTCGGCCTTGATCACGATAGGCGCGCCCTTGCGGCCAACGTAGTCGTGGGCGGCAGCGGCGTCGCTGAAGGTTTCGTAGCCGGCGGTAGGAATACCGTGGCGCTGCATGAAGGCCTTGGCAAAGTCCTTGGAGCTTTCCAGCTGCGCCGCGTACTGCGTGGGGCCGAAGATTTTCAGGCCGGCGGCACGGAAGGCGTCCACCACACCGGCAGCCAGCGGGGCTTCGGGGCCGACTACCGTCAGCTCGATTTTTTCGTCACGGGCAAACGCTACCAGCTCGGGGATGGCGGTAATGGCCACATTGGTCAGATTCGGGTCCAGCTCGGTACCCGCATTACCCGGCGCCACATACACTTTGGACACGCGGCGGGATTGGGCAATGCGCCAGGCCAGTGCGTGTTCGCGGCCACCAGAGCCGATTACCAGGATTTTCATCTGCTTTCCTCAAACATGGGTGTCGTCGTGCGGCTGCCTGTGGCAGCGCGCAAGGTTAATAGTGAATGCGGCCAAACAGGAAAAACACATTACCGTTGCCTTTGGGCCCCGGCATGAACGACGCCATCAGCGCACTCTTGCGGTACTGCAAGGACGCCAGCGGCAGCACCACCGGTACCGGCAAACCTTTCAGGGTATCGGTACGGCTGGTGAGAAAGGCGGTAAAACCGGCCCCCACCTTCCACTCGCCCGCTATGGGTACCATTTTCTGGTAGCCGTAGCCGGCAGTGGGCTCCACGTCTTTGTGCGAGTCCAGAAACGCCATGGCGTATACGCCATGCCAGTCGCCGTCTTCGTCGTACAGGCTTTTGCCCACGCCGCCGCCCCAGGCGCGCTCGTTGAACGACTTGATCTTCTCGGCGCTATACATGCTGCGCAAATGGTAGGCGTAACCGGTGGCGTAGATATCGGTTTCGCCGTCGTTCAGCACCTGGGTGGTGCGGCGACAGCCTTTATCCAGCCAGCTATCACTGCTACCGCATTCCAGCGCCTGTGCTGATGCTGCCACCAGCAGCAGGCTGCTCAATACAAAACTGTTTCTTATCAAAACTACTGCCTCTACAAGGTTGGCCGCAAGGACAGCGCGGCCAACCTTGCGGCAGAAAAGCTTAATGGCGGAAGTGACGTACGCCGGTGAGCACCATGGCAATGCCGTGCTCGTCGGCGGCGGCGAACACTTCGTCGTCACGCATGGAGCCTCCCGGCTGGATGATGGCCTTGATGCCCTGCTCGGCGATCACATCGATACCGTCGCGGAACGGGAAGAAGGCATCGCTGGAGGCCACGGCACCTTGCAGCGCCAGGCCAGCGTCTTGTGCCTTGCGCGCGGCGATGCGGGTGGAGTCCACACGGCTCATCTGACCGGCGCCGATACCGGCAGTCTGGCCGTTTTTGCAGAACACGATGGCGTTGGACTTCACGTACTTGGCCACGCGCCAGGCGAACAGCAGGTCGGCCATTTCCTGTTCGGTCGGGGCACGCTTGGTTACCACGCGCAGCTCGTCCAGGCCCACGTTACGGATATCCGGGGTCTGCACCAGCACACCACCGCCTACGCGCTTCAGTTCGAAACGGTTGGCGCCGTCGTGCAGCGGTACTTCCAGCACGCGCACGTTTTTCTTGGCGGCGATGATGGCTTTGGCTTCATCGGTAAACGACGGTGCCATCAGCACTTCCAGGAACTGGCCGGTTACCGCTTCCACGGTTTCGGCGTCCACCGGGCGGTTGAAGGCAATGATGCCGCCAAAGGCGCTGGTGGTATCGGTAGCAAACGCCAGACGGTAGGCGGTAAGCGTGTCGGCAGCAATGGCCACGCCGCACGGGTTGGCGTGCTTCACGATGACACAGGCCGGGGCGTCGAAGGTTTTCACGGCTTCCCAGGCGGCGTCGGCGTCGGCGATGTTGTTGTACGACAGCTCTTTACCCTGCAGCTGGCGGTAACCGGCAATGGTACCGGCAGCCGGGTCCAGGTCGCGGTAGAAGGCGGCGGACTGGTGCGGGTTTTCGCCGTAACGCATGTCCTGCACTTTCACGAACTGCACGTTCAGGCGGTCTGGGAAGGCGGCACGGTCCGGCACGCCGGCGTCTACGCCTTCGGCCAGGCTGGTCAGGTAGTTCGAGATGGCGCCATCGTAGGCGGCGGTGTGGGTAAAGGCTTTTTTACACAGGCTCAGGCGGGTCAGCTTGGACAGCTGGCCGGCGTTGGCCTGCATTTCGGCTACCAGCGCGCTGTAGTCTGCCGCGTCGGTCACGATGGCCACGTGCTGCCAGTTTTTGGCAGCGGAGCGCACCATGGTAGGGCCGCCGATATCGATGTTCTCGATCGCGTCTTCCAGCGGGCAGTCAGCCTTGGCGATGGTGGCTTCAAACGGGTAGAGGTTCACGCACACCAGGTCGATGTTGCCGATACCGTGCTCTTGCATGGTGGCCACGTGTTCCGGCAGGTCGCGACGGCCCAGAATGCCGCCGTGTACTTTCGGGTGCAGGGTTTTCACACGGCCATCGAGCATTTCCGGGAAGCCGGTGTAGTCGGATACGTCAATTACCGGCACGCCGGCATCGCGCAGCAGTTTGGAAGTACCGCCTGTGGACAGGATTTCTACACCGAAACCCGCCAGGGCACGGGCAAACTCCAGTACACCGGTTTTGTCGGAAACGCTGATCAGCGCACGTTCGATCTTGGTCATGGTTCTCTACCGCTAGTCTAAAAAACAGTGGCCAGGCTACTGCCTTGCCGTGATAAATACTGGCCGTGCTGCTGTGCCGGCGTATGCCTGCACGGGCCGCAACGGCCTGGCTGAATGATCCCGTCCCCCGCCCCTGCCTTGCAGGGGAGTTAGCGGCAGTGCCAGTGCACTGCCACATGGTTTTATAGTGCCTGCCGCACCGTGCGACAGGTTTCAGGCAAAACAAAAGCCACCCGCTTGCACGGGTGGCTTGGCTGTCAGATCAGGTCGTAGGCCTTCATCTTCTTGCGCAGGGTGTTGCGGTTCAGGCCAAGCAGCTCGGCCGCCCGCGTCTGGTTACCCTGCGTGTGGTTCAGCACGACTTCCAAAAGCGGTTTTTCCACACACGCCAGCACCATATCGTAAATGGCAGCAGGCGCTTCGCCGTCCAGATCGCGAAAGTACTGCTCCATGGCCAGGCGCACGCTAAGGGAAATATCGTCGTTGTTTTGCATGATGTTATTGTTGTCTTGGTGGTTATGCCAGCGCGTCGGCTTCGGCGCTGGTGCTGCTGTCTGCTACGTATTGCAGCCGGTCCGAATGCCGGGCCAGGCTATCAAAATAATGCGCTACGGCTTGCTGCTGCTCGGCCGTGGTTTCCAGCTGGTACATCGCCTGGCGGAATTCGTTACTGCCGCGCAGCCCCTTGGTGTACCAGGCAATATGCTTGCGCGCGATACGGCTGCCGCTGTACTCCCCGTAAAAATCGTACAGCTCGGCCAGGTGCGCTTGCATGATGGCGCTGATCTCGGCGATACGCGGCGGCGGCAACAGCTCGCCGGTATCCAGATAATGCTGGATCTCGCGAAAGATCCACGGCCGCCCCTGTGCCGCACGACCGATCATGATGGCGTCGGCACCGGTGTAGTCCAGCACGTATTTGGCCTTCTGCGGGCTGTCGATGTCGCCGTTGGCGATCACCGGCATGCGCACGGCCTGCTTTACCGCAGCAATGGTGTCGTACTCGGCCGCGCCGCGGTACATGTCTTCGCGCGTGCGCCCGTGCAGGGCCAGGGCGGCGATGCCGGCATCCTCGGCCATGCGCGCTACCTGCAGCGCGGTTTTCACGTCCTGGCTCCAGCCGGTACGCGTTTTCAGCGTGACCGGCACGTCCACCGCCTTCACCACCGCTTCCAGAATGCGGCCAACGTTGTCCAGGTCACGCAGCAAAGCGCTACCGGCGGCAACATTGCACACCTTCTTGGCGGGGCAGCCCATATTGATGTCGATGATCTGCGCGCCGTGTTCCACGTTCAGGCGGGCGGCGTCGGCCAGCATCTGCGCATCACCACCGGCAATCTGCACCACGATGGGCTCGACTTCGCCTTCGTGGTTGGCGCGGCGCAGCGTCTTGGGCGTGGTCCACAGTGCCTTGTTGGCGGTAATCATTTCCGATACCGCCATGCCCGCGCCCAGCTTTTTGCACAGCATGCGGAACGGCCGGTCTGTCACGCCCGCCATGGGGGCGACGATCAGACGGTTTTTCAGAACGTAAGGGCCGATTTGCATCGCAAAAAGAAGGACATGGGGTGAAAAGGGTCGCCATTGTACTGCCTTTTACGCGGCGGGTAAAAAGCTTTTTGCCTATTTTTTGAGCAATGACAATAGCAGAAAGAAATGCCCGTTCGCGGTGCAAAGGGCGGAGCCGCACCAGCATGTGGCGGGCGACAGGAATGGGGGGCGGGAAGTTGGCCGATAAGCCGGGTTTTGTCGTTGGACAGTCATTCCTCTAGTCTTGCCGTTACCGACAAGCTCAAGCAACCTACCCGGGTACAGCGCGGGCCACGCCAATGTACCCCTATTTGGTCTTGCTCCGGATGGGGTTTAGCCTGCCGTGCGCATTACTGCGTCCGCGGTGCGCTCTTACCGCACCTTTTCACCCTTGCCTGTGCTGCAGCACCCTTGCGGGTTACTGCGGCCATCGGCGGTTCAGCTCTCTGTTCCACTTTCCGTCGCCTCGCGGCGCCTGGCCGTTAGCCAGCATCCTGCCCTGCGGAGCCCGGACTTTCCTCCCCGTGCAAGCACGCGGCGACTGTCTGTCCAACTTCCCGGCGCGGATTGTACCGCAAACCGTGGCATAACGCCGCACGCACTGACAAATATCAATACCTGGCCTGCCTGCGTTTCTATAATGCACCCTCCCCCTCTCTGTACTAGGTGTTGCCGTGTCACGTTTGCCCGACCAGACCCGCCTCGCCCGCCTGCAACTGGCGGGTATGCTGAGCCTGGTAATTACCGTGGTGGTCTTGCTGGCCAGCTACTTTTTTTACCAGCAATGGCAGGATTACCAGAGCAACCGCCAAGCCGTGCAACAGCAAGCGCTGCAGCACGGGCAGACCTTCCTGCGCACCTGGGGCGACGACGCCATCATCACGCTGGACACGCTGGATAAGCAGACACATACCTTGCTGCGCCAGCGTATCCGCGAGCAAGTTGACCAGGCCCACGCCCTGGCTACCGCGCTGTATCTGACCCATGCGCACTCCAGCCAGCCTACCAGCCGCTCGCGGCGCGAAATCGTCGAGGCACTGCGCCCGCTGCGCTACTTTCATGGCCGCGGCTATTTCTTTATCGATACCTTGCAGGGCGACTGCGTACTACTGCCCACCACGCCGGCACTGGAAGGAACATCGCTACTGAATAACCGTGACGACGCCGGCACCTACATCATGCGCAGCCTGATCGCTGCCACCCAGAACGAAGCGGGGGCAGGCTTTGCCAGCTACCGCTGGTACCGCCCCGGCGAAAAACGCATGGCCGAAAAAGTAGCCTACGCACGGCGTTTCGAGCCCTTGGGCTGGCTGATCGGTGGTGGTGAATACGTAGACAATGTGGCCAAAGACTTGCAAACGCAGGGCCTGGCGCTGCTGGCGCAAATGCGTACCGGCCAGCGCGGCGGCTTTATCGTGCTGGACCAGCAAGGCCGGCAACTGCAAGGTTTTCTGCCTGGCAAGACCACGCTTGAAACCCGCCTGCAGCAACGCCTGCAGCATGCACCACTTGGCAGCTTCGTCGATTTCAGCCTGCAAGGCGTGCCATACACCGCCTACGTTGGCCGCATGGCCGCCTGGGGCTGGCGCGTGATTGCCGTCGCCCCCAGCAGCATGCTGCTAGGGACGGACGACAAGCTGCAGCATCGCCTGGGCGAACAAACCCAGGCCCGCGTATTGGCCACGCTGGGTATCTTTGTGGCTGCCTTGCTGCTGGCCGTGCTGTTCTCGCTGTATTTCTCGCGCTGGATGCGCCAGCTGGCCGATGGCTACCGCCAGCAAATTGAAAGCCGGCAAAACGCGCTGGAGCAAAACGCGCGCGAAATCGAGCTGACCCGCTACATGAGCGACAGCGCCGCCGACATCATCGTGCTGTGCGATGCGCAAGGCCAGGTGGCTTACCGCAACCAGCGCGCACGCGAATGTTTTGACGGCTGCCAGCAAGACACCCTGCAGCAATTGTTTGCCAGCACCCTGCCTGATGGCGATAGCGCCGAGCTACAGCTGATGTGCTGCCACGGGCCGGTGATGCTGGAAGTGAAACTCAGCACGGTAGACTACCGGGGGGAGCAATACCGCTGCGCCACCGCCCGTGACATTGGCTCGCGCATCGAACAGGAACGCGAGCTGCGCCTGGCGTCCAAGGTATTTGAAGCCAGCACCGAAGCCATCGTGATTACCGACCCCGCCAGCCGTATCGTGGCGGTGAACCAGGCCTTTACCGCCATCACCGGCTACAGCGAAGCCGAGGCCCTGGGCCAGACCCCGGCCCTGCTCAGCTCGGGCAAGCACGACGCCGACTTCTTCCACGACCTGTGGAACCACCTGACAGCACGCGGCCAGTGGGCTGGCGAGATCTGGAACCGCCGCAAAAGCGGCGAAGTCTACCCCGAGTGGCTCAGCATCAACGCCCTGCGCGATAGCCACGGCACGCTCACCAACTATATCGCGCTGTTCTCCGACATCAGCGAACGCAAGGAAGCCGAAGCGCGCGTGCAGCACCTGGCCGAGTACGACTACCTGACCGACCTGCCCAACCGCCTGCTGCTGATGGACCGCCTGCAGCAATCGCTGCGCGTGGCCGAGCGCAGCCGCCACAAGGTGGCCGTACTGTTCATGGACCTGGACCGTTTCAAGAACATCAACGACACCCTGGGCCACGCTACCGGCGACACCCTGCTGCAAGAAGTGGCACGCCGCACCCGCGCCGTAGTGCGCGAAATGGACACCGTTGGCCGCACCGGCGGCGACGAGTTCGTGATGATCCTGCCCGAGCTGGCCCACAACGCCCAGGCCGCGCTGATTGCCGAGCGCGTACTGGACACCCTGCGCCAGCCCTTTGTGATTGATGGCCACCAGCTGGTGATTACCGCCAGCATCGGCATATCCATCAGCCCGGACGATGGCAAGGACGCCCAGCTATTGCTGAAAAATGCCGACATGGCCATGTACGAAGCCAAAGCACAGGGGCGCAACAACTACCGCTTCTTTACCGAACGTATGACCGCCGAGGTGCGCCAGCGCCTGCTGATGGAAAACCGTCTGCGCGGCGCACTGGCACGCCAGGAGCTGCACCTGATGCTGCAGCCCAAGTTCTGGGTAGCCGACCGCCGCCTGTCCGGCTTCGAGGCCCTGCTGCGCTGGACCGATGCCGACGGCGTGGCCACCTCGCCGGCCGAGTTCATCCCGGTGGCGGAAGAGTCCGGCCTGATTGTCGAAATCGGCAGCTGGGTGCTGCGCCAGGCCTGCCAGCTGGCTGCCGCCTGGCCCGCCCCAGCCAACGGTACCGCGCTGACCATGGCGGTGAATGTCTCCCCGCGCCAGCTGGCGCAGCCGGGCTTTGCCGAGCTGGTAGCCAGCATCCTGCGCGATACCGGCCTGGCGGCAGCGCAGCTGGAAATCGAAGTCACCGAAAGCGCCCTGCTGGAGCGCACCGGCAACGTGAAAGCGGCACTGGATGGCTTGAAAGCGCTGGGCGTGCGGCTGGCGGTGGATGATTTCGGCACCGGCTATTCCAGCCTGGCCTATCTGAAAGACTTTGCGCCCGACACGGTAAAAATCGACCGCTGCTTTGTGACCGACCTGCAAAACCGCCACGACAACGCCGCCATCGTGCTGGCCATCATCACGCTGGCCAAGAGCCTGAAGATGGAAGCGCTGGCCGAAGGGGTGGAAACCGAGGAAGAGTTGGCCGCACTGGCGCGGCTGGGCTGCGAAGCCGTGCAAGGCTACCTGACCGGCCGGCCGCTGACCCTGGATAGCGCCGCCGGGCTGGTAGCGGCTACCGCCCGGCCCTGACACACCCGCCCCTGCGGTGCCAGGCTACAGCGACCTGGCACCGCAAGGTAGCGGCGGCTAGTCAAAGCGCAGCGTGTAGCGCAGCTCCGACGACACCTCGTAGCCCAGGCGGCCCACCAGCGACAGCTTCTGCGACAGCTGATAGTTCAGGCGGATGGCTTGCTCCGCGCTGCGCAGACCGTACTCGTAGCCCACGTACAGCTCGCGCGTCAGCTGCTTGCCCAGCACCACCACCTGCTCGGCCGGGCTGACCGTGCCGGTGGCGCTGGTACTTTCGGCGCGCGACTGCACGCCCACATCGTCGAACAAGCCAACCTTGTCGTTCACCATCCCTGCCAGCAGGCCACCGGCCGAGGCGCCGGCAATATCGCTGTCGCGCTCGCCGCTGGTGGCGGCACGGTTCAGGATCAGCCAGGACAGCTTGTCTTTTTCCGACATGGCCTCGTCGGCCACCAGTTTTACCGTGGGCGTCAGCACCGAACCGGTGATTTCCACCCCGGCACCGACCTGCGACATGCGCCGCTTGGCGCGGATATCCAGCGACGGGTTATCCAGCGCGCCGGTAAAGCTCACCACGCCACGGTTGATGTCCAGATCCTGGCCGTAAGCCTTGAAACGGCCCTTGTCCACGCGGATCTGCCCGCGCGCCTGCAGTTGGCCGCCAGGCTCGGCCAGCAGGCGGATATCGCCGCCCAGCCAGGCGTCCAGGCCATTACCGGCAAAACGCACGTCGTCCGACAGCGTCACCGTGAGATCCAGCCCCAAGGGCAGGGTCTTGCCGCCTTCGTCTACCGTGCGCCCTACCACGTACACATCGGACGACAGTTTGGGGCCACCCAGCTTGGGCAGGTCGAAGCGGCCGTGGTCTACGGTAAAGTTGCCACGCACCATGGCCCTACCTTGCTCGATGCTGATCTTGCTGCTACCCGACACCAGCAGGCGCCGCCCGGGGCGGTCCAGCACGGCAAAGCGGTTCAGCTTCAGGGTGACGGCGGCCATGGGGGTATTGCCATCCAGCGCCAGCTCGCCGCTGGCCGACAGCTCGGCGGCGCGGCCAAACTGCAAGCGGTCGATCAGCAGGCTGCGGTTTTGCAGCCGCGCCGCCAGCACGCCCTCTTCCAGCCGGATGCCGTTCTTGCGCTCCACAAAGCGCAAGCCCTGGCCGCCGAGCGTACCGCCCAGCTGTGGCGCCAGTAAGGGGCCTGCCAGCGTGAGGTTGGCCGCCAGGCTGCCATCCAGCTCGGTACCGGCCGGCATGCGGCTTTGCAATATCGCCAGCGCAGGCACGGCGGCATTCAGGCGGCCATTGATGCTGGCACCATCCAGGCTGGTGCTGCCTGCCGGCAGATTGATGCTGCCTTCGCCGCCGACACGGCCAAAACGGGTATCCAGCTGCAGGCTGAAGGGGGCATTTTCCCCCAGCCCCAGCTGCAGCATGGCGCGGCTCAGTCCCAGGCTTTGTGCCGGGTGGCTGCCCTGCGCCGGCAGGGTGAGGTCGCCACTGAGGCGCTGCAGCGAAATCTTGCCCTGCGGCAGGCCGTGCTGGCCGGCCAGCGACCATTGCCCGGCCAGCACCAGGTCTTGCTGCAGCGGGGGCGTCCACCACGGCGCCAGCGATGACAGCGCCAGGGCATTGACCTGGCCCTGGCTACGCCAGCCAGCTGCCTGCTGCCAGCCGGTATCACCCAGCTGCCAGCTGCTGCCCAGCGCCTGCCAACGGCTAGGCGCCAGCGTCACGCTGTCTTGTGCCAGCTGCAGCGCGGCCGGGGCGGCCAAACGCAGCGGCACGGCACCGTCTGCCTGCAGGCTGGCCAGCGTACCGCGCCAGCGCAGGGTGTGGGTATCCAGCCCGCCTTGCAACGCCAGGCTCAGCGTTTGCGGCTTGCCTTGCAGCTGGCCACGCAAGGCCAGGCTCAGCTGGTGCGCGGCACGTACACCGCTGCTGTTCAGGGTGATATCGTCCAGGCGCTGGCCGCCGGCCTGCAGGCCGCGCCCTTGCAGCATCAGGCGGAAGGGGCTGTCTTCGGCGGTACCGCTGCGGCCGTCGGCATCCAGGCTGGCCAGTTGTACCCCGCCGGGCAACGCCAGGCGGCTGGCCTGCACTTGCGCGCTGATATCCGGCCGCGCCGGGGTGCCGGCCAGCGCCAGCCGGGCGTTGAGCTCGCCGGAGAAGGCGGGGCCCAGCGGGCTCAGGTCGGGTGCGGCCAACTGCAGCTTGAGGGTATCGCCCGCTACGCCGTAAGCGCCTTGCGCCTGCAGGCGGTTGCGGCCCAGGCTCAGGTCGGCGTTGACCGCGCTGATACGCTGCGTCTGCCATTTCAGCGCCAGCTGGCCACCCAGCGCGGCACCACCGAGCTGGCTGGGAGCAAATTTAAGCGAGACATCACCCTGCGGCTGGCTGGCCAGGCGGGCGCTGGCCAAGAGTTGGCCGTTGATATTGCCCCGTGGCAGGCGGGCATCCAGCAGGCCGGGGTCGAAGCTGATAAAGCGGCCGTCAAACCCCAGCGCCTTGTCGTCGATCAGGTATTGCCCCTTACCCTGGAAACGGCCCAGGCCGGTGCGCAGCAGCAGGTCATCCAGCTTTACCCGGCGCGGTTTGTCGGCCAGGGCCACGCGGCTTTCCACCGCCAGCTTGCCACTGGCCAGCTTCAGGGCCAGTGCCGGCAGCTGCGGGCTGCCGCTCACCGCCACGGTACCGGACACCTTATGCGCCGGCAGGCTGCTATCCACCGCCTGGCTATCCAGGCCGGACAAGCCCAGCTGCAGCGCCAGCGCACTGGCACTGGCCTGGCCGCGCAGGGTGACCTGGCCACCGGCCAGCTGCGCCGTCAGGCCGGGCAGCTGCAAGGTGTCTTTATGAATACGGAAATCGCCCCACAGCAAAGACAGCGGCAGGCGCTTGGCCGATAAGGCACCCGGCTGGCTGTTTACCAGGCTAAGGCCACCGACAACGGTGTCGGCGTCTTGCGGCTTCAGCTGTACCGACAGCGCCAGTGCCGCCTGCGGCCAGGCGGGCTGGAAGGCTTGCGGGTTGATGCCACCCACGCGCAAGTCCAGCTGGCGCAGGCGGCGCAGCGGGGTTACGTCAAACGGTGCCAGTTTGCCGTTCAGCGCAATCAAGAGGCCGCGTGCGTTGATCTCGCCCTGCAGTTGCGGCAGCAGCAGGCTGCCGCTCATGCCCAGCTGGCCCTGTGTTGCCACATCGTCCAGCCGGCCTTGGTAATGTACTTTGCCTTGCAGGGCAAAGGGCGAGGCGTCGCCCAGTGCCAGCTGCCCGCCGAGCGCCCCCCACGGGGTGCCCAGCTGCGCGAGCTGCAGCTGATGCTGCGCCGCCTGGTAGCGGTAGCTGGCCTGCAGATTTTGCAGCTGCAGATTTTGTGCCGGCAGCTGCAGCTGCGCCAGGCTCAGGCTATCGAGGCGGATGGCCAGCGGCAGGCTCAGGTCGGCCGGCGGCTGCGCCGGTTTGGGCTGCGGGTCCGGCCGGCTTTGCCAGCTGACCGTGCCTAGCGCCAGCTGGCGGATGTGCAGCTGACGCTGCCACAAGGCCTGCGGCTGCCAGTCCAGCGTCAGCCGGCTGATGCCCAGCTGGCTATCCGGTGTTTTCCAGCGCAGGTCTTGCAGGGTAAAGCCCTGCCACAGCGTGCCTTGCACGCGGCCAAGCTGTAGCTGGCCGGCGCTTAGCTGGCTGGCCCAGCGCCACAGCGTGGCAAAGCCGCTAGGGGTGGCAGTCAACCACCAGCCGCTGGCACCCAGCAGCAAGACCGGCAACAAACAAAGCAGCCAGAACAAGCGCCCCAGCAGGCGGCGGCGCGGCAGCGCCGGCATGGTGTCTTCTGGCGGCGTATCGGGGGTGGGGTGTTGCGGGTTCAAAATGCCAATCCCAGGTTCAGGTTCCAGCGCCAGCGGTGGTCGCGCTCGCCGCGGGCAATATCAAACGCCAGTGGCGCAATGGGGGTAAGCCAGCGCGCACCGGCGCCCCAGCCCTTGGCCACGCGCACGTCCTGCCAGCTGTTGGCCGCATCACCGGCGTCGTAAAACAGCGCGGCCCGCCAGTCGCGCGTGACGGCGTACTGGTATTCCACGCTGGCCGTGGCCAGCACACGACCGCCGGTAATGGCGCCCGTGCTATCGGAGACGCCCAGACTCTGGTAGTTGTAGCCACGCACACTGTTGACGCCACCGGCCTTGAACAGGCGCGAAACCGGCACTTCCGTGCTGTCTTTTGCCCAGACCTGGCCGGCTGCCACGCGGGTAACCAATGTACTTCGCGGCAGAAAGCCCGGCGTCCAGTAATTGGACAGGCGCAGGTAGCCGCGGCTAAAGCGGGTATCACTGGCTACATTACCTACCGTAGTGGCTGCCTGCGCCTCGATCATGTAGCCGCTTCCGGGGCGCAGGGCATTATCGATGGCGCGCTGCGTCCAGCCATAAGACACCAGGATGGCGCGGTTGTCGCGGGTCAGCGTCTGGGCCAGGGCTTCTTTTTCCACCAGATACTCCAGCCCCAGCCGCGACTCGATATTACCGACTTGGCTGATACGGAAAACACCCGCCTCTCTAGCGTCGGTCACGGT
>JACCDZ010102241.1_pt1 | contig 14575 bp, 10 predicted proteins | sample 7449551 | NCBI WGS metagenome assembly JACCDZ01 (sample SAMN15323452, study PRJNA562643) | freshwater metagenome | isolation source: river surface water | place: USA:Blue River Watershed | collected 2017-08-18 | reverse complement strand
GTGATGGGCATGTTGCACTCAAGCGAGTTTTCACAAGCCACCCGTCTGCAGCGTCTGCAGGGTGCGGTATGGCGGCAGCGCGGCCTGCAGGTTTTCATGAAGCGTGAAGACGAGCGTGATCCACTCTTGGGGGGCAACAAATGGTGCAAGCTTCTGGGGCATCTTGAGCAAGCAAAATCTGATGGCGTACAGGGTCTGCTGAGTGTGGGCGGACTCTGGTCAAATCACTTGCATGCGCTCGCGCATGCAGGCCATCGTTACGGTTTTGCCACCACGGGCATCGTGCGTGGCGAAGCTGCGCAAATCACGCCGACATTGCTTGAAGCGCAGGAGGCCGGCATGCAACTGATGTTCGTCTCCCGCGATGTGTATCGCCATAGGCATGAGACGGATTGGCAGGCAAGTTTCTGTGCTGAGGCCGGTGGCGCGCGCTTTATCCCGGAAGGTGGAGCAGGGCCAGCCTCTCTCCCGGGTTTGTCGCTACTGGCGGCTGAAATTGAACGGCAAGTACCGGGCGAGGTGTGGCTGGCCGTGCCCGTAGGCTCCGCAACCACGCTGGCCGGCTTGCGTCTTGCCTTGCCTGAGCGTTTCACGCTGTGTGGTTTTCAGGCCTTTGCCGATGCTTCTGTAGCGGCACGCATTACCTCCATTTCCGGTCGCAAAAGTGGCTGGTCCTTGCAGGCGACGGAGGGCATGCGTCAGCACGCTGAGTTGCCCGCGTCCCTGGTGAGTTTCCGGCAGGCCTTTGAACAGGAAGAAGGCATTCCGCTGGATACGGTTTACACCGTGCGCATGATGTCCCGCCTTGCCGGGATGATTCAGGCGGATGAAGTCCCTGCGGGCACATCTGTGTTGGCCCTGCATACTGGCGGATTGCAAGGGCGTCGAGGCCATCGCCCGGCGCTGGCAGCCTGAGGTCCTCCGCCATGGCACAACATCGCATCAATCGCGCCCTCCTGCAGACCTTTGTGCCACTGAATGCGCTTTCCGAAGAGCGTCTGGATTATCTGCTGGAGGGGCAGGAGATCGAGGCGCTGCCGGCGGGTACTGAATTATGCCGTCGCGCAGAAAGTGACGGTCGTACCATTTATTTGTTGAGTGGCGCCGTTGATGTGGAGACCGAGGCGGGGGCGGTCCATACACTGGATGCCGGTGATATAGAGGCCGCGCATGCCTTGTCTCCGGAGCAGCCTCGCCAGTCCACCGTACGTGCCAGAACGGCCGTCAATGTCCTGCGTTTCGACAGCAAGCGTCTTGACCGGGTGCTGGCCTGGGACCAGTCCACCGAGACGCTGGAAAAGGCGCTGTCCGCACTGTATCCCGGTGAAAACAATGAGTGGATACATCGGCTCTTGCAGTCACGACTCTTCTATCGTTTGCCACCGTCCAATGTCCTCGAGCTGTTCGGCAAGCTCAAGCCGGAACTGGTCAAGCGTGGTCAGTCCATCCTGAATAGGGGTGATCCGGCTGAAAGCTGCTATTTCATTCGTGATGGCGTGGCCGAAGTCAGCATTCCCGGTGATGCCGGCCCGGTGACCCTGGCGCTTCTGGAGAGGGGGCAGTACTTCGGCGAGGAGGGCTTGCTGATCGAAGGAACCCGCAATGCGGATATCGCCATGGTCTCCGATGGTGTGCTGATGCGCCTCGACAAGTCCGATTTTGATCTCTTGCTGAAAGCGCCCTCGCTGGCCATGGTGGAGTTTGCCGCCGCCATGGCGGAGGTGGAGTCGGGCAAGGCCCGTTGGCTGGATGTGCGTCTGGCCGATGAACAGGAACGGGGTGTGCTTGTCGGCGCGCTCTGTCTGCCCCTGCAGTCGCTACGTGTTAAATCGCGATTGTTGCCACGCGAGCAGCGCTACATTGTCTACTGCGATACCGGGCGGCGCAGTGCTGCCGCCGCTTTCCTGCTGGGCGTCCTGGGTTACGATACCGAGGTGCTGGACGGAGGGCTCTGGTCGCTGATGCGGGCCGAGCGCGACCGTTTTCTTGCCAGCCACTAGCTGATGCAGCCGCGGCTGCTTTCTGGATGATCATGGAACAATTCCGCAATGTCGGGCTGATAGGTCGGCCCGGCAATACGACTGTGGCAGATACCCTGGATTATCTGCTGCGCTTTCTTGAGGGACGCGGCGTCAAGGTGATCTTTGACGAAGATACCGCCGCCGTCATGTCGCGCCCCGGTCTGCAGGTGTGCTCGCGAGCCATGCTGGGCGAGGTATGTGATCTCGTGATCGTGGTTGGCGGCGATGGTTCGCTCCTGCATGCGGCCCGTGCGCTGGCCCGCTTCAACAAACCCATGCTGGGTATCAATCGTGGTCGCCTCGGTTTCCTGACGGATGTCTCCCCTGACGAAATAGACAGCAAGGTGGCCGCTGTGCTGGCCGGTGATTACGTCATCGAGCAACGCTTCATGCTCAATATGGAAGTGAAGTCAGACGGTAATCCGCTGGGCGAGGGCATCGCCCTCAATGATGTGGTGCTCTATGCCGGCAAATCCGTGCACATGATCGAATTCGAGCTCTACATCGAGGGGCAGTTCGTCTATCGCCAGCGCTCGGACGGTCTTATCATCGCCACCCCGACCGGCTCCACCGCCTATGCTCTCTCGGGCGGAGGCCCCATCATGCATCCGCGTCTTGATGCCATGGTGTTGGTGCCCATGCATCCGCATACCTTGTCCAGTCGTCCCATCGTGGTGGATGGCAACAGTGAAGTGAAGTTGTTGATGTGCACCGAGGGTATCAACCCCATGGTCAGCTGTGATGGACAGCCCGGCAACAGCCTGCGCACGGGTGACTGGGTGTATGTGAACAAGCATCCGTTCAAGCTGCGTCTCTTGCATCCGCCCGGGCATGATTTCTATGCGGCTTGCCGTACCAAGCTGGGCTGGAGCAGCCACCTCACGAATTCTGGTGAATGATGAACGACTCAACGATTGAAAAAATGCTTGCGGCCATGACGCCTGAGCTGGTGTCCGCTTTTCGTTTGGCCATAGAAATCGGCAAATGGCCGGATGGTCGCCGTCTTACGCCGGAACAGCGTGAAACCTGCATGCAGGCCATGATTGCCTGGGAGCTGAAGCATCTGCCGGAAGAGCAGCGCACGGGTTACATCGACAAGGGCGAAAAAGAAGGTGATGTGTGCGACAGCCACGATCACTCGCAGGATGCCGAAGCCGCCGTGAAATTCCTGCACTGAGTCATTTCGTAGAAGATTGTCGGGTAAGAGGGGCTTTAGCCGCGCTGTCCATTTTACCCAATCGCCGCGAAAGCCCCTCCTGCACACCCGATATGTCTTTTACCAGCGGTATTTATTCCAGTTCTCCGGGTTTGCCCAGAACCGGGGATTCAGCCAGTCCGGCACGGATTTATAGCTGCGAATATCGTAGCTCCAGGCCTGCCAGTGCACTGCGTCAAGCTCATAGCGGGCTTGACGCGTCAGTCCCAGGCTAATCAGGGTCGTGTCATCGAGCAGGTTTTCCGGTACAAACACCAAGGACTGGCGCGCCAGCAGATCACGCATCATGGCAATCAGCTGGCGCCCCTGGCGGGCATCACTTCCGGGTAGCAGACAAGCAATCGCCAGCTCTTTGCGACTCTGCTGAGACGCTCCAGCCAGAACCTCCGCCACTTTCACCTCGTTTCCCGGCAAGGCCCCCTCAGGCCAGTCCAGAACATCAATGCGCAAAACATCGCGTGCGCCCGTGGGGGCGAGTGTTGCGGCGATAAGCGGCAGGAGGGGGTGGGGTGGGCTGGGCATGAAATGAAAACAGGATGATAGACAAGAATGCTGGGTACTTTACGAAAAATGCGGGCTGAGCGGAACGAGCCCGTGTCTTATTTCCTTCCTCTGGGGGATTTTTCTGTTCCTCTGGCGCCCTATATGGGCAATACCCTGCATCTGCGTTATCAAGGCAATATCTTTTGCACAGCCTGTGGCCGCAAAACCAGCAAATCCTATAACCAGGGTTATTGCTTTGTGTGCTTCAAGAAGCTGGCCGCCTGTGATATGTGCATATTGAAGCCGGAAACATGCCATTACCATCTGGGTAGCTGTCGTGAGCCTGAGTGGGCTGACGCTCATTGCAATGTCGCCCATATCGTTTATCTGGCAAATTCATCCGGCCTGAAAGTCGGTATCACGCGTGAAACGCAGCTTCCAACGCGCTGGATGGATCAGGGGGCAAGCCAGGCACTGCCGATCTTTCGCGTAAGCACGCGTTTCCAGTCCGGTCTTGTCGAGACCACGTTGGCACAACATATTGCCGACAAGACTAATTGGCAGGCACTGATAAAAGGAGATAGTGAACCGGTTGATTTGCAAGCGGCGCGTGATGACCTAATGGAGCGTTGCGCGCCTGAAATCGCGCTGCTGCAAGAACGCTTCCCCGGGCAGATCAGGGCCGTGCAGGAGCAAGTGCAGGAATTTCGTTATCCGGTGCTTCAATATCCTCAGAAAATAAAGTCATTCAATCTTGATCAGGCGCCCGATGTCATCGGCACGCTGCAGGGCATTAAGGGGCAGTATCTGCTTCTGGATACCGGGGTCATCAATATTCGCAAGTTCACAGCCTATCAGGTCGAACTGCTGACGGTGTAATCATGGCAACTCCTTCCGATACTTCCGAAGCTGTACAGAAAAAAATTTATCTCAAGGACTACAAGGCGCCTGCTTTTCTGGTGCAGGAGACCCGTCTTGTCGTGGATATATTCGATGCCTACACCTTGGTAGTCGCCGAGTTGGATATGGTCCGCGCAGAGTGCACAGGTCTTGATGAGCCTTTGCGCCTGCATGGCGCCGACCTTGAGCTTGAGTTGCTCGAGATTGACGGTCTGACTGTTTCTCCTCAGCACTATTCCCGTGAAGGAGAGGAGCTTGTCGTTGCCATGGTTCCCGCCCGGGCTTTTACCCTGCGCACGCGTGTGCGCATCTATCCGGAGAAAAATACGGCGCTGGAAGGTTTGTATGCCTCCAACGGCATGTATTGCACCCAGTGCGAAGCCGAGGGATTTCGCAAGATCACCTTCTATCCGGATCGTCCGGATGTCATGGCCAGATTCATTACGACGCTGCGCGCCGACAAGCAACGCTTCCCCGTATTGCTGGCCAATGGAAATTTGCTGGAGGCAGGAGAGCTTGCGGAAGGGCGGCACTTTGCCGTGTGGGAAGATCCTTTTCCCAAGCCCGCCTATCTTTTTGCCCTGGTCGCCGGAAATCTGGTGATGCGGCGTGACACGTTTACCACGATGTCTGGACGCACTATTGATTTGCGGATTTACGTCGAGTCCCGCGATCTTGAAAAGACGCAGCACGCGATGACCTCACTCAAACGCTCCATGCGCTGGGATGAAGAGGTTTTTGGTCGCGAATACGATCTGGATATTTTCATGATTGTAGCGGTTTCGCATTTCAATATGGGCGCCATGGAAAACAAAGGGCTGAATATCTTCAATACCAGTTGCGTACTGGCCCATCCCGACACGACAACGGATGCCGGCTTTCAGCGGGTTGAATCCGTGGTGGCGCATGAGTATTTCCATAACTGGAGCGGCAATCGCGTTACCTGTCGTGACTGGTTCCAGCTTAGCTTGAAAGAAGGCTTTACGGTTTTTCGCGATCAGCAGTTCTCTGCCGATATGCTTTCAGCCAGCGTGCAACGCATCGAAGACGTGAATTTCCTCCGTGCCTACCAGTTTGCCGAAGATGCCGGTCCTTTGGCGCATCCGGTTCGGCCCGACTCCTTTGTCGAAATCAACAATTTCTATACCGCCACGGTTTACGAGAAGGGTTCCGAAATCGTGCGCATGCTGCATACGGTGCTGGGACCAGAAAAATTCCGTGCCGGCACCGATCTGTATTTCAGTCGTCATGATGGCCAGGCGGTGACGGTGGAGGATTTCGTACAGGCCCTTACCGATGCCAGTGGCGTCAATCTTGATCCCTTCATGCAGTGGTATCGCCAGCCGGGGACGCCAAGCTTGCATGTACGCGGTGAGTTTCATGCGCAAGCCCGCGAATATCATCTGATCCTGCGCCAGCAGTTGCATCGGGTGGAAGGCTACCCCGAGCCTTGCATTCTGCCGATTCCCGTTCGGCTTGCCTTGCTGAGTGAACAGGGCGAAGAGTTGCCTCTGCGTCTTGTCGAAGCCGAGCAGGCCATGGCGGAAAAAGTATTGTTACTGGAGCAGGAAGAGCAGTGTTTTGTCTTTCGTGATGTTGCTAGCCGTCCCGTGCCCTCCCTGTTGCGTGATTTTTCTGCGCCGGTTCGGGTAGAGCAGTCATTGAGCCAGGAAGAAAAGCTTTTTTTGTTGCGGCATGACGGCAATGGGTTCAATCGCTGGATGATCGCGCAGGATTTGTTGACCGCGGAGTGTTTGAGGCTGGCGAACGACAGTCGGGAAGGGCGCCATCTTTTGCCTGACGCTGCCCTGTTGTCAGTGCTCCAGGAAATGCTGCCTGCGCTGGCAGAAAAAGATCCTGCCCTGTCTGCCAAGATTTTGCAGGTGCCCAGCCTGTCACAGTTGATGGATGCTGTTTGCCGGCCCGATCCTGAGGCCTTGCATATGGCCCGCCAGGGGCTGCGTCATGCCTTGGCACGTAGCCTTGAGGGCTGGCTGCTGCGCCAGTGCGAGGTCAGTGCGGGCTCTGGCTATATATATTCCGCCGCTGCCATTGCCGAGCGCAGCTTGCGTAATACATCGCTGGGCCTGATTGTGGATGTTGATGCCGGCTACCATGCGCTTGCAAGGCAACAATACGAGCAGTCGCGCCATATGACGGATATGGCGGCGGCTTTGACCGTACTTGTACATGCCGGTAGCCAACAGGCATTGCCCTTGCTGAACGAGTTTGCCGCACGGTGGCAGCATGAGGCTCTGGTCATGGATCAATGGTTTGCCATACAGGCTTCCGCTCCCTTGGCACTCACCCTGGAGCGGGTGGCCGAGCTTCGTGCTCATCCTGACTTTCATCGTGATAGCCCCAACCGGGTGCGTGCCCTCATTGGCCAGTTTGCCAATAACAATCCCTTGGTCTTTCACCAGCGTCAGGGTGAGGGTTATGCCTTGCTGATGGAAGAGGTGGCCTTGCTTGATGCCAGCAATCCGCAGATTGCGGCCCGTCTCCTCGGTGCCATGAGCAGCTGGGGCCGTTTTGATGAGCAGCGTCAGGCGCACGCAAGATCCGGTCTGGAAGGTTTGCGTAAACAAGTCCGGTCTCCTGATGTGCAGGAGACGCTGGGTCGTCTTTTAATGCGTAGCACAATCCAGTGAGCCAGTGGTGGCATTGCACCCACTGGCACTCTTCGGAAATTGAGCTAGCTTGAGGTGTGATGACTGCGTGGTTTTGCTAATGACGGCTGTATTTTGTCAGACAGCATGCAGCGCATATGGGTCATAAAGTGCATAAGCGGCTGATTGGTCAGACTTTGCGGTTTCCTTTGTCTTGGCCAGCAGGTATAAATTCGTTCTAACCGGCCATGGGTCGGTGTATACAAAAAAACAGCGACATAACAAAGTGCTCCGGTAACGAAGGGCCAAAAAAACTTCAAGGCATCACTACCCGGCAAAAGTCCGGCGTGATGCGGCTCGCCAGGCATGGCGAGCAGGCTGCTTGCCGGCGCGCGTGCTGCATAAAAAAAATCTCACACGCAGGAGCTCTCTCAATGAAAAACAAGAATCGTCCTTTGTCACTCCGCCTGGCTCCTCGTGCTGCCGGTTTTGCACTGGCCACAGTGCTGCCGTTTGCGGTGAGCACCGCCTCGGCATTCGAGCTCAATCTGGGGGCGGTAACCGGCTCGCTGGATACCACGGTTTCTTATGGTACGGGCTGGCGTCTTGAGGATCCGGATAAGCGTTTTGCGGCTCGCTACAATGCTCCCGTTTCGGCACTCGCTTATCAGCAGTTGGCATTGGCTAAGAGCGCCACCATGGCCAACAAGAATGACGGTAATGCCAACTTTGACAATAACTCACGCCCCATCACCAGCGTGTTCAAGTTCAATATGGATCTTGAGCTGAAGTACGAAAATGTGGGCATGTTTGTGCGCGGTACCGGTTTTTATGACACCGTAATTATGGGAGATAACATAAACCCCGCCTCTCCTAATCAGTTCCAGAATTGCCGTTCCTTGAGTGCGCCGACTCTGAATCTGTCGAGTTGCGGTTTTAGCAAGGAAGTAGCAGATCACTCCGGCAATGACCTGCGTTTCCTGGATGCCTATGTGTATGGCAACTTCGATGTAGGCGGTATGCCGTTGAATGTGCGTGCCGGTGCGCAGGTTATCAACTGGGGTGAAGCACTCTTCCTGCAGGATGGCATCAATAGCGCCAATCCAGTTTCGCTGTCCAAGCTGCGTCTGCCCGGCGCGGAAGTGAAAGAAGCGCTGCTGCCCCTGCAAACGCTCTATGCCTCTTTGGGCTTGACTGACAACCTTACGGCTGAGGCTTTTTACCAGCTTGACTGGGACTACTCCGAGGCCGATGACCGCGGCACATACTACTCAACGGATGATGCTTTCTCGGGTCTTGGCTCGAATCATATTTTGGTAGCAACGCAGACTGGTTTTGTGACATTGGACCGCGTTAGCGACAAGCCTGTGGATGGCAAAGGCCAGTTTGGCGTGGCCTTCCGCTATAACATGGATGCCACCGAATTTGGCTTTTTCTTCATGAACTACCATAGCCACAAGCCGGTAGCACAGGCAAAAACCGGGGCGGCAGGCCCAACTTTCCTGACGGCAACTGAGTATCAGTTGGTGTATCCAGAAGACATCCAGATGTATGGCCTGAGCTTTTCTACAACAGCCGGTGATTTGTCTTTCTCGGGTGAGCTTGCTTACCGCCCGAAAGATGTAATCCTGTCGGAGCTTGGCGATAATCTGGTTGCCTATGAGTCTATATACGGTGCTGCGATGCAACTGAATCCTGCTTTTGCAGCCACTGGTGGTACTTTTGGCAGTGTCCTTAATGGAGGAAAGAAAGTTCTGCCAGGGCAAAACATTCAGGTCTATGAAGAGCTTGCTACTTTTAATCTTGATCTCGTTAGCATCTATAACTTTGGCCCGACCCTTGGAGCCGATGGTATGACGGGTGTGCTGGAGTTTGGCGCCAGCTATATTCCGGATGGTGAGGATAAGCGCTATGCCTCTACGGCCTCGCTGCTCAATATTCCCTATGCCGACATTGCAGGTGCCTATGGCGCAGCTATAGCCACCGGTATTTGCAGCCAACCGACGCTGGCTGATTATGAAGCTGGCACTTGCGTATCTGATGGCCCTTCCAACGATTACCTCGACCGCCTCTCCATGGGTTATCGCCTTGTGCTGACCTCTACCTACAACGATGTGTTTGCTGGTGTGGCTCTCACTCCCAGCATCCGTTTTGCCCATGACTTCAAGGGTAATTCGCATCGTACTGGTAACTTCCTGGAAAACCGCAAGGCGGCCACGGTTGGTCTGAGCGCTCTTTACAACCAGGCACTAGAAGTCAGTGTTGCCTATAACGCCTTCTGGGGTGCTGAGCTCAGCAACCTGCTGGGTGATCGCGACAACCTGACTGCAACCGTCAAGTACTCCTTCTGATCCAGTTCCCTTCGGGGCTTTGTGCGCCACAGGCAGGTTTTCTGCCTGTGGCTACACTTGCAGCAGTATTTGCCATTTTGGTATTTGAGAGGGTTTCATCATGAGCAAGAAAATTGCATGGATGGGCGCTGCACTTGCCGTTTCCATGGCTGCGGCCACGGCGGCGCAGGCCGCTGTTTCGGCAGGCGAGGCTGAAAAACTGAAATCCAGCCTGACGCCGTTGGGCGGTGAAAAGGCCGGTAATAAAGAAGGCACAATTCCAGCCTGGACTGGGGGTCTCACCAAGTCGCCGTTTCCCAATTACAAACCGGGCCAGCACCAGCCCGATCCGTTTCCCAATGACAAGCCGACGGCTGTCATTACGGCACAGAACATGAACCAGTATGCGGACAAATTGTCGGAAGGCCAGAAAGCCTTGTTCCGTACCTATCCGCAGACCTTCAAGATCAATGTTTATCCAACGCGCCGCACTGCCGCTGTGCCACAGTGGGTGGCAGACAATACATTCAAGTGTGCGACAACAGCACGCGTGAAGGATTGGGGTATTGACGGATGCGTGGGCGGAACGCCGTTCCCCATTCTTTCCGGCAGCAACGGAGAGCAGGCCCTGCAGGCCATCTGGAATCACATCGTGCGTTATCGCGGTGAATATCTGGTGCGTAAGGCCTCTGAAGTGGCCGTACAACGCAATGGTTCTTATTCCCTGGTGACCTCACAGCAAGAAGTGGATTTCCGCTTCTATCACCGCGATATCAAGACCAATGCGCAGCTTGAAAACAAGCTCTTCTACTATCTGTCTTTCACAACGTCACCTGCTCGTCTGGCCGGCGGAGCGGTGCTGGTCTGGGAAACACTTGACCAGCGCAAAGACCAGCGTCAGGCCTGGGGATACAATGCGGGCCAGCGTCGTGTGCGTCAGGCTCCGAATCTGGCCTATGACACGCCTATCGCGGCGGCGGATGGCCTGCGCACGGCCGATGATACCGATATGTACAACGGTGCGCCTGACAAGTACGACTGGAAGCTGATCGGTAAAAAAGAAATCTATATTCCCTACAACAACTACAAGTTGGGTCAGCCGACAGTCAAATACAAGAGCCTGTTGCTACCGGGGCATGTCAATCCGGATTACCTGCGTTATGAGCTGCACCGCGTCTGGGTGGTTGAAGGGACTTTGCAGCCGGGTGAGCGTCACATCTACTCCAAGCGTCGCTTCTATATTGATGAAGACAGCTGGAATATCACGATTGCTGACCAGTATGACGGACGCGGCGATCTGTGGCGCGTTAGCATGGCTTATCTGAAGAACTACTACGATTTGCCTACTGTCTGGACCGGGCTTGATACTTTCCACGATCTGCAGGCTCGTCGTTATCACGTGCAGAACCTGGATAGCGAAGAAGACTCGACGCTTGACTTCAGCAAGCCGTCACCGGGTGAGGAGTATTTCACCCCGGCAGCATTGCGTCGCCGCGGTACACGTTGATACCTGAACGGTGAGGTCAGTGAAAAGCCGGAGTTTCTCCGGCTTTTTCACGTAGAACATTGCACAGGATGTGCGTGTCATTACACAAACTCATTCAAGGCATGCCATGAAAATTTCTTCTCGTTTAATGCTGGCTCTGGCTGTAACAGCTTCGACTGCCAGTTTTCCTGCGGCAGCGGAGGTAGCCAAGTCCGGTGTGGACAGGCCCGCCATCGTTTCTGCCAAAGCCAGTCGCTCTTTGTTGATTGATGCCAGTCGCGCCGGGCAGCGCGCGATTGCAGTAGGTGATCGGGGCCATATCCTGTGGTCCGATGATGAGGGCAAAACATGGACTCAGGCCAAGGTGCCTGTGTCGGTCATGTTGACCGCCGTGCATTTTCCCAATGAGCGTGAAGGCTGGGCTGTTGGTCACAATGGCGTCATCCTGTTTTCTTCAGATGCTGGTGCCAGCTGGAAATTGCAGCGCTCAGATAAAACGGCTGACAGCGACAAGGCGGGAGCACCTTTGCTGGGAGTATGGTTTGCGGATGGCCAGAATGGTTATGCCGTGGGTGCGTATGGATATTTTCTGGCGACACGTGATGGTGGTGCTACGTGGGTGGATAACTCTGCCGCCATCAATAATGCAGATGGTTGGCATTTGAATGCCATTCGTGGTTTGCCGGGAACGGATACGGTTTTCATTGTTGGCGAGCATGGTGTGCTCTATCGCTCTAGCGACAAGGGAGCGAACTGGCAGGCATTGCCCTCGCCATTTGATGGTTCCTTTTTTGGCATATCACCCATAGCACAGAATCTGGTGCTGGTTTATGGCCTGCAGGGGCGGCTGTTTGCGTCGACTGACGCGGGCAATAGCTGGCAGCAGCTGCAGACAGGCGTTACTTCCGGTCTGAACGCGGCGGTGAGCCTTGATGATGGCGGCGTGATTGTGGCGGGTAATGCCGGAGTTGTACTTCGTGCCAAGGATAGTGGCTTGAATTTTATTCCGGAAACACGCCCGGATCGTCAATCCATCACTTCTGTTCTTCCCTTGAGCGCCGGCCGACTGCTTACAGTTGGCGATGGTGGTGTCAAGGTTTTGCCGGCACTCGGCCAGTGATCGTCGGGACTTGATGACATGACCATATCAAAAATCGAAAATCTGATCTTCGGCGCACGTAAGGCCATTATCGCAATCTTTGCCGTCATCACTGTGCTCATGGTGTGGCAGCTCTCCGGGATCAAGGCGGACACCAGTCTGGAAAAAATGGTGCCCATGGGGCATCCCTATATCCAGAACCTGTTCAAGCACAAAGACGAGCTGAGTCTTGGCAACGACATCAAGATTGCTGTCGCTGTGAAGCAGGGAGATATTTTTACACCGGCGTATCTTGAAACGCTGAAAAGCCTGACAGACGAGTCTTTCTATCTCTCTGATCGCCCCAGCAAGGAGGAGGGTGCTGAACACTCCATTGTGGACCGCTCCAAGCTCAAGTCTCTCTGGACGCCGAATGTGCGCTGGAGCGAGGTGACCAAGGATGGTTTCCAGGGTGGTGAAGTCACTCAGGGTTATGACGGTTCGCCAGAGGGGATTGAGAAACTGCGCAGTAATATCCTGCGCTCTGGGCAAGTCGGACGCCTCGTGGCGGATGATTTCAAGTCCACCATCATCCAGATTCCGTTGATGGATGGCGAGAAGATTGATTACAAGCAGCTCTCTGCCAATCTTGAAGTGCTGCGTGAAAAATACCAGCAGCAGAATCCCAATGTGGAAATCCACATTGTTGGATTCGCCAAGAAAGTCGGTGATCTGATTGATGGCGGTACCAAGATTGCGCTGTTCTTCCTGGCGGCGATCCTGATCACTTTTGCCTTGCTGCTTTGGGAGTTTCGCGATCTCAAGAGCGCTCTGGTTGTCGTGCTTTGCTCCATTATTGCGGTTGTCTGGCAAGTGGGAACGGTCAAGCTGTTGGGTTTTGGCCTCGATCCCTATTCCATGCTGGTGCCATTCCTTGTATTTGCCATTGCGGTCAGTCACTCCGTACAGGTGGTGAACGCGGTAGGACTGGAAACAGCCGATGGAGCCAATGGTGAACAGGCCGCGCGGCACGCTTTTTCCTCGCTGTTCAAGGCCGGAACCATGGGCATACTCATGGAGGCTGCCGGCTTCCTGACCATGCTCGTGATCAGCATTGATGTGATTCGCGCCCTGGCCATTTCGGCCAGCATCGGCACAGCACTGATTGCATTAACTAATTTCGTACTCTTGCCCGTGCTGATGTCTTATGTGCACATCAGCGATAAGGCGGTGAAAAAGCTCCAGGAAAAGCGTCGTGATGTGCCCAAGATATGGCTGCTCACGGCACGTATGGCCGAGCGGGCGCCGGCAACTATCGGTATTGCGATTGCAGCGGTGATTCTTGCGGTATCGGTTGCGGTGGCTCATCACGTCAAGATTGGTGATCTTGATCGTGGCGCGCCGGAGCTGCGTCAGAATTCACGCTACAACATGGATGACAAGTTCATTACATCGCATTATTCCATCAGCGCTGATGTGCTGGTCGTCATGGTCGAGACCCAGCCCCAGATGTGCTCGACTTATGCAGCGCTTGAGGCTGTTGATCGCTTGCAGTGGAATCTTGAAAACGTGGCCGGTGTGCAGTCGGCCCAGTCACTCGTGACTGCCGTCAAACGGATACAGGCGGGCTTCAATGAGGGTAGCCTCAAGTGGTCTACGCTGGTTTCGGATGACGCTGTCCTGAACGAAACGGCTCGCAATGTGCCTGAGCTCTACAACGGCGAGTGCAGCCTGATTCCGGTTTTTGTGTTCCTGGATGACCACAAGGCAGAAACACTGGAGCGTGTGACTTCGGCGGTCGAGGCTTTTGCCAAAGAAAATGACTCGGATGACGTAAAGTTCCTGCTGGCCTCCGGTAATGCCGGGATTGAAGCGGCTACCAATGATGTGATTGCTGCCAGCAAGACGCCCATGTTGCTGCTGGTTTACGGTGTCGTAATCGTGCTCTGCTTCATTGCATTCCGCTCATGGCGTCCGGTGGTCTGCATCATCCTGCCGCTGGTCTTGACATCCTTCCTGTGCGAAGCGCTGATGACCGTGCTGGGCATAGGTATCAAGGTGGCAACCTTGCCTGTGATTGCTTTGGGCGTGGGGATCGGCGTGGACTACGGCGTCTATATCTTCTCGAAGTTCGAGAAGTATATGAAAGAAGGTTTGCCCCTGAAGGATGCCTATCTGGCCACGCTGACCAGCACCGGCCGCGCTGTGCTCTTCACCGGCATTACACTGGCGATTGGGGTACTGACCTGGGTGTTCTCACCCATCAAGTTCCAGGCTGATATGGGCTTGCTGCTGACGGTGATGTTGCTGTGGAACATGCTGGGGGCGCTGATCCTCATCCCGGCCTTGGCTCACTATTTCGTCAAGCCGGAGATTTACCGCGACAAGTCCTGATCTTGGCTGAAATGCAAAGGCCCTCCACGGAGGGCCTTTTTTATTGGAGTCGTCTTGG
>JACCDZ010807583.1_pt1 | contig 14581 bp, 9 predicted proteins | sample 7449551 | NCBI WGS metagenome assembly JACCDZ01 (sample SAMN15323452, study PRJNA562643) | freshwater metagenome | isolation source: river surface water | place: USA:Blue River Watershed | collected 2017-08-18 | reverse complement strand
CTTGCGTGTACTGATCTGCATAGACACCGCTTCCGGTTGTGCAGTTTGCTGCAATCAATGCTGTATTGGAAGCACCGGTACCAATAGCTGTGCCAGTTCCAAGCGCCGTTGAATATCCTGGATCAGAAGAACCGCACCACACCATTGTTCCTGATGAAGGTGTACCAATTTCAAAATACTTTCCAGTTGAATTTCCTGGGGTTGAAGGTGTGATTCCAATGGTTCCCCCGGCAGGGCCGACATCACCGACTGAATACACCATTGAACAATTACCGTTTCCTGAACTTTGCAATGTGTACTTCACTGCTTGCGATGCAGGAATTTTGTTCGATCCATCTGAGGTGATTGAGGTTAACTTGATTACCGAGGCGCCAATTTCAGCATTAGCACCACCGCCTGGTGACGATGAATCAATTGTCACCGTCTCAAGGGTTGTGTTATCTCCGATTGAAGTTTTTGTAAAAGTTTTTCCGTTTGCACCGACAGCAATAATTGCTGGTTGCGCTAACAATCCTACGGATGAAGTCTCACCGTAGACTTGCAAAGTAAATGAATTATCGTGCGTGCGGGTAGAGATGTCGCCGAGCTCAATTGAATCTAGTACGAAGGTGTTTCCAACCAACACTGCCTTTGGTTTGATGATCAGATACGAATCGCAAGTGCTTGTTACGAGAATGCCTTGACCAAATTCTGTTGATGAGTTCCCATTGATGGAGATATTCGCTGCCAAGGTGTAAGAGATAACTGCAATGGCTGCGAGACTTGAAAAGCCCACCAGCCACTTTGAAAAGGACCGACCACTCTCGCGGGTTGAAAAGACTGAATCCATGGCGATGTCCCTTAATATGCACTTGGTTTGACACCCCAATAGTAAATGGGGCGGGCCCTATCCGTATATCAACCCTCAAGTTCAAGTTAAGCCCTCTATATTTCCCGTTTTTGGGTGGTCAAAGTTGGCTTACGGAACTGGTAAGGTCTGCTCTGCATTTAAGCGTTCCCGCGCTTAAATGGGTTGTTAGCTCAGTTGGTAGAGCAGGTGACTCTTAATCACCGGGTCGGGGGTTCGAGTCCCTCACAACCCACTTATATGGCTATTTGCCTCTAATCTCTGAGCATGGAAAGAGAAAATCTCACGCTCTCAGATGGCCGAAATCTTGAATTCCTTCGCAATGGCGTTAAGTCTGATGAATACGTCATTCTTCACGCTGGCACGATTCAGGATATTTCAGGCTGGCAAGTATGGCTGGATTATTTCGCCAATAAGGAAATCGCTGCGCTTGCCTTTGGGCGCAGTGGCTATGCGGCTAGTACAAAGAAGCCAGGGCGAATCACAATCGATGTATTGAAAGATATTTCAGAACTAGCGGATACATTATTAATCAATCGAATGGTTCACTTTGGTTTATCTGGTGGCGGACAACATGCAATCGCGTGTGGTTTAGAGCCAAGGACGGTTGGTGTCGTTACCTCTGGATCACTTTCTCCATTAGTTGAGATGGGTGATGATTTTTATACCGGAATGCAACAGGCGGACCTTGATGAGTGGGAAGATGCACGTCGAGATATCAATGATTTGGTATCTCGTTTTAAGGGCTGGATGAATCAAGATACGGGCGATTTGCTATCGATGCCTGATTTGTCTGAAAATGATAAGCGAGCTCAATCTAGTTCTTCGTGGAATGTCCTTCTGGACTCTGTTGGGTACACCATGGAAAAAGGCTTTGACTGGGTAGCTGACGATTACAGTTCATATCTTGAGCCATGGGGATTTGATCCGCGAGAAATCAAGGTCCCTTTAGTGATTTGGCAAGGCGGTCTTGATCAAAACGTGCCACCTCAGCATGGCAAGTGGCTAGCAGCCAATGTTCCAAATTCCACTCTCCACTTTATTGACGATGAGAGCCATATTGGATTGTTTGTAAACTATGAAGTTCAGATTATGGAAAGCGTGATTACGTTGCTTAAAGGTAAATAATTAGTTAAAGAGCTAGCGAACGTTTGTCCTGGTGCCGACTTTGACGCTAATTGTGCCGGGGCTACTAATAAGCCCACCATAGGTCCCAACGGCTTGTGCGCCGATCAGAACAACGCCTCGGTTCGAAGGGCGCCAGTTGCATGTCACTGAAAAACTAGAGCTCGATCCTGTCGCTAATTTGTTTTTGCACCCAGCGATAGTTTTGCCATTTGCAGTGAAAGTCACTTTTGCACTTTGATTGACATTTGCTGTCACATCTACTGCAGTTCTATAAGTTGCGGTAGTCGCTGAATTTGCCAGAGCAAATGAGTTAATTATTGGAGCAGTGGCGATAACTGGCAGATACGTCGAAGAAATGTTGAGGCCATATTTTGTATTTAGATAACCATTTACGGTAAATACATCAGAATTCGTCAACGCCTGAGAAAAAATAATTATCTCTGCAATATCCCCATTGAAATTTAACCCACTTCCGCCTGAACCAATTAGCAAGTTGGTATATGCGGCAGTTGGATTCGATCCGTCTGTCAGGGTCGCTGCCAAAACTCCATTCACGTAAACTGTCGTACCGCTACTCACATTGTGTTTCATGACAGTTGTGACCAAAGTTGCAGAGCCTATGACTCCAGTGTTTGCCACATTCGCTTGATTTCCAACTGAGATTAAACCGTTGTTGCCGCTCCATTTAGCAATAAAGAAACGGTCCCAGCCGCCGTCATCAATTCCCCAGACTCCCTCTCTATTCCCACTGCCACGCTCTTTATAGACGGCAAAAATTGTCAGATTCGGTCTCGTAGTGGGACGAATATCAATACTGCTAAAGGAAGACGAGCCATTGAAATTAATTACTGGTTGAGAATTTATTAAATTTCCTGAATCACTTTGAAAGGTAGGTGTCCCGGATGAAGTTGCATTGTTGCTATTTCCTGAGAGATCCGACCAAGTCGAAATAGTGGAATTATCCGCTGGGATGTCGGCTACCCCACTAACACAGTCTGCGCGTAACCAGAGAGATAGCCCTGATATTCCGGAGAAAACATTTGTGTCAGGGCACGGAGTAACCGCGACTGCACCAGTCGGGACTAATAATGCGAGAAGAAGTATCGCAGCAGGCAAGGAGGCACTAGGTCGAAAGAAATGACGAAGGCGCACAGACAGATTGTAATTGCATCGCGTGTTGGCTGCCCAAGTATCTAAGGCTCATTCTTTAAGGCCCACCTGCCCTGAACCCAACTCGTGATGGGTAATCTTGTATCGAGATAGATAATCACTTCTTTCGCCAGGAATAGAAGCTCCGAACCGATCCCGAGTGAGGTTTTCTCAGCCATGGATATGGATGGACTTCCGCCAAATTGGTAAATTTCTTAAAAGAAGGCACAGGCGCATAAGTCACTGCCACAGGATTCTCGGCAGCAAAGAGATATGGGTCGCCTAGAAATACTTCTACTGATCTGCGTTGACTGAGGTCTTGCAGAGTTTCTAAATAGAACCCGATTCGGCGCGAGCTCAACTGTAACTTTCTCAACGCGGATTCATTGAAGATAAAGACGGCTGGTAGCTCTGGATGTGCGGAGAGAGCTGGGTCAGCATCGCCGAGTGAATCGATTGTGAGTAAGACATACTCTGGTTTTCTATTGAGCACTGGAGTAAGCGGTCCACTCGTTGCTGACAAATCAGGGTCATGATCGAGTAATGGCTCATTCTCTAACTTATGCGGCGAAATCTCTTCTGGAAAGTCCTTAATTGGGCACGCTTTCTTTAACGGGCATTTATAGCAAAGTCCTGGCGCGCGCTTTTCTACCTGCCAACGTGCAAATCCGTATGGTTTTCCGGTACCTGCTCCCACAGTCCATTGCCACCCTAAGAGATTTGCCGCACGTGAACCATCAATCAAATTTTGATACATCCGCTCTTGACCATGTAGCCAGCCGAAATCATTGCGGACGGTCCAATGCGATGCCAACCACATGCGGGTTTGATTAACTAGCCAGCCATCACTTTCTAATTCGCCAACAACTTGATCAATACAGAGCATCTCGCGGTTCCAACCATCGCCTTTACTTTGCCAATTGGCTTCGAAGCGAAGATTTTCAAAGAGTCGAGTTCCGATACGAGCATAGATATGACGTGCGTACTCTTGCCAAAAAAGCTCGTCGCGAAATTTTTCACGATCTTTAAACGGGGCATCTTTGACGGCCGAATAGACCTGGCTCAGCGTTAATAGATTGTGGCGAATATAGGGACTTAGAACAGTTGCTCCCCGTTTTTCACGAGGTAAGACCTCTGAGCGATTTTCGGCGTATCGAGTGATATCGAGCCTAGCGAGAGCCTCGTTGGCCGCACTCTGACCTCCTCGAATCGAGCTAAGCCTAAGGTCTCCCGAAAAGAGCCCTCCAAAATCATCCTCAATCAGCGCAAGCACCTCCCGATGAATATCAATCTCACGTAGATTCATCGGTGCCGCCCTGACTTATGTTGGAGACTATGACTAAGAAATTTCAATACTTTAATGAGTTAAAGGCTATATCTATGGCCTATTTCTCGCCTTCTGAGTCTCTGCCACTCCGCTTGCAACTTCGCCAAAAGAGATAGTGACGGCGCGAAAGTGGCCATGAGAGAATCGGCCATGAGCCAATCCGAGGAGCGCGATGTCGCCTGGGATGAGGTCTACCTGCAGGATTCGAGGCCAACGTCCTTAAAGAGGAGTGAGAGAAAGCCTCACTCGCTCGCAATTTTTGTTCTTCTCTTTATTGGCACTTCCTTCTTTTTCAAAGGCACACTTGCAGCAAATATCACTTTAGGTGGCGGGATTGTTGAATTTGGTCAGGGCGTCCAAGTAACCACCGCATGCTCGGGGTCGACTCCTCTCACCGTGACACCAGTGGCTTCGTTTGCCAATCAAAGTGGATCGGGGTCTTTCTTTTTCAAATCCTTTACCGTCTCTAACATTCCTGTCGGATGTTATGGCAAGTCATTTACTCTCAATGCCTATGATTCTTCTACCGCCGCAACATTAGCTCTGTATGACAACACAAATAAAGATGTTGTGATTTTCAATGATAATGGGAGTTATCTGAGCGCCTCAGGTTCATCAGTAACAGTTGCAACCAACTCAAATTCATCCTTTACTGCAACATTCACTTCGCCGGCAGCTCCTAGTGCACAAGTCGCTCGAATCACATTGCAAAGTTCAGTTGGGGCCTCGCCATATAACTACAATTCAATTCAATTCGCATCAAATACTTATATGACTTTATCGCCAGGAATCTCTCCAGGCACACAGGCCTTCACAATAGAAACATGGCTCAAGACGGGATCGACAGTAAAGGGTGGTGACATCCTCGGAAATTCCAACACCACAGGCGGACTCAGTTTTATCCTAGATAGCACGACGAACGCTCATATCGATGGTTATGGAATTGCCGCCTACCACTACACCTTGCCTGTGACTCTACAACCAAACACTTGGTATCACATTGCTATTGCACGCAATGGCTCCGGACTTGAAACTCTCTGGGTCAACGGCACTCGTTCTACGACGGGCACGCAGACTGACACAATTAATTACTCAGGAACTGCAACGGGAATTAACTGGGCACATTGCACTTGGTGTGTTCAGAATAGCTCGACTTTCAACGGTGAACGAATGAGTAATTTGAGAGTGGTAGTTGGAACAGCTCTGTACGATCCGAATTCTTCTTCAATTACAGTACCAACTATGCCACTTGCAAATGTAGCGAATACAAAGTTGTTGCTGAATTTCAATAGTTCCAGCTCTATCACCGTAGATAGCTCAGGCAATCAGACCGTGACCAACAATGGCGTCACGTTCGCTTCCGGGCAGTAGATTCACCTAATGGCTAACCGCACATCTTTTTCGCGCTATCTACGTCGTCATAAAATTGCTGTAATCGGGTTACTGATTGGGTCGCTCACGCTCATCATTGCTCAAACTAACTCAGGTTCAGGCGACTATACCTTCGAACCAGGCCTGAGTGCGGCTCGAGACAATCCAGGTCCCGTGATCGACCTCAAAGATGAACGTGATACACAATTATTCTTACCTTCGGGCTATAAGAAAGATGACTCGGTTCCGCTTCTCATCAACCTTCATGGCTATACCGGAACAGGTGCATCACAGAGCCTTTACACATACATGCAGGATGCCGCAAATAAGGCGGGAGTTGCCTACATCGCTCCAAATGGAACCAAAGATAATTTAGAGAATAATTTCTGGAACTCAGGCAAATCTTGTTGCAACTTCAACCAAAAAGATGTTGATGATGTTGCTTACCTTGATTCCTTGATTGATAAAGCTCTCGCTGCTGCAAGTATTAATGCAAAGAAGGTTTACCTCTTTGGGCATTCAAACGGAGCATTTATGTCTTACGCCTATCTGTGTAGTGGCAGTAAGAAGATTGCGGGTATTGCAGGTTTGGCCGGTGCGATGGATCTTGAAGATACAAGTTGTGGTGCGACACCTAATCACATTCTGCTGATTCATGGTGAAATGGATGAAACTATTCAATATCAAGGCGGTGCACTCTTCGGAAATAGATTTACCTCGGTATCTCAGACAATCGACCGATGGAGCGCAATTAATGAATGCCGTGTCGGAAAAGAGTCTGATTTAGACCTCCTCGATTCAATTGAAGGTATTGATACCGTCAAAGTCAGCTACCGCTGCGAGGCCGGGGCGATAGAACTCTGGCGTATGCCTCAAGGGAAGCACTCCCCTGTCCTCGATCTAGATTTTGCGCGTAATGTGCTGGTTTGGCTGACTGCCTACGAATCGGTGCGCGATTAGGATTTCGATAGAATCCACCTCATGAAGAAGGCACTGCGGGCGCTAATCGGCGTTTCACTCTGCCTTTCTTCGCTGATTCTCTTTCCGGGATTAGCACCTACCGCTAGTGCTGCTGCCTGCGCGCCGGTCTACGGCACGATTTCTGGAACTACGCGTTATGCGATCTTTAATAGTGGCACCGCCTGTACATGGACAGTTCCCGCAGGAGTGACGAATATTTCTTACCTCGCAGTCGGTGGCGGTGGCGGTGGCGGTGGTGCACGTCCTACTGGTTCCAATCCAAACCTAGGAGCAGGTGGTGGTGGTGCAGGAGGACTTGTTCTCGCTTCATCATTTTCAATCTCTGCCGGAACCACAATCACTTTAACGATTGGAACTGGTGGCAGCGGCGGAGCTGCCGGTACAGCCGGTGGCAATGGCGGTGCTACAACAATCAATTACTCATCAACGACATTGACAGCCAATGGTGGAAATGGCGGTGCTGGTTCTAATGGAACAAACGATCAGAATAATCTCTCTGGAGATGGTGGAAGTAACACCTCTTTTATAGGTGGTGACAATGTTTGGGATGGTGGCGGTGGCGGTGCAGGTTCTGCTGCAGCTGGTGGTGCTGGTTCTGATATCGGCGGACAAGGCGGCTGGGGTGGTGCTGGTGGCGCCGGAACACTCAATGCGATCTTAGGTTCTAACCAATATTACGGCGGTGGTGGTGGCGGTGGTGGAACTCCGAGCACTAATTCAAATGAAACAGACGGCACAGGTGGTGCTGGAGGAAGTTCAGTAGGCGGTTCAGGTGGCGGTGGTGCCGGCGTTCTACCTACTGCAGGTGCGGCCAATACCGGCTCAGGTGGTGGCGGTGGTGGTTGGCGATCAACTTCTGACAATACCAATCGAGCTGGTGCTGCTGGAGCCGCCGGCAGAGTGATTTTTACTTTTACAAAGGCGGCTCCAACTTTAAATTCAATTTCGATTACCTCTAATGCGGGACCAGACAATGCCTACAAAATTGGCAACGGAATATCCGTCACGGTTGTAGCAAGTGAAGCGATTTATGTGACTGGATCTCCACGAATTCCAGTGCTGGGACTTTCTTCTAAATTCTTCACCTATGCATCGGGTTCGGGTACAAGTTCACTCGTTTTCACTTACGTTGTAGTCACTAGCGATTCTGCCTCTGCTGGGATTGGTGTAACAGCTAACTCGCTAGCCCTCAATGGTGGAGCGCTGGCTGATGGCGCAGGTATCGATCTACCGCTCTCCCACAACGCTATTGCTCAATCTCTGAGCCATCAAGTGGATGGAATTATGCCCGCATTTGTAGGAGTCACTCAGAGCCAGAGCGTCCCTGAAAATGAGACTCGGACTGTCATGCTCACCACTACTGAACCGGTTGTATTCACAATTGCAGCACCCGAAGACTCTGCCTACTTTATTCTCAATTCACCTGGAGCAACCTTGACGTTGACGCCTCGCGACTTTGAGAACAAACTGGATACCGGGGCCAATAATGGTTACTACATCGGAATCACGATGACCGACTTGGCAGGCAATTCACCCGGTTCATTTAACTTTAACTTCACAATTACCGATGTAGCGGAATCCGTACGGGTCGGTGCACCATCGCTATCTGCAGCGGCGGCCAAGGGTGTGCCGGTAACAATCACGGTAACTTCCGATGTAGCAGGCAGAGCTGAGTTCTATGCAAATGGGAAACGAATCGGTGGTTGCATCAATGTCTCCACTACTGGAACGTCACCCAATATTTCGGCACAATGCTCATGGAAACCAACAACGATGGCGCCAACCACAATCTATGCAAGAGTGCGCCCAACGAGTTCCTCATTTACTGCTTCGACAACGACTTCAATCACGGTGATCCCGGCACGCAGAACCACCTTGCGTTAACGATTAACTAACTTTGATCTTTACAGACTTAGAACTCTTTCCTACTTTAAATGTAACTACATAATTACCGCTCTTGTTAAATGCCAAGGCAGGCATTGAGTAAGAGCTCTTTGTATATGAGCTAATTGAAGTAGCGGTAATTTTTTCACCACTAGGCAGCGTGACGGTGACAGTCAGTGAACTCTTTGCTGGGATCTTGCCAACTGTTAAAGCAAGCGAGCCACTCTTCTTCATCGTGAGGTTTGTATTGGATGAGGTGAGAGTCACTTTCTTTGTCGAGCTGCTCTTGGCAACAGTCCTAACAATCCCATTATTTGCCATTGTGACTGCAGGAAGCGCCGTGAAAGTCGGTGATGGTTCGGCAGCAACGGTGGGAGTGGATGTTGGAGAAGGCGTAGGTGAAGGTGAAGGCGATGGAGAAGCTGTTGGAGCAGGAGCCACAACCGGTTCGGCCGCGTACTCAGAAGGCTTCAATACTGTGATGACACGGCGAGGAACTGAGCCGCCACGATATCCGGCGCCAGTTACTTCAAAGGTTCCAAAAGTGACCTTAGCTTTGTACTCTTTAAAGTTCTTAGGAGAGGTTTTATCAAAGGTTCGAACGAGGTAGTTGCCATCATTTGCTTCATAATCCAATGCACCAGCCTTAGAAGCACAGATGGTCGGTGAAGTTTTATCTCCGTCTTCGGCCTTAAGAATGAAGATTGCACAAGCTTCTCCAGAATAAGCAAGGGTCGGATCATCTGGGTTGGAGATGAAGAGGTTGAACCATGTTGTTCCTACTCCTCCGCCACCACCACCTCCTACTGGTGCAGGAGCTGGTGCTGGTGCCGGTGCAGGTGGGTTGGATACAACTACCGTGACTGTATAGGTTTCAATATTGAGACCATTCTGGGAAGTAACAGTAATCAGAATCATGTTAGATCCAGTGACTAGTCCGGTCGCACTTTCGATTACCCACGTAGCAAATGCATTAGTTGGTGTGACCACGGGAGCAACAGATGTAACTCCATTTCCGACCGTCACGGAGGAGTTTCGAGGCAACACATTTGTGCCATTAATTGTCAGAGCCGAAAGTGTGGCTACCCCAGAAGGTATCGAGGTGACTGTTTCAGAGAGTGCAGAGACGGGTGCATAACCACTTCGATTTGTGGTGACAGTGACGCGAGAAGGAGTGCCCGTAGTTATATTTGAGACCGTCACAATACCTGTTGCTGTATCAATTGAAGCTAGTCCGCCATTGAAATTGCTTACGGCTGAATATGAGTAGAGATTGTTTAGATTAGAAATTGAAATTCTAAAGCCATCCGCTGTCGGCGTTCTAGTATCAAATGTTGTTAACAAGCCAGCAAGTAGTGAGGTTATTGCTGTGGTGGTTTCACTTCTCGAGAAGTAGCCGGCACGGGAGGTGGTTATAACGGCTTGCGAAGCTGTTGCTGGTGCGATTCCAGTCATGATGATTTGACCTGCATTCGAGATGCTCACGGATCCACCATTTACAGTAGATGTGCCACTCCATGAATAAGCTGGATCATAATTTGCAATATTTACAGTGAAACCATCTCCGGTCGCAACGGCTGTAGTTGAATCGATAATCGGTACGAGTCCAAAGCCTGTAAGAGAATAGTATGAGAGTGAGGTTGCACTTTCACTCGAGTATCCGGATCTTGAACTTGCAATCGTGACGGTGCTTGATGTTCCCGGAGTGATTCCTGAAACCGTTACGGTTCCAGTATCAGAAATTGTGACTGTTGCACTCTCGCGTGAGCTCGTTCCAGTCCATTGATAATTTGAATCATAATTGGAGAGATTAATCCGGAATCCATCCGAAATTGATGTCGCCGTATTCGTATCAAAGGTAGGAGTGCGTCCAAGAGCCAATGTTGCAAAGGCCGTAGAGACGGCTGTGCCCGTATCGAAATTCGCCTTACTCGTAAAGGTGGTTACGGTTGAAGATTCCCCAGGTGCGAGACCAGAAATTGTAATTAAGCCAGAAGGACTGATCAGTGCTGTTGCGCTCTCTATTGAACTCCTGGCGCTCCAAGTGAACGAGGCATCAAAATTGGTGATCTGTAACTGCAGGTCGCTAAGTGATCTAGCGGTGAGAGTTTCCGCAAGGACGGGAGTAAGAGGAGCATTGAGGTTGTAGTCCAATTGTGTAGCCTGAAACGCAGTTGGAGAAAGCGTTGTGTCGCCGTTTCCTAACTGGCCGTAAGCATTATCTCCCCAGCAGAAAAGTCGACCGTACTGAGCAATCGCACAAGAATGTCCTGTTGTTGAAGAGACTGTTGATATCGATTTTGTAAGACCTTTAACTGCAGATGGTGTTACTTGAATGTCGTTTGTCGCAGAATTGTTGCCAACCTGCCATTCGGTATTTCGACCCCAACAGATTAATCCGCCCACGGAATTAATTCCACAGGCCGTGCCATGTCCTAAATTGATGTCCTTTAAATTTGTTGCCAAACCTGAAAGCGCTACTGGGGAATTTCTCTGGGTCGTCGTTCCATCGCCAATAGTTCCGAATTGGTTATAACCCCAACAATAAGTTGTAGAACCTTTAATTGCACAAGACTGCTGATAACCGGAGGTAATCTTTGTGACACCAGAGGTTAGACCTGTGACGGCAACCGGAACATAGGATTCATTGGTAAGACCATTGCCAAGCGCACCGCTTAAACCATTTCCCCAGCACTTAACGCCGCTAGTTTGAATTGCGCATACGTGATCGTCGCTAGAACTGATTTGAGTCACACCAGAACTCATCCCTGTAACTTGAATTGGTACTAGTGAACTATTGGTTGAGCCGTTGCCCAGCTTGCCATTGAGTCCATCTCCCCAACAATAAACTTTTCCGTCTAAAGTAAGCGCACAGGTTGAGTTATTTCCTGCACTTACGCTTTTAACGTTCCCGCTAAGAGTGGTGACAGTTTCTGGCGTCGTCGATGAAATCGTGGAGTTATTTCCTAATTGTCCTGTTGCGTTCTTACCCCAACAATATAAATTCGCAAGCGAGTTAACAGCACAGGTGAATTTTGCGCCTACTGACACTTGCAGAACTCGCCCAGGCAAGCCCACCACCTTTTGGGGAGTTGCATTCACAGTGGTTTCAGCCACGATCGGCTTAGCAATTTGCCCGTAGTCATTTTGACCCCAACAATAAAGAGCCTCATCACTCTTCTTGATGGCGCAGGTAGTGCCCCAACCTACTGATACAGACTTCCATGGGCCATGTGTTTGCAAATCACTGAAAACTAATGTGGAAGTAGTACTTGATGTGGCACGGGTATAACTATCATCACCTTCTTTTACTGTACTAACCAGACATTGACCTGATTCGAACGCAAGAATGCTTGATCCGAAAACTTTGCAACTTCCACTCGTAACATCAAATGAAATGGCACCGGTGCCTGAGCCACCTGAAATATTTGGTAGAAGTGGCGTTCCGACGGTTCCGGAGAGGGACCCTGAAGAGATAGATACCGGAGACTGAGCCTGGAGTGCACGGTATTTTACGTTAAGGAGTTTATTCGGTGTTGTTCCATACCAGGCATTGTTTCCATAAGCTCGTAATGCATCGGCAGTCGCGTTCTGCACGAGCAGGTCACGTATAACTGCATTTGCATTAAGCTTGTTCGTAATGGATCTGAACTTTTCTTGGAGTAAAAGCGCTGCAGCTCCAGCAACATGCGGCGCTGCCATCGAAGTTCCTGTTTTTGTGGATACGGCCGTTGTAGATCCAACATAACTTGCTGAAACAATATTGGTTCCGGGAGCAAAAATATCTACACACGGGCCAATATTTGAAGAAAGGGCATCTTCATCATCTGTCGTTGTGTTTCCAACCGTGATTGCATTTGGCGCTCTCGCGGGCGAGTAATTACAAGCGTTTAATCCGTCATTCCCAGCGGCGACTACAGTCACCACGCCATCATCTATGAGTGACTGAATAGCGCTATCAACGGTGGAGCTTGGTCCTCCCCCGAGGCTTAAGTTGACTACTGCAGGCGTATTGGATGTATGACGATTAATAATCCAAGCTATCGCTGCTAGTACGTCAGAGTTGGTGCCGGTTCCATCACAGCCAAGTACTTTGATTGGAATAATGTTGGCTGCCTTTGCAACGCCATAATTAGTACCCGCGGCTGAGCCGGCAACATGTGTTCCATGTCCATCGCAATCCGAGACCGAAGTAAAGGTCTCTGCATAAGCGCCTGCGGTAATTCTGTCAGTAAACTCACTGTGGTCTAATCTAATACCTGTATCAATGATGTATACATCTACACCAGCGCCCGTATAGTCGTAGCGATAATTTCCATCTAACTGTTTTGCTGCCTGATCAATTCGGTCTAAACCCCAAGTTGCACCTGTTTGAGTAGCTGAGACTTTCGTGATTCCCTCTTTTTGAATTCTCGAAATTAAAGTGCTGCCTGCTGCTAGCGCGTACTGTTCGTCTGATAGGTCCGCCACGAGGGTTGTAATCAGAGTTTCTCCGAAAAGCCCTTTTAGGTTCTTCTCCATGAATTCCTGACCACTGATTCCTAGATCGGAAACGACTTGTGCAATCGTCACTCCATTCGCTGGAGTGATTGAGTATGCAGTCTTACTTACGGCCAAAGTTCTTAACCGAAGATTTGTAACAGGGCGGTAAATGATGAATTTTGTAGTTGAAATTTCAATAGACTCAGAGGAATTCGAATTAAATGCTTGAAAACTCAAATCATTCAGTCCGACTGAATACTGTGGAATAGAAAAGAATGTTCCTGCATTTGCTGTATAAGTTTCCCCATTGAGCACGGCACGAAGCGAATAACTTGTGTCTTTAAATGCTGGAGCAGTTATCTTTAAATCAGTTCCATCGGTAAAGCATGGATGAGGAAGTCCGTATGGCTCCCAGACATTCTGCAAAGAAACTGGGCATGCACTGACGCTTGCAATGTCGACCTCACCTGCTGCCATTACTTGATTGCCCTGGAAACCGCTCATGAAAAGAGTCAGTACAACAAGCGAGATAATCCGCGCCCGAGAATTCTTAATTCTTGCCAACCGAGATGCGATAGATTCTGAAAGTGGGTTGGCTTTAATCACGCCTTAGTTTATTGTGAATAGGGGCAGACCTACCAATATGACCATCCAGAGTTCGATTTATTGAAACTAGCTCCCCAAATAGGCTTTTTTCATCGCCGCCAAATCTATCTTCTTCATCTCCAGCATGGCTTGGGTGGCTCGTTGAGCACCGGCAGCATCTTCTCCGCCAAGGTAGTTGCTCATCTCGGATGAGACTACCTGCCAAGAGATTCCAAATTTATCCTTCAGCCAACCACATTGGCTCTCTTCTCCCCCATCTTTAGTGAGAAGCTCCCAATACTTATCTATTTCGTTTTGATCTGCGCACGGAATCTGGAAAGAAACGGCCTCGCTATGTGTGAATTGCGGGCCTCCATTGAGACCGATAAATGGACGGCCAAAGATGGTGAAATTAACGAGGACCTCACTGCCCTGTTCGTTGCCTGGAGTCTCTGTCGGAGCGATCCAATTACCTTCAACCGAACTGTTGGGAAAGATGCTGGCGTAAAAAGTGGCAGCTTCGCGGGCTTGTCCATTGAACCAAAGGCAGGTCGTAAGTTCCATGAATGGAGCCTATCTCAGGCTCTTGTGAGGCCAGCATAAAGACTGTATTTTTCTGAGGTGCGCAATAAGGCTAAACCTAGCTCGGCGCTGAGGCGCGTCTCCTACTGCGACGACCCGATCGAGGAGTCAGTCGAGCCTCAACGCTCTTCCATGAAATTTGTGGTTTTTGTCTCCGCTATTGCCACGGCGCTCTTCTTCGGCGGTACTTATGCCGCGAATATCAATATCAACTCGGGCACTGCAACAGAATTTGGTCAGGGTGT
>JACCDZ010149088.1_pt1 | contig 14585 bp, 9 predicted proteins | sample 7449551 | NCBI WGS metagenome assembly JACCDZ01 (sample SAMN15323452, study PRJNA562643) | freshwater metagenome | isolation source: river surface water | place: USA:Blue River Watershed | collected 2017-08-18 | reverse complement strand
TATTTACAGCTGTTTGATTCGTAGAAAGTTCAACGCCTAATCTTTTGTAGGCTGGTTCTTTTTCATACTCATCAATTTTTGACACGTTATTGTGAAATTTATAATTGAATTCTTTCAACTTTCTTCTTCTCTCATCGGCACGTGCGCGTAAGGTTTCTTCAATAGTCATTTCCATTGGAGAAATTGATTCAAACTCAGAAGCATTGATGGTTGATTCTTCGATCGCTTTCATCGTGATGTTCAACTCTTCAGGAACCACTTCGGCTACTTTTTGAATAGTTGCAGCGGCTGCAAAATCGTGTTCTGTTTCCATATACTCTTCTAATGAATGACGGATAACTCCGTTTTCAGCCACTTCAGTAACCGGTACAAATTGAATCGGATCAACTACATTGATATCTTTGATTTCATTGTCAGTCAATTCAAAAACCACTTTGTTTTCGTTAACCGCTGGTTCTGATGTAAACAAAGGCAAATCGAAAGAGAAAGTAGCTTGTTCTTCGATTTGAACTGCTTTTGGCTGTGCTGTTTCGATAGCATGTACCTCAGGCGTTGTAAACGTAAAATCGATGTCATTGATTGGCGAAACGATTTCAAAAGTCACATCTAAATTTTTGATGAATTCAGACATTACGATCAAATCATTTTCGTTGGTTATTGGTTCGTAAGCTGCAACTACCGGTTCAGCCACTTCGGCAACCACTGGCGCTTCTTCTTCCAATAATTCAAATACAATTCTTTCTTCTGTAGCTCCTGGAGTTTCAGCATTTAAATCGAATGCAGGAACTGTTGAATTAGATAAGTTATGGGTAATTTTTTGCTCATCTTCTAAAGCGTGGATGATTTTTTTAGGCTCCGAATTTACAATTTCATTTTGTTGCTCCAAATCAAAACCTGTAGCAATAACAGTTACTGCGATAGCATCTCCAAGAGATTCATCTTCACCAACTCCCATGATAATATTGGCATTGAAACCTGCTTCCGATTGGATATGATCATTGATTTCGCCAATTTCGTCCAAAGTGATTTCATTAGTTCCAGAAACGATAAGCAACAATACGTTTTTGGCACCTGTAATTTTGTTGTCATTCAATAAAGGAGAATCCAAAGCAGAAATAATAGCATCTTTCGCTCTAGTTGTCCCTTCAGCTATTGCAGAACCCATAATAGCTGTTCCACTATTAGACAATACCGTTTTAGCATCGCGTAAATCGATATTTTGAGTATAGTGGTGTGTAATTACTTCGGCAATACCTCTTGAGGCTGTTGCCAATACTTCGTCTGCTTTTGAGAAACCAGCTTTGAAACCTAAGTTTCCGTACACTTCTCTCAATTTATTGTTATTAATAACGATTAGCGAATCGACTTGTTTGCGTAATTTCTCAATACCAATTAAGGCTTGTTCTTGACGTACTTTACCTTCAAAAACAAAAGGAAGCGTTACGATACCAACAGTAAGAATATCACGTTCTTTAGCCAATTGAGCAATTACAGGCGCAGCACCAGTTCCAGTACCACCTCCCATACCGGCAGTGATAAATACCATTTTCGTATTTTGATCCAACATTTTTTCAATATCAGAAATACTTTCAATAGCCGATTGTTGTCCTACATCTGGATTTGCTCCAGCACCCAATCCTTCTGTCAAGTGAACACCTAACTGAATTTTGTTAGGCACCGCACTATTTTGCAAGGCTTGTGAATCGGTATTACAAACAATAAAATCTACTCCTTTGATTCCTTGTTTAAACATGTGGTTGATGGCGTTGCTCCCGCCGCCTCCAACACCTATTACTTTGATAACATTTGATTGGTTCTTTGGTAAATCAAATGAAATACTTCCAAATTCTGAGTTGCTCATCATTTTATTTGGTTTTTGCTATTTGTTATTAATTTTATATTGTCTGAGGCTAAGCCTTTATTCTGCGTTATCTAAGAAATCTTTGATTTTATCTACATACTTATCAAAAAATGATCTTCTAATTTGAGTTTCTGTCGACTTGTCTTTGGTTTCTGCTTTGGTAATTTCATCTGATTCTATTTCAGCTTGAACTACTTCATTAGTTTCCATTACTGGCGCTTTATAGACTGGCATTTCTGGGGCTTGAGCCTGGTCTATTCTAACCGCACTCTGTGTTTTGTTTTCGATGCTATTCATCACTAAACCAACTGCAGTTGCATATAATGGACTTGATATTTCTTCGCTTGAATTGCCTGCTAAATGCTCGTTTGGATACCCAATTCTAGTATCCATTCCAGTAATGTATTCTACCAATTGCTTGATGTGTTGCAATTGAGATCCACCACCTGTTAAAACAATTCCTGCAATTAATTTTTTTCTTGGGTCCTCATGACCGTAAGCTTTGATTTCAACATAAACTTGTTCAATTATTTCCACAACACGAGCGTGAATAATTTTGGACAAATTCTTTAACGAAATTTCTTTTGGCTCTCTACCTCTTAAACCTGGAATAGAAACGATTTCATTTTCTTTATTTTCTCCAGGCCAAGCAGAACCAAATTTCACTTTCAATAATTCGGCTTGTTTTTCAATAATAGAACAACCCTCTTTAATGTCGTCAGTAATTACATTTCCTCCGAAAGGAATTACTGCAGTGTGACGAATAATACCATCTTTAAAAATGGCTAAATCCGTTGTTCCACCACCAATATCTATTAAGGCAACACCCGCTTCTTTTTCTTCTTGGCTCAAAACCGCATCCGATGAAGCTAATGGTTCCAATGTCAAACCGGATAGTTCAATTCCAGAATCGTGAATACAACGTCCTACGTTTCTAATTGACGAAGCCTGTCCTACCACAACGTGAAAACTAGACTCTAGACGCCCACCATACATCCCAATTGGTTCTTTTATTTCGGCTTGACCGTCAATTTTAAATTCTTGAGGCAATACGTGAATAATTTCTTCACCAGGAAGCATTGCTAATTTATTAACCTGATCAATCAACAATTGAATATCATTCCCTCCAATCACTTCTTCAGGATTACTTCTGCTGATGTAATCGGTATGTTGAATACTGCGGATATGTTGTCCAGCAATCCCTACAACACAATCTTTTATTTTATAACCCGAATTGTTTTCGGCTTCTTGAACAGCATGCTGAATGGATTGAATTGTTTGCGTAATGTTATTGACAACACCTCTCGCCACACCTAAACTTTTGGATTTTCCAACACCCAAAATTTCTAGTTTTCCGTACTCATTTTTCTTGCCAATCATGGCAACAATTTTGGTAGTTCCAATATCTAAACCTACTGCAATATTCTCTTTTTCCATTACCTCTTATTTTGTGCAAATTACTTGTTGTGTGAAACGAAGGTCAATTTTTCTATATTTATACAAAGAACTGTCTACAACTGCTTTTTGAAAAAATGCTTTGTAATTTCGAAATTTAGCATCTACATTTTTTGCTCCGCCGAAATCAATTTGATAATCAAAATTTCTGTTCAACATTTTTAAGCTACCTGAAGGCATAATTTGAATGGCAATGATGTTTTTTTTCAAAAATTCATCGTCATAAATTTTCCGAAATAATTCAGCTAAAGCTTCGCTATTTTGTTTGCGTATTACTCCCAAAACGAGGGGGACTCTGGCAGTAAAATTTGCCGACAACGGCATTGTATTTCCCTTGTAATCAATATAAAAAGAACGCTTACCATCGAAAACCCTTACGATTGGGGTCTTCTGTTTCACCACTGCTTTCAACACCCCGTCGATAGTTACAAACACCTCTGATTTCTCTACCATTGGATCTGAACTAACGGCTTTTTCTAATTTATTCAAATCTAATTTATCTTTTCGGATAGCTGAAGCGTCTGCATTATTTTCTATTAACAATTTATTAACCGTTTCCTGTTTAAGAAAACTTGCATTTTCTCCAACAAAAACGACTTTCGTTTTGGTTAATTTTCGATTTTCATTCCGATTTGACGTAAACGAAAACAATACAATTACCAACCCAAACATGAGTACTAACCGAATAGTAATCCAATTAAATCGTTTCATACAATGCCTTTTTTATAGATGGTACCATTTCTCCTAAATCTCCTGCACCAATGGTTACAACAATTTGAGCATCACTCGCTAAAATTGTAGGAATTAAATCCTCTTTGGAGACTAATTTTTTATCTTCATTGGTCATTTTATTCATTAACCATTGCGACGTAACTCCTTCCATTGGCAATTCGCGCGCCGGATAAATATCCAACAACACAACTTCATCAAATTGGGACAAACTTTTCGCAAAATCATCAGCAAAATCTTTCGTTCTACTAAACAAATGCGGTTGAAAAATAGCCAACACTTTTTGCCCTGGATATAATTCGCGAACCGCTTGGTGTACCGCGTTTATTTCGGTTGGATGATGAGCATAATCGTCGACATACACCATATTAGACGTTTTGATCTGATACGAAAAACGTCTTCTGATTCCTTTAAATGAAGCCAGTGCTTTTGCAATAGCATCTGAAGAAGTTCCAAAAGTTTTGGCCATAGCCAAAGCCATCAAGGCATTCATCAAATTGTGTCTTCCAGGCAATCCAAAAGCAATATCTTTAATAGTTTCGGTTGGCGTTTGTACGTCAAAAACATAACTGCCATTTCCCACTCTTACATTAAAGGCTTTGTACACCGCCTCTTCGTTTACTGCACAAGTCACGCCTTCAATTGGCAATTCATTGGTAATAAACAATTGGCTTTTATCTTCTACTTTATTAGCAAACTCTATAAATGAAGCTTCAATTTGTTCGCTAGTTCCATAAATATCTAAATGGTCGGCGTCCATGGAAGTAACACAGGCAATATTCGGATGCAAATGCAAGAAAGAACGATCAAATTCATCGGCCTCCACTACGGTAACCGTCTTTCCTGTTCCAATTAAATTAGAGTTGTAATTTTCTACAATTCCACCCACAAAAGCAGTTACGTCGGCACCGCTTTCAAATAGGATATGTCCTAAAATACTAGATGTTGTTGTTTTACCATGCGTTCCCGCTACTGCAAAACAAAAGGTGTCTTTAGTAATTATTCCTAAAACTTCAGCACGTTTTTTTACTTGGTATTCTCGCTCTAAGAAAAAGTTCCATTGTGAGTGCGTTACCGGAACAGCTGGGGTAATAATTACCAACGTATTTTCAGTATAATAGTCTTTCGGAATTAAATCAATTCGGTCTTCAAAATGGATGTCGATGCCGCTTGCGATTAATTCATCGGTTAACATCGAAGGTGTTTTATCGTAACCTGAAACATTTTTTCCGATGGTTTTGAAATAACGCGCCAAAGCACTCATCCCGATTCCTCCGATTCCTATAAAAAAGACGTTATGTATTTGATTTAAATTCATTTTGTTTTGGTAACCAAACGTTGAAACGTTCTGTTGGTATTATTTGATTAATTTGATGATCTCTTCTACAATAGCTTTAGTCGCATTGGGCAAAGCCAAGCTTTTAATATTTTGACTCAATTCGTGTTGTTTGTTTTCATTGCCAATCAAGTCGGAGAAAGTCGATTCAAAAGTGGAATCCAACTCGCTTTCGCGAATTAAAATAGCACCATTTTTATCGGCAATTGATTTCGCGTTTTTAGTTTGATGGTCTTCGGCTACATTAGGCGAAGGAATAAAAACAACTGGTTTGCCCACTATACACAATTCTGAAACCGAAGAAGCTCCGGCTCTCGAAATCACAATATCTGCAGCTGCATATACCAAATCCATTCGCTCAATAAACGCCATTACTTGAACGTCTTTTGATTGGTATTTTTGGTATTCTTCGAAATATAATTTACCACATTGCCAAAGCAATTGTACATTTTGCATTTCAAAAAATTCCAATTCTTTTTCTATCAATTGATTCACTCGACGTGCCCCTAAACTACCCCCTAAAACCAAAATGGTTTTTTTGTTTGGATCTAAATTAAAATGTGCGACTCCTTCGGCTCTTTTACCCTCAATAGTCATTAGGTCTTGGCGAACTGGATTACCTGTTAGCACCATTTTTTCTTTTGGAAAAAAACGTTCCAAATTTTCATAAGCCACACAAATGGCATTGGCTTTTTTGCTTAATAATTTATTGGTGATTCCAGGAAAAGAATTTTGTTCTTGAATTACCGTTGGAATTCCTGCACTATTTGCCATTTGCAATAAAGGGCCACTGGCAAAACCGCCTGTACCGATAACTACATCAGGTTGGAATTGTTTTATAATTTGTCTGGATTTCAATAAACTACTCAATAGTTTTATTGGAAATAAAGCATTGTCAAAAGTCAATCTTCTTTGTAAACCCGCAATCCAAAGTCCTTTAATTGGATAACCGGCTTGTGGTACTTTTTGCATTTCCATTTTATCCTGTGCCCCAACGAAAAGAAATTTGGCATCCGGAAAACGAGACTTTAATTCATTAGCGATAGCAATTGCTGGATATATATGACCTCCTGTTCCTCCTCCGCTTAATATGAATTTATATGTTCTCATGGTAAATTTGCTATTTGTTTAATACGGCATCCATTGGATTTTTTGAACTGTCTTGAATGGAGTAATTGCCTTCTTCTATTTGCTTATCGTCTGCTTCTAATTCTTGGTCTATCAATCGTTGAAGTGCTTCTTCTCGTTTGGCTGCTTCTTTTTGTTCTAGTTCGATTTCTTCTTCTTTCTTGGTTACATTGATAATAATTCCAAGTGCAAAACAAGTCATCCAAATGGAACTTCCTCCACTACTAATCAAAGGCAAGGTTTGTCCCGTTACCGGTAATAATTCGACCGCCACCGCCATATTGATTAGCGCCTGAAATATTAAAGGAAAACCCAAACTAATGACGACTAATTTTCCAAAAAGCGTATTAGCTTTATGCGCAGCAATTACAAAACGGAAGAGCAGTAAAAGATACAATCCTAATACTCCTAATCCTCCCACTAATCCATATTCTTCTACAATAATGGCGTATATAAAATCAGAGGAAGATTGAGGTAAAAAATGTCTTTGCACACTTTTACCAGGACCAACTCCAGTAAAATTCCCAGAGGCAATTGCGGTTTTTGCTGCATTGATTTGATATTCGTCTTCGCCTTCCTTATCGGTTCCGTAATTTTCAATTCGACTAATCCAAGTATCTACCCTGCTAAAGAATTTGGAATCCGGAAATGCTTTGGATAATATCACAAAAATCAACAAGCCTGCAATGGCCATTCCCATAATGTATCCAATATATTTCAATTGGTACTTTCCAACAAAGGCAATCATTACCACCATCACAAACATTAAGGCTGTCGTAGAGAAATTGGCTGGCAAAATCAACATTAACGTAATAAATACCGGAATCCATAACTCTACAAAAGAAGCTTTAAAAGTTACTGGGGTTTCTCTTGTCTTAGATAAATAACGCGCGACATAGATGTATAAAATGATCGCTGCAATGGAAGAGGTTTGAAATGAAATTCCGATGAATGGCAATTGCAACCATCGGCTGGCATTGGCACCGCCAATATTCGTCCCTTTAAATAGTGTTAGTGCTAAAAGCCCCCAAACAATGGGCAACCCAATTCTTGAGATTACTCTAAAATAATGGTAAGGCACTTTATGTACAAAATAAATAATCATGAAACCCATACCTAAATGAGCCAAATGTTTTACTAAATAGCCAAGGGTATTTCCGTCTCCATCTCGGCCAAAAGCTAAATTGGTACTGGCGCTAAAAACTGGCATAAAAGAAAACAAAGCCAATAAAGCCAAGAATGACCAAATTACCTTATCCCCTTTTAAATTGCTTAGTAGCTGTTTGAGTTTCATATCGCTTAAAGTCTAATGAATAGTTCCCTATTATAAATTGTAAACTGCCTGTTTGAATTGTTTTCCTCTGTCTTCGTAGTTTTCGAACAAATCGAAACTTGCACATGCCGGCGACAATAAAACAGTATCTCCTTTTTCGGTCATGCGTTGTGCCATTCGCACAGCATCAGGCATATTATCCACCTCGATCATTACATCAACTACATTACCAAAAGCTTCAATGATTTTTTTATTGTCTACTCCTAAACAAATGATACCTTTTACTTTTTCATGTACTAAAGACATCAATTCGTGATAATCGTTTCCTTTATCAACACCACCAACAATCCAAACCGTTGGCGTAGTCATACTATCCAAAGCAAAGAAAGAAGCATTCACATTGGTCGCTTTCGAATCGTTGATGTATTGAACGTTTTGGATTTTCAATACTTTTTCTAAACGGTGTTCAACACCTTGAAAATTCGATAAACTCTCTCTAATGGTTGCGTTACGAATTTGCATTAGTTTGGCCACAGAAGTCGCTGCCATAGCGTTCTTCATATTGTGTTTTCCTTCTAATGCAATTGATTCTGTTTCCATCAAAAATTCTTCGTGATTCATCATCTTTACTTCCATTTTATTATCTTTTATAAAGGCCCCTTCCGTGAAAACTTGGTTCAATGAAAAAGGAATTAATGTTGCTTTTGTTGTATTATTTTGTAACCAATTGGCTATCGCTTCGTCTTCGGCATCATAAATCAAATAATCGTCTTCGGTTTGATTCATTGTAATTCTAAACTTCGAATCGATGTAATTTTCATACTTGTAATCGTAACGGTCCAAATGATCCGGACTAATATTCGTTAGGATGGCAATGTGCGGCTTGTAATCTATTATGCCGTCCAACTGAAAACTACTCAACTCTAAAACATAGGAGTCAAAATCATTCTCGGCTACTTGCCAGGCAAAACTTTTTCCGATATTTCCTCCCAATCCTACATTCAGTCCTGCAGATTTTAGCAAGTGATAGGTCAACATCGTAGTGGTAGTTTTACCATTACTTCCTGTGATACCTATCGTAATTGCATTGGTAAAAGGAGCGGTGAATTCAATTTCAGAAATCACCTTGATTCCTTTTTCGATTAACTTTTTTACAATGGGTGATTTATCAGGAATTCCGGGACTTTTCATGACCACATCCGCATTCAGAATCAAAGACTCGGTATGCGTTTCGTCTTCCCAAACTATGCCATTATGATTAAGAACTTCTTTGTAATTATCTTTTATTTTTCCAAAATCAGATACAAAAACATCGTATCCTTTTTGTTTTCCCAGAATGGCTGTACCCACTCCACTTTCGCCTCCTCCTAAAACAACTAATCTCATCTATCGTAGTTTTAAAGTCACTATGGACAAAATGGCTAACATGATAGCAACGATCCAAAAACGAGTTACAATCTTACTTTCGTGATATCCTTTTTTCTGATAGTGATGATGCAAAGGCGACATTAAAAATATTCTCCGGCCTTCGCCAAAACGTTTCTTGGTATATTTAAAATAAGCCACTTGGATAACCACTGATAAATTTTCGGCTAAGAAGATTCCACACAATAATGGAATCAACATTTCTTTACGAACAGCTATTGCTAATACCGCAATGATTCCTCCAATTGTTAAACTTCCAGTATCTCCCATAAATACCGAAGCCGGAAACGAATTGTACCAAAGAAATCCAATCAATGCCCCAACAAATGCCGCGATAAATACGGTCATTTCTCCTGAATTTGGGATATACATGATGTTCAAATAATTGGAGAAAATAATATTACCAGAAAGGAAGGTGAAAATTCCTAAAGCTAATACCGAAACCGCAGAAGTCCCCGCAGCCAAGCCATCAATTCCATCGGTCAAATTGGCTCCGTTTGAAACCGCCGTGATAATAAAAATTACTACTGGAATAAAAATTAACCAAGCCCAATTTTGATAGCCATCGCCAGTCCAAGCTAGTAATTCAGCATAATCAAACTCATTATTCTTAAAAAATGGAATTGTAGTAGCGGTCGATTTTACCTCAATAGGAGCTTGTGCAACGGAAGTTATATTAGATTGCTTGATCACTGGAGAATTGGAAGCGTTTCCTAAAACCGTAACTGCAGGACTAAAATACAATACCGAACCTACAATTATCCCCAATCCAACCTGACCAAAGACTTTAAAAATCCCTTTTAACCCTTGTTTGTCTTTTTTGAAAATTTTGATGTAATCGTCAATGAAACCAATGGTTCCCATCCATAAGGTAGTCACAATTAACAAAACGATATAGATGTTATGCAATTTGGCAAACAATAAAACAGGCAGAAGTGTAGCAAAAATGATAATCAAACCACCCATAGTTGGTGTTCCTGCTTTTTCATTTTGTCCGGCCAAACCTAATTCGCGAACCGTTTCTCCTACTTGTTGATTGCGTAAGAAAGTAATAATTCTCTTTCCATAAATAGTAGACAACAATAGCGAAAGCAAAAAAGCCAAACCTGATCTAAAGGTGATATATTGGAAAACTCCCGCTCCTGAAACGTTTAATGTTTTGTCTAAATATTCAAATAAGTAGTATAGCATAATTCTCTATTTATGGAGTTGTTCTAAAAGTTCTTTTACAATTTTCATGTCGTCAAAATCATGACGAACACCTTCTATTTCTTGGTAGGTTTCGTGGCCTTTACCAGCAATTAAAATGATATCATTGGGCTGAGCCAATTGGCAAGCCGTTTTAATAGCTTGTTTTCTATCAGTGATTGATAAAATTCTTTTGAAATTTTGTGGCGCCACACCTTGTTCCATTTCGCTAATGATTACAGTTGCATCCTCATTTCTTGGATTGTCCGAAGTCAAAATAGCTTTGTCACTCAAGTCAGAAGCAATTCCTCCCATAACAGGACGTTTTGCTTTATCCCGATTTCCACCACAACCCACAACCGTTATTAATTGTTCGTTTTTAGTTCGGATATCGTTAATCGTTTTCAATACATTTTCTAATGCATCTGGCGTATGTGCATAATCTACAATTGCAGTAATATTGGCCTCTGAAACGATGTATTGAAAACGTCCTGAAACACTTTCTAACTCCGACAATAATCGCAATGCCTCCAAACTTTCCATGCCTAATTCAATTGCGGTTCCGTAGATCGCTAATAAATTATAGGCATTAAAAGTTCCAATCAATTTTACCCAAACTTCATTGCCATTGATTTTTAATAACAAACCAGACAATTGGCTTTCTAAAATTTGTGCTTTATAATCGGCATACGATTTTAAGGCGTAGGTACATTTTTTGGCAACGGTATTTTGTAATAAAACCGGTCCGTTTTTATCGTCGATATTGGATAACGCAAAAGCTGTTTTTGGCAAATGATCAAAAAATGACTTTTTCACATCGCGGTATTCGGCAAAAGTGGCGTGGTAATCCAAATGATCGTGAGATAAATTGGTAAACACACCGCCTACAAAATGTAAGCCCTCTGTACGTTTTTGATGAATTCCATGCGAACTCACTTCCATAAAACAATACTCAACACCTTCAGCAATCATAGTGGCCAAAAAGTGGTTAATCGTAATTGAATCGGGAGTGGTATGCGTGGCTTTGTATTCCACTTCATCTACCATAATTTTTACAGTAGAAAGTAAGCCTACTTTATATCCTGCTTTTTTATACAATTGATACAATAAAGAAGCAATTGTTGTTTTCCCATTGGTTCCAGTAACGCCCACCAATTGCAGTTTTTGCGAAGGGTGATCAAAATAATTGGCTGCCATAACTGCCAATGCCGTATTGGTATCTTTAACTTGAATATACGTAATACCATCAACAATAGTTTCAGGTAATGTATCACAAACAATAGCTGTTGCACCTAGCTCAATTGCTTTAGCTATAAACTCATGCCCATCAGAAATCGTCCCTCTGATCGCTACAAAAACATCATTTTGGGCAATTTTTCTAGAATCAAAATCGATTTTATCGATCGTAATTTCTGTCGAACCTTTAACCGCTTCGATTGCTACTTTATATAATATGTCTTTTAATATGCTCACGATAATTCTAGTACAATAGTTGTGTTCTTTGCTATATTTTGCCCCGCTTGTAGTGATTGTTTTTTCACCTTACCTAAGCCTTTGATTTTAACTCTAACTCCTAAATTTTCTAACAATGCTATCGCATCCATGCCAGACATCCCTTTAACATTAGGAATGGTGTTTTCTCTTTTGTGCGAATAGGTCGTATACGAAGCGTAGTCCGATTCTTGTTTAGGAATTTTTCTATCAATTTTTCTAATTGTATTGGTAGAAGGAGCATCAGTAAATATTTTTTGAGCAATACGCTTAAATACAGGTCCCGCCACATCGGCACCATAGTAATTATTATGAGCAGTGTTAGGTCTATGCACCATTACGATACAAGTGTACTGAGGTTTATTTGCCGGAAAATAGCCAACGAATGAAGACGCGTAGTACATGCCTGAACCCGTTTTACTTCCATAACCCATTTGTGCCGTTCCTGTTTTTCCTGCCATTGGAAACTCTTTAGTGTACAATGACTTAGCAGTGCCACGTTTTACCACATTTTCTAGTAAAGCACGTACTTTCTTCAAAGTTTCTGGCGAACAAACCTTTGGATTTATTACCTGAGTATCGAATTTTTTAATGGTCGTATTCCATTTTTTAATTTCAGAAACCAATTGTGGTTTTACCATTACACCATTGTTAGCTACCGAATTGTAGAAGGTTAATGTTTGCATTGGCGTGATTGTAATCCCATAACCAAAAGCCATCCATGGAAGTGAAATTTTGGACCATCTAGCCTGTCCTGGTTTTGGAATAATTGGAGTAGCTTCTCCTTTTAATTCTAAACCTATTTTTTTATCCAGCCCCCAATCTTCAATGTGTTTTATAAATTTAGATGGGTTGTTTTTGTAATTGTTGTACACTGATTGTACCATAACTGTATTGGAGGAAACTTCAAATCCATGTCCTAAAGAAACTTTACCCATTCCTTTATGAGAATCCACTACATTTTTTCCAAAATAAGTTACCACTCCTCCTCTGGCGTCAAAAACAGTACTGGTGTCAGCCACTTTATCTTCTAACACTGACATAAGATCTACTAATTTGAAAGTAGAACCCGGATCATGCGCTTCTGTAATAGCGTAATTTAGTGTTTCATTATAGGTTCCATCGCTAAGTCTACCCAAGTTTGAAATCGCTTTAATGTGGCCTGTTTTGGTTTCCATTACCACAACACAACCATGTTCTGCCTCGTATTCTTCCAACTGTTTCAACAACGCATGATGAGCAATATCTTGAATGAATACATCGATTGTAGAAATAACATCATATCCATCAATAGGATCTACTTCATTAAAATCACGAATAGGTTTCCATTGGCCTTTCGCAATTTTTTGTTTTAAAATTTTACCGTCTTTTCCGTTCAAGTATTTTCTGTAAGCCCATTCAATTCCTTTCCCATCAGGAGTACTATCGGGTTTCATTCGTTCGTAACCAATGGTTCGTTCAGCAATTCTTCCAATTGGATATTCTCTTACAGGTTCCGGTTTAACGATTATTCCACCTTTGTTAGCCCCCTCTTTAAACAATGGAAAACCTTTAATTTTAACATAATCCGTATAACTCAAACCACGAGCGATTAAGAAATACCTATTGTTGGTAGCTCTTGCTTTGCGCAAAGCTCTTTCGTAATAATTAGAAGGTTTACCAAGTAAATAAGCTAATGAATCCGCTAACGAATCAACGGTGCTTTGAAACAATTCTGATTTTGGCACAAAAGCATCGAATCGGATTTCGTAATTTGGAATTGAGGTCGCCAACAAACTACCATCTGAAGAGTAGATATTTCCTTTATTGGCTTTAATCTCAAATTCTTTAACTGTTTTTTCTTTGGCTTTATTTCGGTAAAAATCCCCTTGCACCCATTGAATATTAGTCAATTTGAAGACAATTGCAACCGCCATCAAAAACATAGCAAAAGCCACAAGATAGATACGATAAGAAATATGTTTATCTTCTACTGCCATAATTTTTCAAAAAAACCTTTTTCTTTTTCTTGTACTACTTTAATTTTTATTGGCGGAACCGTTGAAGGAAGAATTAATCTTGCTTCCATTTGTTTAGCAACTGTCGATTCCATTTTTAATTTCATCAATTCCGAACGTCTGTCCACAAACTCTGAACGCAATTCTTTAACTTCATTATTTAGTTCGGCAATACGGAAAACTTTTTGTTCATATCGTTGGGTGTTAGCAATCATAATAATTGCTAAGCCAATTATAAAAACGATAAAACGCCAGTTTTTTATAGCATCCTCGTCTAGTAAAAATCGCGCTTTCAATATGCCGTACAATCCGTGTTTCATAACAAAAACTATATTTTTTCAGCTATACGCAGCTTAGCACTTCGTGCTCTATTATTCTCTTTGATTTGCTCGTTATTAGGAACTATTAATTTTCCAACCGTTTTAAATGGAACTGAAAAATTGCCAAAAAAGTCACGTTCTGGTTCGCCTTCAAACATGCCATTTTTTACAAATCGCTTTACCAATCGATCCTCAAGAGAGTGATACGAAATAATGCTCAAACGTCCTTCTGGTTTTAAAATTTCCAAAGACTGCTCTAAAAATTCTTTTAACACATCCATTTCTTGATTCACTTCAATTCGGATAGCCTGGTACATTTGAGCCAAAATTTTATGGCTTTTATGAGCCGGTAAAAATCGGCTCAACACTTGTTTTAATTGTT
>JACCDZ010213900.1_pt1 | contig 14591 bp, 11 predicted proteins | sample 7449551 | NCBI WGS metagenome assembly JACCDZ01 (sample SAMN15323452, study PRJNA562643) | freshwater metagenome | isolation source: river surface water | place: USA:Blue River Watershed | collected 2017-08-18 | reverse complement strand
GGCCAAGCCCATCATCGACATGCTGTTGTGTGTGCCCACCAGCGCCGCTCTTGACGAGTGCGTGGGTTTACTCAAGCAACTGGGTTACCTGTGCAAAGGGGAAAACGGCATTGTCGGGCGCCGTTATTTTGTGTTGCCGGTCGGGATCGCCCATTGGTCAGCCCAGCCTTGGTCTGTAAACTCTGCGCCCGTTCATACTGAGGATCGCAGCCACCACTTGCATGTGTTTGTAAAGGGCCACCCAGCCAGCGATAGCCATCTGGCTGTGCGAGACTATCTTCGCGCTCACCCTGCGGCGATCGCACGCTACAACGAGGTGAAACAGCACGCACTGACCCAAAGTCAGGGCCAATCCGATCGTTACAGTGCCGAAAAGGATCCATTTGTCCAACAGTTAGTCCAAGACGCTTTGGCATGGGCGCACCATCAAGGTAGACTATAACCAACCGGCACTTGACCAACCGCCGCTTGCCCAACCTACGTTTTACACCTATTCGTGGCATCTTTGCATGGAGCATCGCTTAACCTATGGCCTTTGTTAATCTGCCAATTCATCAATCAGCTCGCCACTTGCTGTCGATTTGCCAATTCATGCTGTTCGCTTTATGCCTGTTGCTCTTTGCCTCCGCCCACGCGAAAACGCCCCCTGTGTTGAATGTGCTGAATCTACAGCAACTGGCGGTCGGTGAGGTTACAACGCTGTATTGGCGCGGCCTGCCCGTGCTGGTGTACAAGCGCACGGCAGCGCAAATCGAGAAGCTTAACCAAGCATCGCCCACGCAGCTGCCGCCTTGGCGCAAGCTCGATCTGTATCGAGCCCAAGCACGCAAATCTGGCAATGAGCTGGCTTCGCTATTGCTCGCCGGCACAGACCCGTTAGACGGCACTAAGCTGCGTAGTCAAAGGCCAGATATACTGGTGGTGCTGGCAGTATCTACTAATTTTGGCTGCGTTATTGAATGGCAAGCCGACTCGCAGCAGTTTGTCGACCCATGTTCTGGCACCCGCTACGGTGTTGATGGGCGGGTCATGCAAGCAACCGCTCGTGAACGCTTCAACTTGCTGATCCCCGTACATAGGTTTAAAGGCGATGTGCTCACCGTTGGCGATACCGCCGAACAAGGGGTGACTATCCATGACTTTGCGCCAAATATCCTGCAGTTAACTATCCCTGCCGGGGAAAAGTTACTGGAGGCTATTGAGTGGCAAAAACCTGACCTCATCAGCGAGCTACTGAAAGACCCAACAGTACTGGACTATCACACCGTGACCGGGGCCACCGCTATCCACCTTGCCTCATTTAAGGGCGACCCCAGTTTGCTGACACAACTACACCAAGCCGGTTTCCGACTGGATGTGACCACCAATGAAGGCATAACACCGCTGATGATGGCGATGCTGGCAATGAAAGCCGACAACGCCCGTTGGTTAGTCGAACATGGTGCAAGCATCGTGTGTCAGTGCTATGACAAATCTTGCAGTGCGAGCGAGTATCTGCAGCAAGGCCATGGCTATCTCACTAGCACCGAACAGCAAGCATTTTTGGAAAAAGCTGGGCTGGCCAAGGCAGGGCTCGGCCACGCAAAGACCACCCAACCGCGCTAACAGGTAACTTCCACCGCTCTGCCGTGCCTGCTAAAATGCGTCATTGATTACATATCTTAACGAATTGGGTTTTGGCAATTCGTTAAGGTGTGCCGCTTGGTCATGCTTGGGGTGACGCGCCGCAGCGCCGTTTTCACCACTGACTATCAACCTTAAAGCCCTACGTACTACTGGTGGAACTCTATCGTGTCGTTTAATCAAGCCGATTTTGTGGTGGACTTATCCACCCTCAACAGCCCCAAAAAGCCAGGCATCAGCGCCTTGATGCGCATTAAAAATGGCGCGGAGTTTTTACGGCTCAGTATTGAATCGCATTTGCCGTACTTTGATGAAATTGTGGCTTGTTATAACGACTGCAGCGATGAAACCGAAGCGATCTTGCAGGAATTGCAGCAAGAACATCCGGATAAAATTAAGTTGTACCACTACCTGCCCAAAGTGCATCCACCGCTCAGTGAAGGCAACAAACAAGCCGATACGCACAGCGTGCATAGCTTGGCTAATTATTACAATTACACCTTGTCCAAAGCGCAATATTGCGTGGCCACCAAACTCGATGATGACCATTTAGCCATCACCCCCAACCTCGCCAAGGTCGTGGCGAAAGTGCGACAAGACATAGCCCGCGGTATTCGCAAAATCTACACCTTTTCGGGTGTGAACTTGCTTGGCAAACCGCAAGAGCAATTAAAGGTCTATGGCAACTTGCCGTTTGTTGGGACCGGCGATCACATGTTTTTCCCGGTCTGCAGCAACATTTATTTCCGCCAAACCGAAAAATACGAAGCCTTTGTGTTTGATAAACCCCGCTTTGAAAAAGAGTACCAAGGCATTTTGTACTTCCATTTAAAGCATGTGAAAAAAGACTTGGGCTTTGCCAACCTCGATTTGGCCACGCAAACCGCCAGCAACCAACAGTTTCTGGCCACCTTGCGCGGCTGGACCTTGCCTGAGTTTTATCAGCAAGTATTGGTGCAAGAACTGGACAGCTTTGGCAAGCGGCTGGAATTTAACGTTCGCAGTGTCCCAGGCTTAGCGGCGCTGCTGTATCGCTTAACCGGTAAACATACGCCGCTGCGCATCGCCCGCTTGCAGCAGTTTCAGCAGGACTTGTCGTGCATTGATTTTGAACGCGACGTGGTGCAAGTGATCCGCGACTTCGCCGCCCAACCGTTGCTGCGCCACTAAACCGCTACTGCGCCGCAGGTAAGCGGGTCATGTTTACTGGGTAAATCCTGTACTTTTTTGAAAATAGCGAAGCCTTGGTGTGACGCAGCAGCGTACCAGCAACGGCGCCTTGACCAGCTCTGATATAGAGTGCTCTGGTAAAGAGCGCTCTGGTTATCAGAGTGCAGGCGCAGAGCATGCGAACCAAGGCCACCACCATGTTGACATACGCAGCAAACCCGCACGTTTTCAGCTAATTCCCAACACTTCGGCATAGTTGGGCGACGCCATCACAGGCACAAATTCGGTGATGCTGTAGCTAACAGCACCGCTCTGCCTGAAAGGGTCGGCTTCCAGCATCGCCACTAACTCGGCTTTGTCTTGGTGCAGTGACAACAAAATGCCGCCGGTACGCGGCACTTTGCGCCCACCGAACATCAGTTGGTTGTTTTGGTACTGCGCCGCCAAATAGGCGCGGTGCGCGTCGGTGAGTTCCGGGGTAATTTTTTCTAGGTCTGTAAACTGCATATCGACTAAAAACATAGGTGCCTCGCTTTTTTGCCACATCCACGGTAGGATGCTACTTATTTCGTAGCAAAGACTTTATCATGCTACGTTTTCCGTAGCAATTTATTCCGCTACTTTTTTAGAAGCGAATTTAGAAGCATAAGACGATGACTAAAACCACCACTCCATTACCCAAGCGCGCCGTGCGCGGCTCGACCAGCGGCGTCGCCATCATGGCGGTATTTGACCTGTTAGGTCGCAAATGGAATATGCGTATTTTGTGGGAACTGAGCCAACAGCCGCTGAGCTTTCGCGCCCTGCAAGAACGCTGCGACGGCATGTCGCCGTCCGTGTTAAACGATCGCGTCAAACAACTAAGCGACGCCAAGCTGTTGGCATCAACCGCCAGCGGCTATCAGCTGACCGAGCTTGGTCTGTCGTTAATGCATACGTTAGATCCGCTGCGCGCCTGGGCAGCAGACTGGGAAAGTGCCTTTAGCGAGAATTAATGCTGGGGGACTGTTTGCAAATAAAGGCGCTTTGCCAAAGAGCAGTGGTTCGGCTTTAATCAGTGGCCTAAAGTGCCCATGGCCACGTACTCTGCAGCATACGCCACAAGGAGCCGCCATGTCTGCAAACAAACCCAACCAATTTCCAAGCGGTCAGCAACCGCCAACAGATCTGAACGCACCAGCGGGTAAACAGGCGGTAACAGGTCAAAAAGTGCCAACGGGTCGCTTGGCGCGGCTTGGCCATTTAGCGAGTTTGGCCGGTAAAATTGCCGGTGGCGTGCTGGCTGAAGGCGCCAAGCAGCTGGCGCAAGGCCAAAAGCCAGCGCTGCAGCAACTGCTGTTGACGCCCGCCAATGCCAAACATCTGGCGAACCAACTGTCGCAAATGCGGGGCGCGGCGATGAAGCTAGGCCAATTGCTGTCGATGGACGCGGGCGACGTGTTGCCCGAAGCACTGACCAGCATCTTGGCGCAGCTGCGTGCCAACGCCAGCCCAATGTTGCCGTCGCAATTGGCCACTGTGCTGCGCACCGAATGGGGCGCCGATTGGCAACAGCAATTTAGTCATTTTGCCTTTGCACCTATCGCCGCCGCGTCGATTGGCCAAGTGCACCAAGCCAATCATGACAAGGGCCAGCCGCTGGCCGTCAAAGTGCAATACCCAGGGATCAGCACCAGCATTGACAGCGATGTGGATAATGTCGCAAGCCTTCTGCGCATCAGTGGCTTGTTGCCCGCCGACCTCGACTTGGCGCCGCTGCTGGCTGAAGCCAAACGCCAGCTGCACAAAGAAGCCGATTACCTGCAAGAAGCTGCTTATTTAGCCAGTTATCGCCAGCATATCGCCGACGATCCGCGTTTTTTAATCCCAACGCTTTACCCTGAGCTGTGCACAGCGCACATTCTGACCATGGGCTTTGTCGAGGGCGTGCCGGTTGAGAGTTTGCAGCATCTGCCGCAAGCGCAACGCGACCAGCTGATGAGTTTGCTGTTTGAGTTGCTGTTCAAAGAATTGTTTGTGTTTGGCTTGGTGCAAACCGACCCGAATTACGCCAATTACCGCTACAACGAACAGACGCAGCAGCTGGTGCTGCTAGATTTTGGCGCTTGCCGTGAGTACGGCAGCAGCATTGTCGATGGCTATCGCCAGTTGTTTCGAGCTTTGTTGGCGCAGCACCACACGGCCCAAGATCACAAGGCACAGCACCACGCGGCTCAAGACCACACAACACAAGACAACACTGCTCAAAACAACACTGCGCTGCTGGCAGCCCTTCGGCAAATCGGCTATTTCAGTGCCAACATCAACCCAGCGCAACAACAAGCGGTGCTCGCGCTGGTGGCGCTGGCTGGCGAGACCCTTGCCAGCGACCGCTATGATTTTGCCAGCTCTGACTTGCCGCTACGCATGCGCGACGCCGGTTTGCAATTGTCGATGCGCCACAACTACTGGCACACGCCGCCAGTCGATGCGTTATTTTTGCACCGCAAAATGGCTGGGATGTTTTTGCTGGCCAAAACGCTCAAAGCCAAGGTGCCACTGCGAGCGCTGCTGCAGCCGTATGTGTAGGGTGGATATTCGCAGGTTTGACACCAATCACTTTCAGCCGCAGGCGTTAAAGAGGCTATCAACTCCATGGCCTCTGCCACATTCAAAGGATGATCAATCACCGAGATCCGCGCCTGATACCGGAAGTCAGTCAGGTCGCCAGTACACGTTAAGCCGCCTGCGCCACATGCAGCCCCCTTCCAGCAGCGCCAGAGCGATTAACACCGCAATCGCCCCAGCCGCGACATAACCGGCCCAAACCAGCTGCTCGGATAGCATAAAAATCCGCAGCCAAAAAACCAAAGCGCCAAGGCTGGTGAGCAAGTCAGCGAAGATAAGAAGGAGCGAACGCGGCCGGCGAAAGGTCAGTAGCATCAGCACGACAGGCATTGTCCAGGCGCCGATACTTAGCAAGTCGTCACCATCGGTGATATCCAACGATTCACCAAACACATACAAACTAACAAGCGGAGCAGGCCCTGTCGCCCCTTCGGTGACTGGCCCACTGCATTGTGATAACGGCAAACAGATACAGACCAGCAACAGCAATGAACACAGCAGTTTGAGTGATTTAACCATCGACTATCCTTGTTACATCGTGGGGGCTACAGGCAGCGCATCATTTTCACTGCCAGCCGTAGGCGTTAAACAGTCGGTCGGCGACTTGGTTAAGCAGTGCCATGCCATTGTCGCCGTTGGCCATAATCACCACACCGTAGCCGCCTTGGCTGTGGCCTAACATCCAAGCTCGATAGCCCCAATTGGAGCCGTTATGCGAAAACCGCACGCCGTGCGTTTGTACATCCAGTACCCACCCCATGCCGTAACGGCCAACCCCGACCGGAGTTAGCATTTGCATTGCACTCTGCCGATCTAACACCTTTCCCGTGCCGCTTTCTGCCTGTTGCAGCTCAATGATTACCTTGGCCAAGTCGGTCGGCGTGGTCCACAGCGATGCTGCCGCCAGCTCTGGATACTGATGCCATGGCACGTTTTTGCGCTGGCCTTGCTCATCATGCGCCAGCGCCACATTACCGCCATCCAGCGCTTGCGTATAACTACTGTCGGTCATGTTCAGCGGCGTCAACACGCTGCGTTGCACCAGCTGTTCAAAGGCGCAGCGGCAAATATCCATCATTGCTTGTTGCATCACCAGCGCACCGCCGCCGGAGTATTTAAAGGTTTTTAACGGCGGGCGAGTGAACAACACTTTGCCGACATTCGAAGGCGCATGGCCATCAAGGATTTGCGCTACAGTTGGCAGCGCCGTGCCGGGTTCATACCCCGGAAAACCAAAGCCATCATCGGCGCCCGAGGTGTGGCTTAACAAAGCTCGCGCGGTGACCGCTTGCGGGCCCGTTAAGCTCGAGCGCGGCACTTTCCACGTCGTAAGATAGCGATTGATATCGGTGTCTACATTCAGCTGACCATTGCGCACTAAGCGCATGGCCGTTAGCGCCGCTAAGGGTTTCGACAAGGATGCGGCTTGAAAGCGCGTATGCACATCCACCAACCGATGGCTGGCCGCATCCGCCACGCCGTAGCCTTTGGCCCAATGGATTTTGTGATCCTTAACCACTGCAATACTTAAACCCGGCACCCGCAACTTGGCCATCAACTGCGGCAAGGTCAGCGCGTCGAATTCGCTTTGCGCCGGTGTTTGCGCCGCTTCGAATGTGGCCATGATGGCAGTGGCATCGCGTGGTGGTTGAAGTGGATGAGAAGACCCCGTTGCTGCCGCGCTTGAGTACGTGTCTGACGAAGTGGCGAAAGCGCTGGTCATTATCAGCAGAGTGGCGCTGCAAGTAAGTTGCAACGCGCGACGCATCGAATCCATGGGCAAGGCTCCTATGAGGTCCGCTGGTATGACGTTCAGACTGCGCTAGGCGCTAACCCAGGCCTTAGCTGACGCATGGCGTCGATGGGGCATCGCCCTAACTGCTTGAGGCAATTAACTTGTTCATACTCAGCAAATGAAACGGCAGAGTGGTCGATTTTTTGTTAAAAATCAACCACTCTGCCGATTATCAAGCACTAACCTCTCGTGCTAAGGGCAACAAAGCTCCGTCTGATTTTTACTCCACCAAACTCACTTCTGCTATCTCCAGTGCCACGTCTTGCGTCGGCAAGCTCGGCAGCCACCACTGCACGCCTTGGCTATAACGCGCATCAAATGGCCGACGCGTGGCTGATTGCAGCTGGGCGGGTAAGAAGGTTGGATAGGCTTCGCTTAACAGTGTCGGTAGCGGTTGTAAGCTGGCTACCGGCACTTGCAGCACTTGCCACTGCGCGCTTACTGGCAGTTCGCTGCCCCACGCCAAGCCATCTTGGTCAAGCAGCGCCACACCGACGGTCAACGGCTCGTTACCATCGCCTCGGCGCACCACCCGCACCTTCAGCCGCAGCTTTAACGCCGCATCTGGCAAAAGCTGCGAAGCGGTACCCGTGGCATTGGCGTACGCCAGTTGCTGCTGGCGCTGCAGTTGTGTGCGCAGCAGTGGCACCACGCCATCCACCAGCCAAGTACCGGTTTTATTGACACTGACGCGCAGCACCGGCTCATCGGCTAAGCGCCAATCCAGCGTGGTTTTGGCATCTTTCGGGTAGACCAACGCGCCGGCTAAGTTACTGCTGTCCTCACCGCTAAACAGCAGCAGTGGCGCTTTGGCGGCTTGCATTTTGGCAACATAGGCGCGGCCATCGTCGGCAAAGTCCCAGTCGTCCGGTTTGCCGACCAGCCAAGCGCTTTGCCAGACCAAACTAGAACCGCTGGCACTGGTGGTCAGCCAGCGCGCTGGTGCATTGCTGCTGACCGATGCGCTGCTGGCACTTGGTGCAACGCCCGAATTCGCCGCGTCAGTGCTGGTAGCAGCCCGCAGCGTCGCTTCGACCAAACTTGGCGCTTCCACCGCAAAGCGATATTGCAACACACCGCTGCGGGTAAGCTGCGCCGCTGGCACGCTGGCACAATACTGGCCTTGACCGGCATCCGTCGCCGTTTGATACGCCTGCCACTTGTCACCGGCGAAGCGGTGATACAAGCGCACCGACAGCACGGCCGCGCGCGGCGCAGTGATATCGACGCAAAGCGGCAAAGCTTGCTGTTGCTGCCAGCGATCCGGCCCTTGGTGCGTCGCCAATACCCCTGCAGGTGTTTTGTTTACGCCGCTAAGCGTTTTGCTTGCGCCGCTGAGCGCACTGGGCAAGTGATAACTCGGCGCTTTGCCTTGATAGGCCGGCGCATTGGCGGCGGCTAATCGATACACCCCAGGCAGCAGCTGCAAAGTCTTCAGCGTTTGCGGCTTTAACGCCAAGGCAGGGCCTGCCAGTGGCGTGGCAATGGCGCTGTCAGCAAGGCCTGGCAGCTTCAGCTGCATCGGCTGTTGGTTCAGCTGCAGCACAGACGCTTGGCGCGCTAGACTCGACGCCTGATAAGGGTCTTGCAGCATGGCGACATCCGGATACAGCTCCAGCAGATAACTGCCATCGGCTTGGCGGTCAATAAAATAGGCACCTGTGCCGCCATACTGCACCAGCGCAGAACTACCAACACCCGCGATCTGGCTTACATCCTTGCTGCGTGGGGTGACCGTAGTGCTGCCGCTGTAATAAAAGGCGCGGGCACTTTGATACACCGCCACCCCGCTCTCCGCTGCGCTGGCTGTGCTTGCAGCTGCATTGCTCGCTTGGCTTAACGCGGCGCGCGGCGGTGTTAACTGAGTTTGGCTTTGTGGCGTTTCAATCAGGTTCGACGCCGGATAATTCTCCACCAGAGGTTGTTTCGACGCTTGGCTATTGGCCTTGGCGTCACCGCGCGGCAACTCGCTAAACAGCTGGCCTGCGATCAATAAACTGATGGCTTTGCTTGGCGTGTACAGCAAGTTCAAATGGTGAGTATTGTATTCGGCGTTGCTACCAGCCAATTCGGCGCTGTCGTAGGCAAATTGGGTCGCCCACTGAAAGCCCGCTTGGCGAAAACTACGCGCCATCGCGGGGTACATCACAGGCGCAGCGACGTCGGCCGCATCAAACTCGTACACCATACGCGCTTTGCTAGCGCAGCCATCAAGCGCGGCAAACGGCTCACTGTAGCGCGCGACACTGCCAAGCCAGTTGCCGTGGCGCTCGCTCATATGCAACAAGCCCGTGGGGTACCACTGATACGACACGCCATCGATAGGCGTTTGACACAAGGCGCTGGCAAATTCTGGCCAGTTGCCTTGCTCAGAGGTGTTATAAAACAGCGGCTTATGCACGCCGGCGTCACGTAGCAGCTTGACCAAGTCGCTGACATAAGCCGCGCTCTTGGCAGGATCTTGGCGATGCTTAGGTTCGTTAAAGAGTTCAAACGCCAGAATATTCGGGTCATCGGCGTAGCGATAACCCGCCTTGTTGACGTGCGCCATCAGCTGACGCAGGTAGGTATGTGTGGCGTTGATGGCGTCCGACTTTTCGTTCATGTCGTTTTTACTGTACAAGGCGCTAAAGCCAGGCTCGGTTGGATCAGGCGCTGGATAGCCACTGCCCCACCAACCAATGGGCGTGATCACCACCCGAATGCCGGCGTCGCGCAGCATTTCTAGCAACTCGTCAAACAAGGCTAAATACTCGTTATTCAACAAGTTACCATCGCGATCGCTCAGTAGCCGGTCCCACAAATGCACGCGATACGCTCGCACCCCCAACCGCTTTAAGTGCGCCACGTCCATTGCCATCACGTCGCGGTGCGACAGCCCTTTGGCTGCTAGCGCCCGATACCCAAAGGCAAACGGCTGGGCATAATTGACGCCAAACAGCGCCACTTCATGGCCTTGTTCATCGAGCCAGACGCCGTTGGCGACGCGGCTGACCGGCGCAGTGCCAGTCGCCGCAAGGCTGGTTTTCTCAATCGCCGCAAGGCTTTGCGACACAGCCGCGGCGCCAAGCGCTACACAAAGCCAAGATGTTGGAAAAAAGGTGCGAGCTTTCATTGCGTTACCACCAAATGCTATAGAACACCACGAGGATCAAACAGACGATAGCAAAGGCAAAATTAAAGCCACGGCTAGTGCTAAAGTCGATGTCTTTGATTTCCACCGCCCCGGCATGCGCCGGCGCTCTCGCCAGTAACGTGGTGGCTACGGCAAACACGGCACATAACACACCGACATAACCGACACGGTCCATAAATGGCAATTCAGGCCAGAACTGTTTAAGCGCCAACGATAACACCAACGAACCGACCGCCGACACCAACGCCGCCAGCGCCGTGGTGCGTTGCCAGAACATACCTAATAAGAACAGCACCACAATACCGGGCGTAAAAAAGCCGGTGAATTCTTGGATAAACTGGAAGGCTTGGTCAAATTCACCCAGCAGCGGCTTGGCGGTTAACAAGGCCACCACTAAGGCCACCAAACTGCTGACGCGACCCACCGTCACATAATGCTTTTGACTTTGGTTAGGCTTGAGCTGCGCGTACACATCCATGGTAAACAAGGTGGCAATCGAGTTGGTCATCGACGCCAAGCTCGACAAAATCGCCGCCACTAAGGCCGCAAAAATTAAGCCTTTTAAGCCAACCGGCATTAAGGTCATCAGTTGCGGATAGGCTTGGTCAGGCTTGGCCAAGTCTGGCAGGATCAGCACAGCCGCAATACCTGGCAGCACTACGATAATCGGCATTAACAGCTTTAAAAAGGCGGCAAAGGCGATACCCTTTTGCGCTTCCCGCAGGCTCTGCGCCGCTAACGCACGTTGGATAATGTATTGGTTAAAACCCCAATAACTTAAGTTCATAAACCACAAACCACCGACCAGCACCGCAATGCCCGGCAAGTCTTTGTAGTAAGGGTTGTCCGGCGTTAAGATCATGTCGAACTTCTGCGGCGCTTTTTCCAGCAGAATGTTAAAACCTGCAATCACGCCGGTATCGCCGCTGATCATATTCAGCGCCAAATACGACATAAAAATACCGCCAAACACCAACAGCACCACTTGCAAAATATCCGTGTAAGCCACCGCTTTCAGGCCACCGTACAAGGAATACGCCACCGAAAACACGGCCAACAACAACATGCTGGTGGTCAGCTCATAGCCGGTCATCGCATTGACCGCCAGCGCGCCTAACCACAGCACCGCTGTTAAATTCACAAACACGTACACCGCCAACCAAAACAGCGCCAAGGTGGTGCGCACCCGGTTGTCAAAGCGTTGCTGCAAGAACTGCGGCATGGTGTAGATTTTGCGTTTTAAGAAAATCGGCAGTAGGTATTTACCGACCAGCATCAGCGTCAGCGCCGCCATCCATTCGTACGAGGCGATGCCAAGACCAATGGCATAGCCAGAGCCGGACATACCAATAATCTGTTCTGCTGAGATATTGGCGGCAATCAGCGAGGCGCCAATCGCCCACCACGGCAAGCTATTGCCCGCCAAGAAGTAGTCATTGGTGTCTTTTTGATGGCTTTGGTCATCGCGCGAAACCCAATACGCGATAAACAACAAGCCTACGAGGTAGATCACAAAGATGATCTGGTCGAGCGTTGCAAGTGTCATAGTTTGCCCTGTGCTAGTTATGTTTTTACCGCGGTTGAAGCGGCCTTTTGTTTTTAAAACGAACTCGGTATCGAATGGCCCATCGCGCGTGAAGGCGGCGTGGGCCGGTAAAACGGGCGCTCGCTACTTTAGAGCCAGTACCTCATCAAAAATCGCGTCAGCAAAAAACTGTCTGATCAAAAAACCGCCTGATCATAAAACCGATAGTCAATTTGCTGCATATACCACTGCCCTGCCTTAAGCCAGCTAGCCGGAAAATCCGCGCGATTCGGTGCATCCGGGAAATTCTGCGCTTCTAAACACACCGCCTGATAGGGCGCAAAGGGCGCGCTTAAATAGTTACCGCGATACACCTGCAGCCCCGGCTGACTGGAATACACCTCCAGCACGCGCTGCCGCGCCGGCTTGCTCGACGATGTGTTCGACGCAGTTAGCTGAGCGTCAGACAACGGCGCCGTCAGTCGCGCTTGCAGCGGCAGCGGCGCGGACAAATCGGCTTGTACCGCTGGTTTGTAGGAAGGCGTGTACGCTGCGGCAAGCGTCGACGCGCTTCCACACGCGCGGGTGATAAAACAATGGTCTAAGCCATGCGTCAGTAGCGCTTGCGGGCTGTGGTCCACGCGAGCAAACCGGCCATCCAGCGGCGTAGGCTTACGCAAATCAAATAACGACGCCAAGGCGGCACTTGTTGCTGGCGCTGTGCCTTTTGAAGATGAACCTTGCGAAGATGAGTCTTGCAAAGATGCAGCCGGTGCCGCAGCGTTCGGCGTTGCTACCGCCAGCGGATTGAGTGCGTGCGCTGCCAGCTCAGCAGTTGTGCATGGCGCAGCATTTGAGCATGGCGAAGCAGTGATGCATGGCGCAGCTACAGGCACCAAACGCAGCGGCTCGGCAGTTGGAATACCGCTGTCATCGACCAGTAGCACCGCATCGGCGTCAACTTGCAGCTGATGCCGACTGACATCGGCGTCGCCATTTAAATTGAAATAACAATGGTTGGTCAGGTTCACCACCGTCAGCGCATCGCTGATGGCATGAAAGCGCTGGCACAACCGATCGCCCGTCAGCCACAGCTGCAGCAACACCTGTAATCGCCCCGGAAACCCTTGATCGCCCGCTGGGCTATCCAGATACAGCAACACAAAATCGGCGCGTTGCTCGAGCACCTGCCAAATCTTTTTACCAAAGCCTTGCCGCCCACCATGCAAACAATGCGGTGGCTGACTGGCATCCAGCTGGTGCGTCTGCCCGCTAGGGTCTGTGTAACGCGCCCCGGCAATGCGATTGGCAAACCGCCCAACCGTCACGCCCAGCGCAAACGGGTCCTGCAAATACTGCAGCGGCGTGTCATACGCCAGCGTCAACGGCTGAAAACTGCTGGCGTCTGCCGGGTCTGTTTGCAGCTCGATTTGCATGACAGTCGCGCCATACGGCAACACCGACACCCGCCTAACGCCGTGCACTAACGTCAGCGGCTGCAGCGCCTGCGCCATCGTCAACGCCTGCGCGTCGGCTTGCCAGTTTTCTAGCAAGGTCAGCAGGTGCTCGGGGCTGTGAAAGGCCATATGTGTTCCTTTTTGTTTCTAACCAGGGATGCTTTTTTGGCTCGCACGCTGGTTTTGTTTTTTCTAAATCGTTTTTCGCCTATGCGGCGAGCGCGTTTTGTTTCTGCTCGCACGCTGGTTTTTTCTAAATCGTTTTCGCCTATGCGGCGCGCCGTTTTAAAAGCTTTCGGCGTTGCCGAGGTACTTTCTTTGCTGGCAAAGAAAGTACCCAAAGAAACCAGCCCCGGGATCGCTCGAAAGCCCGCTAAAAAATTCGTCCGCCAAGGCGCCGTCATAACTCGCACCGCGCTACCGTCGCGGTGCTCAGACATATGCCGGCTTAAAACCTTGGCAAACGATTTTTTAACGGCTCGCTTTACGGGGCCAAAAGAGCAACCGCGAAGAGCAAAAGCAAGAACAACAGGCTGGTACTGGAGTAGGCCTGCGCTGGCATGAGGTCTGGTCGCCACACGATTAAAACCTTGGCGACCGATTTTTTAAAAGGCTCGTTATGTTAAGGCATAAGAGCAACAGCGAAGAGCAAAAAGGTTTGAATTGCACCTTTACGAGAATCTTGCCACGGCTTTTCGTGGTTGGGGTCCCCGTAAAGCGAGCCTGTCGAAAACGAGTGGCCAAGGTTTTAATCGTGTGACGACCAGACGGCATATGTTTGAGGCTCGCGACGGTAGCGCGAGCCGAGTTATGCCGGCGCCTTGGACGCTTGATTTTCGGCAGGGATTTCGAGCGATCCCGGGGTCGCCTTTTCTTTGGTGACTTTCTTTTGGCGAAGCACAAACGCTTTAGCGTTTGAACGGCGAAGCCGGCCCTTTAGGGTCAAAGCCGAAGGCTTTGATAAAAGAAAGACACGCCTGCGGCAGGCAAACACGCTCGCCGCGAAGGCGAAAATGATTTAGAAAAAACAAAACCAGCGTGCGAGCTCAAACAAAAACGAGCCCTCCGCAAAGGCGAAACAAGTTTTGTAGACAACCAGCATGCGAGTTGAAACGAAACCGCCCGCCGCGAAGGCGAAAATGATTTAGAAAAAACACAACCAGCGTGCGAGCAGAAAACAAAACCGCCCGCCGCTTAGGCGAAATAAGTTTTATAAAAAAGCCTGCCGCTGAGGCAAAAAAACGATTTAGCAAAAAACACACAGGTGAATAAAAAAAG
>JACCDZ010625039.1_pt1 | contig 14596 bp, 14 predicted proteins | sample 7449551 | NCBI WGS metagenome assembly JACCDZ01 (sample SAMN15323452, study PRJNA562643) | freshwater metagenome | isolation source: river surface water | place: USA:Blue River Watershed | collected 2017-08-18 | reverse complement strand
TGCGGCCGGCAAAAGTGCGAATCAGGTTGGGCAGAAACAGGATGGCACCGGCGCTGTGCGCGGTCGGATTGCCAGCATAAATCGCCAAACTGTGCTTGCCGTGCTCGTTGCGAATGGCCTTGAAGCGGTGTTCGATTTCTTCGTAGGCGTGCTCCCAGCTCACCGGCATCCACTCCGTACCGACGCGCTTCATGGGCTGGCGCAGACGATCCGGGTCGCTCTGCAAGTCCTGTAACGCCACTGCTTTTGGGCAGATGTTGCCGCGGCTGAGCGGATCGTCTGGGTCGCCCTTGATGGACAAAATTTGCTCGCCCTGATGCACGATGATGATGCCGCACATGGCTTCGCAGAGGTGGCAAGTACGGAAGTGCTGCTGAGTATCGGCCATGATGGGCTCCGGCCGAAATTGCTCGGCTCTTGTTATGGGGCGGCGTGGGTTGGCCAGCTGACGCTAACCACGGCATCGGGCAGATGGAAACTGTGCAGCTGCCAACAGCCTATGAGCTGATGCTGCACGGCATCGCGACAGGTGTCCAGTGTGTTCAGCTGCAGGCGCAGACCGAGCCCGTGCGCTTTCAGCACAGCTTCCTTGCGCGTCCAGGTTTCCAGCCAGACGGCTGCGCTTTCCGATGCATCAGCAGCGAGCCATTGGGCTTTTTCAGCGGGGTGAAAGTAGCGCTCTGCAAGGGCGGCGAAACTGGGGCGACGCCCGAGATCTTCGACATCGACACCGACCGGCTCGCGGCCAATGCGCCAGCTCAGCGCGAACCAGTGTGGGCTGTGCGAAAAATTGAACTGCAGGGCACTGTCGGCGATGTAGGGCTTGCCGGCATCGGTGCGTTCGATCACTGGCGCATGACCGAGCAGCTCATCCAGCCAGCGCTTCAGGAGTTCGTCGGATGAGGGCGTGCCGTCATGGCGCTTTAGCAGCCACACACTCGTATCACTTTCGGGCACCGTATAAAGCAAACGGCCGCTGCCTCCGGGATGGGAAGCGGCGGCCGTGGTCAGCACGCGTGCGGCAGCTTAGAACAGTACGCGGGTGCGGATGGTGCCGTTGACCTGCTGCAGCTTTTCCAACGCCAGCTCCGAGTACTCGGCGTCAACATCCATGACCAAATAGCCGATGGCATCGTTGGTCATCAGCGACTGCGCGCTGATGTTGATGCCGTTTTCGGCGAACACCAGGTTGATCGCCGACAGCACGCCGGGGATGTTGTTGTGGATGTGCAGCAGACGGTGCTTGCCCGGCGATTGCGGCACCGCCACTTCCGGGAAGTTGACGGAGGTGATGGTGGCACCGCTGTCGGAATAGCGGGCGAACTTCTCAGCCACTTCGAGGCCGATATTGGCCTGCGCTTCCAGCGTCGAACCGCCGATGTGCGGGGTCAGGATGACATTGTCGAGACCGCGCAGCGCGGATTCGAAGATTTCGTCATTGGCCTTGGGCTCCTTCGGGAACACATCAATCGCGGCACCGTTGAGATGCTTCGACTTGATGGCATCGGCCAGGGCTTCGATATCGACCGTGGTGCCGCGTGCGGCGTTGATGAAGATCGCGCCCGGCTTCATTTTAGCGAACTCTGCAGCGCCCATCATGTCCTTGGTCGATGGCAGCTCAGGCACATGCAGGGTGACCACATCGGCCGTGGCGAGCAGCTCGTCCATGGTGCCGACTTGGCGGGCGTTGCCCAGCGGCAGCTTGGTGATGACATCGAAGTAAATCACATGCATGCCCAGCGATTCGGCGAGCACCGACAGCTGCGAGCCAATCGAGCCATAGCCGACGATGCCGAGAGTCTTGCCGCGAGCCTCATACGAGCCTTCCGCCGACTTCGACCAGCCGCCGCGATGCACCAGGAAGTTCTTCTCGGGGATGCCGCGCAGCAGCAGGATCAGTTCGCCCAGCACCAGCTCGGCCACCGAACGGGTGTTCGAGAACGGCGCGTTGAAGACGGGGATGCCGCGCTTCATGGCCGCCTTGAGATCGACCTGGTTGGTGCCGATGCAGAAGCAGCCGACGGCGATGAGCTTGTTGGCGGCGGCAAAAACTTTCTCGGTCAGCTGCGTGCGCGAACGGATACCGACGAAGTGAGCGTCCTTGATCTTCTCGATCAGCGCATCTTCGTCGAGCGCACCGCGCAGGTACTCAATGTTGGTGTAGCCATTATTGCTGAGCACATCGAGGGCGTTCTTGTGAACGCCTTCCAGCAGCAGGAAACGGATTTTGGCTTTGTCGAGGGAGAGCTGGCTCATGGCGCGAGGACTCGTGGCATCAAAAAGGAAGTCGCGAATGTTAGCACAGACTGTCCTGCTGATAGAATGCGCACATTCTTCTGATGCCTGTGAGATTGCCATGAGCCTCGCGCCTGAAACTCTGTCCCGCCTGCAAACCATCGTTGGCGACAGCCGCGTCCGTACCGATGCCGACAGCCTGAAGACCTGGGGTTGCGACTGGACCAAGATGTATACGCCGGCCCCGTCGGTGATTGTCTTCCCGTCGACGATCGAGCAGGTGCAGGCGGTGGTATTGCTGGCCAACGAGGCCGGTTTTGCGATTGTGCCATCGGGTGGACGCACCGGGCTGTCGGCAGGCGCTGTTGCCGCGAATGGCGAGGTCGTCATCAGCTTCGACTACATGAACAAGGTGCTGGAGTTCATCCCCGAGGATAGAGCCGTGCGCATCCAGGCTGGCGTGGTCACCGAGCAGCTGCAGAATTTCGCCGAAGAGCAGGGCCTGTATTACCCGGTCGATTTCGCCTCGGCTGGCTCTTCCCAGCTGGGGGGCAACATCGGCACCAATGCCGGCGGCATCAAGGTCATCAAGTACGGCATGACGCGCAACTGGGTGCTCGGGCTGAAGGTTGTGACCGGCAAGGGCGACATCCTCGAACTCAACAAGGACATGATCAAGAACGCTACCGGCTACGACCTGCGCCACCTGTTCATCGGCGCTGAGGGCACGCTGGGGCTGGTCGTGGAAGCGACCATGAAGCTCGATCGTGCGCCGCGCAATCTGCAGGTCATGGTGCTGGGCACGCCAGATTTCCCGAGCGTGATGAATGTGCTTAAGGCGTTTCAGGCGCGCCTTGACCTGACCGCCTTCGAGTTCTTCTCGGAGTTGTCGGTGCAGCTGGTCACGGCGCATCAGGGCATCCCGCGTCCGTTCGATACCGCAACGCCGTTCTATGCGCTGCTGGAGTTCGAAGCGTTGTCATCGGAGATGGCTGACGAAGCCATGGCGATCTTCGAGCAGTGCGTCGCCGAGGGCTGGGTGGTTGATGGCGTGCTTGGCCAGTCCGAAACACAGGCGAAGAACCTGTGGCGCTTGCGTGAGGACATCTCCGAGACCATCGCGCAGTTCACGCCGTACAAGAACGACATCTCCGTGTTGATCCAGCGCGTACCGGCGTTCATTGCCGATATTGATGCGATTGTGGCAGCACAGTACCCGGACTTCCGCGTAGTCTGGTTCGGGCATATTGGCGATGGCAACCTGCACCTCAACATCCTGAAGCCGGATGATCTGGCGAAGGAGGAGTTCTTTGCCAAATGTAAGAGCGTGAATGTGCAGGTGTTCGAGACGGTGCAGCGCTACAACGGTTCGATCTCTGCCGAGCATGGCGTCGGCATGACGAAGAAGCCATATCTGACCTATACGCGGTCTGAGGTCGAGGTTGCGTATCTCAAGGCCATCAAGCAGGTTTTTGATCCGAAGAATGTGATGAATCCGGGGAAGATTTTCGATATTTGAGAGTCGGCTGGCGGAGCGGATTTACCCTGTTCGGGAACGCCGTGAATCCACCCAGCCCGCGCGCTACATCGCGCCGGCTGGACTGTACTTGTGGCGGTCCCAACACTGGGCATCCCACACCTCCAAAGCCCAGCAAAAAGGAACTGAGGAAATGACCTACCAACATCAATGGCAAGATGGATCACCAGTGAGCTGGCCCGTCGGGAAGGTCGTTTGCGTCGGCCGTAATTACGCGGCGCACGCACGCGAGCTGGGTAATGCCGTCCCGGAGGCGCCGATCCTGTTCCTGAAGCCGGCAACGGCACTGGTGCCACTGGGACCGGATTTCGCGATTCCGAGCGGGCGGGGCAGTTGTCATCACGAAACCGAGATTTCACTGTTGATCGGTAGCACGCTGACGGGGCAGGTCTGTGAGGCAGAGGCTCGGGCCGCGATTGCCGGCATGACGCTCGGTCTCGATCTGACGCTGCGGGATGTGCAGAGCCAGCTCAAGCAGCAGGGGCATCCGTGGGAGGTCGCGAAGGCATTTGATGGCGCTGCACCAATAGCTGCGTTTGCGCGATTGCCGGCGACGACAGACTTTACGAGTTTGTACTTTACGCTGACGGTCAATGGCGAGGTACGCCAGCAGGGGCATAGCGCCGACATGATCACCGGTATTATTCCCTTGCTGCAATTCATCGCGACCATCTTCACGCTGCAGCCGGGCGATGTGGTGATGACAGGCACGCCGGAAGGTGTTGCAGCGCTCAGTTCGGGTGATGAGCTGGTGTTGGTGTTGGGGGATCAGCGTTGGACGACGCGGGTGCGTTAAGCGCCTTTGCGACGATTTAGCGAGCGCCAGCGCAACACGAGATAGCTCAGCCCGGTCAGCCCGGTCAGTCCGGCGGGAATTAGCAGGGTGCTGTAACCCAGTTGCTGAAAGCTCAATGCCCCGGCCAAGCCGCCGCTGAAAAAAGCGGAAATGACTGTCAGGCATAGGATCAGGCGCCGAGGCTCCACGGCCACGCCACGCAAGGCCTGGCCGAGAAAAATTCCAAGATCGGTAAACATGCCGGATAAATGCGTGGTGCGTATCACGGCCTTGCTGTAGGTCGTGGCCATGCCGTTCTGCAAGCCGCAGGCTGCTGCTGCGAACCATAGCCCGGCCATGTGGTGGCGCTGTAGTAGGGTAGTGGCCAGCACCAGCGTTAATGACTCCAGCATTAGCACGGCACCATAGCGTCGCCCCAGTCTCAGCACTTTGTCTTGAATGATCAGACCGCTGGTTAGCGAGCCCAGAAAGAAGGCTAGCAGGATGGCTCCGAGCAGCAGCATGTGATGCGCATCGCGCTCGATGACGGCGATGGCGAGCAGGCTGGTGGTGCCGGTAAGGTGGGTGACGGCCTGCTGTGAGATGCTGAGAAAGCCGACGACATTAATCATGCCGGCAACGAACGCCAGCAGCCAAGTACCGACCCAGATCCAGCGTGGCAGAGTCTTCATCCGGCGCTGCCTACATCGCGCTGAAAGCGATGAATCTGCCGGCGCTCCTTCTTGTTGGGGCGGTGATCCGGATGTGCCAAATTCATGGCTTGGCGCTGCGCTGTCTGTTCGGCGCGCTCGGCCACACTCTCGGGAGTTTCGCAGTAAAGCAGTTGTGCCACCGATGCCGGCCCGCGCACATCGCTGATGGCCAGCACATCCACCGTTTTGTAGTCGAAGCCTTGGCGGATGCGCAGCTGCATGCCCACGCTCACGTCACGACTGACTTTGATGCGCTGACCTTGGCAATGCACATGGCCGCTTTCGATGGCAGCCTTGGCCAGCGAGCGCGTCTTAAAGAAGCGTGCCGCCCACAGCCATTTGTCGATGCGGGTGCGTGCATCCGTGGCGCTATCCTTCATGGCTGTACGGCTCCGCTAGGCGTGTGTGCGGGTGGCTGACCGAGCTCATCGAAGCGATCAATGGCGGGGTGGCGCAAGTCGCTGCGAGCAGGCTTCTGGCTGTCTGGCGTGCTCACGCACATGATCTGGCCGATGCCATAGCGCACGGCGCTGTCGAGTACCGACTCACTGTCATCAACAAACAAGGCCCGAGCAGAATTGAACGGGTGCGCCGCCTGCAAGGCTTGCCAGAATGCCTGGTCTTCTTTCGGCGCGCCGTAGTCATGCGAACTGACCATGACATCAAAGTAGTGGCCGAAGGCGGTCTCGGCGAGTTTGATTTCGAGGCTGGCACGATGGGCATTGGTTGCCAGCCAGAGCGAGCGCCCGCTGGCTTTCACGGCAGAGAGAAAGCGGAAGGCATCGGCGCGCTCGCGAATCAGGTGTTTGAGGTCGGTCTTCAGTGCGGCCACATCGAAACCAACTTTCTCGCTCCAGAAGTCAGTGCAGTACCAATTCAGCGAGCCCTGATGCGCAGAGAATTGCGTGAGCAAATCGGATAGCCCCTGCTCGCGCGGCAGGCCACGACGATTCGCATACACTTCGGGCAGATGCTGCATCCAGAAGCGGTTGTCGAAGTGCAGATCGAGCACGGTGCCATCCATGTCGAGGATGACCGTATCGATGCGGGACCAATCTATCATTCGCGCTATCCTGTAAGACCTGATCACAGTATGCCAAAGCCGACAGAGCCTGCGACATCATAACGGAGCTTGTAGCATGACAAATGCAGACTTGAGTCTGATGCACGAGGTGTTGGCGGTGGCCGAGGCGGCCGGCCGCGAAATTATGGCGATCTATGCCGATGCCAGCCGTTGGGCGGTACAGGCCAAGGCCGATGAATCACCGCTGACGGCAGCTGATCTGGCTGCGCATCACTGCATTGTCGCGGAGCTGGCAGGTGTTGCGGCGCCCTGGCATGCATTGCCCGTTCTGTCCGAAGAGTCTGCAGAAGCCGAGCAGGCCGGACGCCGTAATTGGCCGGCCTGCTGGCTGGTCGATCCGCTCGATGGCACCAAGGAGTTCATTGCTCGCAATGGCGAATTCAGCGTCAACATCGCGCTGATCGTGGGCGATGCCGCCGTGCTCGGCGTCGTCCATGGGCCGGCCACTGGCGTGAGCTATGTCGCAGCCAAAGGGTTGGGCAGCTTCCGTGTCGATGTATCGGGCTGGCATCGTATTCACAGCGCGGCCCTGCCCGTGCAAGGCGAGCGTCCGATTCAGCTCACGGTCAGTCGTCGCCACGGTCTGGAGCAGTTGGTGCTGTTCGAGCAAGCGCTTATTGATGATTTCGGCGTGGTGCAAAGCGTGCCCGCCGGCTCCGCCTTCAAGATCTGCGCTGTGGCAGAGGGTCGGGCTGATGCCTATCCGCGCTTCGGTCCGACCAGCGAGTGGGACACCGCTGCCGCACAAATCGTGCTGGAAGAGGCTGGCGGCCAGCTGATCGACCAACAGGGGCGCGCCTTTCGTTACAACCGCCGCGAAACGTTGCTGAATGCAGGTTTTTTAGCGGTGGGCAGTGAGCCACAGCGCTGGCTTCACTACTGGCCCACCCACCTCAAATGAGCATCGGGGGCTAATGGTGTGCGCGGGCATCCTAGCCCGAGCGCACCATTAGCCCCCGATGCGACCTGCACTTAACCCCAGGCCTTCTCCAGAATCGCCATGATCTCGTCGCGATCGGCTTCCTTCGGATTGATGATGATGGCGCCGTCGTCCAGCGTCAGGTCAGCGATCTGAGCCAGCTGTTCGCGTGTGACCTTGCCGGTCTCTTGCAGCGTGCGCGGCAGCTTGCAGCGGTTGAAGATTTCATCACGCATGCGACGGATTTCGGCGATGGCGCGGTCGGCGCGCTGTGCTACCGGCGTCGCAGCGTAAACATCAGCACCAGCCAGTGGCAGCAACAGCTCGGCGATGCGATCACCGTTCTTGTCTTTGTTGTATTCCAGCGCGTAGGGCAGGAACAGGTTCATGCACAGGCCATGCGGCAGGTGGCAGACGGCGCCCAGCGAGTGGCCGAGCGCATGCACCAGACCGACCATCGCATTCGAGAACGCGACGCCAGCCATGGTCGAGGCCTGCGCCAGTTCCAGGCGGCCATCGGCATCGGTCGGGTTGTCGAGCACATTGAGCAGGTTGTCGGCGATCTTCTTGATGGCGCCGTTGGCGTAGGCATCGCTGATCGGGTTGTGCGCCAGACAGGTGAAGGACTCCACGGCATGCGTGAGTGCGTCCATGCCGGTCATGGCGGTGATGTGCGGCGGCAGCGTCAGCGTCATGCGCGAGTCGAGCACGGCAGCGTTGGGCATGAGGAAGTAGGACACGAAAGGCAGCTTCACGCCTTTCTCGGTGTCGGAGATGACCGCGATAGCGGTGGTTTCCGAGCCGGTGCCGGAGGTGGTCGGCACCACGAACAGTGGCTTCAGCGGGCGCTTCAGCACATGCGCGCCGGAGTACACGAGCAGGTCGTCGCCGCCTTCCGAGGCGAGGATGTTCACGGCCTTGCTGGTGTCGATCACCGAGCCGCCGCCGATGGCGATGATGGCGTCGCAATTATTGTCGCGATAGACCTTGGCAGCGGCGCGCACGGTCTGCAGCGAGCTGTCCGGCGGCACATCGTCAAAGATGGCGGCGATGCTGGCGCCGGCAGCAGCGAACGCGGCTTCGACATGGGTCAGCAGGCCGACACCACGAACACCCTTGTCGGTGATGATGAGCGGGCGCTGGGCACCGAGGATGTTGAGCTCGAACGGAACGTGCTCGAGGGCAGCATGACCGGCAATGACTTTGACCGGGCAGAAGAATTCGTAATAGGGCTTGCTCATGATTAGTTTCCTGTGACGAGTGACTTGGCCACGAGGCCGTAAATGCGGATGGCTTTGCTCAGCTTTTCGGCCAGCGGCACATCGTCGTAACGCTTAACGGCGCGGGCGGCGATGAGCTTGGGCAAAATCAGGGTTTCCATGCGGTTAAGGCAGCGCACCAGACGGATCGAGTGCGAAACATTGCCATCGGCGACCATGCGGTCGTTGGCAAACGCCTGCGCGGTGCCTTCCTGGAAGGAAAACACGAGGAAGGCGTGAGTCATGTGCTTGAAGCGGATGGTCAGGTCGGGTTTGCCGATGGGCGCATCCACGACATTGCCGATGCCGTCGGCATCCATGCGCATGTGAAAGCTTGGGCCGTTCGGAAACACTGTCATACAGATTTGGTAGCCAGCCGGAAAGGCGGCAAGGTTGCGCTGCACGTCGGCATCGACACGACTGGCAGCAGCCAAGCCACCGCCGACGATTTTCATCATGGTGGTGACATAGGCTTTCTGAGCTTCGTAGCCCAGCGTTTCTTTATTCAGGTTCATGAGACGCTCGCGTCCAAAGAATGGCGACGCAAGAGTCTAGAGCAATTACTCTATATTTGCCAGCCAGCGTACCTTGCTCGACTTCTGCGGGTGGTCCGACAGGCGGTCAAGCAACCATGCCAAGGTTTTTTGCGCTTCTTCATAGAAACCCCAAGGCGGGTTAATGACGATCAGACCAGAGCCGTTAAGGCCCAGTGCATTGTCGTCCGGCTGCATGAGTAATTCGCAGGCGAGCATCTTCGGGATGCCGCTGTTCATCAGCTCGCGGTAGAACTTGACGATGGCCGTGCGCTGCTTGATCGGGAACCAGATCGCGTAAACGCCAGTGGGCCATTTGGTATGTGCGGCTACGATCAATTTGACCAGTTGCGGGAAGGCGTCGCGTTCCAGCTCGTAGGGCGGATCGATCAGCACCAGTCCACGCTTTTCCTTGGGCGGAATCATCGCGTTTAGGCCCTCATAGGCATTGCGTTGATGCACCGCCACACGAGCATCATCCTTAAAATAATGACGTAGGCTGGCGACTTCAGCGTGCTGAACATCCATGAAGATGGCACGATCCTGAGCGCGGAGCTGGCGAAGGCCGAGCCAAGGTGAGCCCGGATAATGACTGCGGCCGCCTGCGGCTTGGCAGGCCAGAATGCTTTGCAGATACTCGGCGACCCACGCCGGTGCGCCACGGTGGTCAGTAATGCGCTCGATGCCCTGCTGATACTCACCGGTTTTTTGCGCCTGCATGCCGTGTAAATCATAGATGCCGGCGCCAGCATGGGTATCGATGAAGCAGAAGGCGGTATCCTTCTTTTTCAAAGCAGCGAGCAGGCCCATTTGCAGGCTGTGCTTCATCACGTCGGCAAAGTTGCCGGCATGGAAATGGTGACGATAGTTCATGGCAGCAACATCAGAAAATGAGAAGCGAATGATACCCGCTTTGCCGTCCTTGGATTGGGCTGGTGTGCTTGATGCTTTGCCGGAGCCCGGCCATGTCGTGCTGCCGGGCTTTTTGCCGGCTGCGCTGGTGGCTGCCTTGCGTGATGAGCTGCGTGAGCAGGATGCCGCCGGGCGATTTCATGCCGCCGGCATCGGTCGTGGCGCGGCGCAGCAGGTGCAGCGACAAATACGCGGCGATCGCATCGCCTGGCTGGAAGCATCGTGGCCGGCCGCGGCCGCGTATCTTCAAGTCATGGAGGATTTGCGGCAGCGGCTCAATCGCGAGCTGTTTCTTGGGCTGGCCGAGTACGAAGCGCATTACGCCTGCTATGAGCCGGGTAGCGGCTATGGCCGTCATATTGACCGTCATGTCAGCACGCCGGGGGCAGGGCAGGGGCAGCGCGTGATTTCGACGGTGTGCTATCTCAACGAGCCGGGCTGGCCGGCGGATGCGGGCGGGGAGCTGGTGCTTCATCCGGACGATGAGGAGCCCTCAAGTGTCACGCCCGAGGCCGGCACCCTGGTGGTGTTTCGCAGCGACACGCTCGCGCATGAAGTGCTGCCGGCGCTCCGGCAGCGTTTGAGCATCGCCGGCTGGATGCGTACGCGCGACTGACGCCGCACGCATCCAGCCGGCGCTTACTTCAGTGCCGAGGCGGGCACCACTGGCAGCACGACGCTGGAGGGGTGTGTTTCATCGCTGTAGATCGTGATCGCGCCGAGCACGCCCTTGAGCAGTGTCGGTACGGGCTGCAGACCCTGGGCCACGTTGCTGGCCGAGATCGAGATGCGCAGCTGGTGACCCTTGGCGATCAGTGCGCTGGTCGGGAAAATCTCGACGGGCAGCAGCATGGGTTCGCCGGATGTCACCGGCAGCACGGAGTCCTTGGTGAACGGGTGCCAGGGCTGAATCATCTCGCCATTGATGTAGCGTGACCGGGCCGCATCGACAGCACGCATCGAGGCGGTCAGCAGGCCGTTGCTCAGCGGAGTCGCTTTGCGCGTGGCGGGATCGTAGTCGGAGATGCGCACGGACAGGCTGGACTCCATCGCTGTCGTCGACATCCAGATGTCGGCCTGAATCGGTCCGTTGAGGTAGTAGTCCTCGCTCATGACAGGCGTGCTGTAGGTTGCCGACGGGATCTGATCGATGCTGTCGTCGCTGAAGCAGGGCAGCGGCAGCAGGCCGGCGGCACCGGCGGTCCACTGCGACAGGCTCAGCGAGCACAGGCCGCTGAGCGGGAACTGGGCAATGGTTGCACCGGCTTCCGCGCTGGCGGGTCTGGTCGCGGTCAGTGATTTGTCACCACGCAGGAACAGTCGCTCGGCCCGGATGGCCGGGTGTGGCCAGTCCGTGGTCGTCACGTAGGCGTCATGGCCTTTCACGAACTGCGTCACGTTCGGCAGCTTGTCGGCACCGACATTCATGCCTTTGACGTACTGATCGAACCACATGAGCAGGATGTGATTCATCAGCGGTACGCCATCACGCGGCAGACCATCCGAGGGCAGGCCGGCAGATTCGATGTGCGTCCACGGGCCGATGAGCAGCTTGGTCGGGACGCGATCCTTGAGGCGCTCGAACCAGAGCGGCTCGCTGCGCTGGAACAGGTCGTGCAGGCCACCGACCACGAAGGTCGGTACATTGATGCGCTCGGCGCGCTCGATCGGCGAGCGCACACGCCAGAAATCACCATCGAACGCGGTGTTGTCCTCGCCGAGCACGGCTTTGAGAATCGTCGGTACCTGGAAGTTTGTGACGGCACCCAGCAAGTGCTCAGCAATGATTTGTACGCCCATGGCCGGATCGGTCTGCAGTGCCGCGAAATCAATCAGGCCAAGGCCGGTGACCAGACCCATCCAGATCGGAATGAAGGTCGGGTTGACTTGGCCGCCGGTGAAGACAATGTCGCGATAGCCATCGCCGATCGGCACGATGGGGAAGGCGGCCTTGACCGCCGGTTTTTGCAGCTCGGCTGTCAGCACGCTGGTAATGCCGAGGTAAGACACGCCGTAGAGGCCGATGCGGCCGTCAGACCAAGCCTGGCTGGCCACCCAGTCGACGACTTCACTGTAATCGGCCTGCTCATCCTCACCGAAGGCTTCCCAGTCGCCCTGTGAGTTGCCGGTGCCGCGCACATCAACAACGACGCTGGCATAGCCGTGGCGGACCATGTACGGGTCGGCGCCGCCGATCGCGGTCGCAAACTGGCCGGCGCTGAGGTTGTAGGAGGTCTGAACCAGAATGACCGGGAACTTGCCGGGAACCGCCTTGCCGGCCGCATCGGCAGGCAGGGTGACGCTGACGGCGAGCTTGACGCCATCGCGCATGGTGATGAATTGCGTAGGCAGCGCCACCATGCCTTCATGCAGCATGGGTGGGTCGTAATCCTGCCAGACAGCGTTGCCGTTGCCGGCACTGCTGCCATAGGCCTGGCTGGCCTGATTGCGCGTGCCCAGCGTGGTTATCTGACGCGCAGAGATTTCCGGAGAGCCGCTTCTGCCGCCTGAGTCGGATGTGCCGCCGCAGGCTGCAAGCGTGCTGATGAGCGCCGTGGTGGCGAGCAGTCGAAGGGTCTGGCGGATAATCATGTCTGGCGCGTCCTCATGCGTACCTATGACCATTCAGTCATAAGTTGGTTTTCCGGGCGCCCATAGTATTTCTTGAGTTCGGCAGCGTCAAGCGTGGCGATGTCGGATTGACGAGCTCAGAACTGCCGTGTATGCAGCAGCACCAGCGTGCAGGCTTCTTCGGTGGCGATCCCTGCCTTCTCCAGCCGGGCAGCGACAGCCGCATGCTCGGCGCCCGGATTGAAAATGACTCGCGTCGGCTTCAGTGCCAGCAAGCCGTCCACCAGCGGATCCAGGTGCGACGGGCTGACATACACCGTCACCGTATCCACTTTTTGCGTGATGGCGGCCAGCGAGGCAGCCACCGGGAGTCCGGCAATCTCGGACTGAATCGGGTTCACCGGAATCACCGTGTGTCCGTAATGGCGCAGGAGGTGAATGGCCTGATTGCTGTAGCGTTCAGGCTTAGGGCTGGCACCGAGGACGGCGACGATCTCGGTCATTATTTGTCCGTCACCGCGCCTTCCGAGGCGCTCGATACCAGTTTGGCGTATTTGGCCAGCACGCCACGGGTGTAGTTCGGTTTCGGCTGTACCCACTTCGCCTTGCGTTCGGCCATCACGGCCTCGGACACGGCCATGCTGATTTCGCGCGTTTCGGCATCAATGGTGATTTTGTCGCCGTTTTCCAGCAGCGCAATCGGGCCGCCATCAAAGGCTTCTGGCGTGATGTGACCGACCACGAAGCCATGCGAGCCGCCGGAGAAGCGGCCATCGGTAATGAGCGCGACTTCCTTGCCGAGACCCTTGCCCATCACGGCCGAGGTCGGCGACAGCATTTCACGCATGCCCGGGCCACCCTTGGGGCCTTCGTAGCGAATCACGATGACATCGCCGGCCACCACTTCGCCATTGAGGATGCCGGCCAGCGCCGCTTCCTCGCCGTGGTAGACGCGCGCCTTGCCTTCGAAGCGCAGGCCTTCCTTGCCGGTGATCTTGGCGACCGCGCCGGTCGGCGACAGGTTGCCGTGCAGAATAACCAAGTGTGAATCTTTCTTGATCGGGTTGCTGAATGGCCGAATGATGTCTTGGTCGGCCGGGTAGTCGGCAACATTGGCGAGGTTTTCAGCCAGTGTTTTACCGGTCACGGTCATGACGTCGCCGTGCAGCAGGCCGGCATCGAGCATACGTTTCATCAGTGGCTGGATACCACCGATAGCGACCAGCTCCGACATCATGTACTTGCCGCTTGGGCGCAGGTCGGCGAGCACCGGTGTGGTCTTGCCGATTTCCACGAAATCATCGAGCGTGAGTTTCACATCAACAGCATGAGCCATAGCGAGCAAATGCAGCACGCCGTTGGTGGAGCCGGCGAGGGCGATGATGACGCGGATGGCGTTTTCAAAAGCTTTACGCGTCATGATGTCGCGCGGCTTGATGTCGCGAGCCAGCAGTTCTACGACCTGCTGACCGGCGCGGAAGCAGTCCGAAGCCTTGTCAGAAGAAATGGCGTCTTGCGCGGACGAGCCCGGCAACGACATGCCCAGCGCTTCGATGGCCGAGGCCATGGTATTGGCGGTGTACATGCCGCCACAGGAGCCGGGGCCGGGAATGGCGGTATCTTCGATCTGCTTGACTTGGATCAGGTCGATGTCGCCTTTGGCGTGCTGACCCACGGCCTCGAATACCGAGATGATGTCGGTGTGGCCGGCGCCGGGCTTGATGGTGCCGCCGTAGACGAAGATCGACGGACGATTCAGGCGCGCCATGCCGATGATGCAGCCCGGCATGTTCTTGTCGCAGCCGCCGACGGCGACGATGCCGTCGAAGCCTTCGCAGCCGGCCACGGTCTCGATGGAGTCGGCGATGACTTCACGCGACACCAGTGAATACTTCATGCCCTCGGTGCCGTTGGCGATACCGTCGGACACAGTGATGGTGTTGAAGATCACGCCCTTGCCGCCGGCATCATTCGCGCCCTTTTCGGCTTCTTCGGCGAGCTTGTTGATGTGCATATTGCAGGGTGTGACGTTGGCCCAGGTCGAGGCGATGCCGATCT
>JACCDZ011725951.1_pt1 | contig 14600 bp, 14 predicted proteins | sample 7449551 | NCBI WGS metagenome assembly JACCDZ01 (sample SAMN15323452, study PRJNA562643) | freshwater metagenome | isolation source: river surface water | place: USA:Blue River Watershed | collected 2017-08-18 | reverse complement strand
GCTTCCGGCGACGCCGGCACTGCAGTCGGCGCCGCCGCCTACATCTCCCACCAGCGCGGCGTGCCGGTGGAGAAGATGGAGCACGTCTACCTCGGCCCTGCGTATTCCAACGAAGATGTGATTGCCGCTTGCGCCCGTCACCCGAGCGCGCCGAAGTGGCAGAAAATCGACAATATGCCGCAGCGTATTGCCCAGATCATGGTCGACGGCAACCCGGTGGCCTGGTTCCAGGGCCGCATGGAGTTTGGTCCGCGCGCCCTCGGTGGCCGTTCGATCATAGGTTGCCCGAGCATCCCGGGGGTGGCCGATCGCATCAACGAACAGATCAAGTTCCGCGAGCGCTGGAGGCCGTTCTGTCCGTCGATGCTCGACACCGTGGCGCCGAAGATGCTCAAGGTCGACCATCCGAGCCCGTTCATGACCTTCACCTTCGAGGTCAACGAGGAGTGGAAGACCCGTGTTGGCGAGGTGGTGCATGAAGACGGCACCTCGCGCGCTCAGGTGCTGGAGCGCCGCTTTAATCCGCGCTGGTACGACCTGATGCTCGAGCTGGAAAAGCTGACCGGCAACGGAGTGTCGCTGAACACTTCGCTCAACCGCCGTGGTGAGCCGATGATCTGCTCGCCCACCGACGCGCTGAACATGTTCTACGGCTCCGACCTGCAGTACCTGATCATGGAAGATATTTTGGTGGTCAAGGAGTAGTGCGGATGCAGAGCCTCGGTCAGGACGCGGTTAAAGAATCAGTGCCAACCAGTCATATTGCGCTCGTGCCATCCATGGGGCTAGGCGACAGTCTGATTTACGTGCTCTTAGCCGTTAATCTTGCTCGTGCGGGTTATCGAGTCACTATGTTGAGTAACCATTTAGCCTATTTGGCCGAATGGTTGCCGCAGTTGGAGATTCTTCCATTTCCCTCGCCAGATCAGACCGAGGCCCTATATGAGGCCTATGACGTTATTATTGCTGACTGTGGTGGGATTGTGGCTGCTATAAAAAGGCCGGCTCTGGATTTGGCTCAGAAATTCATATTCGTCGGTACGTTAAAGGTAAAAGCTGACTATATTTTTGACCATACTGAACGTTTGCGTTCGCGTTTGGGGGTAGATAAGGCTGCACAGCTCGCGCACGTGGCTAAGGCGGCAGGCCCTATTCGAGTTATCCCGGATGACCGGGTAACGATGGTTGATCAAACAGTCGCATTCTGCCGCGAGCGCTTGTGTTTGTCGCAGGCCAGTACAGAACTTGGCTTGGTCTTACCAGCGCATATACAACATAGGCTTTATCGTCGGCGTGTAATGCTTCATCCGACATCTTATAACGCAAAGAAAAACTGGCCCTGGCAAAAATACTTGCGGTTAGCTCGACGTTTGCGCGAGAGTGGTTATGAGCCGGAGTTTGTGCTTTCTCCCAAAGAGCGTGCGCGCTGGGCGGCATATTTTGAGGCTGAGTTCCCTGTGCCCCACTTGGCAGATACAAAAGCGTTAGCAATCTATCTGTATGAGTCGGGGTTCGTTATCGGTAATGACTCGGGTGTTGGCCATCTTGCATCTGCTTTAGGAATTCCTGTGCTAACGATCTATCGCAAGCGTCGTGATGGATTCTGCTGGCGTCCAGGCTGGGGGGATAATGAAGTTGTACGTCCCTGGTTGTCACTGGGTGCTCTGCGCCAGGCGTGGATGTATTGTTTGAGTGTTACACGGGTTAAACGGGCCTTTGACCGTTTGGTATCTCGCCATGAGGTGCATGTTGCTCCCCGCTAATCTAGCGACAATCGCACCGCTTATTTCTGTTGTCATTCCCGCATACAACTACGCTCAGCTCTTGCCTCGAGCCCTAGATTCTGTGCTTGGTCAGTTGGGCGAGGAAAGTGAGTTGATCGTTGTCGACGATGGCTCGACCGACAATACGGGTGAGTTGTTGGATGGCTATCAACAGCATCACCCAGGGCTGCAGGTTATTCGGCAGGCCAATGCCGGTGCCGCTGCCGCGCGCAACCGTGGCATTGTTGTGGCCCGCGGTCGTTACGTACTCCTGCTGGATGCGGACGATGAGTTACTGCCCGATGCTCTGGCGACATTGGCCGCTCAGGTGCGGACTAATCCTGCTGTCGGCATGGTGTTGGGCGCGCAGTATTCGGTATACCCCAATGGGCGCGAACGTTTACGCGTGCCGCCAGCCGTACCGCCAGCCAGTCCGCGAGTGTTGGCGCACCGTTATTTGCTGCAAAAACGCATCAGCATCTCGCATTGCTGTTCGCTGTTTCGTCGTGACCTGTTGTTGCAAAGACCCTATCCGCAAGCTCTGCGCAGCGGCGAGGATATTCCGGTATTTGCCTACCTTCTGGTCAGTGCCCCGGTATTGGTGATCAAGACGCCGTTGGCACGCATCTACAAGCATGTCGATAGCTTGCGGCATAACCGCGACAAGGAAGAGGAGTACGCCCTGGGCATGGTGCGTGAGGTGTTTGCCAGCCTGCCGGCAGAGTGTCAGTCCTTGCGCCAGCGCTATACAGCGCAGCGCTACTTGTCGCTGTTTCGCGCCGCCCAACAGGCTGGCGAACGCTTCCAGGCACGGCGCTTCTATGCTCAGGCGCTACGCCTGAGTCCGGCACAGGCCCTGCGCTGGACCTACCTACGCAAGGCATTACGCCTGCTGCTTGGGCGTTGATATGCGTGTTCTGGTGTTGACCGCCAAGGCACGTGTCCCGGATTTTTCGGCCGTTTACGCCTGTCTGCCCCAGCATCTGGAGGTTGACGTGCGGGAGCTGGAAAAAGACCAGCAACGCAATCTCCGCCGCTATTTGCGTGGTCTGGATCTGGGCATATATACGCGAATTTTGTTGGATCTGCCGTTCAAGCACATGGTAGCTCAAACCGCCTTGCTGGCACGCCTGTCCGGCCTTCTTATCTATGAGGAAGATGCCTGCCAGAACTATCTGGCTACCTCGAAATGGCAAGGCGCCTTCTCCCGCTTCTATCGTTGCCTGCCGGCGGCGCGCATTGTCGTAACCGGTGCTTCTGTGGCACGGCGTCTGCGCACCGAGGGCTTCGATGTCGTCTTCATGGCCAAGGGCTACGACCCCCGTACGTTGTTTGACGAGCAGGGGCCTCGTGATATCGAACTCGGTTTCATCGGGCGCACTGCTAGTCGAGACTATGCAGGGCGCAAGGAGTTGCTCGATCAGTTGGCTGCTTGTGAGCCGCTACAACTATTACGTACAGAGCCTGGAGAGGACTACCGACGAATGCTCAATCGCATTCGTTGTTTCGTTAGTGCCGATGTTGGGCTGGGTGAGTACATGGCGAAGAATTTCGAGGCCATGGCCTGTGGTTGTGTATTGCTGGCCTGGCGCCAGGGTGAAGAGGAGCCTGCTATTGGCCTGGAGGATCGTCGGCACTTGTTGCTCTACTCCTCGCTGGTGGAGCTACGCGAGCATTTGAATCGCTTGCGTGCCGATCCGGCCTTGGCCGAGCGCTTGGCTGCTGAGGGCAAGGCATTTGTCGCTAGCCAACTCAGCCATGTTCAGTTGGCCGAACGCCTAGCCAACCTGTTACGCGAGCCCTGGCCCGTAACACCTAAGGCATCGCACTGGAGCAGATTGTGTTCATTGTTCCGTTTGAGGAGAGGCTAGTGTCGCAGCCAAGTGAAATGCCTTTGGTCAGCGTTATCATCGCCTCCTATAACCACGCTCCCTATATCGAGGCCAGTATCGAAAGCGTGCTGGCGCAGACGTACCCGCACATTGAGCTGCTGGTTATCGACGACGGCTCCAGTGACAACAGTGTCGAGCGTATCCGTCGCCTGCAGCAAATCCATGATTTCGATTTTCGTGTGCAGCAGAACCAGGGGCTGTCGCGCACCCTCAACGAAGCCATTGCCCGTGCCAAAGGCAGCCTGATCGCCCCCTTCGGCTCGGATGACATCATGCTGGCGGAGCGCATTGCCAAGCAGGTTGCCTATCTAGTCGACAAGCCCCAGGTCGGCATTTGTGCCGGCAATATTCAGGAAATCGACGAGCATGGCGAGTCGCGCGGCACGCCCAAGGCGCTTCCATTGCGCAGCCTGGATTTCGAGGATGTGTTCCTCGATCGCAAGGCTGGTGCTCCAGCGCCCACCTTGCTATTCCGTCGCGAGGCGCTTGAGCGCGTAGGGGGATTCGACCCGCAGATACGTCTTGAGGATCTGCTTATCGAGCTGAAGATCACTCATGCCGGTTACCGTCTGGATATCTTGCCGGATGTGCTGGCGCTGTACCGGGTGCATGCGACCAATACTTACAAGAACTACCGTTTCATGGTCGACAACGTACTGAAGACCTATGCTCAGTTTTCCGATCACCCGGCCTATGCGCAGGTATGCGCACGGTTTCGCAACTCAATGCTGCTGAAGTGTGCGCGCAACGACAGGGCTCTGTATGCCGAGCTATTGCGCGATTTGCCGTTCAAGTACTGGAGCAGTAAGACTTTGCGAGCCTTTCTGCGTAGGCTGATAGCCTGAGAATACTGAGTCCACACTGCCGGTTCGGCCCGTATCGCAAGCGTTGTGCGCCTTTCGGAGTCTTATTTGTAGATGATATTCGTGAAGAGCTGGAGTCGATGTGAGGCGAGCGGATTGAGATGCCATTTATCCTGCAAGGATTTTATGCGCGGCAGCTCGAGATTTTTCATTGCAGTTTTTCCCGGCAACAGTTGCTGGTAATGGGCTGCGAAGAGCTGAAAGTTGATACCCGTGGGCATGTATACTGCCCGGAGGATCATTTTGGTCTATCTCATTACTCATGGGCCTATGAGCAGCTCCAGCCGCATTTTGAAGGTGGTTATCTTGAGCGTATTCCAAGCGAGACGCGTCGTTTGCTGGCTGATTATACCGTCCGCACAATCAGACTCTGTGTGCGCTTCTAGAGCGCGAATTTGACTGGAGTTGAGGGAGATGAGCGCATGATGTGCGGCAGTGTGCTGAGCGGACACAAGTTGCAGATCACGGCTTTCCTGCTGCTGTTTATAGCCCTGTTGGCGGGTAGCTGGAGCCCAGTTGTATTGCTGGTTATCGTGGCGCTGATCGCCGAGCGTCGCCAGTACGCCGCTGGTCGGCGTCGGGCGGAGGTGCAGTCATGATGCCGACCCTGGGCGGTTTCGCTACGGTGCGAGACAATAACTTCAATCTGCTGCGCTGTCTGGCAGCGCTGATGGTGATCTACGCACACAGTTGGGGGCTTTCGGCATTGGGCGAGGAGCATGACCCCCTGAGCCACTTCCTCGGGTACAGCACGGGAGCGCTCGCCGTCAACGCCTTTTTCATCATCAGTGGCTATCTGGTGACACAGAGCTGGGGGCGTCAGCGCTCGCTGCTTAGCTTCTGTCGTGCCCGTGTTCTGCGGGTGCTGCCTGGGCTGTTCGGGGTGCTGGTATTCACCCTGCTGTCCGCCGGGTTTTGCTGGAGCAGCCTGGCGCCGGGGGAGTTCTTCAGTGACAGCCAGACCTGGAAATACTTCTATAAGAATCTGCTGATGATTAGGGCCGAATATGACCTGCCTGGTGTGTTCGCCTTCAACCACTACCCTGAGGCAGTTAACGGGTCGCTGTGGACCCTGAAGTATGAAATGAAGATGTATCTGACCCTGGCTGTGCTGGGCTTGCTTGGCTACTTGTCGGGGTTGCGCCTGCGTGTTTTTGTCGGGCTTTTTGTCCTCTGGTATGCAGGCTTTACGCTTTCGCATATCTGGATTGCTGAGCCGCCGGTCGATGCCGTCATGCTCAAGCTGTCGCTGTGCTTCTTCTTGGGGGGCGCTGCTGCATTGTTTGGCCAGCGCCTGCCGTTGAATGCTTGGGTATTGCTGCCGCTAGCCGCACTGATGCTGCTGACGCGTGGCACATTTTTGTACGACCTGTGCTCGGCGTTGTTCCTGGCTTATGCGTTGTTCTGGATCGCCTATGTTCCGCGTGGCGCTATCCTCGGCTACAACAGGCTCGGCGATTATTCCTACGGCTTGTACCTTTACGCCTTCCCAATCCAGCAGGCGCTGGTGATGTACTGGCCGGAGATGACGCCGATGGTCATCTTCGCGCTGGCCAGCCTACTGACTCTGGTCTGCGCCATCGGCTCCTGGTACCTAATCGAGAAGCCGGCGTTGGACTGGTGTAAGCGACTGAATGCCGTCAGCGACCGCCAGCTTGCTGCGGCAGTGGCTTGAGATTTTAGGCGGCCGCAGCTCTGCCTTATCGGATAGTCCACTACATAGGGGCTCTCTGAAGTGGCTTTGCAGCTTATCTTTCCAGTACCGTATTGCCCCCTATGCCTTATATCGAACTCAGCGTTGAAGAAAGCGCCGCCTATTTAAACGGTCATGCTCAAGACTTCAGCTTGCGTAGGATTGCCTGCTCGAACACCTGGAGGGCTGATCAAGGGCAAGGCCAGCGCTTCGTGCGAAGGCGCGCGGCTACCTGATGCTGGTGAAGATGAATGGCGCGACAGCGACCTCGGCGATACAGGGTTTTTTATAGTATTTTGGGGGCTGAGTATGGGTGGGTTAGTTTCAGTTATTGTTCCTTCGTATAATTGTGCTGAGTATATTGCAGAAACCTTGGTTTCGTTATCTGCGCAAAATTATAGTTGCTGGGAGGCTATTGTTGTAGATGATGGCTCTGTTGATGGTACTGAAGATGTTGTGCGGAAGATTTCGAGTTCAGACTCCCGTGTAAGATATGTTTTTCAGCCTAACTCCGGCGTTTCTTCTGCAAGAAATCACGGTATAAGGTTGGCGAAAGGTCAATATATTCTGTTTCTGGATGCAGATGATTTGATTACGCCGAATGTTCTGCGTGCCCATGTTGAGAGTTTTAAAAGTAATCCAAGGTTAGGTATATCTTGCGTTGGTTTTCAGTACTTTGCTCATGGCTCTCCTGGAAAGCGCTATTCTGATTACTCGTTACGTCGACCTGGGGTTGGTGGTAATAAGTTTTTTGGTGGTGGTGATGTTGTTTTCCCAGCCTTTATCAGGAAAAACTTTTTGCCATTGCAGAGTGCAATGTTTTGTGCGGCCCTGATTGGTAAAGTTGGATTTTTTGATGAGAGTATGCGGGCTCTTGAAGACTGGGAGTATGTATTGCGCAGCGTTGTGTCTGGGGCTGAAGTTATTTCCGTCAGTGAAGTTTCGGCGTTAGCGCTGATACGGGTGCGTTCGGGAAGCGCAACTAAGACGCTAAAGTTTTCGGATTATATGGATAGGGTGTACGGAAATGTCAGGGCTGAGATCGTTAAATTATTAGACTCGGCTGATGTTGTCAGGGGGCGGTTTTATCTGTTTTGTCTTGATGTGCAATTGCTTGATTTGGCGCGTAGAAGAAAGATAAAGTCAGAAAAGATATTAATTTTAGAAATGGCATCTTTGATAAAGGTTTCTGGTTTGGCAGGTTGGCGTCTATGGTTTGATTTGTGTCGGTCGTACGGTACTTTTCGTGTCGTGCGTGCTTTCTCGAAATCTGCGCGTTTAACTGGCAAGGGTGTTGCTTGATGTCTTTTAGGAGGTTGACAGATACGTTACGCGCTGATCGGCGTTTTTTAGATGGAGTGCTTTGGCTTGGTCTTGTGTGGTTGATTTGCGCTCCCTGGTTGATTGCTAGCGCTGGTCTCTATCAGAAAGTTTTCCTTGTATTGTTTTTGTTGCCGGCATTGGTAGTTTTCATAACTGGCCTGGAGCGAGCGACTGGGCCTTGGGATCTTTTATTTCTCTGGTCTTTTCTTTTTTTTGCGGCTTGGTTGGCCTTGCGAATGGGGGTTGCGGGTGAGTGGAAATATGCTAAGAGAATGTTTTATATATTTTTGTTTCTGGTTGGAATGAAGTATTTGGCGCGCGTCGATCAAGGCGCTATGGCTAGATCACTGCTTGGGTGTTTGGTTTTTTCGGGGTTTATGGCTTGGTTTTCTGTTATCGATTTTTATTTTTTGAAAGGAAATTCTTGGGGTCAAAGGGTTGTGCCTGTTGGGCAGTTTAAGGTGATTATTTATAGTGCGCAAATGGTGGGTGCGCTATTCATAGCTTCTGTTGCGCTTTTTTCAAATTTACGCCTTGGCCTGATTTGGAGAGGATTGGCTGTAATTTCGATGTTGGGTTTTTTGGCGTTTCTGCTATTGAATCAAACGCGCTGGGTTTGGATTTCTGTTGGGTGTGCTCTGCTTGCGCTGTTTTTTATGCGGCCGTCAAAGAAGGCTTTTGGGGTGTTTTTTGCATTTTTTTTGGTGCTTGTTCTGGGTTATTTTTATTATCCTGATGCTTACCTATCGAGAGGGCTTTCTTATCGCGATGCGCTATGGGTAGCGGGTATAGAGCTTGGAATTGATAACTGGCTAGTTGGTGTTGGTTCTGAAAATTATTCTTTGCTTGCTAATGGAGTCGGTTTTAATCATCCGCATAATGTTTATTTGGAAATCGCTGTGCGCCTTGGTCTTGTGGCCTTTGGGTTATGGCTACTTCTTTGGTTAAGGGCCGGTTGGCTGGTATTTGAGGCGCGGATGAGTTGTCTTGGCCATTGTGCATTGACTCTCTGGATTTACTGCACGTTGGTGGTTATGACTGATGGACAGATTCCTTGGTCAAAGCCATCTGAGATATGGTTCGTAACATGGCTGCCTCTGGGGCTGGTGCTGCTGGTTTCCTCGGCACGCTCCCGGCCGGATGCACCCGGGAGTCGCCTTTGAGGGGGCATTCAACCTCAATATTGTCAGGCCGTTCCGACAGGCTTGAGTCCCTCTTGGCCCGTGTATGAGCTTCCAGGTGATCAAGTCTCGTCACGGCGCCTCCAGCTTGGCAGGTTAAAATATCTAATCTTTTGTCCCTCGGCTGCGCTGAATTGCTGAGGCAGATGTACTGCTTGGTAAAGTGCTAACATTGCGCCCTTTTTGCAGGTTTAGCTCGGACGTGAGCTATTGGAATGTCTTGTAACGAGGGAAATATGTCCAACAGGGCGGAAATCAATGTGACTCAGGCGAGTTTTCGTTCAGACATAAATGGTCTGCGTGCCTGGGCCGTGGTCGCGGTGGTGCTTTACCACTTTGATGTTCCTGGTTTCTCCGGAGGCTTTGCCGGAGTCGATGTGTTCTTTGTCATCTCCGGCTTCCTGATGGCGGGCATTGTGCTAGGCGGCCTGCAAAGCAAGAGGTTTAGCCTGCTTGATTTCTACCTGGCGCGTGCCAGGCGCATCCTCCCCGCTTTGCTGGTCTTGGTGGCGGCGGTACTATTGGTTGGCTGGTGGTTGCTGATTCCCAGCGATTACCAAGTGCTCGGGCGCCATGCGCGGGAGAGCGTGCTGTTTACTGCCAACCTGCAGTACCTCTCCGAGTCGGGCTATTTCGATGCGGTATCCCATGAGAAATGGCTGCTGCATACCTGGTCGCTGGCGGTGGAGTGGCAGTTCTACCTGCTTTACCCTCTGGCGCTGTTGCTGATCTGCCGCTACTGGTCGAGCTGTCGAGCGTTGCTGGTTGCACATGTGTTGGCACTATTGTTGTCACTGGTCTTGTGCTTATGGTTGACGCAGGTAGAGCCGGACAAAGCTTTCTATCTGCTGGCTCCGCGGGCTTGGGAACTCTTACTGGGTGGTTGTGTATTCCTGGTTGCCCAGCGTTGGCGTATATCGCCGCTATTGGCCTGTGGGCTGGAGATGGTGGGGCTGCTATCGATTGCCCTGAGCATCACCCTGCTGGACGCCAGTTATGCCTGGCCAGGCGCCTGGGCGCTGATGCCAACCCTGGGGGCGGCGGCGGTCTTACTGGCACAGCGTGAGTCGCTGTGGACGGCTTCGCGTCTGGCCCAGTGGCTGGGGACGCGCTCCTACTCTATGTACCTGTGGCACTGGCCGCTGGTGGCAGGGCTTGTGTATTTCGACCAGCAGCAGTTTTGGTATTGGGTGGGCGCTGGGCTCATGTTGTCTTTGTTGCTGGGTGATCTTTCCTATCGCCTGGTCGAGGTGCCGAGTCGCCGCTGGCTGGCCACGCGCTCGCGCTGGTCTGGTCTGGGGTGGCTGTTGCTAGGCGTGCTGGTGGTGGCGCTGGCCGCGCAGGCGGTACGACGCAGTGGGTTCCCCGATCGCCTACCGGAAGCCCTGGCCCAGGTTGAGAGTCAGCGGCATAACAAGAATCCTCGTCAGGACGAGTGCCTCAAGGCCGATGCCCGCTGCGTGTTCGGCGGTGAGCGAATTAGGGCTCTTGTGGTCGGTGACAGTCATGGCGATGCAATCGTCAATGCCATTGTGGCGGCATTGCCCGATGCTGAGGATGGCTTGATCTTTCGCGGTGAGAGCGCTTGCCTGTTTGTTCAGGGTGCCAAGTGGGCGGGCAAGGGGGAGCGTGAGGATTGCCGGCGTCTGCTGCGCGATGTGCCTCAGGAATTGGCTGAGGCAGATCCACGTCTGCCGCTGATCCTGATCAACCGTACCAGTGCCTATGTTTACGGCCAGGAGCTCGATCCACACAATCCAGCGCCTCGTCCTATGGTCTATTTCAGTGAGCAGCGTGCCGGCAACGATCCACTGTTTCAGGCTGAGTTCCGCCAGCATTACCTCGACACCGTCTGCCAGCTAGCACGCCAGCGCCCGGTCTATTTGTTACGTCCCGTGCCGGAAATGCCGGTGCATGTCCCCAAGGCCGTGGGGCGAGCGATGATGCGTGGTCTGGCCGTGGACGTCTCGATCAGTCGTGAGCAGTATCGCCAGCGTCATGCCTTTGTCTGGGCCTTGCAGGTTGAGGCGGCGAGCCAGTGTGGTGTGCAACTGCTGGATCCCCTGCCATATCTCTGCGATGAGCAGGCCTGCCATGGCAGTGTCGATGGCGTGCCGCGTTATGTTGACATGGATCACCTGAGCGAAAGTGGCAACCGCTTGTTGACTCCGTTGTTTGCTCCGATCTTTGCGCAGCCGGTCGAGCATCCGGCTGCTGATCGCTAGGAGGCTGCAATGCTACAGAAGCTGAGATTTTTGCTGCATAACCCGGCCTATGGGAATCGTCGCAGCGTGTGTGCGGGCAAATGTCTTCAGTTGCCGTCGAGCAGCGCGCATCGCATGAAGAGTGTCAAGATCAAGCTGGGTGGGGGAAAACAATCGCTTGCTGATCAGTGACAACGTGACCTTGCATAACTGCGAGATTCGCCTGGATGGCACGGATAACCTGATTGAGATCAGTTTCGGCAGCGGTAAGATTTACCTGCGTGCCACCCGCGGTCAGCACATTCGCATAGGCGCTGACACTACGGTGGAGGGGGCTTATCTGCTAGTAGACGAGGCCGCCAGCATCGATATCGGTCGCGACTGTTGTCCTTGGACATCATTATCAGTGCTGGTGACAAGCATTCCATCCTTTACCTGCAAAGCGGTGAACGCATAAGCCGCTCACGCGATGTATGTATCGCCGATCGGGTGTGTATCGGTCGCGATGTTCAGGTGCTCAAGGGGGCAGTGCTGCAGGCGTAAACCATTGTGGCGACGCGTGCGCTGGTCAGTCGTGCCTTCGATGAAGGTCAATGCGTGGTGGATGGGGAGTGCCGGCTGTGGTGATTAAGCGGGGTGTGCGCTGGGATCGACGCATGCTCTAACTGGCTTCCCAGTAGCGCTGGAGCAACCTTTCGATGGGGAAGTCACTGAGCTTTTTCCGTTTCAGGTAATGCCGCAAGTGCTGGAAGTTGCGCTGGATTAGCCATCCATTCAGCGGGCGTTGCTTGCTCTGCAGGTCGAGAATGTCGATCAGGCCGTACTGGCCGTCAGGCAGCAGGAGAATATTGCCCAGGTGTAGCGAGCGGAAATAGATGCCCTGCTGGTGCAGGTGGCGAATGAAACGTGCCAGTGGTTCAAGCAAGGCATCAGCCTGTTGCGGAGCTGCGCAGTACAGTTGCTCAACAGACTGCCCCGGCAATGGTTGGTAAAGGCAGGCGCTGAGGCCGATTTTTCGGTTCAGCCATAACAGCTCAATCACCTTTGGCGCGGCGACCTTCCTTTGTTGCAAGCGTTCGGCGTTGCGGGCAAAGCGCTGTGCGGCCGGTTGCAGGCGGGCCAGCAATGGGTGACGGCGGGTGTGAAATATCTTCAAAAACAGGCCGTTGCTCAACTCCACAACCTTGGGGCCTCGACCATCCTTTTCCAGCACCTTGCCTGTCGCTAGCCAGTTTTCCAGTTCCTGCGCTGTTACAATCCGCATCGTTTTCCTCTAGCCAGTCTTGTGGGGCGTGCCGTATGGACAATTCTAACCAGCAATCCAGTTTGAAAGTGTATTTGCGATTGCTGCGCTACGTTGTCCCCTATTGGGGTTTGTTCACGGTCAGCATTATCGGTTTTCTGATATTTGCCTCTACCCAGCCGATGCTGGGTTACATCCTCAAGTATTTCGTTGATGGGTTGAGCAATCCGGATGCCAGTCTTTTTTCAGGGGTGTCCTGGATAGCTGAGGGGGCGCCTTGGCTCGTTCACCTCAAGCTATTGCAGGCCGTGCCATTGCTGATTGTGCTGATCGCCATGTGGCAAGGTATTGGTTCTTTTTTGGGTAACTATTTTCTGGCCAAGGTATCCCTCGGGCTGGTTCAGGATCTGCGTATTGCCCTGTTCAACAACCTGCTGACCCTGCCCAATCGCTATTTCGATAACCACAACTCTGGCCATCTCATTTCACGCATCAACTACAACGTCAGCATGGTGACCGGTGCTGCGACCGATGCAATCAAGGTGGTGGTGCGCGAAGGCATGACGGTGATCTTTCTGTTTGCCAGCCTGTTGTGGATGAACTGGAAGCTGACCTTAGTGATGTTGGCAATCCTGCCGGTTATCGGCCTTATGGTCGTCAGTGCCAGCCGCAAGTTTCGCAAGCAGAGCCAGAAAATCCAGGTGTCCATGGGCGATGTTACGCATGTGGCTTCTGAAACCATTCATGGTTACCGCGTCGTGCGCAGTTTCGGTGGTGAAGCCTACGAGCAGCAGCGTTTTTGGCAGGCCAGCGAAGCGAACAGATCCAAGCAGCTGAAAATGGTCAGAACCAGTGCGGTCTACACACCCAGTCTGCAACTGGTGATCTACAGCGCTATGGCTGTGCTCATGTTTTTGGTGCTGTTGCTGCGAGGAGATTCCAGTGCAGGTGATCTTATTGCTTACATCACCCTCGCTGGCCTACTGCCCAAGCCGATCCGTCAGCTCTCGGAAGTTAGCTCAACCATCCAGAAGGGTGTGGCGGGCGCAGAGAGTATCTTCGAGCAGTTGGACGAGGCTCCCGAGGTTGATCATGGCACCGAGGAGCGGGAGCGCGTCAGCGGTCGCCTCGAAGTGCGTGGCCTTACTTTCCAGTACCCAGGTGCCGAAAAAACGGTGCTGAACAATATTTCTTTCGTTGCTGAGCCCGGGCAGATGGTGGCACTGGTTGGTCGATCCGGCAGTGGCAAGTCGACCCTGGCTAGCCTGATTCCGCGCTTCTACCACCATGAACTCGGGCAGATATTGCTCGATGACCTAGATGTCGAGCAGTATCGCCTACGCAACCTGCGCCAGCACATTGCTCTGGTTACACAGCATGTCACCCTGTTTAACGACACCGTGACCAACAACATCGCCTACGGTGACCTCGCGGGTGCACCGCTGGAGGCCGTGCGTCGGGCTGCCCAAGCCGCTTATGCTGCCGAGTTCATTGAGTGTTTGCCGCAAGGTTACGACACTCTTGTCGGTGAAAATGGTGTGCTGCTTTCCGGTGGTCAGCGTCAGCGCCTGGCAATTGCTCGCGCGCTGCTGAAGAATGCGCCGATTCTTATTCTTGACGAAGCCACGTCTGCGCTGGATACCGAGTCTGAACGACACATTCAGGGTGCCCTAGATGAGGTAATGAAGGGGCGTACCACGCTGGTGATTGCTCACCGCCTGAGCACCATCGAGAAGGCCGACCTGATTCTGGTGATGGATCAGGGGCAAATTGTTGAACGTGGCAGTCATGCGGAGTTGCTGGCGCTGAATGGCTACTACGCACGTCTGCATGCCCGCGACTTTGCCGAGGCAGAGGACGTTGCAGTGGAGCCTGATGCCTGATGCTCAGTTATCTGCGCACCTGGCGTGAGCGCGGCTGGATGCCGATCAGTGCCAGCGATTATGCCGATGCCTGGGGCAATTTCGGCGGCAGCGTTGTAACCCATCCGCAGGTGGTCGAGCGTCTTGCTGGTCTGGCCGGTATTCCTGTGCGTTACCTGGGCTGGATGGCCGACGGTCAGTTGCAGGCTGCCATGCCTACCTGGGGCCGGCATCTGGCGTTGTCCAAGGAGGTGCTGAAAAAGCAGGGTATGCGCGGCCTGTACGACCTGGGCAACGCGGAAGTGATATTGCCTGTGGCTCATGGCGTGTGCCTGCCGGTGCAGCACCGCATGCGTTATGTCTCAGCTTTGCACGCTAAGCAGATCACAACGCTGCGCGAACAGGCGCAGGGTCTCGCCCTGGCCCGCGAGCCTGAGGACTACAGCAAGAAGTTTCGCTACAACCAGCGCCGCGAGCAGCGCCTGCTGGAAGATGCTGGCGGAGTGATCCGGCCGATGCTGGAACTGGAACCGGCCGAGCAGGCCGCCATCTACGCCGAGCTGTTCCTGCGCCGCT
>JACCDZ010924898.1_pt1 | contig 14600 bp, 14 predicted proteins | sample 7449551 | NCBI WGS metagenome assembly JACCDZ01 (sample SAMN15323452, study PRJNA562643) | freshwater metagenome | isolation source: river surface water | place: USA:Blue River Watershed | collected 2017-08-18 | reverse complement strand
GTAGCGAATTTGTGAGGACAAGCACCGTTGAGGCGGACGGCCCGGGCAAAATTTATACCGCCGAGGATAGCCGATTCGATTTTGTGTATGGATATACAAAATCTATCATGAGGCCCGAGGCACCCTACTTCCAAATTTTTAAGTTCACCAGGTGACTTGCCATCTAATTTGGTATCTAAGGTACCCTCTTTAATGCGTTTTACCGCATTGATAATATCAAATAGTGGATTAATTAAATCTCCGCTAAGACGCAAGCCAAATAGAATACTTACCGTCAAGCCAATCAGCACGATCAATAAGGTTGCAATAATCGCCTGATATTGGGTTACCTTGGTATTTTCACGACTTAAGGTAATAACTACCCACCCTATTTTTTGGTCTTTTTCACTATAAAGCTTATCAAGATTGGCTTCTTTGGGATTGACAGTTCTCGAAATCAGCGGCGCTAAAAATTGAAGGTTATTCCTAGCCTCCTGCATAAAAATTTTCTTATTTGACAAACCTGCATTTTCTTCAAAGAAACTGGGACTGACTTGCGGAATTTGCCCAGTAAAAGTTAGTAAGCTGCCATTTTTATCGTAAATAGCCGCCATCCGCACATCGGGATAACTTAAAATATTATCCGTGACGTTTTGTAAAATTATTTTACTATCAACATAGAGTCCGTATTCCGATGCCGCAACGAGTTCTGTCATGAGCGCCTCGCCACGAATATATAGATTGCGATCCAAATCCGAAAAACGCATGCTGATAAAATAAAAACCAAGCAAGGCAGAAACCGTCAGGGTGGGCAATAAAGTTAATACAATCATCCTGCCACGGATGCCAACATTTTTAAGCATAAAGGTTGCTTTTCATTTATCGCGTTATGCCAGGGATTATATACCAGTTATAAATCAATGACACCACCTTCACTCAGCCTGGTTTGCCATCCATGGCGGCTTTGGAAATTTTGATCACAAAAATATCCGTATTAAATCAAGACCATCGACTTGAAATAACGCATTCAACGCCATAGTATTAGCCACTGTTAGGTAGCAGGAGAAACAAGCAGTAACGCACTCCCCCTGGTGTAATTCACATGGATGTTTTGTAGCTTGCTGTTACCTACTTGACTTCCTAATACCCACTCGTAAATCATTTTGCGGTGTTTACCTGAGCGCTTTAGAGTGGTGTCTACCCCTTCATCCGCTAATCAATTAGCAAGCAATGACATCCGTTGGAAACTTGGTATAATACGGAAACCTTATCCAAGTTCACCTCCATAGAAGATGGCATATAACTTAACTTATAAGCAAATCCAATTTTTTTTACAGATTGTTGAGACTGAAAATCTAACCGAAGCCTCAACTTTACTTCATTTGACACAACCCGCTGTAACAAAGCAAATAAAAAGTCTTGAGGCAGAAGTAGGAACAAAACTTTTTTATTTCAACGGCCGAAAATCCCTCTTAACCGCTGAGGGCGAAAAATTTTTACCCTATGCGCAAGAAATTCAAGGCTCCTTTAAAAAACTGCTGAATCATCTATCAACTGAACATAAAGATCACAAACTAAACCTTGTTGTTTCGCCCATTTACGATGAGTGGATTATCCAGATTTTAAAGCAAGTGAAAAAATGCTATCCGAAATTAAGTTACAATATTAACTTCACAACATTAGACTACACCGCCTTATATGAACGTTTCGATGGTGATCTCATTATTTCCGCACGTGATATCAGCGATAAGAAATATTACAATGAAAAGGTTTGTAATTTAGAAAACTCACTGGTGTGCTCTGGTGAAAATATCGACTTACTCAATAATCTCAGCCTTGATAACATTTTTAAGCAAACTTTTATTACACTAAAGCTCCAATCACTTTTATATGAGCAAACGATTAAATCAGTCCCGAAAAATACCGATATTTCAATCTTTTCCAACGCCCAAGTGGCCAAAAAAGCCATTGTTGCGAACTTGGGCATTGGCTGGTTACCTGACTTTATTTTGCAGAAAGAAATCAAAGATGGTCGTCTTATCCGCTTGTTTGATGCTTTAAAGTCGAAAGGTGCAACAGCAGAAGAGCTGCAAAAAATCAGCATGAAAGGCTTTACTGCATATTTGGCTTACCACGAAGACAAGCCTATCACTGCAGTGATGCGCCAGTTTATTCAAGCGCTGTTTGGTTTATCTAAAACGGCTAACTTAGTCGCGAGTTAAGCAGATATTTAACATCCTTCTCAAAGGCTCGGCAGCTCCCCACAAGAGCTGATCGCCTACAGTAAACAATTGAATATGCCTATCTGAAATTGTGGTGCGCTTTAGGCGTCCAACTGCGATATCCAGGGTATTACTCACCGAAATTGGCGTAAGGTTTAATGCGGTCGCTGCAGGCGTGTTTTCCACAAAGCGTACCCATTTATTGGCAGATTTAATTTTGTCTTCAATAGTTTGTAAATCCAGCGATTTATTAAGTTGAATGGTTAAAGCCTGACTATGTGCTCTTAAGACTGGCACGCGTACACAAATTCCATCGACAGGAATGATACTGGTTGAGGCTAGCATCTTGTTCATTTCTGCTTCTGCCTTCCACTCCTCTTTGCTTTGTCCATTAGCTAAAAGCACATCAATAAAGGGCAAGATATTATATGCCATCGGTGTCATAAATTGTGTACACGGGAAATCTGTTTGTGTGATAGTTGACCGGATACTTTGCTCCAGTGCCAGACTATCTTCGGACTCAGCCCCCACTCCTGCTGATGCCATTTGCTCAACAAGCTCAGTCATGGCCTGGGCTCCAGCTCCTGAAACTGCCTGATAACTCATTACAGAAATCCAGTCGACTAAATTTTCCTGCAATAAACCCTGTATCGCCAACATCATTAAACTCACTGTACAATTGCCACCGATAAAGTTTTTAATGCCTCTATTTAAAGCCTGATCAATCTGACGATGATTAATTGGATCTAAGACAATCACACTATTGTCTGCCATCCGATAATGTGATGCGGCATCAATCCAAAAACCCTGCCACCCAGTTGATCTGAGTTTAGGGAGCATATGCTCGCTGTATTCGCTACCCTGGCAGGTGACAACCATATCCATCTGTATGAGTTTCTCAAGATCATAAGCATCTTCTAATCTCTCAGACTGATTCTCTCTAATTCTGACTTTTTGTCCTTGCTGTGAAGTTGTAAAAAACACTGCATCAAACTGATCAAAGTCTTTTTGTTCACACATCCTCCTGATCAGCACAGAACCAACCATGCCGCGCCAACCAACAAAACCCACTTGTTTTTTTACCATTTCTCCCCCTTCTTCCAGTATGTTTTGACCTTGGCAAGATTTCTGCCCGCAAGGGCATATTCAATACGCCCCTACGTTTATCGGCTTGTGCAACTAATTCGCCCAAACGTGTCGGTGTGAGTAATCAGTGTCACACCCACACTGACAACTCACACTTAGCAATGGACTGAAATATAGCGTGCCAAAAGATTATCTTTTCGCCAAAGCCGTTTTAGCTGTTTTTGTACCAGTTAAATCGCCAAAATGCACTACTCAACCGTAAGCTTTTATCAACACTATCATAAAGCCATGCCATAAAATTTAAAGCAGGTGGATAATCTGAAGTCTTATTTACTTGTGCATCAGCTAACTTAAGCCTGCACTGAATTAAATTACGACAATCTGCCCATCGATTATGCAATAAAAAAGCACAGGCATACTGCTGATCATACTGTGACACATAAGTTTCATAACACTCAGGTAAACATTCATCATAAGCAACCAAGAGGACATTTGAGTTGGGATTTAAGCGAAGATAGGTCAGGGCTTCAATAAAAGCCATCAAGAAGGTATCCCTTCCTGCTGCAATTGAATTGACATTAGCCGTGATGCTTTTTGCTAACGAAAATAACCCCGATGCCGTATTGTGAACAGATTGTGAAAAATCGATGGGCGATAGCATCTCTTTATGTAGAATTTGCTTGAGTAAAGCTTGTACCTTGCTGCTTTCACCATGCTGTGAGGCAAAAATCGTATAATCAATTGATTGACTGGCAGTATTTATATTTCTTGATATACATTCAAAGGCGGTTTCAAGTGCAAGCTTTACCCCCGTACTTGATCTTCTTTTAAGATTTACGGGCAAATGTGCCAAACTCAATTCAGCCTGTTTTTCCAGGGTAAAAGGTTGATTTTTCCACGCTAGCCAGGCGTGAGGATTATCAAGCTTTGGGGCAAGACCATAAAAAGCACCAATGGTAAATGTAAATGATGTTATCATCAGGTGAACGCCTAACTATTGCTTTCAGTTGACAGATAGGTCACACGATTTGCAATCAAATTCTTAACACAGCTTTCATCTGCCAAGGTTGAAGTATCACCAATCTGATGCTCTGCAAAGTGCGCTATTTTGCGCAAGATGCGACGCATAATTTTACCAGACCTGGTTTTGGGTAACATTGGCGCCCATTGAATAACTTTAATGCTCGCAATCGGACCATAGGTTTTACGCACCCATTGAATAATATCTTTCTTAAGCTCATCATCAGGTTTTATTTCTTTTTCTAAGGTGATAAATGCGTAAATCACCTCGCCTTTGATACTATCTGGAATGCCAACGACCGCAGTTTCAGCAACCGCAGGATGAGAATCAATCACACTTTCGACTTCTGCCGTGCCTATTCTGTGACCTGCAATGCTGATCACATCATCTAAACGCCCAGAAATCCAATAGTGACCATCCTGATCCCGATAGGCACCATCTCCTGGAAAATAGTAACCTGCATAAACATTGAAATACCCGTCCATATAGCGCTTATGATCGCCCCAAAGTGTGCGCATCATTCCTGGCCATGGTTTTTTAATCACGAGCGCTCCGTAATCATGCGCCTCAAGCTTGCCGTGTACTTCTTTGCCTGTTGCCTTGTCCAAAATGGCAGGTTCAATTCCCCAGAAAGCGCTCATCGCTGAACCTGGCTTTTGTGGCTGACTAAAATCAGGGCTAATCATAATCCCTCCCATTTCCGTCTGCCACCACGTATCAACAATGGCGCACTTCCCTTTGCCAACTTGCGCATGATACCAATGCCATGCCTCACGATTAATGGGCTCGCCTACTGTCCCTAGTATGCGCAATGAATCACGCTTCGTATTAGCAAGTACCACCTTATCGCCCTCAGCTTGTAAGGCGCGAATTGCCGTGGGGGCGGTGTAGAAAATACTAACCTGATACTTGTCAATTACATCAAAAAAACGGGACTTCTTAGGATAAGTTGGCACTCCTTCAAACAACACACTTGTTGCCGCATTGGCAAGGGGAGCATAAACCACGTAAGAATGCCCCGTAATCCACCCAATATCGGCAGTACACCAGTAAACATCAGCTTCTTGCAAATTGAAGACCTCTTTATGCGTTGTTGCCGCATACACTAAATAACCACCCGTCGTATGCACCACCCCCTTGGGTTTACCTGTTGAACCTGAAGTATACAATATAAATAAGGGATCCTCTGCTTTCATTGGCTCAACTGGGCAAATATCCATGACACTAGGATAAAGTGATTCGTAGCTGACATCCATGGACTCATTCCAGTCTGTTTCATTTCTGGCGTGCTCAATGACTAACACCGTTGTAACACTCGGGCATTGTTTGATTGCCTCATCCACATTGGCTTTTAGATTGACTGTCCTACCCCCTCGGAAACTGCCATCTGCGGTAATGATAAACTTAGAGCGTGCATCATTGACTCGATCAGCAATTGCCACTGGTGAAAAACCACCAAAGATAACCGAATGAATGGCTCCGATACGCGCACAAGCAAGCATTGCCACGGGAGCCTCAACAATCATCGGTAAATAAATACATACTACATCGCCCTTCTCTACACCAAGGACCTGCAGCATATTAGCAAAACGGTTCACTTTTTCATAAAGCATCTGATACGTTACAGCCTGTGATTCCTCAGGATTGTCCCCTTCCCAATAGTAAGCGACCTTTTGAGCATTTTTTTCCAGGTGCCTATCCACACAGTTATAACAAACGTTTAATGTCCCTTCTTCAAACCATTTGATGTTACCTTCTGCAAAACTACCACTTGTTACGGTTTTCCAAGGGGAAATCCAATCCACCATCTTGCTTTTTTCTGCCCAGAATGATTCATTGTGGCTAATGCTGTGCTGATACTCTGCTAACCAGGCTTTTGACATATTATTCCCCTTTATTAATTTCATACAAAAACAAAGATTAACAAAAAAAGTGGTCTTTTCCTACCTCGAGCATTACAGATAATGACGTATTGTGTGGGGGTGGGTGGGAACTCCAGTTAATAACTTACCTCATGATGAGTCTATTCACTCAATCCAGATACCGAGGGGATGTTATTAAGTTGGATAACCCTATTGCATACCCTTGTGTTTATTCAAACATAAAGTGGAGGTTAACTTCGTCAAAGCCATTATTTTATATTTTTCAAAAGTGCTTCATTCTGCAAACTGATTCTTTCTAAAGCCAAAATCATTTTATTGTTTTGCTCAAGAATCAGCTGGTTCTGCTGTGCCTGTTTGTATAATAAGTACAAAGTATATTGTTGATATTTCGTTAAATCTGCCGCACTTTTATCTGCCTTTAAGAACATATTTTGCAACTCACTTTGCAAAGTGTCGATCTGTCCTTCGTTACCCACCATCGCAGGATAATTAAGCGGCGCCTTCTGAGATATGGCAACGGGATTCTCAGGCATAATTGACTGTGGTGCTTTAACACCCTTTAGCTGCTCTTCCAGGGAGAGCGACTCGTTACCTGGTGAAATGACTTTCATTTGCGTACCTGTGTGGCTGGTATCACTAACAATAGTGCCTTGCTCCAGGGTCGCGGGTTCAGCTGCAGTGGACAGGGTAAACAGCAAGGTGGAAGTGGCAGAAAATACTACCCATGCGATGGTGGTCTTTATGCTCACGATGATCTCACGTTAATAAATAAACATAGCATCACCATAGCTGTAAAAGCGGTAGTTGTCATCTATTGCATGCTGATACGCCTCTTTTATCACATCAATGGACGCAAAGGCACTGACCAGCATAATGAGTGTAGATTTAGGCAAATGAAAATTGGTTACCATCGCATCCACTACATTAAAGCTTTTTCCTGGATAAATAAAAATATCACTCTCGCCATAAAAAGCCTGAATATTTCCTGATTGTGCCGCGGTTTCCAGTGAACGCACTGACGTAGTACCAACTGCAACGACTCGCCCACCGCTGGCTTTTGTTTTCTTGACTTGATCGCAAACAGATTGCGGCACATCGATGAGTTCACTGTGCATTACATGTGCGTAAATACTGTCAGTTTGCACTGGCTTAAATGTCCCTGATCCTACATGTAAAGTTACACAGGCAATATCTGCACCTTTATCTCTAATCGCTTGTAGTATGGCTTTGGTAAAATGCAATCCTGCAGTAGGAGCTGCAACCGAACCTAAAAGCTCGCTATAAACCGTCTGATAACGCTCAGCATCAAAGCTTTCATCCTGGCGCTTTATATAGGGAGGCAAAGGCATATGACCATGATCAGCCATGAGCTGCCAGACATTCCCCTCAATAAGTTTAAGACGGTACAGACCATCTTTTTTATCCACGACTTCTGCCCTGGCATCGGCCATCTCTATGATTGAACCTAGTTTTGGTGCCCTATTAGCGCGAATATGACTAATACAGCTTTGATCATCGAGTATTTTCTCAATGAGAAATTCAAGTTTAGCTCCTGAGTCTTTTTGTCCAAAAAGACGCGCTGCCATGACACGAGAATTATTAAAAACGACTAAGTCCCCAGGCTGAATATAATGAATAATTTCACTGAAAATGTGGTTACTGAGTTCACTTGTTTTGCGATTAAGCACAAGAAGCCTGCTTTGATCACGCTCTTTAGCAGGGTAGCGCGCGATTAATCCTTCAGGCAATTCATAATCAAAAATATCTGTTTTCATACACTGGTATTTTTAAGTTGCTACTTGGCGTTACCACCGTTCATCGACAAACAAAAAAGGCGCCATTGGCGCCCCTTTCATCTTTAACAAAAGTCACTGATCAATCAATTAAGCGTTACCAGCAACCGCTTCAATCGAAACGAATTGACGATTTAAAGGTCCACTGACATGGAACTTAACAACACCATCTGACTTTGCAAACAAGGTGTGATCACGTCCACAACCTACGTTGACGCCTGGATGGAATTTTGTACCACGTTGACGCACGATAATGCTTCCAGCTTTCACTGTTTCACCACCGTAGCGCTTAACACCCAGGTACTTGGGATTCGAGTCGCGACCGTTACGAGTACTACCGCCTGCTTTCTTATGAGCCATGTTTTACTCCTTCTTAGATTAACCTTGAATTGCTGTAATTTTAACCGCCGTATAATACTGGCGATGCCCTTGACGTTTCATGCTGTGCTTACGGCGACGAAACTTAATAATTTGTATTTTCTTATGACGACCCTGCTCAATGACTTCAGCAACCACCTTAGCGCCTTCAACAACAGGGCTGCCTACTTTGATTTCATCACCATTTTGCAGCATCAAAACCTCGGTAAATTCAACGCTTTCACCAATGCCTTTTTCGATTTTCTCTAGCTTAAGCACAGCCCCTTCTTTGGCTTTATGCTGTTTGCCGCCACTTTTAATAATTGCGAACATATTATTCTCCGATTACTCAAGCTGGCTTTCACCGCTTGACTTTTTGTTATTTTTTCAAGAAAAGTGCTTTACAAAAAAAGCGTTGAGATTTTAGTGTTTTTGGGGGCAAAGAGCAATATTAATTTTGCTCAAGGCTTAATAAATTCAACGATATTTCCCGAGGGGTCTTTGGCATAGCACGATAAGCTACCATCACGATGTTGGTTTAATTTACCATAACTTTCAGCTTTATCGGAGCTAAAGGCAATGTGCGCAGGGTGTTGATGTGACACGACAAAGGCAAGTTTGACATTGGCAAATTCAACCATTGCCCAAGTATCATCCTGATAAATGAGCCTGGCATTAAAATGCGATAAATACCATTTTACCGTTTCATCCAAGTTTTTCACCACTAGGGCAACATGATCCATTCTATCCATTTTAATACCCTCTTTTACTGCTGTCTGTACTGTTTGCGATGGGTATATAGCTTAAGAGCGCACCTTGCGTGCTGCATTATGATTTCTCGTTGGTTTTTGACCATCGCGATGTTCTATTTTGGGTTTTTTCGGGCTTATTTTCTGTGCGTGTTTATAGTTATGAACATTAGATTCAGGCAAGTTATGCACGGGATCAAACCCATCAATAATTACTCGCTCTAATGGTTTCTTCAACAAGCGTTCAATATCCGCCAATTGTTTAAATTCATCGGCACTGACTAATGAAATTGCCTCCCCAGTAGCTCCAGCTCTTCCCGTTCGACCAATGCGATGGACATAGTCCTCAGGCACACTAGGTAAGTCAAAATTCACCACCTGTGGCAACTGGTCAATATCAAGACCACGCGCAGCAATGTCTGTCGCAACCAATACCTGCAGCGCATTACTTTTAAAATCAGCCAATGCTTTCGTGCGCGCACCCTGGCTTTTGTTGCCATGAATTGCCGCACTATGAATACCTGCCTGCAGAAGCTTACCAGATAAATGATTAGCCCCATGTTTGGTACGCGAAAAAACAAGTACCTGACTCCAGGCTTGTTCCTTGATAAGCTTGATCAGCAACGCCGTTTTTTGCTTTTTATCTACTGGCGAAATCCAATGTTTTACCTGGGCAGTTGTCTGGTTTGGCGGGCTAACTGAAATTTCCAAAGGATTATGGACAATTTCCTTGGCAAGCTTTCTGATCTCATCAGAAAATGTCGCTGAGAACATTAAATTTTGACGTTTACTGGGTAATAACTTTAGGATCTTTTTAATATCATGAATAAAGCCCATATCCAACATTCGATCCGCTTCATCTAATACTAAAAACTTTAAGCGATCAAAACGAATCGCATTTTGCTGATAAAGATCCAAGAGTCTTCCAGGTGTAGCAACAAGAATATCAGCGCCTTTGCGCAGCTTCATCATCTGCGGGTTGATTTTCACGCCCCCAAACACCACAGCGGAACGCAAATGAGTATGCTTACTGTACGCTTGAATACTCTCTTGAACTTGTGCAGCAAGCTCTCGCGTTGGCGTAAGAATCAACGCATGGGTTTGATTTGCTCCCGCTTGCGGTGAATTGATTAACATTTCGACAATTGGCAAACTAAACGCTGCTGTCTTACCCGTGCCTGTTTGCGCTGCCGCCAGAATATCTCGACCTTGCAAAATAACGGGAATGGCTTGTTGTTGAATAGGAGATGGCTTGGAGTAACCTTGCTGTGAAAGTGCTTCTAAAATCGGGGTACTAAGCCCAAGGGATGTAAATGGCATAATGTTTTCGCAAATTTAATATTTGCCGCCAAGGATAAAGCGCTTCATTAAAAATAGATAGAGTTCAGGCAGAAATAATTACCTGCCAATCTCTTTTTGTAACTTAATCATATCCAGCGCTGCTTTCAGTGCGTATTTCCCCTTATGCCCTTTCTCTCCGCCTACGCGCGCCAGTGCCTGCTCCTTATCATGCGTTGTTAGCACGCCAAAGATCACTGGCAAATCATAGCTTAGCATTACCTCTTGCGTGCCTTGTGAAACCTGCATGCACACGTAATCATAATGATCTGTCTGCCCACGAATAACGCATCCTAAAAGCACAATTGCATCATATTTTTTGGTTTTAGCGAGCTGTTTTGCGGCAAATGGCAACTCCACAGCCCCTGGCACTTTATACACCTTAGGTGTTTTAATCCCTTGAGCGACGGCTTCTTCTAAAGCGCCCTCCAACAATTTATCGGTGATAAGCGCATTAAATTCACTCACCACAATGGCAATCTTTGGCATGTTCATACTCCTTTAATCGTGTGTTTAAGTCGTTGTTTTTTGGTTTGTAAATAATGTTTATTGTGTGCGTGAATGAGAGACTCTGATACCAGTACTTCGACCGCAATGCCTGCGTTTTGCAAGGCCTGAACCTTCTTAGGATTGTTGGACAATAGCTGGCACTTCTCAACGCCATAATACTTTAATATTTGTACGGCATGATCATAACCGCGATTATCCACGGGCAAGTTCAGTGCTTCATTAGCGTCTATCGTGTCAAGTTTTTGTGTGCGTTGCAGCTCATACGCCTTAAGCTTATTGATTAAACCAATGTTTCTGCCTTCCTGATCAAGATAAATTAACACCCCACCATGCTCTGAAATTTCGTGCAAGGCGTGATGCAATTGTGACTGGCAATCGCATTTCAATGAGCCAAACAAATCCCCTGTAATACACGATGAATGAATACGCACCAAAGGATTGGCGTTGATGTCTTTACTTAAGACCTTAATCTCAGCCTTTGTTACAGGATCAACAAAAACGGTCATTTCAAGCTCTCCATACGCATAAAGCGGGATAACCGTGCTTACTGCTTTTTTTATTACCTTCTCAGTTGCCAGGCGATATAGCCTAAGCTCCTCAATGCTTAAAACAGGCAAATCATGCGTTAGCGCAAAGTGCGCAATTTCCTCGCCCTTCATCATAGTGCCATCTTTGTTCATGAGCTCACATAAAACAGCCGCAGGATGAAAGCCTGCCATTTTAACCAGATCAACACTTGCCTCGGTGTGCCCTTGGCGTCCCAAAACACCATAATCATTGGCAATCAAGGGGAAAATATGCCCAGGGCGACTAATCTCACCTGGCGTTACATTGGGGTTTGACGCCACTTGAATCGTATGCGCACGATCTTTGGCAGACACCCCCGTTGTTACCCCCTCTTTTGCCTCAATGGTCACAGTAAAAGGTGTGGTAAACTGACTGGTATTTAAATCTGCTGGCACCATAGGGGTTAATTGCAAACGTTTAGCATGTGCTTTGGACATGGCTAAACAAATAATACCACTGGCATTTTGCAGCATTAAATTAATATTTTCAGGATTTGCCAATTGTCCTGGGAAAATCAAATCCCCTTCATTTTCGCGATTCTCATCATCAGTCACAATGATGCTTTTACCTTGCTTTAAGGCACTAACCGCTGTTTCTACACGCTGTTTAATTTTTTGAAACACTTTGCATTTTCTCCATATAACGATAAATATGCTTGCCAATTGGATCGGCTTCCAGATTGACACTTGTGCCCACTTGATAATGTTTAACAACCGTAGACTCAATGGTGTGCGGGATAAAGGTTACCGTAAAATAGCCATTTTTGACTTCAATCACGGTGATACTCATGCCATCGATAGTCACAAAGCCTTTATTGACCAAATAGTGTAAAATTTCTTTGGGCGCATTAATGGCTACAAGCCAGGCATCTCCCTCGTGAATGATCCGTTTTATCACGCCAATACCATCCACGTGCCCCTGCACCATATGTCCACCGACAAAGTCATTTAAGCGTAATGACAATTCTAAATTTACTAAGCTCCCCATTCTAAGCCTGCTTAAATTAGTTTTACGCAAGGTTTCTGCTACTGCTTCAAAACTCACTAAGTCTTGCGACTTATCCAGTGCGACTACAGTTAAACACACACCATTAATAGCAATGCTATCTCCGATTTTACAGTCTTTAAGTTGTTGTGAGTGAATGACTAAAGTCATCACCTCACCCCCAAAAGCAAACACAACTTCTGGAACTTCTTGAACAATACCACTGAACATTGATTACTCCATCTCCGCTATACAATAATAATCAGCTTTCAGAAAGCCCATTTCTTTAATATTAACGACTACTTTCTGTCTAAATTCACAGATAATCACGGGCGCAATATAGGCTTGCACTTCATTCACAAGATTTGCGCTAAAAAAGGCGTTAAGCAAGGTTTGTCCACCCTCAACTAAAACACTGCTAATCTCTTTGGCAGCAAGCACAGTCAAAACTTCATGTAAGTCAAGCTCATGATCTTTGTTTAACGCAACCTCAATGCACTCAACCCCTTTATCTTGTAGTGCATAAAGCGTTTGTTTGTCGGCAAGATGACTGGTAAACACAATTGTTTTAGCCGTTTTGTCATTGAAAAGCACTGCATTAAGTGGTAAATCTGCCGTTTTTGACAACACCACACGCGAGGGATGTTTAATCATTTGACTGTCTGTCATACGCACCGTAAGTTTTGGATTATCAGCCACGACAGTCTTGCGACCAACGATAATTGCATCGACCTGATTTCGTAGATTATGCACCTCGCGTTTTGAGGCTTGATCGCTAATTTGCTTACTGTCATTAAGATGCGTTGTCATATGACCATCCAGTGACATTCCCCATTTAGCAATAACATAGGGCAAATGTGTCTGATGATAATGAAAGAAAATTTTATTTAAGCTTATTGCTTCCTGTTGCATTAAACCAAGCTCTACTACAATGCCCGCGTCTTGCAGGCGTTTAACTCCCTTGCCTGAAACTTCAGGATTTGGATCTAAGGTGGCAACAACGACTTTAACAACTTGCGCCTTTATTAGAGCATCTGTGCACGGTCCAGTTTTCCCAAAATGACAACATGGCTCAAGCGTTACATAAACGCTTGCATTTTTTGCATTTTCCCCCGCTTGATCTAAGGCGTGAATCTCAGCGTGTTTATCGCCTGCAAATCGATGCCAGCCCTCACCGATAATCTGTCCACTTTTAACAATAACACAGCCTACCATGGGATTTGGAGAAACACTTAAGCGTCCACGCCTGGCAAGCACAAGCGCCTGACTCATATAAAAACGATCTGCTTGAAACATAAAAAATGCCCTCAGGTTTCATCTATTATCAGGGCGAGACAAAAGAAATAACCACATGAAAATTTAGGATATTAAGCATAAATTCAAAATTTGACATTTAAAATTCAGCATTAACTTCTTAAATGACATATGTACCTAAATCATTCTTATTTCTTCTTTCATCCGGACTATAACCGTCGGCTCTGGAATTTCACCAGATCTGCTGACCTTTTGCGTTGACACAAAAGCGCTCGTGGGCTTTCCTGTTTTTTATTTCAAGAATTACCACCGGTGGGGAATTTCACCCCGCCCTGAAGAACTGCGGCAGAGTCTACGTGGTTTTAAATCAAAAATCTAGTACAACAAGCACTTCAACAGTGCTCCATTATGCTCGCGAAAAATGCAATGGCAAAGCCACTACCGACCTGACTACTCTAGAGTAGTCAGGCACTCCCTAAGTGATCAAGTCAGATGGTTTACGATGGGTAGATTACTGCTGCTTTACACTAAGCCTAAAAAGATGAGGTATTATCTGAATACGCTGGCAATTTCCCTCCAGGCGCTATACCATAGCCTAAATCTTCTACTGTCATATAAACGCACTCATGGCTAAGAAAATCTATATCGGCAGCTCAAACTTTGCCGAACTCATCACTGAAAACGCGGTTTTTGTTGATAAAAGCCTGCTTATCAGGGATATAATCGAAGATACCAGTAAAGTGATATTAATCACGCGCCCCAGGCGCTTTGGCAAGACGCTAAACATGTCCATGCTGCATCACTTCTTTGCCGCTAAAATTGGTTTTATTGAAACCCAGGGCTTGTTTGATCATCTC
>JACCDZ011844037.1_pt1 | contig 14609 bp, 14 predicted proteins | sample 7449551 | NCBI WGS metagenome assembly JACCDZ01 (sample SAMN15323452, study PRJNA562643) | freshwater metagenome | isolation source: river surface water | place: USA:Blue River Watershed | collected 2017-08-18 | reverse complement strand
GTGGTACGCGCGCCTTCGGCGTTCTCGATCACCTTGACCTTGTCACCTTCCATCACGGCTACGCAGGAATTGGTGGTGCCCAGGTCGATACCGATAATTTTACCCATTGCTAGTCTCCTCTTAACTTTCCGGCAGCCGGGGTAATCCCCGGCCAGGCCGTTTCAATCTGTTTCTGTTGTCTTCCGATATGGCGATGGCCACACCGATTTCAAGGGAATCTCTTGCTTTTACTCCCGCTCCCCGTCGCACGGGGAGCGAGGGAATTAGCCGGCGGTGGCAACCACCACCATGGCCGCACGCAGCAGGCGGCCGGACAGGGTGTAACCCTTGGCCAACACGGCTGTCACCGTATTCGGCTCGGCCGTGGTCGAGGGCTGCATGCTGACGGCCTGATGCAACTCGGCATTGAAGGGCTCGCCCAGCGGATTCACCTGCTCCACGCCGTTGCGCTTGAGCGCATCGAGGAAGGACTTGTGGGTGAGCTGCACGCCTTCACGCAAAGCCTGCGTGGCTTCGCTGGAGGGGGTGGCATCCAGCGCGCGTTCAAGGTTGTCGACCACATCGATAAGCGCAGCGGCAAAACGCTCCAGCGCAAACTTGCGGGCATTCTCGGCCTCGCGCTCAGCGCGCTTCTGGATGTTCTGGATTTCCGCCTGGGCGCGCAGCTGCACGTCCCTGACCTGGGTCTCCAGCTCGGCGACACGGGCCGCCAGATCAACTTCGGGAGTAAGCGCAGCCTCCACCTCCGGAGTATCCGGGGCGGGCTGGGATTGGGGGGTTTCCTGCTCAGACATGGATCAAGCCTCACTGCAGCCGCCAAAGCGGCGGCCAAATACCTAAAACCGCAGGCATTCTGGGGGCTTGCTGCCCGCTTTCAAGGGCGCCGCAAGACTTTCAGGCGTTATCGGGGGCAGAAAGCGCCCGGGAGAGGATTCTGGCCGTCACTTCCACCAGGGGAATGACGCGCTGGTAGGCCATGCGGGTAGGACCGATCACCGCCAGACGGCCCAGTACCCGGCCATTGGCCGCATAAGGAGCCGTCACCAGGGTCAGATCCTCGAAGGGCGCATAGCCGGACTCGGCACCGATATAGATTTCCACGCCCTCGCTCTGCTGGCAGCGGTCCAGCAGATGCAGGATGTCGCGCTTGGCCGTGAACGCCTGGAACAGCTCGCGCAGGCGATCCATGCCGCCGCCCTCGCCGGCGCGCAGCAGATTGGCCTCGCCGGTGAGCACATAATCGGCAGACTGGCTCGGCGCAAAAGCCCGCTCGGCCAGTTCCACGGTAGCGCGCAGCAAGGCATCAAGCCGTAACTGATCGTCACGCAGGCCACCGAGCAGACCTTGCGTGATGTCACCCAGACTTTTGCCGGCAAACTGGTGATTCAGGTAATTGCTGGCCTGGGCAAGCTCCACATCATCGAAGCCACGCTCGGTCTGTATGAGCTGGTTCTGCACATCGCCATTGGCACAGACGACGATGGCGAGCAGGCGCTTCTCGTCCAGGCGCACGAATTCGATATGGCGCAGATCCGCCAGATCGCGGCGCGGCACCATGACAAGTCCGGCATGGCGGGTGAGCTCGGCCAGACTGGCAGCGGCTTTTTCCACCAGCTCGCGCGGCGAGCGCCCCGGGCTCAACTCCTCGGCCAGCGTGCTGACCATGTTCTCGTCCAAGGCCTCGGTGGTGAGCAGGCGATCCACAAACAGCCGGTAACCCTGCTGCGTGGGCACACGTCCGGCCGAGGTATGCGGCGCCGCCAGCAAGCCGCGGTCTTCCAGTTGCGCCATGACATTGCGCACCGTGGCCGGCGACAGCGGCAGCTCGGCCATCTGCAGGAGATGGCGGGAGCCGACCGGCTGGCCGTCGCGGATATAACATTCGACGAGGGTCTTGAAGAGAAGCTGGGAACGATCCATGGGCTCTGTTTATACGGCCTGAGCTGCGTCTTGTTAAGGAGTGATATGGAGACGGGGGAGGCAGTTGTAAAGGCTGGAGCTTGGACAGAGGCCGTGATTAGTGAGCCGTGAGGGCGGGCTGCGCCCTGCCTGTGAATCATGAGGGCGCCTACGGCTCGTGAAAGGCAATGGCAAAAACTTCGCCGCTAAAGCCCCTCCTACAGGACACCCGTCCCTCCCTCCGGGAGAGGCTTAAGGCGAGGGGACTTATGCTTCTCACGATTCACGATTCACCCGATGCCGCGCAGCGGCGAACTCACGTTTCACCGTCACTGCCAAAGACCTCATGTTCGCGGCTAAAGCCGCTCCTACGCGCCCGATTAATCGCCTATCATCGCCGCATCACGTCGCCAAGCCCTCAAGAACACCATCACATGCTCAGCCATCTCAAGATTCGCGACTTCGCCATCGTCTCCAGCCTGGAGCTGGATTTCCGCAAGGGCCTTTCCGTCATCACCGGCGAAACCGGCGCCGGCAAATCCATACTCATGGACGCACTCGGGCTTTGTCTCGGTGATCGCAGCGAAGCGGGCATCGTACGCGCCGGCGCCGAGCGCGCCGATGTCAGTGCCGGCTTTGATATCCGGCATATCGCGGATGCCAAAGCGTGGCTGCGCGAACGCGAACTTGAAACAGAAGACGAGTGCTGGCTGCGCCGCACCATCAGCGCCGACGGCCGCTCCCGCGCCTATATCAATGGCAGCCCTGCCACGCTGGCCGATGTCAAAGCGCTGGGTGAAATGCTCATCGACATCCACAGCCAGCACGAGCACCAGTCCCTCTTGCGCAAGGAAAATCACCGCCTGCTGCTGGATGCTTGTGCCGGCCTCGGCACGGAAGCACGCGAACTCGCCATGCAATACCAGCAATGGCAGAAAACTGCGCGCGAACTCACTGTGCTGACAAAAGCCGGCGATGCGCAACGCGAGCGACTGGAACAGGTCAGGCACCTGCTGGATGAACTGGAAAAGCTGGGCCTGAAAGACGGCGAATATGAAAAGCTGGAACAGGATCACGATGCGCTGGCCAATCTGGGCAGCCTGCTGCAGAACGGTGATCTGGCGCTCGATCGCCTCACCGAAAATGAAACCGACAATGCCACGCGCTGCCTGCAACAAGCCCTGAAAGCACTGGAGGCCGAGCGTGCCCGGCACCCGCGCCTGCATGAGGTCGCCGAGCTGCTCGATAGCGCACTCATCAATATCCGCGAAGGCGCATCCAGCCTGCGCCACTATCTCGACAGTCTGGATGCCGACCCGGCCCGTCTCGCCGAACTGGAAGACCGTCTTGCCGCGGTGCATCAGCTGGCGCGCAAGCACCGTGTGCTTCCGCACGCATTACCGGCACTGCAAATCACACTCACCGAAGAGCAGCAGCAACTCACTCGCGCTCAGGATCTGGACGGTCTGGCGCGCGAAGTCGCCACCCTGGAAAAAACCTATTTCACGACGGCGGAAAAGCTGCGTGCAGCACGCCACAAAGCCGCAAAGCAATTCAGCGCGGATGTGTTGGGCCGCCTGAAAATGCTGGGCATGGCCAATTCACGCTTTGAGGTGGCACTGACTGCGCTGGAAAAACCGGCCGCCTCCGGCCTGGACGATATCGAATTCCTGATCAGCGCCAACCCCGGCCAGCCGCTCAAGGGGCTAGCCAAAGTCGCCTCCGGCGGCGAACTCTCGCGAGTATCGCTGGCCATACAAGTGGTGAATGCCAAGCACTCACCCGTGCCCGTCATGGTGTTTGATGAAGTGGACGTGGGCATAGGCGGTGGCATTGCTGAAGTCGTGGGCCGCGTGCTGCGTGAACTGGGTGAATACGCGCAGGTGTTTTCCATCACCCATCAGCCGCAAGTGGCCGCACTCGGCCATCAGCATCTGCGTGTGGAAAAAGCGGTGAGCAAAGGTCAAACCGAAAGCCGTGTACGTGAGCTCTCGCATGAAGAACGGGTGGAAGAAATCGCGCGCATGTCCGGCGGCGTCACCATCACGGCAGAAACGCGCAAACATGCCGAAGCCATGCTAGCCAGCTCTTCATGAGGATGTGGCGCAGGCCCGGTTTGTAGGTCGGGCTTTAGCCGCTTGCTGAAAAACGTAGCCGGGGCCGTCAGCACACCAAGAGCAGGCGCCCAGGCGAGGCAAAAACCGGCGAAAAAGCGGAGTTTGCAGAGCGTAAATGAGCATTTTGAGCCGGTTTTTCCTCGGCCCCCTTCAGGGGGAACGCCGTGATGGCAACGCAGCCAGTTTTTCAGCAAGCTGTTAGCCCGACAGCAGCGCTGAACCCGATGTCGTGCTGAAGCCCGACCTACAGAAAAAAACGGCAAGGATGCAGAATGCAAAAAAAGAAAAAGCCACCGCTGCTCTTTCCCCTGCTGATACTGGCTGTACTGGCAGCCCTGCTGCAGCTCGCTGGCGCCCTTGATCGCCTCGACAATCGCCTTGGTGATTTCCTGCTGGTGCATGAAGCCGGCACGCGCACACCTCCCACCGACATCGTCATTGTCGCCATCGACCAGAAAAGCCTGGAAGACGAAAAACTGGCCGAAGCCGCCGGCTCATGGCCCTGGCCACGCGCCGTGCACGGCGAACTCATCGACGGGCTGCAGGCTTTTGAGCCACGCGCCATCGCCTTCGATATTTTCTTCAATGAAGCCGACCGCTTCCGGCCGGAAAGCGATGCCGTTCTGCACGACACCGCGCAGCAATACGACAATCTCTTTTTCCCCTCCCTATTACTTGGCGATGGCAAAGGCGCAGCACTTGCCGCCCTGCCAGAAAGTTTTGGAGCCGGCAAGAAAGCGGACGCCAACCCGGAGGCCAGCGCTACGCTCATGGTGCCGCTGGTACTGGACATGAAAAACTGGCAGGGCGGCCTCGCCAATTTCGAGGAAGAAAAAGGCGGTGATCGCGTCGGCCGCTTCGGACGTGTCTACAAAAGCATTGAGGGCTGGCAACTGCCCTCGCTGGCCGCCTCCATTGCCCGTTTTTCCGGCAGCGCACTGCCCGAGCAGGAGCGCATACGCCTGCACTGGTATGGCAAGGCACCGCGCATCATTTCCTATAGCGATCTTTTCCATGATCTTGGACGTGAAAGCCCGCAAATCGCACCATCACTGACAGGCGCCATTGTCGTCGTCGGACCGACCGCTCCCGGCCTCAATGATTTCCGCCCCACGTCCATCAATGCGCTCATGCCCGGCACGGAAATCATCACTACTGCGATTGCCAATCTGCGCACGCAGGACTGGCTGCGTGATGCACCCGTACGTTGGCCGCTCAGCCTGACCATCATTGCAGCGCTTGCAGCGGCTTTCTGGCGCCGGCTCAATCCCGCCACTATCGGTTTCGCGCTCGCAGCAACGTCTGTGGCTTTATTTTCCGCCGCTTATTTTCTCCTGCCCTTGCGCTGGTATGTGCCGATTGGCGCCACGCTGAGCCTGACCTGGCTGGCTTATGCCTTGCTCTCGGCAGAAGCCTTCCTGCGCGAACGTCGAGAGCGTGAAGCGACAGTCTCCCTGTTCCGCCGCTTTCTGGACCCGCGCGTGGTGGATGATCTGGTAAAAACCGGCGAGCTCTCGCGCGACAAAAAGCCGGAAGCCCGCGAAATCACCATCCTTTTTTCCGATATACGCGGCTTCACCAGCCTCTCGGAAACGCGCAGCCCCGAAGCCGTGGTGGAATTACTCAACCGTTATTTCAGCCAGCAAGTGGAGGTCATCTTTCGTCACGGCGGCACCCTGGATAAATTCATCGGTGACGCCATCATGGCGTTCTGGAATGCGCCCAGCGACAACCCGCAGCATGCAGCCCATGCCGTGCAAGCGGCGATTGAAATGGGCGAGGCGCTGGACCGGTTCAAACAGGAGCTGGCCGCCAGCGATGGCTCCCTGCAGGATTTCGATATCGGCATAGGCGTGCATACCGGACCCGCCGTGGTGGGCTTCCTGGGCAGCGATGACCGCCTCGACTACACCGCCATTGGCGACACCGTGAATCTCGCCAGTCGTATCGAAGGCTGCACCAAGGGCGTGGCACGCGTACTGGTTTCCGGCGCCACACGTAGCTCTTGCGAGACATCAGCGCCCGGCCGCTTCAGCTTCACAAACCATGGCGAGTTTCACGTCAAGGGCCGCGACCAGGGCGTAGAATTGCTCGAGCCCCGGAAAGAAACCGGAAGGGCATGAAGGGACATGAAAAAAACCGAGGGACACACCATGCGCCTGCTTTTACTCACTGCCAGCCTGCTTTCCGGACTGGCCATGGCCGAACCCGCCAGCCTGCTCAAGGACGGTGAAATGCGCACCAAGCCGCTAGGGGATGCCGAAGTCGTCGTCGTGCTCAAGGCCAGGGAAAAAGTGGAAATCACGGCACGTAAAGGCGCTTGGGCAAATGTGCAGACCAGCAAGGGCCAGACCGGCTGGGTTCGCCTGCTGAATCTGCGCACCGGCTCCGGCCAGAAAGGCGATGCCGGGGTCGGCGCCATTGCCTCACTGTTCAAGACCGGCTCGTCCGGCACTACCGTGTCTACCGGCGTCAAAGGCCTGTCGGAAGAAAAACTCAAGAACGCACAACCCGATGAAGAAGAAGCCAAGCGGCTCGACAAATACAAGAATACGAGCAGCGATGCCCGCAGCTACGCCAAGCAAGGAAAACTGAGTGCCGAGCAGATTAACTATCTGCCGGTGACTGGCACGAATGGAGGCAATGAATGATGAAAAAATCTCTCCTGCTTTCCGCACTGCTACTCACCACATCGGCACATGCTTTCGACTTCAACAAAGCCCTCGAAAAGCTCAACGATCCGGAAACACAAAAGGCACTGGGCATCGGTAAAAAAGCACTGCAGTCGCTAAAGGAAATTCCGGAGCCGGAAGAAATCGAGATCGGCAAAGGCATCGCGGCCAATCTGCTCGGTGCCGCACCACTGGTGCGTGATGATGCCCTGCAGAAATATGTCAATCGCGTCGGCTTGTGGCTGGCGCTGCAAACAGAACGGCCCGATCTGCCCTGGCGCTTTGGCATCACCGATGATCCCGATGTGAACGCCTTTGCCTCCCCCGGCGGCACCATCCTCATCACGCGCGGTCTATACGAAAAATTCCGCAATGAATCCGAGCTGGCTGGCGTGCTGGCACACGAGATTGCCCACGTCGTACAGAAGCACCAGCTCAAGGCCATCAAATCGCAGCTGGGGCGCGAATGGCAGACGGAGCTCGCCACGGCTGTTGCCGAACGCAAGGACTCCTCCCGTGCCGCCAACCAGCTGAAGGCATTCACGGCAGGCACGGAGCTGTTTGCGCGCGGACTGGACAAAGCAGATGAATTTGAAGCCGACCGCATGGGCGTGGTGATTGCCGCACGCGGCGGCTACAACCCCTATGGCCTGGTGGGGTCGCTGCAGACACTCGATGCCGTGAATCCGCAGGACGGCGCTGTCGCGCTCATGTTCAAAACGCATCCTTCACCGGCCAAACGCCTGGAAATGCTGTCCAACGTCATGGGCACACAACTGGACGCTTACGCAGACAGCGCCAAGGAGCCGGCACGCTTTTACATGCTGAAAAAATGAGAGCCCGGGCAGGTTTTGTAGGAGGGGCTTTAGCCGCGATACCTTTTCTCACCTTGTCACCCAAAAAGCATCGCGGCTAAAGCCCCTCCTACACAGGTCCGTATAGAAAAGCGGATATAAAAAATCCCGGCATGGCCGGGATTTTTTTGAGCGCTACCAGCTCAATTGCTGTTCTGCACCGGGCGGAACCAGTGCGCCCAGCTCACAAACGCTGCGGAGGTACGGGTCTGTATCCATACCTTGCCTTTGCCCTTGAATCGGCAGACCAGGCCCTCGCCGGAGAAGAACAGCGACTTGTAACCCCCGACCTTGCTGATGCTGTATTCCAGTCCATCCGTGAAGGCCACGATATTGCCGGTATCGACCACATAATCGTCTTCGATATCCAGCTCTATCATCCCGCCATAGGTGTTGAACCAGAGATCCCCCTGGCCGGAAGCGCGCACCAGAAAAAAACTTTCGCCGGAGAAAAAGCCCTTGGTGAGGCCCTGCCATTTGGTTTCCAGATTCACGCCCGGATCACAAGCCACAAACGCCGAATTCTGCAGGAAGATGGTTTCACCCCGCAGATAGACATGCGCCAGATCACCCGGTGCGGCAGGTGCAATACCGATTTCGCCCGGCACATTTTCTGCCGTGAAATCATTGACGAAAATGGATTCGCCCGTGAGGAAGCGACCCAGGCCGCCCTTGAGCTTGGTCTTCATTTTCAGATTGGTGTCCATGGTGGCCATGGCCGAGGCTTCCACCTTGATGGTCTCGTTGGCCTTCAGCTGCACCGTGAGAAAAGCGTAATCCGGGCGGCCATCAACACGGAACTTGAAGCCGGGCTGGGGGCCGGCAGAAGGATCAACCGCCGCCTCCAGCCGGGCCGACGCAGCCGGCGCTTGCACCGGCTCAGCCTTGGGCTCGATGGGCGCCAGGGTCAGCTCCACAGGCGCCGCCAGCACATTCACGCTGAGGCCGATCTTTTCCAGATTGGCGCGATACTTCTGCGCCGTTTCAGCATCGACACCGTCTTTTATCACCAGCGGAAAGCGCGACAGCATCTGCCCGGCCTTTTCCGGAGCAATGCGGAAAAGCTGAGCAAAAGCCGCGATTACGCGATCTTTTTCATGCGTGCCGGAAAATCCGGAAACCACGATCTTGTTTGTCATCATGAATTCTCCATAGGCCTGCTTCAGCAGGCGTAGCGAGCGCAGGCCGCTTGGGTGCGGATTGCGCGGAGGAACCGGAGCGTACTGGCCGTACGTGCGGATTCCGCGCATGAACCAGGCCCAAAGGGGCAAGCGCAGTAGCTGGATGAAGCAGGCATCAGGCGCGACGCGGCTTCAAACCGGACGTCAGGCTGCGGCCAAAACTTCCGGGATTATGCGACTGGCACCATACCGTGCCGCGCCCCTTGAATTTGCAGACCAGACCTTCGCCGCCCAGCAGGGAGGACAGCCAGCTTTTGCCGGCCTTGGTCATGGTGAAATTCAGGGTTTCGTCGAAAGCCACGATATGCCCGGTATCGACGATGTACTCGCCATCCACTTGCACCGGATAAATGGCGCCAAACGAATTGAGCACGATCTTGCCGCGACCATTGAGACGCAGCCAGAACAGGCTTTCCCCGGAAATGAAATTCTTGAAGCCTTCCCAGCCCATATCGATATGCACATCATGCTCGCAGGCCACAAAGGAGCCGGACTGCACAATGAGCGTGTTGCCATCCAGCGTCTGGCTGATCATGTCGCCCGCCAGTGAGCTGCCCAACCACAATTCGCCCGGCTTGTTCCCCGCCGTGAAGTGATTCAGAAACAGTGACTCGCCCGCAATCATGCGTTTGACGGCTTTCAGGAGGCCGCCACTGCCTTTCTTGTGCGTGGTGGTTTCCACATTGAGATGGCCGCTCATGGCGATCATGGCGCCCGCTTCGGCGGTCAGGGTTTCACCGGGCGCCAGCAGGATGCGCGCTGCGGTATTGCCGGGACGGTGTATGAGTTCAATCTGCATGATGTCGTCCTCGGCTCAAGGCAGTTTCGGATTTATCCAGCTCGCCAATCCCGAAAGACTGCGCGTCTGGATAACAATGCGACCTTTGCCAACCACGCGGGTCACCAGACCCTCGCCACCAAAGAGGCTGGAGAAAATGCCGCCAGCCAATTGCAGCTTGAGACCGATGCCCGGCGTGTAGCCCACCAGATGCGAGGTGTCGACGATGTATTCACCATCGATTTCCTTGTCGATCAGCGCGCCGTAGGCGCCGTACCAGACCATGCCAGTGCCACTGACGGCAATCCGGAACAGGCCTTCGCGCGCAATCCAGGAAATCAGGCCGGCAAATTTCACACTGACCTTGATGTCTTCACCGCAGGCCAGGAAGGCACCCGGCTGCAGGTAAAAGGTTTCATTATTGAGATCCAGGCAGCGCACGCTTCCCGGCGTGGGCTGCACCAGTGTCAGGTGCCTGCTTTCGCTGGTGTTATTGCTGAAGTGATTGACGAACAGCGTCTCGCCTACCAGCAGTTTGCGCAGGATGGCGAAGAAAAAACCGCCATTGAATTTTGCCTGCATGTCGAGATCGGCCGACATGCTGGACATGGCGTCCGCTTCGGCAATCACCTTGTCGCCCGGCTCCAGCTCCAGATCCACATAGGCAAACGCATCGCTGCCCCTGATGAATGATTTCATTCCACTCCCCCCTCCGGTTTTTTCTCTTCTGCCTTTTCTGCCGTTTTCGCTTCGTCAGCCCGCACAAAGGTCTTTACCGACTCCTGCAGCGCCAGAAAAGCCGCCGTGCCATCGCGCCAACCCGTGCCCGGCTCCGCATCCGCTTTTTTCTGCAAGGTGGCAATGCGCTCTGCCGTTGCCGGATGCGAGGCCATGAAGCCCTGCGCCGCCTCCATGGCCTTGCGCGCATTTTCATCCGGAATCTTGTCCATCTGTTTTTTCTGCTCGGCCATCACGGTCTGAAAAAAAGCCACCATGCCCCGCGGATCGATACGGGCACGCTTGAGCAAGTCGAAGCCTTTGGCATCCGCCTCACGCTCGAAATCGCGCGAATACTTCTGGTTGAGCAACAAGGGGGCCGCATTGGCCGCCACCGCCACGAGTCCGCTGGCGTCGCCGATCAGGGTCTGTGCAATCACATAAAGCCCCATGGAGCGGATGACGGCACGCAGACCATGCTGCTGCGTGACATGCGCGATTTCATGTCCCAGCACGCCCTGTAGTTCGCCAGCGTTTTTGGCATTGAGAATGAGGCCGGAGTTGATGACGACATAACCCCCCGGCAGGGCAAAGGCATTGATGGCAGGATCGTTCACCACATAGAAATGCAGGGTGTACTGGCGCGACGACGCTGCCGGCAAGGCCGTCACCAGCGGCGCAGTCAGCGGCTCAAGCAGAACCTTGGCCGGCTTTTCCTCCATGAACTCCGCGCCCAGGCGATATTGCGCCATCGCCGTGCTGCCCAGCTTTTCTTCCCACTCCACCGGCACCTGGCGGGCGGCAGCGGCGCTCATGGCATCCAGCGACCACCAGATACCCAGACCCGCCAGCACCATGGCAAGCAGACCCGCCAACAGCAGCGACCAGAAACGGGTGTGGCTGCGCCAGTTCTGCGCTTTTATATCCGCCAGACCCTGATGCCCGGCCAGCAGCGGATGCTTCAGCAGGCTGCGCTCAGCGGTATGGATCTGCCACTGCGGAAAGGCCGGATGCGCGCAAAAAACCAGGCGATCGCTGGCTCCACCCAGTTTCAGCGAGAGACCATTGAGCGGCAGGGTGACGGTTTGCGAGCCGCTAGTGAAAACGAGGCCGTGCTCATAGACGCGCAGGGTGCCGCTGGCGCGCCCGTCCGGCAATGAAGCATGAAAGGCATGTGCGGGAAATTCGGCGGGAACAGCCATGAAGTCCGGAATCCTTGCAGAAGACTGCGAGCCGGCAGTCTAGCCGCAGGATCGTTACGGACAATAGGGATAATTACGGAAGGACGGTCACGCCGATGACCCTGCTGTCCGGGGCAAGCACAGCGCTTGCCCTGCCGCAGCGCTAAGGCTTAGCGGGCTTTCTTGCCCTGCAACTTCAGGCAGTCGCCGCAGATGCCGTAGAGATACAGCGAGTGATCGGTGAGCGCAAATCCCAGCGACTCAGCCATGCGTGCCTGACGCTCCTCGATCACCTCGTCCTTGAACTCCACCACCTTGCCGCAGGCCGTGCAGACAATATGGTCATGGTGGGTGGTGTCTTTCAGCTCGAAAACGGAGTGGCCACCTTCAAAGTGATGGCGCTCGACAATGCCGGCCGCCTCGAACTGGGTCAGTACGCGGTAGACCGTGGCCAGGCCCACATCTTCGCCCTGCTCCAGCAAGCTCTTGTAAACATCTTCCGCACTCAGGTGACGCAGGGACGAGGTCTCAAGCAGTTCGAGAATCTTGAGACGCGGCAGGGTGACCTTGAGGCCGGCCTTGCGCAGTTCCTGGTTGCTGATGGACATGGTTTTCTCTCCGGCCATGACTGACGAAAACTCCCCAAAATGAGGGCGGTTACCAAGGCCTGCCGAGGTTTTGTGCAGCGCGTACAAAACGCCAACAGGCCCTAATCCCTGACCATCAAAGCTGGGGTATCATCGCCGCCTCCGCCGGCCACCCAAGGGGCCAGGGCAGCCGGCGCATTTACCCGGCGCAAGATAGAGGAATTGAGAGTCTGATGCAAAAAAACAGCCGCTTTCTGACTGCCCTGCTGGCCGGTCTTTTTGCCACCCTGAGCCTTTCTGCTTGCGGCAATTTCCTGCGCGTCTACAAGGCGGATCTGGACCAGGGCAATGTCATCACCCAGGACATGGTGAGCAAACTCAAACCGGGCATGACGCCGTCGCAAGTGCGTTATGTCCTGGGCACGCCGCTGATTACCGATACGCTGAATCCCCGACGCTGGGACTACCTTTATACCTATGTCCCCGGCACCTATGCCCGCAAGGCGAATATGGCGCCCGTGGATAACCGCCGCCTGACGATATGGTTCGAGAACGGCGTACTGAGCAGGATTGAAGGCGGCGAACAGATGCCAGAGAAGAATCATTCCGCGCCCGAGAGCAAGGACAAGGGCATCAATGGCGAGCCTTTGTGATTTTCTGCTCTGTCTGCAAAAGCCCGCTGCATGCGGGCTTTTTTCTGGGCGCAGGCCATCATCGTGCTGTGCGTCTGCAGGCGGGACTTGAGCCGTGATCTTTCATCTTGCCTTTCCGCACTGAAGACAAAGGCCGCATGAACTACTGCCGCCTGGCCTTTGCCTTGGCAGCCCGCGCCTTGCGCGCTTCCTTGGGATCAATCAACAGCGGCCGATAAATTTCCACGCGATCCCCGCTGCGCAGCACGCGGGCGGCGGGGTCTTTTTCGATTTTGCCGAAGATGCCGAAACGGACTGCTTCGCCCGCAATTTCAGGAAAGCGGGAACTCAGGCCAGCGGCGCGCACGGCATCAGGGATGGTGCTGCCCGCCGGCAGCATGAGCACCAGCAAGACCTGCTCGTCCGGCAGGGCGTAGGCCACTTCTATTTTTATCGTCTCAGCGTTTGCCATAAACCTGCACCGCGCGGCGCTGAAAGGCATCCACGGTTTGTGTGGCCGCCTGATTGATGGCCGTACCGGCCGCGAACTGCAGGAATTTTGCCTGCACCCGGAAGTCCACGCTGAAGTGAACCTTGCAAGCCGCTTCCTGCAGGACATGGAACTCCCAGCACCCGCGCAGGTACTCAAAAGGGCCGGAGAGGAATTCGATATCGATACGCGAGTGGGGCGTGAGCCGATTACGCGTGGTCAGCGCCTGCGACATGCCCAGGCGCGAGAAGGCCATGCGCGCCTCCACCTGCTCGCCGCTTTGCGCCAGCACCTCGGAAGCAATGCAGAAAGGCAGGAACTCGCGATAACGCGCCACATCATTCACCAGCGCGAAAATTTCCGCGGCGGAGTAAGGCAGCAGTGCCGAGCGCGTTACGGTCGTCATGCCATCCCCCCGGTCATGCCTTTCATGAAAAGAAACCGGCCAGCACCCAGAGAATGGCCAGCGGCAAGGCAATGCGCACAGCCACACGCCAGAGGTTGTAGAGGCCTTCCTTGGGCAGGGCCAGCTCCTTGCGCGCATGGCTGACCTTCATGGCCCAGCCGGCAAACAGCACAAAACCCAGCAGCACCAGCAACACCACCAGACCCAGGCCCTTCAGCAGCCACTGCAGGCCGGCGGGACCGCCGCCATACCACACGGCCTCCACCAGCAAGCCGGCCAACACATAGACCAGCATCACCGCCTGCAAACGCGGCATTTTCTTTTCGGCCAACCAGAACAACAGGGGCTCGGCCAACAGTTGCAGCACCAGCACAGCGCCCAGGATCAAGGCCGGCATCAGCAGCCATACAGCGGGTCCGGTGGGCACAATCTGCAGACCTTCGCTACCGGCATTGGCCTGCAGGGCGGCCACGAAGGGCGCCAGCGCCAACAGCAAGAGCAGGCCCAGCAGCAGATGGGCAAACAGGGCCGCCAGCCCCAGCGGGGCCAGGCCGCCCTCACGCGGCGTCTGCATGCCGGCAATCCAGATCACGCCCGCTCCTGCCCCCGTGCCGCAAAGCGCCAGACCCATCGCGGCATGCCAGCCATCCTGAGTGAGCGGTTTCATTTCATAAAGGACGCTCGCCGTGGACAGCCCCGACAGGGCCGCCAACACCAGCAAGAACAGAATCAACAGCAAGCCCAGCAACAACAGCAGGGCACGCCGGGCCGGCGTCAGCAGGCTGAGGCCGGCCGCCAGCATGAGCAGGCTGGCACTGCCGGCAGGCAGAACCACGCCGCCCTGGCTAGCCGCGAGCAGGGCATCACTCAGCAAGCGCAGGTCATGCGCCAGGAAGTTCAGGCTGCCGCCCGCCACCAGTGCCACCGCCGCCAGTGCCAGCAGAGCCAGCAGGGCCGAGCCCCAGGCGGGCAGGCGCCAGAAGCGCGGCACATCCGCTTCACGGGTGAGGAAGGCCATGCCCTCCAGCGGCGAGCGCCGCGAACGCCGGCCCAGCATCAGCAGCGTCAGCACCAGGGGCAGACCGAAAAGCACGG
>JACCDZ010605127.1_pt1 | contig 14610 bp, 17 predicted proteins | sample 7449551 | NCBI WGS metagenome assembly JACCDZ01 (sample SAMN15323452, study PRJNA562643) | freshwater metagenome | isolation source: river surface water | place: USA:Blue River Watershed | collected 2017-08-18 | reverse complement strand
GGTCATTCTCATCACTGCCAATATTTCAGGCGGTCACATGAACCCCGCGGTCAGTGTTGCCATGGCTGCGGCGGGTAAATTGCCCGTGCAGGAATTAGTACCCTACTGTTTAGCTCAAATCATTGGTGGTCTGATTGCTCTCGAAATCTACAAGCGCTTCAAGTTGTAAATAAAGGGAACCCATGGTTCCCTTTAAGACCCTCCTTATTTAAATAATGTAAACATGTGTATCATATACGTGTTTATATGTCGGATATAGAGGATCAAAAAGAAAAGTTAGGAGGATCAGCATTTGATCAGAAACCCGGGAATTCTGTTGGGTTGATGATTTTTTCGGTCGTGGTGTTGGTTGTGACAACGGCATATACAATACATATGTTTGGTCGTTAAAAAAAACAAAATAAACACAAGTCATTATGTTTATTTATACAAGAACATAATGTCTTCTCCTGAGACCACGCGACCAGATATGCCTATCGCTTACATATGCGAACACGATAAAGACAAAACCATCATTTCCCGAAATTTCATATTTTGGGATGGCGATCGCAAATTATTTTGCGTGCGTGGATTAGTGGGATATGAAGTCGATGGAGAGAAACCGCAATACGCGTATGATTGCGAAACGACCGGTCCTATTTTTGATTATTTGGATTTCATGAACGACGTGAATAGTTTATACACATACGAACTGTTTAATATCAAGACACCGGACGATAAATCCGCGGACGATATAACTTTCGAGTGGTTGCACAACAATAAATCGCATTGGTTGGCTGCCTATGATGGTCAGAAATTCAACAAAAAACGCATTGGTCAGTTATTGCGTATTATAAAAAACATGACATTTGTGTAAAGAACATAAACATTGCGTTTGTATTATGTTATTCTGTGAAATAATACATATGCAAGGTTCGGGTCCAGAGTTTGAAATGAGTATTTCTCCAGGTGGGTCGATTACAATGTCGGAAAAAGATAATACGATTCATTTCAATTCCAATATAAATCCAAGAACCATTTCCGAACTGATTGAGAAATTGCACGAATTGGAGAGCAATATTTTGCGCCAAAAGAAGAAGCTCAAACGCAAGTTGTCCGATTTCTTGGACAATAAAAAGAACGAGGAGTTTGCGGATGCGTTTGACGTCGAAATCGAGGCGAAACCAATTACACTATATATCACGTCCAATGGTGGGTACGTATATCAGGCATTTTCGGCTATTGATACTATACGCAGATTGAAGGTTCCTGTGCATACGGTGTGCAAAGGGTTTGTGGCTTCGGCGGGGACGTTATTAAGTTTGGCGGGTAAAAAACGTTCAATCACGGAGAATTCATATATGTTAATTCACGAGTTGCGTTCGGGTGTGTGGGGTAAATATTCGCAGATGGCGGAAGATATGAAGAATTCAAAGGCGTTGATGAAACATATTCGCGACTATTACGTGAAAAATACGAAAATGACGGCGGAAGAATTAGATGAGCAGTTGAAGCACGATGTGTGTTGGAATGCGGAGAAGTGTTTGGAGAAGGGATTGGTCGATGAGATTATCTAGAGGGAACTACGTTTAAGCGCTGGTGGGGGCATCTTTGATGCCCCACTGCGCGCATATGCGCGCAAGTCGCGTTGGCGACTGTGCGCTTGCCCTCTTACACCCTCCTTTTAACCTCCGGTACATTAAATTCAAAACCATCACTATAATAACTATTGCAAAATTGAATAATTATTTGGTAATAATTATTAGTATCAAATAAACAACATGACGTACGTATTATCTCTTGGAGCAATTAATAAACTTACTGGCGAATATGTTTATCCTAAAATAGCAAACAAAAAGGACGAATATATTTGCCCTGAATGTAATAAGGATTTAATTTTATGTCAAGGTAAAATTAGAGTTCATCATTTCAAACACAAAGTAGATAATATCAATCCTTGTCATCATTATAGCAATCCAACAGAAAGTCAGATTCATAAAGACGCAAAAATATTATTGAAAAATTTGCTGGAAAGAAAAATACAACTTTCATTTATCAGAAATTGCTGTTGTTGTAAAAAGAATGAAGAATATGAAATTCCAGAAATAAGTGAAACCTCAAATATACAACTTGAATATAGATTTGATTATAATGGTGTAAAAACTGCGGATGTAGCATATCTTGATGATGGCGAGATTTTATGTATATTTGAAATATGCAATACACATAAAACTTGTAGTGAAAATAGACCTGAACCTTGGTTTGAAATTAAAGCTGAAACACTAATTAAAATAGCAAATGACAATAGTTTAACTACATTACAAATACCATGTATAAGGTGTGAAAAATGTGATGTTTGTATTGAAACCGAAAATATTATAACACTCAATAAAAAAATTGCCACACAAAAATTAATTACATGGATAAAAACTGATAACACGGAACCATTTTATTTTAGGGATTACGATTGCACAATAGATTTAATTAATAATTGGTCTGATTTGGATGATACGAAAGAATACTTTTATAATGTTGGAAATATTAAACCTGATATTGTTATGTATGATAAATGCAATGAGAGGTATTATATATATTTGAATAAACCATCATTTACCGATACACAAATACAAGAATATTTGGATCATGGGATTGGAATATATTTTGTTGATATTGATTGGATATTGCGACAAAAAACAAAACCCGCGAAAATTGAATGTGTAAAAATATGTGATCCATGTGCTGCGGCGAATACTGTCTCAATTTTAAACGACAAACGTGTATATTTAAAAATTGAATTTTCTAAAAAAGATCTTGTAAAAGAATATGGTGGTAAATGGCACAAAACTTGTAAATTATGGTCTATTCCAGAAAATATTTATTATAAAAATAAAAGTTATATTGACAAATTCTCCATTAAATGTGATGAGCCATTGACATGTGAGCATTGCAATGGAACAGGTAACGTAAAAGGTACTATATGTTGGTTTTGTTGTGGGTATGCATCGTTAATATAAATAAAATTGAATATTAATTAGTTTTTTATTGAATAAATAAAATAAAAAATAATGAATAAATCTGAATTGCTTTTGAAGTGTAAAGAACTGGGAATTAAAGTGTCTAGTTCAAAAAATAAAAATGAACTTTTATCAGAAATAGAAAAACACGAACAAAAAAAAGAACAAGTTAATTCTAATAAATTAACTGATGTGCTAAATGAATTAATAAAAAATACACCAAAAGATAAACACCGAAAGGTATGTAAAAATTGTTATGAATTAGGTCATGACACGAGAAGCAGTGATTGTAAGCTAATTATTGATAAAAATAATAAACTTAAACAAAAAATTAAAAATTATATTTTATCGCAAGATTGTTTAGAAGACAAAATTATTGAAGACTATTGTATTGAATTAAGCGGGTTATTAGGTATTTCACCTAACTTGTGTAATACATTATATACTGAAATTCCGTTAAATGAACTTTTAAATAGACAAATAAATATAAATAATTATTTAACCAGTATTAATCAGTTATCAAAAAAATGCAATGAATGTGAAAAAAATATATTATGTATTCGAACAAATACACACCGAATATGGAAAGGAAATGATATATGTGATACTTGTTGGGTTAAATATGAAGACTATCGTAAGTTAATTTGGGAAAAAATTAAAGAATATAAAACTGTGCAATGTGAGATTTGCTGTGACATACAAACACACATCTCAGAGAGGTATCATTATGACCATTTAAATATGTTTAATAAAGGTAATAGTATATGTAGCATGGTTAATGAATGCATAAATATTGAAGAAATTTATTCTGAAATTGATAAATGTCAAATTTTGTGTTTATCGTGCCATCATATAGTGACAGATATTGAACATAAATTAGGTTTCACACGAATAAAACAAACATTAACCAAAAAATTAAATTCAAGTGAAATAACAGAAGAAGAATATAATAAACAAAGACAATATTATCAAAATATATATGAAGAAAAAATGAAATTTATTTATAAAGAATTAAAACAGGCGTTTAATAATAAGGTGTAACAATAAATAATTATATAAAGGTAAGTATAATTTTTTCACACATATGTATAACAACTCTCGAAGACTACAATTCACTATTGCGACGCTCCGCGTCGCATGGCCCTAAGTCCCTTCCTTCCCTTAAACCTCCGGTATGAATATGGTTTTCATTTTGAATATTTTTATTACACAACATAATATGTATGCCATATTATGCTGTTTTATTTTATTCACTGAACGAATTATTGTATGATTATCTTCTGCGCACAGAGCGGACGTAAGCCGCCTGTAATCTTTTGGCTTGGGCTAATGCATTGCTGCCCGCAGAATCATTATAATTTTGGTTTATTGCGCGCTCTTTCCTAAATCTGGTATATAAGGAAGAATCTGCCACGAATTTAGTATTGCATGACGCAGCGGCCACTCCGGTTCCATCGCATTGTGCAACAAATCCGAAATTGCGATATCCGGGTTTAGAACGGTGATATTGTGCGGCTTCCTCACAGACGTAATTGGGACGAGCCAAAAAATCGCCCAAATTCATCACACTTCTGAATGGAGTCACAACGCGATTGTGACCATTATCCACGCCAATAGCTCCTTTATGATTCCATGAATCACGCAGAATACGACGTGCCATTGCATTCTCACTATCTCTTTTCACGTGATTTGTTTGTTTTGTAACAAAGCCATTGAATGGTCCTCCACCTAAAGCGTTCGACATAGCAAATATATATTATACCTTATTATATATTTTTATTGATACCCATTTGTATATTTCATACTCATCACAAATGTCCGAAGATTCTATCGCCGATATTAATCGACTCACTTTACAACTCATGGTGAATGGCAACAAATACAAAAAATATTTAGCTAAACAAGACCCTGCACTTTTAGAAGAAATCGAACGACGTGGTCGCGATTTGGGTAAATACAAATCACGCATTATTTCCCTCGCACGTGATTTAATTACATATATTGGCACAGACGCAGAAAGTCGTGTTACTCCCGCGGATTCCACTACGGAATTAGTAGATATAATGGACCGGTTTGTGAATGTTGCCTTGGCGCATATAAAAACATTAGACGAAACCAAAATCGACGAGTCCGGTATCGACCTGGAAGTCGATGCTAAGTCCTCGAAGCAAAGCAGAGAGGCAACCTTTGGTAGGGAAGGAGGGGTGACCTTTGGTAGGGATGAAGACGATGATGATGATGAACAGAAACCCGACCGTCAGTCTTCTACAAAAAGTGCATGGGGACCAACACTTCACCGATTTGGATACAGACGAAAAAACAAATAAACGAAACGAAACAAATATAAATACTTGTGTTGTAACACAACAAACGTATGCCGTCACAATATGCCACTATTGTTTTGCGTGGTGGGTTAGGTAACCAACTATTTCAAATATTTACGCTGTTGGCATTATCTTATTATTATAATTTCAAACCCGTATTTCCCGAAAAGAAAGAGGTAACAGAATCGCCGCCTCGTAAAATGTATTGGGATGGACTACTCAGCGAATTGCAAAAATGCGTCGGAGTTATCACGGATTCAAATGTGCTTGAATATAGAGAGCCGTCTGTGAATTACACACCATTCCCCCTAAAATTATGTGGAAATAATGTCAAACTCATTGGCCAATACATGACGCCACTGTATTTTGAATATTACAAAGAACGTATCCTGTTGGAAACGGGAATCGCGCAAAAACGCAACGATTTGAAAAACAAATATTCGTATATATTCACAGAACCCAATGTCAGACGTGTATCTGTTCATTTTCGTTTAGGTGATTATTTGGAGAAACAATGTTATCATCCAGTGATGCCAACATCCTATTATGTGGATGCTATAACACAGTTGATGACAAGCCCCGACTGCCAAAGAGGGCAGTCTTTGACTAAAACCGTGTTTTACGTGTTTTATGAACCCGATTTTGATGCGGAAATAAATCAGCGCATTGCGCAACTATACAGCGCATTATCTCCCGAATTGGGCATTTTCGAATTCCGAAAAGTACCTAACATGGCGGACGAAGACCAGCTGTTGTTCATGAGTTTGTGCGACGACCATGTGTTAGCCAACAGTACATTTAGTTGGTGGGGAGCGTATTTAAATGATGCTTTGGATAAACGTGTTCTGTATCCAAGTTTGTGGTATGGACATCAATTATATTATTTGGAATCTCCCGACATGTTTCCCGCAACATGGACAAAGATTGATGTTGAACAACCAACATGTAATTGCATATAAATATAAAGACATATACACATTACATTATAGCATATAACGTATTATGAATAATTCTAATCCTACGTCATTGTGCATTACATTTGGATGCATTTATTTATCAGGAGTGGCACTACAAGAAATAAATGCTTTGCTGCAAAAACATCCTATTGATATAAGTAATCGATACTCTCATTATTTTGGCATCATGTTTAATGGGTTTATATTAACTTGCTGCGGTTTGACAATGGCGCGTATATATCCAGAGTCTTGATTTTTATTCACTTTGCAAAATAGTTGTTTCCAATGGGAGTAAGAATAAGTCCTGATAAAATTGAATAAATATAAAATCTTGTGTTCAATAAACATAAACACAAGATTATTTATTAATACACACTCTAAAAAACAATTCACACGAAACATGTCGTATTCTGCTTCCATGTCTGAACAGATGTTTATTTATTTTAAGCACTGCCCTTTGGTTGTGCAAATGGAGAAAGAAATGGAACAAATGCGTTTAGAATTAGAAGAAAAACGAGTCATGTGTCGCGTGATGGCTCGTGAAATAGAACGTTTAGAATCGATTGGAAAGAATATAAAAAATACTCCAATCACACAAAGTAATGCAAATAAAAAAGAAGAAACCACTAATGCTGTTGTGGAAGAGGTCAAAGAAGTAGAAGAGGTTGTGAATGATGAGGTTGTGAATGATGAGGTTGTGGAAGAGGAAGAGGCTGTGGAAGAGGTTGTGGAGGAAGTAGAAGAGGTTGTGAATGAGGCTGTGAATGAGGCTGTGAATGAGGCTGTGGAAGAAGTAGAAGATGCTATGGAAGAAGTGGTAGAAGAGGAAGAAGTAGTTGAAGAAGAGGAGGAGGAAGTAGAAGAGGCTGTGGAAGAAGTGGTAGAAGAGGAAGAAGAGGAAGTAGAAGAGGCTGTGGAAGAAGTGGTAGAAGAGGAAGAAGTGGTAGAAGAGGAAGAAGAGGAAGAAGTAGTTGAAGAAGTGGTAGAAGAGGAAGAGGTTGTGGAAGAAGAAGAAGAGGTTGTGGAAGAGGAGGAAGAGGAAGAAGAGGTTGTGGAGGAGGAAGAGGTTGAAGAAGAGGAAGAAGAAGAGGGTGTGTATGAAGTTGTGATTAAAGGCAATAAGTATTACACAACAAATGAAACAGATGGCATAATATATGCAATGGACGCGGACGGAGAAGTTGGAGATGAAGTTGGTAAGTATGTTAATAAGGTGCCAAAGTTAAATAAGTAATTAACTTTTGAGAGGGCGCCTGCGGGTTTTACTGGATGGTTTTTGATTCCCGCCTTTTTGTTTTTGTGTGTCCCGACCGACAGACTTGGTAGGTCCGGTAGTAGGTGCAACAACAACTGCATTATTTAAAGCTTTGTGTTCGCGAACAAACCCAATTTTATCCTTGGATTTGTTTGAAACAGCATTTAAAAAGGAATTTATGACGACGTCTTCTTTGACGAGGCACTTTGCTCCAATGCCATTATCATATTTTTCTTTATCCAGTGTATCAACAACAACATATATTTCGAAATTACGAGCGCCTTCGGGAGATGTATATATTCCAACCCCGGTGAATAATTTTTTTTCGTCAAATTCAGAGTATCCCGCATTCGATTTAAAATAGCGAGAATATACATCTCGCAAAAAATCAGATTTATTTTTAGCATCTACACATGTGTTATTAGATGTAATAGTTCTATCTCGCGTGGATTCTTTTTGCGCTTTGATTTTTATATCGGCCAATTCTTTCTGTAACGCGCGATTTAAACTCTCCCGAATGGGAGGATATAAATTCTTCATGACTTTACTTATTGCGTCATTGATTTCCCTGTAAATAGGATTTGCGGTCTTGATGTATTTAATTATATCCAATTCCTGAATGGTCTTGTCCTGGTCACTCGTTGTTTTTTCATTTAAATCCATGTATGGGTCATTTCCCTCAATAAATCGCCGAATCAAAAGCATCGCTTTCACTTCGATGCAATCTCGATATGCTTTGTCGAACAATGGCGCAACCAATGAATCAAAATTAAACTGTTTTATTCCGGTAGTGGATTTATTCGCGCTCTCCCGATATTCATGTATTGCAACATACATACGAGTAATTGCGGATATGATGTCTGTTATTTTTTTATATTGTTTTTCGTCTTTAAATATAGCATCACTGACTTTTGATTTATTGATAACATATGTGTTTTCTTCTTTCACAAATAAAAAATTATTACCCTGTTTAATGAATTCGTTCAATGTGTTCGACATTTCATCGTTGTTTCCAATCTCTTTTTGAAGAGTTTTAATCAAATCGTCGTATTCCGTTCTTTTTCTCCCCTCTGAAGTTCTGGTGTTTGATTTTTCGTTTAAATCATTTTTTATTAAATCAAATAAATTTTTAGCAGTGGCATCTATCGGGGTTGGCTGCATTTTCATGTATAAATTATTCATCAAACTCAATACTTTAATAACCAAATCGTCTTTCACTTGATTGGTCAAGTTGCGTCTTCGTACCAAACTATTATTATACACATACAACAAATAAAAATATTGTGGATTATCGAGTATGCTCGACGCCCATATTACGTTTTGGACATATTGCTGTTTTCCTTCAGAGTCAATAATCCATTTTGTATTATTGAATAAATTATTAATGTCGTAAGTGTTCAAGGGAAAAATATTCGTGACGAAATCTTTTTGTATATATCTATGATAACTCGAAGTCAATGCAAAACCAAAATCCGAACTTATTGGCAATAATATTCGCAACATTAAATTCACATTGAATGTAGCGTTATCATTCAATGCTTCCGCTTCCGCCGTGTTGGGGTCGGTCGCATTTGCCGTTTTATCATTAACATATGTGTTTGACGCATATTTTAAAAGCATTTGTTCAAATCGTTCTTTATCAAAAAAGAATTCAACCGCAAATGCTGGACCATTCACAAGTAATACATCTTCCGGATACATTACATTATTTGTGAAATACGGTAATTTATATTTGCTGGAATCAGAAAGGCCGGCTAAAACGGGATTCTTGGAAATTAATCCATAATTAAACTCCACACCATTATCAACATCTCCCGTATCTGTAATTTTAAATTGACTATTGAAAGATAATATTATTTTAATCGGGAGAGTATTCAACACGATATCTTCATTAATTATATTATCATTCTCATTATTATCTGTTATACCACTCATATCATATAAAGTATATTATTATTTTTCCAGTGTTATATTAGCGCGAGTTAATACATCCTTAGCATTCTTTATCTCTTCTTCCGTTGGTTGTTGTCCCCCAATATGGTTTTCATTAAGCGATAAATGATATTCAGTAAAACCTTCCGGGAGACAACACATGCGACTTTCCTCATTGAATAAATAATCGGCTAAAACCACGAACACGCACGTCATCGCCAGTGCGATATATATATCGCGCGTGCCCATCCAAATCATGGCAAAAACCAATATATTGCGACTGAATGTATTTTTCAAATACGATTCCATACTTTTACTGAGACGAATAGTGACAAATTTGGATGAAATATTTAAAATTATAATAATAACACCCGCAAATAATTTGCTGTTGTTGATTTCATATATTTGCGAATTCATTAATAGTGCAACATTCTTTAAAGTGCCCCACCAGTTCTTGGCCGGTTTCCACACAAATGGTTTGCGAGGTTTGGCTGATAATGTGTTTGGGGGAAACATATATTATGAAATGCGATAAATATGTGGTATGTTGTGATATATATTATACATAGCACAACTTTATATAAATATCTCCCGAACTCCGTGAAAAACACGCGTCCAAATTTGTTCTAAACGAGCATACACTTCTTCCGTGTCACTCCCTTTTGGCCTCACTAAAAACTCTTCTGTTGCTAACTTGCGTTCCGTATCCATAATACTGAACTCGCATTTCTCACTACATGGATTGCACTTGGGGGAATTTTTCGGAAAAGACAATTTCTTCAAAATGGTTAAATCTACCGCATCGACTGGTGACGGACCTCCCACAGTCTGATTAGTTTTGGGGTCCGTGAATTTAAGTTGCCCATTAAAACAGTGTTTCTTTTGGAAAATGGCGCGCAATTCGGCTTGTCTATGGTCGTCGCCATAATGCAACACGTCTTCATTATATTCATTATGTGGCGTATATGGACTGTATGTGAATACTCCCGAATCATCTCGATTGTAATTCGACCACACATTACCTGCGCCTAAAACGGGCATCGGATAGGATATTTTATCGTTTTCTGTGAATTCATTCAATGGTAATTTATATTCAGTGAATGTAGATGGGCTATTTATATCGGGAATATACTGAGCGGAGAATAATTCAACATCGGGAGAGTAATAATCAATACATATCGCTATTATTATAGTAGCTATTGTTGCCGTCATGAATACAAAGTGTTTTTTCATGATATGCAAACCCTTATTTATTATAAGAAGTTAAAAAAAGTTTTCTTCAGACTGTTGGAAAGAATTCCCAATCTAAATCATTGCAAACCATCTTCCAAGTCATATCCTGTTCTAATTGTTTCTCCCGGTCTTTCATCATAGGAATAAACGGCAAATATTGTGTCTGGTCCAATAACACGCATAATTGATATAGTGTGTATGTGTAATTGAAAAAATTGCTTCGGTCAGGCGGGCAATGCAAAGCCCATGGTTTTTGTATTTCAATGAATAAGACGCACAGAGTATTATGTAATGCTTCGTTCATGATAGGAGGTTGAATTCCCAGGAGAGAATTTATATATTGAATGTGCTCGAAATATTTATTTAACCCCAATTTACGCAATATCTCACGCATTTTATCGTAATTAAGCGTGCTCATATCCGTGATGCGCTCTTTCTTAATACGATTGCGTATAAGTTTGACCACATCCGGTGGTATTTGCGTGGTTTCTTTAGCTTGAAACTGCGACAATATTTCTTTGAAATGATTGAGACGCACATACGCGGTATAACTAACTTCGTTGGGTGGTTCTTTATTTGCCGGTTTAGAAGAATCCACAATATGTGTTATAAATTTACCGCATTTGGGATTATTGCATATTAAAATCCCCTCTTCGTCTTGTGGTATTAACTCACCAGCACCACATTTTTCGCAAATGTCTGAGGGAACCACATAATTTTGCATATTAATTAAATTATTATTCACGTTTTTCCAATACATATTTAACATCATTTTTGATTGTGCATATTTTTGACTATTCGGGTCCGATGCTTCCGCATCCGCTTCTTCTCCCGCTCCTTCTTTTGTTTTGGTTTTGATACGAAAAAACGATTTTAATGCGTCCGTATTCTGTGTATTATTTCCATTGCTTACGCTTTTTTTATCCTCGAAATATTGAAATAAATACTTGGAATTTTCCAACAAATAACGGTCTTTTTGCGTCTTCAAATCCGCGATTTTGCGATTCAGAATATTTAGCCTATCTTTCAAATCAAATTTAACGTCTGGCTTTAGAGAAGGATTCGATAATTTGTGTATTAAATGCTGACGCTCAGATAATAATTGTGGTAAAACAGTTTGCTCCGCATCCGCAAATTTAGACATTAATTCATTGTGTTTTTCATCAATTGATTGAGTTATTGCACCTTTTTTAAGTGTTTGTGTGGGGGGCATATAAGGATTTTTATATGGAATTTCCTTAAGTCTTATTCCGCCATTTTACTATTGGGAAACATTTAGGTATTTTTAAGCATTTTTTGCACAAAAACGTTCATTTTCAGAATTTTTATCTTTTTGGAGTATATAACCTAACAAAATGGCTGGAGGTCTCATGCAATTAGTCGCCTATGGCGCTCAAGACGTTTTCCTTACTGGAACCCCTGAAATCACTTTCTGGAAAGTCTCTTACCGCAGACACACCAACTTCGCTATGGAGTCCATCGAGCAGACCTTCTCTGGTCAGGCCGATTTCGGTCGCCGTGTCACCTGCACCATCAGTCGCAACGGTGATTTGGCTTACCGCACCTACCTCCAGGTTACTCTCCCCGAGATTAACCAGGACCTCGGTGATGCTGTCTATGCCCGTTGGTTAGATTTCCCCGGTGAGCAGCTCATCGCTCAGGTTGAGGTTGAGATTGGTGGTCAGAGAATTGACCGCCAGTATGGTGACTGGATGCACATCTGGAACCAGCTTACCCTCACCTCTGAGCAGCAGCGCGGTTATTTCAAGATGATTGGCCACACCACTCAGCTTGTCTATATCACCGACCCTGATTTCGCCGACATCAACGCTCCCTGCGCCTCCACCACTGGCCCCGCTCAGGTCTGCGCTCCCCGCAAGGCCCTCCCCGAGACCACTCTCTACATTCCTCTCCAGTTCTGGTTCTGCAGAAACCCTGGTCTTGCTCTTCCTCTTATTGCCTTAAAATCTGTAGGGCAGAAAAGTATCCATCCTGAAGCATCCGAGCCCTGCTTTAGGCAAAATATGTTGTGGTCTCGGGATGAAACTATGTTTCATAATACCCAGATGCTAGTCGCGTGTCAATGACTAAATTGTCGCGGCAACATAATCAAATTGCGGGAAACCCGTAAAGACGTTTGGTACCAAACGGCCCATGAAAATGTGGTCGTGGTTGAGATAAACAGACTCAAGTATGGTAAAAATCCAACGTATGAGATGTGTAATACATCGAAATCGGCAATCCGCAGCCAAGCTCCTAACTGCATTCAAACGCACACGGAGAAGGTTCAACGACTAAATGGTTATGGGGTGTTCTGTTTGAACGCCTTAAGATATAGTCTAGTCCCTGCGTGGAATAACTCCATTGCGACTTCACTTTTACAGACTTGCAGTAAAAGGAAGGGGTCGCAGGGGGAACCAATCGAGCTCGCTCGATCATGGTACGTTAAATTCTGTAATCAGAATTTTCAAACCTTGGTTTCCCTGCATAAATACTTCGAAAGAAGGGGTTCAAGTGATTCGTACAGTATCACGAAGTCAAGATCAACCTCGACATCAGACCTATTGGTGAGTGCTTGTGGGCTGTCAAGTCCCTCTCCGCCACATCTGGTTCTCAGAGTGTCACCAAGGCTTACCAGCAGTCCCTTGTCGCTGCTTCTCTCTACATCGACTATATCTTCCTTGATACCGATGAGCGCAGAAAGTTTGCCCAGAACCCTCATGAGTATCTCATTGAGCAGCTCCAATTCACCGGCGATGAGTCGGTCGGAAGCTCCAGTAATAAGATACGTCTTAACTTCAACCATCCCTGCAAGGAGCTCATCTGGGTTGTCCAGCCTGATGCCAACGTCGATTACTGCGACTCCTTAACTGGTGGCTCTGTTCTCTACAAGACCCTCGGTGCCCAGCCCTTCAACTACACCGATGCCATTGATGCTCTCCCCAACGCCATCCACGCTTTCGCTGGTCCTGGTGCTGCTGACAGCAATGGTTTCATCAGTGATAGTGGTCTCTTCGTTGATGGCGCTGTTGAAGCCTCCATCTCCAACTCTTATGGTGCTGACCATGTGTTTGGTGCTGGCATGACTTCCGGTGTTTCCGATGCCGCCAGTTTCGTCCTCGCCGAGACTGCCCTCGACATGCACTGCTGGGGTGAGAACCCTGTCATCACCGCTAAGCTCCAGCTTAACGGCCAGGACCGCTTCTCTGAGCGCGAAGGTTCTTACTTCGATGTTGTCCAGCCTTTCCAGCACCACACCCGTGCTCCCGATACTGGCATCAACGTGTATTCTTTCGCCTTGAAGCCCGAGGAGCACCAGCCCTCCGGAACCTGCAACTTCTCCCGCATTGACCAGGCTACCCTCATGCTTGTTCTCTCTGCTGGTGCTGTTGCCAACACCAACACCGCTAAGGTGCGTGTATATTCCGTGAATTATAATATCCTCCGTGTCCTTTCGGGCATGGCCGGCGTCGCTTCAAAGTTTAGTAATAAACTAATGAAACGAATATTTAACATAATTTCCAAAGCTGAAATTATGAGAATGTTCGTTCCGTTAATTTTTTGCTAAAATTTACGGAGCAGAAAAGCAATCTGCCACAAACAACCAGGCAATGTTTGTGGAAACTTCAGTTAGACTCCTGGTATTAAGTCAATTGCTAGTCCTTGATTTCAAGTTTTACAAGGGCAAGATAACTGGTTGCGGGAATCCCCTTAGAGCCTCAACTACCAAATGCGTTATGGAAACGTGCGCATGGCCGAGAATGGAACTCGGGTATGGTAAAAATGTTGAGGATTGGGCAATCCGCCGCTCAGCACCTAAAGACGATTTGCTAGTCAATGGTGCGGGTTCAGAGATCGCAAAGTTATCGGTGTGTGATGAAGGTCTAAGCAGCCTGAGCACGCTTAAGGTACGATCC
>JACCDZ011541385.1_pt1 | contig 14611 bp, 13 predicted proteins | sample 7449551 | NCBI WGS metagenome assembly JACCDZ01 (sample SAMN15323452, study PRJNA562643) | freshwater metagenome | isolation source: river surface water | place: USA:Blue River Watershed | collected 2017-08-18 | reverse complement strand
TGGTCATCTCGAAATGGGCATCGAAATAGGCACGCCCGGAGGTGCCCATGGCGCCGCGCTCGCTGGCACCGAGCGCCTGCATGCAGCGGATATTGGCCACCAGCGGCAGCACCTGCTCGGCCGGCGAAGCCAGGCCCGCGCGCGCCTCGCAGACCACCCGGGCACCCTCGCCGTTCATGCAGGCCAAGATCGGCCGGCCGGCGGCCAGGTACGCCTGGATCTTGCTGGGAATGGTCTGGGCAAAAGCCGGCTCGTCGTTCAGCGACACCAGCAGGGCCGAAGCACGCTCGAAGATCTGCGGCATGGCCTCCATCGGGAAACGCCCCGGCAGCACCAGGTTGTCCAGCCCTAGCGCCTGCTGCTGGGCCTTGAGCCAGGCCAGGCGGCTGCCGCTGCCCACCAGCACCAGGCGGATACGTGGCTCATCGCGCAGGTGGACCGCCGCCTGCACCAGGGTATCGAGCGCCTGGGCGGTGCCCAGGTTGCCGGCGAACACCACGCAGAAGTGCTGCTCAAGCAGTTCCAGCAGCTCGCCAGGCACCGGCACCAGGGCCTTGCTGCTGCTGACATCCATGGAATTGGGGTAGTACTGGATCTTTGCCCGGTCGGCATACTGCGCCACCGGCTCGACGAACGCCCGCGACTGCACCAGCAGGGTGTCGCACGGGCGGTAGATGGCCCGTACCATCCAGCCCACCGCACGCAACAGGTACGGATTGCGCACGAAACCGGTGGCCGAGAGGCTCTCCGGCCACAGGTCCTGCACCCACAGGGCGAGCTTGGCCTTCTTCAGCCACTTGAGCAGGATCGCCGGAATCGCCTGGGTGATCGGCGATGGCGCGAACACCAGAATCGCGTCGAACTGGCGCCCCCGCAGCATCCACGGCAGGCACAGCAGCCCGCTGAATACAAAGGACAGGTAATTGAGGATCAGATTCTTCGCACCACCCTGCCCACGCGGCCATAACGGTACCCGCAGCACTTCGACGCGGCCCAGGTAACGTTCGCGCTGGGTGCCTGCGGCGCGGTAGCCCTCGAAGACCTTGCCATCGGGATAGTTGGGCTTGCCCGTGGCGACCACCACCTCGTGGCCCTGCGCGTCGAGCGTGCGCACGATGTCGTTGATGATGAAGCTTTCCGGCCAGAAGTACTGGGAGAGCACGAGGATACGCATGGTTCAGCGGCTCGCATTTGATGAAAGTACGCGGTGATAGAGGTCAAGCATGCGCGCTGCATTGACGTCGATCGCGAAGGTTTCCTCGGCCCAACGCTTCGCCTGACATCCAAGCTGACGGCGAAGATCGGGATTTTCCGCAAGCCGCTGCAGCGCGTCGGCAATCAACAGCGGGGCTGGTGTCGGCACCGCCAGCCCTGTCACCTCGTGTAATAGAGCGTCCGGCAATGGATCGCTCACGGCCACGACACTGGGCACCGAGTAGAACGCCGCCTCGAAGACCGGACGCCCCGCTGCATCCAGATGCGAAGGGAAGCAGAGAATATCCAGTTGCGGGTAAAGTTCGCGGACATCGCTCACGAAGCCGAGCAGCTTGACCCGGTCTTGCAGACCCTCGCGGCAGATCAGTTCCTCCAGCTCGCTCCGGACATCTCGCGCAAAGCCAAACTTGCGCAAGATCCAGGCCTTGAGTCCGGATATCTCACGCGCGTTCTCACCCGCCACGAGGCACTGTATGGAAACGCCACGGGACTTCAGGATGCGCATCGCCTCGACCAGCTCGAAGATGCCCTTGAGCGGAATCAGCACGCCGAGGAAGCCGACCTTGACCGGTCCAATCCCGTCAGCAGAGAGCCGCTCGACTGGCTGCCTGGCCACCTCGAGGCCATTGTGGACAATGCTCAACGGAAGCCCCGGCTCCAGCGTGGCAGCGACGGTGTGATCTATCGCCACCACCGCATCGGCGTATCGACGCAGCAGCCCGTTAAGCCATCGGGTTCGCAGGCCGGAGCCCGGCTTACGCTGCAGCGAGCGAACGTGCACCACCATCGGAACACGCAGCAGCCATTTGGCGACGACACCCAACGGCAGCAGGGTTATCTCGTTGATATGGATCAGCTCGAAGGGTTCGCGCCGCAGCCGCCACAGCCCAGCCAGCGCAAACGGAAGCAGGAGGAGCTCGCGTAACAGGATCAACCAGCGAACCTTGCGGTAGTAGCCATAACGCGTGTTGTCGAACTGACTAAGCCCCTTCACCGGATGAACCCGCATGCCGGCTCTTTCGAAGGATTGGCAAACGCCTCCGGCAGGAGTGAGAACAGTCCCTCGGACCCCAGCGTCTTGTAGCAGCCTGTAGAGCTCGATCAGGCTTTTGGATGCGCCACCGAAAGCCGCAGCAGGATGCAGAAACAGAACGTTCAAGTGAGAAACCCTTAACGGAAACGAGCTTGCAGGCCCCGGCAAACAGACTCAGGAAGCACGCCGCATCTGATAGATCTTGCGGATGAGATCCCAGGCGAAGCGCTCACTGGGGTAGGCATCGTGCGGTTTGCCTGGTCGACGCAGATACTCCTCCAACTGGCCTTCAGACCAGCCCATCTTCTTGAGGAAATACTTGCGATCCCTGTCGAGCTCCTCTGGAGAGGCGTAGGGAGAACCCTGGAGATGGGCAAGCGCCTGATCACGTGTCATCTGACCACTCATAACCAGCGTCGAGAGATGCAACTTGCGTTTATCCACATCGAACTTTTCGGGGAGGATGTAGCCCTGATAGAAGCGCGTGAAGACCGACTCATAGTGCTTGTAGGGGTAGCGCTTGTAGGCGTACTTCTGCTCGAGCAGCTCCAGCGCTGCTTCTTTCTGGTAGTCGTAGAGATCAAGAAATGACGCCCACTGAATTCCCCGCACGACGCGGTTATACACGTAACCGAGCGTGCCCATGATCGGGAAGGTGCGAATCCGCACCGAGTTGCGCCGAGCGATCGCCTTGATATTGCGCTTGTCCCACTTGCGCCAGTTCCAGCCCTCGGGCATCGGCATGCCTTCGGTCGCGGAGTTGCTTCCCGACAGGATGTACTTGATGCCGTAGCGCCGCGCCTGCTCGTAGTTCACAGCCAGCATCGCGTTGTCGTAAAGCAGTTCCACATCGATGACATCGGCGTCGAAAAATGCCTGCATCAGACCCTTGTACTCAGGCCAGTCGATCACGTGGGTGTACAGATCGACGCCGAGACGAGTGACCAGATTCTTGATGTTGTTGACCGCAAGCTCCGAGTTCCAGTTGTTGTCCATGTGCACGGCCAGCGGCCGCAAGCCTTCGCTCAGGGCCAGATGCAACACATAGGAGCTGTCCACTCCCCCGGAGAGACCGATGATGCAGTCATACTTTTTGCCTTTGCCGGCTTTCTTCACTTTCTCCACGAAAGCCCTGCGCTGCTCCGCACGCTCCTGCTCAGGGGCGAAGACCACGCCATTGACGCGCTGCTGAAAGTAAGTGCAGTAGTTACAAACGCCCGCGTCGTCGAAAGTGATTGCGGATGCGCTGTCGTCCATCACACACCGCGAACAGATCCTGCGTTCTTTAGGAAACATCCTTACCTCTGAAAATCGACTCGAGCTCTGAATAATTGGGGTAGCTGATCAGCACCGCACGGTGCGGCCCCTGCAGCACGAACAAGCTGCCGGCAGCGACCGCAGAAGCACCCGCCTCGATTGCTTCCACGAAGTGCCCCAGCTCGGCAGCACCGCCCAGGGCTATCAGCGGCACATCCACTGCATCGGCAGCGGCCTTGATCAGGCGCAGATCATATCCCTGCTGCATTCCGTCACGGTCCACGGAGTTGAGCAAAACCTCGCCAGCGCCGGCGGATACGATCGAACGGAGCGCTTGAAGCCAGTCTGCGGACAGGGCCCGACGGGAAGACGAAGACCACAGACGGTAACGTCCCAGCCAGTCACGCTTGATATCGATGGAAACAACCACGCTCTGGCTGCCGAAGCGCTGGGCGATCTCTGTGACCAGCGCCGGATTTTGCAGCGCAGACGTCTGCAGCACGACTTTTTCCACGCCGGAAGAGAAGATTCGCCGCGCCTGTTCGATCGTGGATATCCCGCCACCATAGCCCAGCGGCATGAAACACTCGGCTGCAATGCTCTCAATCAGCGCATAGTCCGGCTCACGCCCCTGCCGGCTGGCGTCGATGTCGAGCAGCACCAGTTCGTCCACTTCCTTCTCATTGAAGATGCGGATGGCATTGATCGGATCGCCGATGTACTTGTGCTTGCCGAACTTCTGGGTTTTCACTAGGCCGCCGTCGCGCAACAGCAGGGCCGGTATCACACGATGCTTGAGCACCTCATACCTCCAGGAAGCGGCGGAAGAGTTCCATACCGAATCGATGGCTCTTCTCCGGATGAAACTGGAAGCCCCAGATGTTAGCGCGATGGAAGGCCGCGACGAAGATTTCGCCGTACTCGCACTGCAAAAGCACATCGTTCGGATCGTTACATTCTACCCGATAGGAGTGAACGAAATAGAAACGAGGCTTAGCAGCAGAGTGCGGCAGCAAGGGGTCAGAACGCATCTGCAGGACCTCGCTCCACCCCATGTGCGGTACTTTCAGGCCCGCTTGCGCGACCCGAAAACGTCGTACGTACGCATCGATCCAGCCCAGCCCCGGAGTCTGCCCCTCCTCACTGCCGTGAGTGAGCAGCTGCATGCCCAAGCAAATCCCCATGATGGGCACTCGGCGTTCGAAAACAGCCTGCTCCAGCGGCGCAACCCAACCACCGTCACGCAGATTGTTCATGCTGTGGTCGAAAGCGCCTACGCCAGGCAGGACGAGCTTGCTCGCCTCAGCTAGTTGCGCTGGCGAATTGACGACCTGCGCTTCGCCGCCGACATGCTGGATCATGTTGATGACCGACGCCAGGTTTCCACATCCGTAATCGATGACAGATACCTTTTCCATACCCTACCGCCCCTCTGCCAGAACGGATTGGTCGAACAGTAAGCGCCCGATGTAGGTCGCTCCTGCCGCAGTCAAATGCTTGCCGTCATAAGAAATCAAATCGTCCTGCTCAGTGACAACCGGACACTGCTGATGCTCACCGCAGACCAGCGCGATCTGATCGACAAAGACTTCCGCTGGCAACACGCTACGAAGGGTTTCGTTAACTCTCAGAAGCTCTGAAGAAACGTGATGGCGTGCGCTCATCCGACCATCATCGCCCAGCCGCAAAAGCGCAGATGCACTATAAAAGCCAAACTCCTTGGGACCGATAACAAACAGCTTCTGATCCTCGCGCAACTTGATGGCGGCCAACGTGACCGGTAGACGCTCCGCGGACCAAAGCTTCCAATTGGCCGCCATGACTACGACGTCAGCTTGTCGGATCAACGGCAAAACCTTTTTGACCGTTGACTCCCGCGCGCATCTAGAGCGCTCGGCGGGAATAATGTATTGCTCGGCGTCATCACCGGGCAGCAGCGTGATCTGGCAAACAGCCGGGATATAGACGGTTCGAACCTGATCCTCTCCCCATGCACCAGCCTCATGATACATATTGGTGAAGTCTTGCGCGAAGCTATCACCAATCACAACGATCTTTCGCCCCTCGGACAGAGGGTCGAACGGCCTGTTCAGGCCGTCGAAGCGTTCAGTCACATACTTCGACTGACGTGCTGTATCGGAATAGGCGAACCAGCGGAGCTCATCAGCGGTATAGCGATTTTTCACCCCATCACTGAGCACTAGGGCGACCCCAACACAAATGGCAAGGGCACTCCCTACAGCTGTCCCCAAAAGGACTCGACCACGACTGAAGACGTTGTGCTTTCTGAACGGCTGCTCGACGAAGCGCCAACTCAGCCAAGCAAGCCCTAGGCAAAAGAGGATTAGCGCAAGGCTGGATAACACCGTCAGCTTAAACTCTGCAGCGCGAACGAACGCAAATACCGGTTGATGCCAAAGGTAGGCGCTATAAGAGATCAACCCAATTGCGACCAAGGGGCGACTGCCAAGCAGGCGGCCGACCAGCGTCTGCGGCCACGCATAGAGGATGATCAAAAGGGCACCTAATGTCGGCAGCAGCGCCCGCCAGCCTGGGAATGGCATCGTTTTGTCGTACACGACGATCGCCGAGATAATCGAGATCAGGCCAACAATGGAAAAAACCTGAGCAACCCATGGCCGAACCATTGGAAATTTGTCCGTGAATACGACCCACGCTGCCAAACTACCGATCAGCAGCTCAAACGCTCTCGAAGGCAACAGATAGAACGCAGCGGCTTGACGACCAGTACCGAGCGCCCATGTACTCACGCAAAGCGAAATCACGGCCAACATCACAAGCGCCGGCCCAAGGCGACGCGGCAGGCACTTCCAGAGACCGAGCAGGACCAGCGGGAAGAACAAATAAAACTGTTCCTCAACGCCAAGGCTCCATGTATGCAACAGCGGATTTTCAAAAGCCTCCGCAAAGTAGCTAGTCACTCGCCAAAACAGGATGTTTGACCCGAACAACACGGTTGCGATCAATGCCGACCCAAGCGACCTGAAGGCCGCCGGATCTAGCACGAACCAGCCGACCACCACACTGAACAACAGGACCACAAACAGCGCCGGCATAATTCGACGTGCACGACGCTCATAGAAGGCCATAAGAGAAAAACGTCCTCGCTGCATCTCTTTGAGCAAAATTCCCGTAATTAGGAAACCGCTGATCACGAAAAAGACGTCAACCCCGACAAAACCACCGGAAAAGCCTGGTACAGCACCATGGAACAACATAACCGACAACACTGCGACAGCTCGTAACCCATCGATCTCAGGTCGATATTTAATTTCCAGCGACATATTCAAAATGCCTATCGTTCAACAATCACATTGAGCACCCTCATAGAGCGCCACCGCTTGCGTCACAAATGAACTCTCGCCGAAGCGCTCCAACGCCTCACGTCGCAACTGCTCTTTAGAGTAACGCCCATGTGTTTCGACCATCCGCTGCATGGCATCTGCCAATTGCTCACAATCGCCGACATCAACCAGAATCCCGTTGTTTGGCCGGACGATGTCATCGGGCCCACCGCAACGTGTCGCAACCACTGGCAGGCCGCAGGCCAATGCCTCGATCAGGACAACGCCAAAGGTCTCATAGTTACTGGACAGCACGAGACAGTCAGCACTCCCCATCGTTTCGCGTACCGCATCACGGGGTAACTGCCCAAGAAAACTGACCTGCCCACTGATACCAAGCGCTGCGCACAGTTCAACGAGCTGCGCGCGCAGCGGGCCATCTCCAACGATCGTATAACTGACGGCCTGACCACGGAACGCTGCAGCGAAAGCTCTCAGCGCCAATTCATGATTCTTGTTGATGTCCAGCGAGGCGACGCTTAGCCAGTGAAACCGATCACCTTCACGCTTGGCCGTATCGCCTTGTGTGAATAAGGAATCCACCATGTTAGGCAGCACCGAGACGGGCACCGGACACACCTGAGCAAGCTCGCGGCTGAACGGCGTGCTGACACACGTAACTGCAGCCGCTTGACTGAATACCGACTGGAGACGGGCAATCATGGTCGCGCTCACCATCCCACGGGCGAATGCGGAACTGTGCTCGGTCAACACATAAGGCACCCCGTACTTGCGCCTGATGAACTCGCCGATTACCCCCGCAAAAACGGAGTTGTGCGCATGAATAACATCAGGAGCACCATGAGCCTGCACATATTTTATATAATTACGCTCAAACAGCCCGATGTACTTTCTGGCAATAATTGGCACCCAGTACAGACGATGAGGCAGGAATATTTTTCTATATTCCCTCATAATCGTCACACCTGACAGTTGCTCACTAGCCTGGTAACGATAACCACCACGAAAATAGCGCAGAGAGACGAACCCCACACCAATGACACCGACACGGTGCCCCGCACGTGCCAAGGCTTTCGCTTGCTCGAACTGAAAAATCCCACCCAGCGGAATCCGCTCGGTGACGAAATGCTCAGACGGCACGATCAGTATATGCACAAAGCCCCCTACGGCATTTCATGTTCATTAATTTCTGGCAACGCCTGCAGTGACGCATTCACTGACGGGATTGATCGGTCATTGCGAGTAAACACTCATAGGCGTGATACGCGCGACGATAGTAGCTATCCGGCAAGCGCACTTCATCTTCATGCTCGACGCCTAGTCGATACAGCAGGTAGACAATAAGGATATCTTTATCGTAACCACGCTTCACAAATCCCGGCAGACAGTCTGCAAAGCTGCAGCGTTTGTCAGTGCTTTCCCGGTTGACCTTAAAGTGAATCAGGTCAATGCCCGCAATTCCGTTAAAATCGAACCGCTCGAGGTCGATCAACACTACCTGCCCTGCGGCGTCAGTCATGACGTTGTGCTCCGTCAGGTCCCCATGCATGGCGCAGGTGTGAACGACTACCGACGCTGGCACTTCAAGCCCCATGCCAGTAAAGCGCTGGAGTACGGACACCCCGGCAGCACACTTTTTTTCCAGCACTCGAACCGGCATCCGAGCAGACGGTGTCAACGCCTCAAATGCTTCGATAACTGACGCCACAGCTTTCGCAGGATCACTCACCGGCCACAGTCGATCCATCCGGTAATATCCGTTCGCGGATTCAAGGCGGTACGACACGAACTTCGACAAGCCACTATTGCTGAGCATTCGGTAGCAATCAAAGTTTCTTTCGAGTGCAGCATCGGCAACAGGACTCAACGGCACCTTGGCGACGCTATCGTACGAAAACAGCAGCAGCACACCAGTACCCGTCAGTCTGAAGCTGTTTACACCCTTGATATGCAGAAGCGTTTTAAGCAGCCTCCGATTACACCAACGATGGCAGACGTATTCATTTCGCCAACCAACCAACAAAACGAAGCAAAAAATGAAAAATGGGTTGGAAAAAGTGCTGATTTTTTCCCGCATCACTCGCTTAACGCCAGCCAAACGCTTACGCACACCTCCTATCACTGTTGACGATCCAACGAGTTGATGGAGGCAATCACACTGGCATAAACAACATGCTGTGGCGCATCGGCATTGGCGATGAATACCTGTGGTTGCGCATACATGTAATCCTTGTACAGCTTATTTTGCTCCAGCATGATGTCAAAGCTGTAGTCCTGTTTGCGCTGGTAGGCCACTTCAGGGCTGACATCAAGAAAAATAGAAAGGTCGGGACGCTTGAGCATCTTCGGGAAGAAGATTTTCTTGTAGATCCGTTTCAGCAAAGACAGGGACACATCGCGCTGCTGTAAGCGCCCAATTTCATCATCATGATAGTAACGATCGGCCAGTACCACATTGCCCAACAACATGTAGTAAAGGGCAATGAATATTCGCAACTGCCGGTCAACCAACCCCAGCGTGGACACCAGTAGACGCACCGGATAGCGCTTCCACTTAACAGACATCAACCAGTTCAGCCCAGGCAACTTGTATTCGTTGTTACCGAAATACATCCGCTTAACACCTGTGAACCTAAGGATGGTCTGAAGTAGCCATGTATTTCCCCGGCATACCACCTAGCGCAACTTTTAAACTCGCCAAATGATCAAAAAACAATCAATTCGACGAGTATTTCTTACGTTTTCGCCACCCGGACCCCACTCCGGTGGCCATTTCCCGCATTACAGGCGCACCTCTCCTGCATTCGTCAGTAAATGTCGGCGCGCCATCCACAGGTTCGACAGAGCGAACAGTGTCACCAGTTGCGCCGTGTTTTTGGCCAAGCCGCGAAAGCGCACCTTGGTGTAACCGAACTGGCGCTTGATTACCCGGAACGGATGCTCGACCTTGGCGCGCACCTGAGCCTTGGCCTTTTCAATCTTGCGCTTGGCTTTGTACAGCACGCTGCGCTTATCGAGTTTTTTGTAGGTGCTGCGGCGTGCCGCCACCTGCCAGATAACTTCACGTCCTTCATGCTCGGGCCGCTTTTCGACACCGGTGTAGCCTGCATCGGCGCAGACCACGTTTTCGTCGCCATGCAGCAATTTGTCCACCTGGGTGACATCCGCCACATTGGCCGCCGTGCCCACTACGCTGTGCACCAGACCCGATTCGTCATCGGCGCCGATGTGGGCCTTCATGCCGAAATAATACTGGTTTCCCTTCTTGGTCTGGTGCATTTCCGGGTCGCGCTTGCCGTCCTTGTTCTTGGTCGAACTGGGCGCATTGATCAGCGTTGCATCGACGATGGTGCCCTGGCGCAGCGACAGGCCGCGGTCGCCCAGATAGCCATTGATGACAGCGAGGATGCCGGCCGCCAGCTCGTGTTTCTCCAGCAAGCGGCGGAAGTTGAGAATGGTGGTTTCGTCGGGGATGCGCTCCAGGTTCAGCCCGGCAAACTGGCGCAGGATCGTGGTTTCGTACAGCGCTTCCTCCATCGCTGGATCGCTGTAGCCGAACCAGTTCTGCAGCAGATGCACACGCAGCATCGCCATCAACGGGTAGGCCGGACGGCCACCTTCACCCTTCGGATAATGTGGCTCGATCAAAGCAATCAAGCCCTTCCACGGCACCACCCGATCCATCTCGATCAGGAACAACTCCTTGCGGGTTTGCTTGCGCTTGCCAGCGTACTCGGCGTCGGCGAAGGTCATCTGCTTCATCGGGAAACTCGGTGGGTGGGGTCGCGGTATTTTGCCAAATCAGAAAGTCTTTTTCAGAGTTTCCTTAGCGCTGGTCTTTCCTGTGGAAGCTCCAGTCGCGGTGGAGAGTGAAGTTGATAATGGTGAGGCCGGCGGCGATCAATGCGCTGGCAATCAGATAGTGAATACCTAGAGCGGATACCAGTACTGCCATCAGGGCAAGGCTGAGAGCAAAGCTGCCAAGGTTGACGGTAAGGTACTTTGTATATTCCGCGAGCTTGTTACTGTTTTGCGAGGTGAATGTCCAGGTTCTGTTGGCCAGCCAGCCTATGGTGTTTACGACGATTATGGAGATCAGCATCGATATCAAATAGTGAATGTCGAGCAAATCGGTGAAAAGGTAAAGAATGACTAGGTTTATTAAAAAACAGCTGCCGCCGACTAAAAGAAAGCGTGGCCAGCGGGGATCCTTGAGTGAATTTCTTTCGGATTTCATATTTGTGGCCGAGGTGTGATCAGTGGATGCCCGACTAAACTCTCCCGTTTGGCGACATGATGCATACACGCTGAGAGGCTTGCAAGCTGCTATTCAGGCGCAGTTGAGTTCGCTGGGACGTAAAGGCTCAAGTGACGAGGCGGGTGTTGTGGTTGATCTGGGCGCGGGGGATGCCCCTTATCGATCTTTGTTTGAAGAGTGCTATGGCCGTTATATTGCGTGCGATCTTGTGCCGGGGCCGGGAATTGACCTGGTTTTTGATGAGAGTGGGCGGCTGCCGTTAGATTCCGGTTGTGCGGATTGCGTGGTTTCCTTTCAGGTTCTTGAGCATGTCTGGGATATAGATGCTTATCTGAAGGAGTGTTTGAGACTGTTGTCCGTGCAGGGCCGCCTTATTATCTCGACACATGGCACTTGGCTATACCATCCGCATCCGACTGATTTTCGACGCTGGACCCGCGATGGGTTGTGTCGTGAGCTGGAAGAGCGGGGCTTTATTATTGAATCTGTTCAGCCTGTAGTCGGGCCGCTTGCCTGGACAACGCAGTTTCGTACACTGGCCTATCATCATGTTCTGTCGAAGTTTGGTTTTCTGGGGCGGTTGTTGGCTGGTGTGGTTTGTTCGGTTATGTATTGCCGCATGGTGCTGGAAGATAAAATAACCCCGAAAGATCTGACTGCAGGCAATGCGGCGATCTATTGTATTACTGCGCGGGCCGCGAGGTGATATGGACGCTCCTCTTTCAGTTTTGCAGGTCAGTGCCTTTTTTCCGGCGCATGGCGGCGGTATTGAGGTGGTTGCCGGAAAAGTTGCCGAAGGGCTTTCTGCCTCTGGTATGCGAGTGTGCTGGATGGCGGGCGGGGCAAGGCAGGACGTTCCCCATCAGTTAGCTTCGGATACGCTTTTGCTGGAATGGGCGCCTTCGGTGGATTTTTTAGAGCGGCGTATGGGGCTGCCATTACCCGCGTGGAGGCTGCAGGGGGTTCTGCGGTTGTGGCGAAATATCGCGCAGGCCGATGTTGTGCATGTGCATGACTATCTTTATCTGCCTTCTATGTGTGCGGTGCTATTTGCGTGGTTGCGTAAAAAGCCCGTGGTGCTGACTCAGCATATTGGTGATATCGTCTTCAGGTCGCTTTGGAAACGTCTGCTTCTTCGCGGTCTTAATAAAACGCTGGGGCGGGCGGTTTTGTCATCTGTGCAACGTGTGGCTTTTGTCGGGCGTCCGGTTAAAGAGTACTTCGGTCAATTCGTTAAATTTTCCCGGCCGCCTGTTTTAATCGAAAATGGCGTTGATCATGCGCTTTTTCATCCGGGCCAGAAGCCCGCTGCGGAGAAACTGAGCTTTCTCTTTGTGGGTCGCTTTGTTGAGAAAAAAGGGGTTCAGCATCTGCGCCAGTGCGTTGATATCGCGGGGGTGGACTGGGACTTTGTCGGTTGGGGGCCATTGTCTCCGGCTACATGGAGCGAGACGGGCGAGCGGGTCAGGATTCACAGCGATGTGCGCGCGGCCGGAATTGTACCGTTTTACCAGAAGGCCGATTTGCTGGTGCTGCCGAGTACCGGGGAAGGTTTTCCACTCGTGCTTCAGGAAGCGCTGGCCTGTGGTACTCCGGTGCTGGTTAGCGAAGAGGTCAAGGCTGCATTCTCCCGGGTCGATGATGCCTGTGTGTTCTCGGTAGACATGCAACAGAAGCATGCCGCAAGCATGCTCAGAAAGAGGCTGGAGGCCCTCGCTGCATCTCCGCAGAAGCTTGTAGCTGCCCGTGAGGCTGCCTGCAAACTCTCTGGACAGTGGTCTTGGGATGCCTGTGTGGAGGCCTATATCATGCTCTATCGCGAGTCGATGCAGGGGCGGTAAAGCTAGTCTCCCCGGCTTCAATTGGCGGGTCTTGTACGCCCGGCGACGGTTTGCAGTCCAACACTGTTCCAAGTATCCATCAGGTTTAAACTGGCAGCAGTACGGACCTGATAAAGCTCAGGGCGGGCCTTATGAAGATGTGTAACCCTTCGGATTGTTGACTTGCCAGCGCCATGAGTCCCGCATCATTGCTGCCAGATCATGCTGGGCCTTCCAGCCCAGTTCGCGGCTAGCTTTGGTGGGGTCTGACCAGCATTGCGCGATGTCGCCTTGCCTGCGGGGGACAATCCGATAGGGGATGTTGCGGCCACTGGCATGTTCAAACGCATGGATGACTTGCAGCACGCTGTAGCCCACACCGGTGCCAAGGTTCCATATATGGGTGCCCGATAGATTTTCGATGACCTGCAAGGCCTTGAGGTGGCCGGCCGCCAGATCGACCACGTGGATGTAGTCGCGAACGCCGGTGCCATCGAGTGTCGGGTAGTCGTTACCAAAAACCGACAAGCGCTCCAGTTGGCCAACAGCCACCCTGGTGATGTAAGGCAGAAGGTTGTTCGGCAGGCCTTTGGGGTCTTCGCCAATTAGCCCGCTGCTGTGAGCGCCTACCGGGTTGAAGTAGCGCAGCATTGCAATGCTCCAGCGGGGGGCGGAAAGTGCCAGATCCGTGAGTATTTCTTCTACCATCAATTTGGAGCGCCCGTAGGGGTTTGTGGGCTCCCCTGTAGGAAAGTCCTCACGAATGGGCATGGTGTGTGGTTCCCCGTACACGGTAGCGGAGGAGCTGAAGACCAGGTGATAAACGCCCGCCCTAGCCATGGCGCGGCACAGTGCAAGGCTGCCAGCCACGTTGTTTTCGTAGTAATCGAGGGGGATTTGGGTGCTTTCGCCTACGGCCTTCAGGCCTGCAAAGTGCATCACTGCATTGAAACGGTGCGCTTTGAACAGGGAATCAAGCAGGGCGCTGTCGCGAATATCTCCTCGTACGAGTTCGGGCGTTCTGGCGGATATCTGCGCTACCCGTCGTAGCGACTCGGTTGAACTGTTGCACAGATTGTCCAGCACCACTACATCGCAGCCGGCCTCCAGTAAGGCCAGGGTTGTGTGGGAGCCTATATAGCCAGTTCCGCCGGTTACTAAGATTTTATTGGTCACAGAACAGAATCCAATGGGGTGGGAAGATTCTAGCGGCCCCAGTCCGCGTAAGTTTACATATAAATAGGCGGCCGCCATCCAGTACAGGGGGCAGTTGCGCGCCTCTGTATTCGAGGTGTTGAGTGATCAGTGCATGGGGACTCTTCTTTGATTGGGCAGGTGCGACCTGTATATGGCGTCCACGATATTCATGCGAGCGAGTGCAGGCTGCAGGTAAACGGTGATTGGTATTTGGGCTGGTTGGGGCCGGGCCAGTTTGCACGGTCTGTTAATGCACACATCTGGCTTGGGAGTTGTGTACAGCAATTCGCCCCTGATAGCATCCGCACCCGCGCCGGAATAGCTCAGTTGGTAGAGCAGCTCATTCGTAATGAGAAGGTCGCAGGTTCGATTCCTGTTTCCGGCACCAAATAAAAAGCCCCGCAAATGCGGGGCTTTTTATTTCCAAGTGCTTTGAATGGGTTACATCGTCAGTCGCATGGACAGGTCGATGGCTTTGATGTCCTTGGTCAAGGTGCCAAGGGAG
>JACCDZ010311515.1_pt1 | contig 14611 bp, 16 predicted proteins | sample 7449551 | NCBI WGS metagenome assembly JACCDZ01 (sample SAMN15323452, study PRJNA562643) | freshwater metagenome | isolation source: river surface water | place: USA:Blue River Watershed | collected 2017-08-18 | reverse complement strand
TACTGTTTACAGGCTTAATCTGAAGTACACCTAACCATGTGTGAAATGCAGTGTTGTATTCAGTTAGCACATAGACTGATGAAGTTGTCATTTGTCTAAAAACTTCAGCTGAGAGCTTTACACCAACAGCAGCATCGCCCTGTGAAGCAGCCTCTGAATCGGATCGGTGATCTATAGCACCAACGCCCACATTTACTTTATATGTTGTGCCTGACTCATTGATGGTGAAAGCGTTCTGAACCAAACTGCCGCTCAATGACTTCCCACTATTGCTCCATTGACTGTATGCTGCACTCGCATGCCATTGGCCTAGCTGTTTAGCTACAACTGCGGAGCCTCCAGATTTTGATTGATCGTATTGAGCAAACAACCCATCAGCAGCTATAGCTTGGCTACCAAAAATCGCCATGATTCCCGAAAAAACAATCTTGTTAAACATGCTTGATCCTCAGCGCCATTGTTAATACTTTTATAAAAGCTTTGATTGAGTTGTAAGCCATCTGCTCCTTAGCTTTGACCTCAGTCAATTCGGCCTCTACTAATCCACTAAGCCAAAGCGCCTTCCCTTGTTCAGTAAAGAAAACAATTTTTCCTAACTCGTCGGTATAGCCAACGTTAGCCAACCCCTCTTCTGTCGTCAGCTGGACCAATGCATCTCCAACTGGCTGTTTGGTTTTGGTGGAAATTTGACTTTCCGAAATCAAGCAATCCGCCACGGGGTGCATGTTGTTTCCACGCTCAATCCATAACTTTCGAAACGATCGACCTTTAACTTGGATCTCAAACGGTTGAAGCTCTTTTTCGCTACGCAATGCGGTCCGAACAAAGACTAGACGAATAAGGTTTACAACAGTCCAGAAAAAACTTACTACGCTAATGCCTGAATCGTTCACCTCAAAAAGTGCAATGACGAATGAACACCCAGTAAAGATCACTAAGAAGTTAACAAAAATATCAAACGATCTTGGATGACCGTTAGCTGCTATTTTTTGTCCCTTCGGTGTTACGTCAAACTCTGCCGCTTGATAAGGCCGGAAGAGTTTCATCAAAAATTTGGGCGTCAAGCGTAATGACAATAAATCTTGCCAAATTGAAGTTACAAACGGTTGCAGACGCTTCTTTGAAATCCAAAAATTAAAACCAACAAGCCCCACCACGACGGATCCCTGCGCCATCAGCAAGTCTTGAGTTGATGACTCCGCCAATGCACTCCATCCGAATAAAAAGTAAAGTTGTGGGACTAGCAAACTAATGAACCGTACTGGAAATGAAACAGTCCAATACATTGGTAAAAATTTAACTCTATCTATCAGCTTCAAAGACTTATTTGCAGAATTAAGCTCCCATAGTTTCGAAGTCATTTGAACAGCACCTTCCCCCCAGCGACTTCTTTGTTTAATCATGTCATTGATAGTTTCTGGCGATAGTCCAACAGCCACTGGATCCTGAATAGCAACAGACTCATACCCAATCTGTTTGAGCTTGATAGAAAGAAAAATGTCTTCCGTTATAGACTCCGTGGGAAATCCTCCTAACTGCTTTAATGCAGAATTGCGTATCAAGCCGCAACTACCGCAGAAAAAGGCAGCTTCTCCATTGCTACGAGCGTGCAAGACTCCGTTAAAAAAGTGACGTTGATCGTTTGGACTAAGCTCGTAGATCTCTAAACTGCGCTGAATAGGATCAGGGTTGTAAAACTCTTGCGGCGCTTGTACTACTGCCACTTTTGAATCCTCCATAGGTGCGATTAGCTTTTCAATCGCATATGGTGCAACTAAAAAGTCAGCATCCAGAATCAAAGTGAAATCGCCATGCAGGTAAGTTAATGCATGATTGATATTGCCTGCCTTTGCAGATGCGTTATCGGGTCTACTGATGTAGGTTGCCCCCCATTTTTTGCACAATGATGGCAACCAATCCCGCTTGCCATCATCAAGCAAGTAGATTCGAACTTCCCCTGGCCAAACAAGATTTTTTGCTGCCATTAGTGTTCGATCTAAGATCTCTTTTGGCTCGTTATAGCTGGGAACGACAACATCAATAGAGGATTGACGCGTTCGCACACTTACCTCAGTGCACAAGATTTTTTGTGGATACACATAAAAATGGAGACTATGAATCACATCCACAATCCAGCACAGCTCAATGAAAAAAATCAACTGAGTGTAGATTCCTGAAAAATCTGAGCCTCCCCACGCCACTGTGACACTGATACGCCAACCTAAATAGCCTGCCAAAAGAACGAACAGACCAGTTAACACGACTCTGCGACTTCTCACACTTTCAGATGAAAGTTGAATCATCATCAACACTACGAATATCGCAGTGACAACTGAAATCCACAAAAAACTGTTCATATCTTGTTAAAGATCAACCATCTAAATCATGCGACTTGCGGAGTAGTTCTTGGTATTTTTATCAAGATTGGCTGATAAGTGCGTGACTGAATACACCATTCAATTGCTTTAAAAATACCCAAGAATCCAGCGCAGAACAAAACACCAAGCACTACAACACTAAGCCAAAATTGGCCATCCGCTTCGTTCTCTGCTGCTTCAGCTTTTGTACGAAGATGTTCTAATTCAACTCGCAATGATTTGCTGTTGCTACAAATACTCCCGATGAGAAATTCGTCCTCTTTTGTGACAAAACTTCTTGCATTGCACTTTTGTTCTAGTTGAGTGATAGCGTCATGCAGCTCTTGGTTTGTCTTATATCGAACCTCTGCATCATTACCAAAGTTTTGCTCAGTTTGATTGACGAAAAAAAATGCCAAGCAAAATCCAAGCAAAGCAATTACATAACCAACCATCTCAAATTTATTTCGTTCCACGTATCACTCCGTTTATGTACAACTATGCGTCTGTATGGAGCAGGATGATCGTTTTCAGTAATTTCAGCGAAATGTCGTAAAAGTAACAGTTTGTATCAAGAGCCAATAATTCTTAATCTGATAATCAATTTAACTAGTATTTATTTTTCAAATCTTTGGCCTGCGATAATGATTCCATTAGTTTTAATCACTGGATGTGTTTACGCCAAGTTATTTGTACCTCATGATGATTTGCACAACCCAGATGAGAACAAGCTTGAGCCTTAAACACTTGAACTGTTCAGGACGATGTTTCCGGAATTCATTTCAGAATAATTGACGTTAAATAGGGTTTTAAGCACTATCTTGGCGCTGGCGCAGCTCTCAGTTCAGGCATGTGCGCCCAGGCCATCATCTCTGCAGCTTTGGCTGCTTCAGCGCCTAACCATGCATCGTGCAGGTCTGGGGCAATGATCACAGGAGTGCGCTTTTCATCGCCAGGCTTGTGAAATTGGCGCATCACAGGGTGCTCGTCAGCATTCACCGTCAGCATTTAGAAGCTGACCACCAGCTCGCCCGATGTCGGATCAGTCCAACGGTCCCAAAGGCAGGCAATGCCGAACGGATCACCCGAAGCTAACTCAATCTTCCAACGCACCGCTCTACCTGACTCGTAACTTGGCTCGTAGAAGTTACCCGCAAATCGAACGCGTGACATGGGACGCCATTGAGGAAATATCGGATTCGCCTGAATGGGTCAAGATGGTGATTCACCTTGCGAACAAGTACTACGTTGCCAGCAGTAGTTATAACAGCGCGGATCGCCGCTTCACAGAGGTCATTAAGCCATTGTTGGGAAAGTACGAGCTCGATGATTGCGTTGACCTTATAGAAGGAATTCAAGGCAACGATCAGACCTGGGGCCGAGGCCGTGCAGGTGATGACCACAAAGAGCTTCGAGATCACGTGATCGCACTCAATCCAAAGTTTGAATTCTCTGAATACAAGGTATTCACCCGTTACTTAGACGATTAGCCATCAAACAAGTACAACTCGCCCTTGCGCCTTGTGGCGAGACCAGGTAGTACCTTGGAAGTATCTGCGTTAACAGTCTGCTCCCCCACTTTTTAAATCTCTCCTGAGCACCTTCCAATCCAGCAACTGTTAGCACTCAGCCGCGTAGAGTTGTTTTACTTGCTCAACTCTCCTAGGCGCGGCGTCAAAAAGAATGGCACTTTCTGAGAGTGCGTAAGTTGTTGATTTTTAAGGGGTCCGACTTGTTGACTGACTACTCTCAAGTCCACAAGTTTTGGAGAATGGAGAGTAAAAACAGCCCAAAACGGTGTTTTTCAGGACGTCGTTTTAGGACGAAAACAACACCCAAAAACGACGAAACCCCGCAGAGACAGGACCTCTGCGGGGTTCTTAAAAACTGAGAGAGTGTTTCTCTCAAAATGCAAATGGTGGATAGGCAGGGATTTCAAATTCCGTCAACACGTGTGATCATTCTGTCCTCGTTTTAGCTTTTCCGCCTCCTGCCGGTAATACTCTAGCAGCCCGCTATTGGGAGTCGGCGTATTGATCCACTCCAAGGCTTGGGAAGTTGAGTCCACCTGATCATCGTTACGACCATTCGGAAAAACCGTCATTTCCGCAATGTAGGCATCTAGCCAAGGGGCGTCTTTCGGAAACAGTACTTCCCCATTTTCGATACGGGCCGTCTGTCCTTTGATGCGCATCACTTTGTCGGTTTGTGTTTTCACAGCTTTGACGCAATAGATCTGCTGCTCCTTTAGCTCTTGAATGAGTTGGATACCCGAGGCTTGGTCTTCAATCAGAATCGTTTGCGGGTTATCGCGTCGATAGAGCTCAATCACCTTGCGCTTGAGGTCCGGAAACTCCAAACGCTCCCTAATGACGTCAAGCAAGTAAATCTTCTTGTTCGCAAGTCCCCAAACGGTACAGACGCTGTAGTCGGATAACTCAGTGGCCTTGCTAGCCGTATCCCAGCTGTGAAGGATCTGTTCGAACTTCAACGGCTTCTCTTCCGGTTCGTAGCGATGCATCCAAGAGTGCTTCACAATGCCACCGTCTTCAGGAATGGGCTGCTGCAAATACTGACCGGCGAATTCATACGAGCCCATTTGCTTTCTCAGCATCTCAAGTATTTCCATCGGCTCACGCTGAGGCTGAAGTACCTCCCCTGCTTTGCGAACGTGTTTGCTTTCACCATGCCAAGTGAGGTAGTTGAACCGTTCATCATCTTGGGCAATCGCAGGTAAGTTAATGACTTCCCAGCCACCGTGGGCAGTAACGTGCCCCACTAGGTCATCTAGGTGGAGCCGCTGCATGATGATGACAATCGCGCCTTCTTGCTTGTTATTGAGTCGACTCAACAAGGTGTTGTCTAGCCAGTCGTTGGCACTCTTGCGTGCCGCACGCCTTGCGTCATCGGGTTTCAAAGGGTCATCAATCAAGATGATGTCTGCCCCCAAGCCTGTGAGCGTGCCTCCCACAGAGGTGGCACGACGAACACCACCCTTGGTTGTTTTAAGCAATGCAGCTGATGGGCGCTTACTCATCAGCCGAGTTGGGAATGTGTCTTGGTACCAAGAACTTTGCATGACGGCACGGGTGTCTTCAGCATGCTTGTCCGATAAGTCTTGGCTGTAACTCACACAGATCAAAGACTTGGTGGGAGTCATACCCAAAATCCATGCTGGAAAAGCAACTGAAGCCATGATCGACTTCATAGAGCGTGGCGGCACATTGATGATGAGTCGCTTGATCTCGCCTCGGGATACTTTTTCAAGGCGGTCAGCAATGAGATCTAGGTGCCAGTTGTGCAGGTACTTCACCCCGGGGTTGAGATGCATAAAGCAACGCTCTGCAAAAACGGCTAAATGGGAGCGCTGCAAGGCAGCGAGTTCGTATTCTGAGAAATGCATGATGAATCCTTTGAGATTTGAATGAGGTTCTTTGAATTAGGTTGTTTTGAGGCGTTTAACTAGTTGCTGGATCATTTCTTGATCAGCCAACTTATCTGGGTTCACTGCTTCAACTGTCGTATCCAGCTGTCCAGAGAATCCAAAGACCAGACGTAACGCGGATAAATCACCGCCAGCTGCTTTGTTGGCCAACTGAGCACACATCACCTCTGCCTTGCTTCGGGTGCGACGGCGACCGTTCTCTTGCACCACGACTTTTTCTTCCAAAGCTTTTCTCAAAATCGTGATGGCACTGCGACTACCCTTAGGGCGTCCTTTGGGGTTACCGGACCTTCCAGCTTTGAACTGGGTGTCTTTAGGAGGCTTGCCATAGCCCACCTCATAGCCAGCTGTCACACTTGGTTCTTGGTCATCTTCCCTTTTGCTCATAAGACCTCCACTTCCACTGAGGTCTGAATGGCGGCTTCACGCTGGGTAAAACTCATCCCATTGACGGAGGACACCGCATCCATGCCTGTGACCAATTGCCATCGCCGAATGGCTGTATCCACGTAAAGGGGATCTAACTCCATGGCGTAGCAAATGCGCCCTACCCGCTCTGCAGCGAGCAAGGTGGTACCACTCCCTAAAAATGGATCGAGCACGATGTCACCCCGTTTGGATACATCGAGGATGGCGTCGGCAATCATGCGCACTGGTTTGACCGTGGGGTGCAAAGCCAACAAATCCCCCTCCTCGCCTTTGCGCATGCTTTGAATACCGGGGTACTGCCAGACATTGGTTCGATAGCGACCAAAACGTCCAAGCTGGATGTTGTTTTGGTGAGGGGCTTTGCCGTTCTTGAAAATCAAAGCCAGCTCATGCTGTGAGCGGTACAGGCTTCCCATGCCAGCTTGATGCTTGGCCCAAACACATAGATTCAGAAACTCTGTGTAGCTTGCATGACCAGCGGCAAGGATTTCACTCAAGTGGCGCCAATCCATGAAGATGGTATGGATCGAACCATCCGTACTGTGCTTACACATCAGCTCAAACGTCTTTTGAAGAAAGGCTGTGAACTCGGCTTCTGTCATTTCGCCGCTGGCCATTCCGAACTCACGGTGTTTGATCTTTCCTTTGCCGCCCACATGACCGTCCACACGGACATTGAAAGGTGGATCAGAGATCACCATGCCTGCATGGCGACCTGCCATCAAGGTTTCGAAGTCGACTGGACTTTGCGCGTTGCCACAGAGCAAGCGGTGTGAACCTAACAGCCACAGGTCACCGGGTTGTGACACAGGTGGGCCAGGTGGTGGCATCGGTGGTGAGTCGTCTTGATCTTCTTTGTGATCGAGACCTTCGATGTGTAAATCGATTTCACCCATCGTGAAACCTGTGGCTTCCAGATCAAAGTCAAGATTCAGAACCGAGAGTTCTTTGAGGTGAACGGCGAGCAACTCACCGTTCCATTCCGACATTTCAGACAAGCGGTTGTCTGCAATCAGGAATGCCTTGGCTTGTTCATCGCTCAAGTGATCAAGACGAATCACTGGAACGTCTGACATGCCCATACGCTTGGCTGCTTCCAAGCGGGCATGACCTGCGATGACTTGATTGTTGGCATTCACTGCGATCGGAATGTTGAATCCGAACGCTTTGATGCTCTTGGTCAATGCTTTGATCTGGCGATCACTGTGTTTGCGTGGATTGTTTGCATCAGGCTTGAGCTGTTGAATCTGAGCGTATTCAACTTCGATACGAGCTGAATTTGTGAGTAACGCTGTCTTATTTTGTGCCAATTGAAAGTCCTTTCGAAGAAATGACTTTCAGTAGAAATGAAGCGATTAAAAACTCCAAGAAAAAGTTGCCTCAAGCACTTCCACCAAAGACAACCTAACGCAATCAAAACCAATCAAACACCATCAAAGACGATTTGAAATTTTGTTGGCCCAACACAACAAAATTACTTGAGTGCTACCTAATAGGTAACCGTGATGTATTTCTGCTTTAGGCGGCGGATTCAACCGATCAGTTGCCGATGTCCGCTTGAAGACTAGTTGTTAACGTTATGCCACAGGGACTCAGTGAGTAGATGGCCCTACTACTAATCCATGAAGTAGAGTAAGAGTCAAATTTCGGTACAAAGCACCCAACAATAATCACGCATCTGAGCGCTGTTTAACTACTTTTTGCTGGCTACCAAACTGATTTGATGGCCTGTTACAACTCGACAGCGATGCGATATCGTCAAACACCATTCATTTACAAAGAGACTGATGTGAAGATCCGATTTATGTCTAGCAACCAGCACAAGATTGCTGAAGTACAGCGCATCCTCGCTCCCGTTGGAGTCGATATCGTTGCGGTGCCCCAAAAAATCCAAGAGTTACAGACCGAAGATGTCCAAGCCTTGGTCAAGGACAAGTTGATCAAAGCCTTTGGGTCTATTGGCCGCCCACTGTTCGTCGAGCACACTGGTTTGTATTTGAGCGGGCTTAACGGACTGCCTGCAGGCTTGACCCAGATCTTTTGGGACCAATTGAAAGCGGACCGCTTCGCTAATCTTGTAGCAGGTTTGGGCGACGCAAAGGTCACAGCCAAGACCGTGCTCGGTTATTGTGACGGACACAAAATGCACCTGTTTGAGGGATCCATCGAAGGAACGGTGCCGAGAGTACCTGCTGGGTCCATGGACTTCCAGTGGGACTGCGTCTTCATACCCAACGGGTCCAACCAGACATTCGCTGAGATGGGGTCGGCCAAGGACAATATCTCCATGCGCCGTATCGCGCTGGACAAGTTTGCGGATCATCTCAAGACATCAAAAGGCACGAAATGAAAGACGAACTGCTTGAAGCACACCGCAACGGCAGGCTGATACTGTTCGTTGGAGCTGGTGTATCAGCGAACCTTGGCTTACCGGACTGGAACGCTCTGATTGACCGCATTGCTGAAGAGCTGGACTATGACCCGAAAATTTTCGCTACCTATGGCTCGCCACTTGCGCTCGCAGAGTTCTACAAAAAGAAGATGGGCGGTTTGGGGGCATTGCGCAGCTGGATGGACCGCTCGTGGCACAACACCGACACGGAAATCACCAAGTCCGACATCCATCGTCTAATCGCAAAGGGAAATTTCCCAAAAATCTACACTACCAACTATGACCGCTGGCTGGAAAGCGCACATGACGCTTTCGGTGTTAAGTATGACAAGATAAAGAGCGTCGCCGACCTAGTGAGGCTCACAGAAGGGCATCGTCAGATCATCAAGCTGCATGGCGACTTTGACTTGGAAGACTCCATCGTTCTCGATGAAACCAGCTATTTCAAGCGCTTGGACTTCAATACACCGCTTGATATCAAACTGCGCGCCGACGTGCTCGGTAGCTCGGTACTTTTTATCGGCTACAGCTTAAGCGACATCAACATTCGACTTTTATTCTATCGGCTCACTGAGATGTGGGGCAGCTCCAACTTGGCGACCGCCAGACCGAAGTCTTACGTCTTCACAAATCGCCCCAACCCAGTAGCCATGGAGGTGCTAAGACATTGGGGTATCGAGATGATTGTTTCCGAGGAAGACGATCCAGGAAAAGCGCTCACTGACTTCTTGAAGCAACTTGTGGTCTAACCCAAGCGAGCATAGATCTCCCATAGACGTCGACTACCGTGGTAGCCCATTTTTCGCCGTCGAGTGTTGCTTAGAACCTCGGTCGTTGCGATGTGCAACGGCAAGCATTTACCTGCATTAGGCAGGCATCTATGATTTGATTAATGGAGCAACCTTCTTCGATGACGCCTTTACCAAACCTCGAACGAGAATCACGGGAGGGAAACGCATGACAACTGAAGAGTTACCTGAAGACAAAGCGCTAGTGGAAATCCAAGCTGCGTTGGCCAAGACTTCCGTTTCCACCAAACGAAAAGTTGTGGAGAAGTTTGTTTTGGCTGCACTTGGCAGCATTCCTTGGGTTGGTGGATTTATCAGCGCCGCAGCGAGTATTAAGGTTGACCAACGAAACTCAGAAAAGGATAACCTTCAGACAAGGTGGCTTTAAGAGCACGCAAAGAAAATGGGCAATCTGGCAGTCGCGCTCGCTGACGTGGTCGGTCGCCTTGATAACCTCGGCGATACTATTGATGAACGAATTCAGAGCGAGGAGTACCTGAGCTTGGTCCGCTCAGCATTTAGAACATGGGATCGTGCTGAGACTGAAGACAAGCGAAAGTACATTGGTAATCTCGTAGCTAACGCCGCAGGAACGAGGCTTTGCCCGGACGACGTGATTCGTCTGTTCATCGATTGGTTGAGCCAGTACCACGAAATTCACTTTGCTGTGATGCGTGAAATCTACAGAAATCCCGGGGCAACACGTTTTGAAATTTGGGAGGCACTGTACGGAGCACCGACCAGAGAAGACTCTGCCGAAGCAGACCTCTACAGACTACTTATCAGAGACCTCAGCACTGGGGGCGTAATCCGCCAAGAACGCGACACGACCAGCGATGGACGCTTCTTGCGTAAGAAGCCAGTTCGTAATCGAAAGGTTGGCGGAGGGACTGTCGAGTCGGCCTTTGAGGACTCGAAGCCTTACGTGCTCACGGAGCTGGGTCGGCAGTTTGTGCACTACACCATGAATGAAGTCGTTCAGCGTATCAGTTAGTAATACTAACTTGTTGGCAAACTCCAATCCGCTGTGGAATGCGCTGTTAGCTAGTCCGACGAGGATAGTAAGCGGCACCAACCCTATTTGATACACGCGGTGAGTTTGGCGGTTGACTGAGTGCTATCGCTGCATATCAGTCAATCGAAAACGAATAATCAAGGATCTGCGGCTTTTAAGCCACTATCAGCAGAAATAGCTTGATACGTTTCCAACACAGAGCGTTACTACCCAACGCCGCGCCATTGCGGTGTTTAGGAGTAACGAATGACCAAACGTACCGTCACCAAAGTTAAGGCCTCGGCATCGGCCAAACCTGATACATCCAAGCAGTCTCGCCTTGTCAATCTGCTTAAGTCTCCAAAGGGCTGCACGCTTAATCAGATGATTGATCTCACAGGATGGCAACCCCACACCATCCGAGCTGTCATCAGTTCATTGATTCGCAAAAAGCTTCAGCTTGATGTGGTTTGCACTCGAACCGAGGCAGGAAGCCGCTACCAAATTGCTTCAGCGGGGCGCAAATGAACGAGTCGCTGAAATTTCAAATTCAAGCCCTGCTTGCAATGCCGCGCGATCAACTTGCGCAGAAATGGGAAGCAGCATTCAAGTGCCCTGCCCCATCCAGAGTCCACTCGAGTGTCTTGCGTAGCGCGATTGCATGGCATCTCCAAATGAAAAACCAATCCACATGGAGTGTGGCCCGCATCCGAAAGATGCTGAACCAATCAAGCAACACCATCACAGTCCAAACTGGCGCTCGTTTGATCCGAGAGTGGCAGGGTCAAACCCATGTGGTTAATGTCCTTGACTCTGGGTATGACTACCAAGGACGTGTCTACAAAAGCCTGTCTGCCATTGCTCGTGAGATCACGGGCACCGCTTGGTCAGGTCCTCTTTTCTTTGGGTTGAAGTCATGAAGTCCACGGATATTCCCTGCGCGATCTATACCCGCAAGTCTTCCGAAGAGGGGTTGGAACAAGACTTCAACTCTCTCGATGCACAGCGTGAAGCTTGTGCTGCCTACATCCTGAGTCAGAAGGCCATGGGTTGGGTAGCTCGCAAGGACACCTATGACGACGGGGGCTTCTCAGGCGGAAGCACCGAACGTCCAGGCTTGCAAAAACTGCTCACCGATATTGAGACAGGTAAGGTCAAGGTGGTTGTGGTCTACAAAGTGGATCGACTCACCCGCTCCTTGACTGACTTTGCCAAGATGGTGGAGCTATTTGATGCTCATGGCGTTTCGTTTGTATCCGTCACCCAGCAGTTCAACACCACATCCTCCATGGGGCGATTGACCCTGAACGTACTCTTGTCCTTCGCGCAATTCGAACGGGAGGTCACCGGTGAGCGAATTCGAGACAAGATCGCGGCCTCCAAGCGCAAGGGTATGTGGATGGGAGGAATCCCTCCAGTTGGATATACCCCGCATGAACGCACACTTGTTATTGATGAACCACAAGCAGCGCGAGTACGAGAGATTTTCAGACTCTACTTAGAACTGAACTGTGTGCGGCTATTGGGCAAGGAACTCAAAGAACGCAACTGGCTAACTCCGCACCGAAACATGAAACGACAAGGTGCAGGGGGCAACCGTCCATACAGCCGTGGGCATCTCTACCGACTGCTACGTAATCCCATCTACATCGGACGCGTGCCGCACAGAGGTGAGTCCTACGAAGGGAATCACCCAGCCATCATTGATCAGGTGACATGGGATGCGGTTCAGCAACGGCTGGAAGATAACCGTCAGGGACATCGAGCCCAGAAGAATGCGATTAACCCCAGCTTATTGGCCGGACTGGTCTTTGATCCAGATGGGAATCGCTACACAACATCCCACAGCACCAAGAACTCCAAGCGCTACAGGTACTACATCCAAGAGGTAGAGGATGCAAAACCTGTACGGATACCGGCACAGGATCTGGAATCGGCTGTGATTGAGTGTCTCAAAGACCGTTTCACGAATGATCCGTGGATAGTTACCGTCACACCTGATGATGCTCAGATCAAACAAGCTGCGATGCAAAAAGGTGAGCAACTATCACGCAAGCTCGAACAACCAACGATAGAGCTCGCAAACACCCTGATTTCCAAAATCGTTATCCACAAAGAGCTGCTTGAAATTCACATCAAGCTTGAGTCACTGTGTGGCAGCAAGCTGGAAACGATTACTCACATTCCAGCCAAGCTCAAACGAACAGGCATGGCAGTACGCCTAATCGTCCAGACTGACAAACCGAAGGCGAACAAACCTGACAAGAAACTCATTAGGTTCCTCAGCCGTGGCTTTGATTGGGCTATTCAGTTCACAAGCGGTCAAGTTAAGACCATCAAAGAGATTTCAGACAAAGAAGGTATCGCAGCCAATTACATCACCCGTGTGATGTACGCAGGCTTCATGAATCCAGAGCTAATGGAATCTATTTGCAAGGGGGCTCAGCCACCTGATTTGTCAGCAATCAAGCTACTAAGTATTGGAAATCTGCCGCTGAACTGGGAAGACCAAAGAGCCAAGCTTGGATTTAATCCGAAAGCTCTTTGACCAGCTTATGTGCCGGAATACCCACCACCTTGCAGATCTGGATGAACTCGGCAATGTCCAGACGTCTCTCCCCCTTTTCGTACTTAGATACAAAGGACTGGGGACGGTTGAGTTGCTTAGCCAAATCTGCCTGTGTGATGCCCGCATCCAACCGGGACTGCTTTAAGCGGTCCAGAAATCGGAGATACAGGGTGGAAGAAAGAGTTTGCAAGGGGCAAAACAGTTGATGTTTGACCCGTAAATGGTTTATCCTTTCTTGGAATATCCCAAATTAGGATTTATTTAAGTTTGAAAGGACCGAAATTGAAGAGATTTAAATCTGCCCTCCTGTTATTAACCCTCGTGGGAGCAGCGAACGCGTTCCAGATTGAAAGTGGCGATAACGACAAATCTTTTGCTACAACTACTGATGGCGTAGCAGTTATGGAAATCAATGGTGCAACGTACACATTAGCTGATGTGCCAAGCGTTGCCTCAGGTTTAGAGATCAGTGAATCCCCCAAAAGTCAGCCTGAGCTGGTTGCAAAACTGAATCTAGGTGATCCGATCACACCAGAGGAAATCACAAAGGTGTTGGATTGGTATTTCAAAAATACGGCTATCAATTACGAGTCAATCAAGCTTCGGAACCTAAAGATAGACAAACCTATGTATGTCGTCTGGTGTCCTGACTATGTCTTTACGTGCATGTCAGGCTGGACGGCCAGAGCTGGAACGATTATTTCTTACGAGGCAAACGGCCAGAACCGATCAGGTGGGAATTCAGGATTTACACGTCGGATACAAGCGATTCGAAAAGCCCCACCAAAGAACTAACTCACCAGCATCTCATATGAATTTATTTAAGGAGTATCAATGGCTCTCGTAGCTTGCACCGAATGCGGTAATCAAATTTCCAACTCAGCCAAGGCCTGCCCCAACTGTGGGCACGAGCTGCCTAAACCAAGCACTGCCAAACGCATTGGCAAATGGGTTTTGTATTTCATCGCCTTTACTGTGGTGATTCAAATCATTGGGGTTATGACTGGAACAAAGAAGAGTTTTGCAAATACCGATAACAAAGACAAGAAGCCCTCCATGAATCGAATGGTCGCCGACTGTGAGGTGAATTGGGAGCTCGCCTTCAAATCAAAGATGCGAGATCCAGACTCTTTGGATTGGGATCGAAAAAACGCCGAATTTGGGATGTACAAAGAAAAAACCGTCATAGCAGTCCCTTACCGTGCAAAAAATGGAATGGGCGGCATGACCTTAGACAAAGCCCTGTGCGAAATTGATGCAGAAACTAGGGAAGTAAAAGCGGCCCTTAAATAGTCCTAAGACTCCAGATGAACCAAAGGGTGCGAAAGCACCCTTTTTTTGTTCCCTGACGAGCTAACCTAACTACTTGCATCAGGCTTTGAGAAAAACCCAATAAAGAGCCTAGAAATAGCCCTAAAGCGTGAAACTGAGAAGTGGGGGGCATGGCAGAGCCCGCCAGCTGCGGGCCTCAAAAAGAAAAAGCCCCTGATTTCTCAGGGGCTCAGACTATCTGGCGGAAACGGAGGGATTCGAACCCTCGATGAGGCTCTACACCCCATACTCCCTTAGCAGGGGAGCACCTTCGGCCACTCGGTCACGTTTCCAGCAGGTGCGTATTATGCACTAACTTAGGCTGT
>JACCDZ010526654.1_pt1 | contig 14614 bp, 13 predicted proteins | sample 7449551 | NCBI WGS metagenome assembly JACCDZ01 (sample SAMN15323452, study PRJNA562643) | freshwater metagenome | isolation source: river surface water | place: USA:Blue River Watershed | collected 2017-08-18 | reverse complement strand
GGCACATTCCAGACGAAATTCTGGGCTAAAAGTAGGTCTTGTCTTTTTGTTCATCATGTCACCTAATTGCTTACGAGGTGGATCATAACACCTCTAATCAGGTGGCCAAATTCAGTGTGCCACTACACTACAAATTAATGCTTCCAAAGCTAATTAAGATTTGGGAGACCCTATCAACAGAGCCTCCCGGTTGAGTTAGTGGCTTAATTCACTTTAGACAACTTCACATTGATTTCCATGAAAGTTTCAATGATCTCACAGACGACTTGGCAGACATCATCAAGGTAATACTCTTCATCAAAAACTAAGCTTTTGAACAATGTCAATTCATTATCTTCTGACGGTAGTACAGTGATGTTGTCATTTTCATTAGGTACAAATGCAGCTCTTTCGATATTTTGAGAATATCGCATGAGGAATCCTAAGAACCTTGTACCTCTTGATGGCCTTGTCCAACAACCTGGCAGCATACTGTAAACGACAAGCTCGCCGAATGGCAGCAGCAGTTCGAGCATAATTCCTACCTCTGGATCCGGCTTGGTGGGTCTAAAACAGAGATTGGCATCTGCTAGCATCAATAGCGAAAATACTTTGGGACTGATTGCAGTGATCGACTCTTCGAAAGGATCGTCTCCCCCAATGACTCCTGTCCGTGCGCCTTTATGAGCGAGGAACATATGATTGCTGAAATTCTCCATTTCAAAGGAGTGACTGAAATCTGATAAGTCGAATAAATCGTTTTCTTCATTTTGTAGCATTGGGATGTTCATATTAGCCTCCGTTAGTTGAATGAACATTCCTATAGAAACACAGCAAAAAATTTACGCTACAAATCGGTTTTTTAGGCAGATCGAGAATAATCCTTATTGGATTAATCGCTTTCAAAGTGCAAAATTCTTGCGTCGGAATATTCATGTTAGTCTCGAGCAAATGAATTAAAAGCTGACAGGCACATCAAAAAATTTTCGCAACAAATCAATCCAGACCGCTTAACATAGAATAATCCTTATTGGATTTCTCTCTTAGTTATTGAAATACCAGTAAAATATTAATCTAGAAAGTGTTTAGGATGGTCCGGTAATATGTGTTCGACTGGAGCATGTTCATCCAAATACAAACTAAGTTGTGGTGCAGGACTTCGAAAACAAAAAGGCCGCAATGCGGCCTTAGTTCAATTGAAAACTGCCAAATCTCGATAAAACCGATCTACGTCGTGGTAGAAGTGAATAATGGTCCACATCAAGTTAGCAAATGTACGTCCAGACTTTAAAGTTTGGTACGTTCTGACTACCACAGAACCATCTTGATTTAATAAGATCTGCAGGGAAGGGTAGTTCTTGTGCGCCTTGCATAAAGTTTCGTAATCATTCAGGTATAAACGGTTTAAAGTGAATGAAACTATTAAGTCCTCTGTTGCAGCTGATTCGTTCCAGGCAAACGTTGGCGTTCCAGTTTCTATTTTAAGTTCTCCGAGCGAACAGGAATGAGCTAAAAAATTGGAGAAATTCCCAATCTCAACTGAAAACTTCCCACTATCAATGATCGTATTGACAGCATCTCTTAATTCATTCGGAGTGACACAGAACAGCATGTCACTCCAGTCAATCAATGGCTCATTGGGAACTAGACGGTCTGCAAGCGTGCCAGAACGGGAACCCATGATTTCCGAAAGTTGCGCTAAGATCTCTGATTTAGAACTGGGTTCACCACCAAACATCAGATCTGTTTCGTTTGATTGTTTAGTCATTAATTGCCACCAACACCGGTCACAGCATTAATTACTCCCAGTGGAGAGGGGAGGACTGTTGATTGCGTATTAGGCTGGGTAGGGCCTTGTTGCATACCTTGCTGCATCATTTCGGAACGGTTTTTCAGTGCTTCTTGTTCACGTTGGAAACGCGATTGCTCTTCTTGTTCGCGCTGTGAACGGCGATTGTTTAAACGGCGCTCAAGGTCATCAAAACTGGCTTGCACAGTTTTGTCCAGCGCAGCTTCCCTTTGGGATTTTAGAACCTTATTAAACTCGTCATAAGGCAGTTTTAGCAAAACGAATGTCTCAAAAGTACCATTGAGAGGCACCATCTTTTGCTCAACGACGGTGTAGCCAACGACAGGCACTGCATCAACAATTTTGTCGATCAAGAAAGTTGTCTGGGTAACAACATCACCATCGGTATTGCTGCGTTCAAATGAGCGTTCAGAACCGGAGAGTTCCTGTTTAAACATCTTGGCCAGCTCGAATTCAGCCTGCAAACGGGCAGCTTTCAGTGCATGTCCCATTTGTTTTGAGCGAGAATAACCGACACCGAACACACCAGTTCCATCAGCTTCGGGTGGGGCTAAGTACCAGCTCGGCGCTACGTTTAATTCCTCCTTACGCTGGGATTGTTCTAATGCTTTTTGCTCAGCGATTCGATCTCGTTCGGCTTTTTCAAGAGCTGCCAAACGATTAGCCATGTCGTCTTCAGGGCTGGATGAACAGCCTAAAACAAGAAGCATGGTAGTTATTAAAAACGTGGCTAATTTCAATTGGTTCATCATTAATTTTCCAAAAATCTGAGTAAAGGTAGAATTTTTTGATATTGCAGGGTTTGATTGATGCCAGTCATCATCAGTTTTTATCTTGATATCGCTTAGGGATATGCCCCATTGTTCCACCTCTTAACGTTGAAATTGTTACTTGGTTGCCAAGCGCAGAAGGACGCTGTATGTGTTTCTCACTGATAATATTGCGCAAAACTTTTGAAAGCATTTGGCATATATCTTGAAAACTCCATCATTACAGCATGGACAAAAATTCACGCAACAAAACAAAATTTGAAGTTATGATATTGATTTTAATAACATTTTTTAAATTGCGAGTAATATCTAAATTTAATATTGAAGCATCAGAATATTTTGTTGAGCTGTGTTTTAGATGGAAATAGGCAAAATGAGTAGTTTGGTCAGCATTAACATATTCTGGCCGTCCCCCGCACCCAAACACCAATTTGAACATTAGCCGTATTTGAAGCTCTCATAGCTCGCGGGATTTTCTGATGTGGGACTGTCACACATCACACCGCTGTAGATGCGAGTCAATGTGCCGCCAGCAACCTTTCAGCTGTAGTCTGTAGTCTGTAGTCTGTAGTCTGTAGTGCAGGGAATTATTTGATACCGATGGCTATTGTCTGCTTTGTCTTTCCTTTTGTTTTGGCCATTCACGACCACATCAGGAAGCCCTAACGTCAATCGTGTTTGCTTTGCGCTAGAAATCAGAGTACAAAGAAAAAATTAGGAACAAGGATGGTCACGCCATGGAAATGAACACAAATGAGGGTCTGATAAATCATGCACGATACAGTGACATGGTGTTTTTCAATGAGTTTGGTGAGGAATATACTTCTCATTCACCATACATGCTAGAACAGGAATTCGATAACACCTTCGTTTTCCAAAGTATTTCGTTTACTTGAAGAAATGGATTGCGGTTTGTTGATTCAGATTTCTTCTGTGAGTGGCTTCTGGAAGGGGCGCAAATACGTTCTGCTAACCTGACGTCTTTTTATAGGGACGCAAATGTTTTACGATCAAAAGGGAATAAAGCTTCTACTGGCAAATGTAAAGGCTTGAAAACTGGCTTTAGGCTCTGTTACGAACTGAAAAAACACTAACTAACCAACCAAGGCAGTGGATCCGTCACTGCCAAATATGCCTTTTGTTAGTCGGATTAAGGGATTACCACTTTATGAAAAAGAAAAATTTTAATATTGCTGTCTATATCGATATGGAAAACATGGCGGCCAGCGAATTTAAGCTTGAAGACGTTATGAATTCTTTTCTCAGCGCAGACGATGAATACAACTGTATATTTACTATTAAGTCTGCATACGGGAACCAAGCCATAGCCAAAAAAACGCTTAAATCGCAAATTGTCGAGCACAACTTCAATATTGTGGACACACCTAAAATTGGTAAAGAGAAGAATAGAGCCGATTTGCTACTAAGTTTAGATGCTTTTGAAAGCTTGCATGTTGATAACCCTAGGATAGATAGGTACTGCTTTATGACGACCGACTCTGACTTCACGGTTATTGCTGATAAACTTAGAAAGTTTGGTAGAGAAGTATGGTTAGTCTGCAAGAAATCTGACAAAGATAGGGCGATTATTGCGAAGTCATTTGATAACTTGTTGTTCGTTGAAGATTTTTTGTCACAACAAGATATCTCTAATGTTGGTAAGCTTGATAAACTTGATAAGCTTTTCATTAGTGCAGTAAGAAACATGAATCAAAGCAAATTACCCAGTAACGTGTCTATTGCCAACGACAGAATGAAAGCGTTAGATCCAAGCTTTCATGTGCGCAATACTGAGTTTAAAACTTTCATGAAGCTAATCAGCAGCATGGAAAAAAAGGGATATGTGAAACTGGAGTGCCTTCCATCGGGTGAAAACCTTATTACGGAAATTTGTGTGTAGTAAAATAGCTTTTGTTGATCTTTATGTACTTACGATTAAGAAATCGCCTAAATACCTTTTTTATTAAGTCGTTATTTAGGCGATTTTGACGTCAGTTAATTTACAGGGTGATTACCGGTTTAAAATCACAATTCCGAGTAAGAATATCGACGCACAATTTAATGTAAAGCACTTAATTGTGAAAAATTAGCGTTTAATTTAATTCCAGAGATGGCACCAGATCATCAGCAAAGACCGCTTTGCGGCTTACAGTGGTCAATACTTAATGGCAATATCACGTTTATCAAATGGTGCCATGCGCATCGTTAATCATCTGAAATATATATTCACCTCGTCATTCATCTGTTTTTGCGATTGCATAATGCATGACCATTTCAATACCGTTTTCATCCTTTTCAGGCACTGTGGGGAGTGTTTTTCTTCTTACCGCCCCTGCGTTTGAAATGCATAAACACATTAACGCATCGACGATATCATTTTTCGCTAAATCTTTCCGAGAGAACTTCATCAATGCGTTCTTATAAATTTCCGTAGATTGGCTAATACTCTGCTTTAAAAGTATCAGTCGTTCTTCGATTCCGTTCTGCTCTTTTTTTCGTGTCAGCAGTGGCGAGCCGCCATTCAACATACAAAAACCCAGCTCTGGATGTGCTTCATTTAAGATATTCTTAAGTTCAGGCTGTCGCTGTAAGAGCTCATCAACTTCTCGAATCTTGGCAAATATATTGTAGGCTTGCTGAGAAAGCTTCTTTCCTGTCAAACGCTCGCTCACATCGCAAGCTTTAGAATAGCTTTCTTCATAAAGGCATGGACGGACAGGCGCAGGAAAAACAGTTGAACCTCTAGGCTTCAGTGCTTTGCGGGCCATTACATCGCATTGACGGACTTTTGCCCCTGAGTCATAAAGCCCAATTGGTATATCGATGATTATTTCTACAATATGGTCAAACTGTTCAAATAGCTGACTTATCTTGGCTACAATACCGTAACGATATTCAGATCCGTTGCAGCCTACGTAGAACCAACCCGCTCTACAACCATCTACGCCCAAGCGCCAATGAGAGTCACGCAATGATTTTTCAGATTGATATGAAAGACTGTTGTAACCCAGATGAATTTCATTAGCCCGATAATGCAAAACTGCTTTCTTCCACTTTTCTGCAAGTAACTGAGGCGAGCACGTCTCCTTTTCCCAGAGCACCTGCCGCCTGATGGTATAATCTGATTGTTGGAGCGCTGGAAGCTTTGAAAGGTCTTGCCTCAATGACTCCCAATCAAACGGGCCGTAATCATCTACGCCATCCTCATCACACCTGCTTATAAAGACTTTCCCTGTGGGATACGTAAATTTGATCACCTGAGCCATTCGTCACTACGCCATCTCAAAAGTAGGTTGTATAAATAGTTCATGTAGGATGGGCGGTAACTTTAGACGCATAGCATCTTTGGTCTGATGATGAATATCAAACGGCACAACCCACAATCTGAGTGAGGAAGAAAATTCAAAGGGATTTGGTAGAGGCACTTTGAACTTATCATTCATGGGATAAATCAACACCAAGTCACCCTCGCCATCAAGATATTTATGGCCATATACATACATTTGATAAAAATCCTGTTGCGACAACATGAATTTATCCGTTCCGTTCGCTTTACTCGCGTCAATTAACTTCCATTTTGTATCTAATACCAGTTTAAGTTCGCTACGCTCGCAAATTGCGATATCTGGCTTAAGCTTAAACATTCGCTGTGAGTCATATTTAACAAGATGTGAGGTCTGAAGCTGCCCTTTAACAGTATATGGTTCATCCATCGTACGCCGAATCACTGCCTCAACGTAGCTTTCAAATACCGCCTCTAGCGGAAACAATAATGAAAAGGCGTTTGTATCTCCACGCATTGACAGTGGTGAAAGCCCTTTAAGAATAAGCTCGGACCATGCAATAGGAGCTGTGTAGTGCTCCATACCTCTGGATACAGCAAACTCAAGCTTTAATTGTGTGTTGGATGGGAGAATAGCAACGTCGGCAAAGACAAACTCCAATTCTCTCACTAATCGTTGATTCACCGACGATCGGGTGATCAGAAGAACTTTTTGCAAGGCAGTCTTAATTAATCGATTGAGGGGGATGTCTGGCAGATATTCGTCAAAATCAACTGCAAAACGATGATTCTGCACAAAGTTATGTTTAAGTTGGGCAGCAATATTTAGCTTACCTTTGAGGTAAAAGAGATTGTCAGCTTGGGGGGTGTAATCACGCTTTACACCCTTTTTAACTAGCTGATTTACTGTCGCTAAAAACTGCGTAATAAACACTTCCAGTAAAGGCATTTTTTGTTGGAGAAGATCTGTAGCATTCGTCTGGACGTAGCGAAATGCACCGAGCGTTCGGAGCATATTTAGCAACGCATGTCTCGACTCTTCAACTCCATACTCACTTTGTGCGTGCTTAACAACTTTGGGCAAAATCTCAATATGGAGGCCGTTAGGCGTTACAATAACGCCGACATAATTTAGAAACTGAACGACCTCGACACCGGCCTTACTTTTCAAACGCAGCAGCTTGGCTTCGTCTTCATCAAGAAGGCTCAATTGCCTTAAATACTTATAATCTTTTTGGGGTATTGCACAAACGTTGGCCGGTACGGAGCACAAATCATCCGCACACACATAGCCAAATTCAAAAATTTGAATGTGCTTCATTTGTACTACCCTTCAACTGCTAACAGAACTATATATCCCTTGGTAAGCAAGCGGATTGTCCCAAACAGGAGATTTCAGTGATGCAAGCTCAAATGACTCGCTTTTGTTTGAAAAGCTATCTAAGCCGTGATTGGCACCAAATAGTTCATCCAAGTTAGTTGTTTTCATTTTGACGAATTGTAGTTCTTCAGGCTTTTGGTTATCCCCCAACACCAAACGAATCTTGTTCCAGTCATCAAAAAAGTATTCCTCAAGCAGCGGAATAATCTTATTGATAAATACTTGCTTCAATATTTGAAAAGCCTTGGCTTCATTACCATTCTCAATAGACTGCAATACTGGTATAAAGAACGCCTGACCAAGGCTGTGTTCACGATCATATAACGCTTCAATTCTTGCATTCATTGATTTGAGTAAGCTATCTAACTGCACACCTCTCGTTACCTTTGCGCTAAGTGTTGCATAATCAGGCATCATCTCTACAAAATCGAAACGACGTCTAAGGGCCGTATCCATCATCGCAAGAGAGCGGTCGGCTGTGTTCATTGTGCCAATCAGGTACAAATTGCTAGGAACTGCGAAGGTCTCACCTGAATAAGGTAGTGTGACTTCAATCGCTTCATCACTGTTGCCACAAAAGCGCTTTGATTCTTCGATCAGGGTGATCAACTCTCCAAAAATTTTCGATATGTTTCCCCTGTTAATTTCATCGATGATTAATACGAAGTTTTTAACAGGTTCATGAGGGAGGCTATCGCCCTCTGCATAGCCTTTAAGGTGTTCCACGAGTGGCTGGTAGTAAACGTTAAGTCCCCCCTTAATCACTTTGGTACCATCGAATATGGATTTTAATGTTTTAATCGCAAGGCTGTGTTTACTGTTGTCATTTGATTTTTCAAAATGGATAGTAGTATCAGTAATTTCAGTCACTCTGAACCAAGACTTTTTGGTTGTGACTTTTAAACCGGCTTCATCGTCGAACTCTTCAAAAAACGCCGCCCAGCAAGATTCAAAATTTCCTGAAGGCATTCGTTCAGATTTAGCCAAGTTGTTAGTAGCAAGTGTGCAGATACGTTTAAAGATCCCAGATTGAACTTCATAGCTCACTTGGCCGTTTTCTGTCACCGCGCGAAGCCCTTCAACAAATTCTTCATAGCCGTAGCTTTGATGAAAGGTTACAAACTGAATGCGTTTTTGTGCGACCAACTCGTCGTACTTTGCTTTTAGCTCTGTACGAGTTGTCCAATTAAAATGTGGTTCAGCAGCATACACAGCGGCCTCTATGGTATGATAAGTTTTACCCGTCCCAGGTGGGCCATAAAAAATCTTATTCAAGCTGGCCTCCCTGCCAGGTTTTAACAATGTTTCGTTTACCTGCGTTCGGTAATTGGATTTATTTAACATCAGTTCCTCAATAGCAATTTTTAAGTTCTCCTTTAACTGCCAAGTGAATCCCTCTGCCAACCTTTCACCATTTGCGACAAGTTGCCACCAGCCTTTGAATTTATTTTGAATGTCTTCCTTGTCAATACCAAAATGACGTGCGATCCGCTTGCTAACTATCCCAAGTGCAACATTGGCACCGCTATACCTTTTATACCCCAAAGCTTCTCCAAGCTCGGCACTTGTCGCCTTTCCATCCGGCATACTATAGAGGGTGTATAGCGTCGTAAAACCCGTTGTTCCTAAAACTGTCTCGTCTTGAAGTACTTCTTTATATTGTCTTACTGAAAGGTTCAGAGGTTCTACGCTTTGCTTTTCAAGTTCATCCTGAATAACGTTATCGTCAATGCCATTTATACTCTCCCAAAGTTCTTCCAAGCGTGATGACTCCAAATAGCTCAGTTTAAAAACCGAACTTTGTGGATTTTTGATGATGAGTGAGTTTTTCAGTATTGAGTCTTCTTTGAGTGAATTTCGTTCAACCATTCCCTCATTTTCTGTTAGTCGATATTCATCAATTTCAATACCAACTTTCGGCATATTGCTATCTTCGTCATTACCAACAAGTTCTTCATGACGCACTTTGCCGGTTTTCTTTAATTCGTCCAATGATTTAGGTAACTCAGTAATTTTTCCTACTGCAATTACGCCAGCATTTGCCCCAGACCGCCAAATGTAAGCAGTATCGCCAACAGACATATCAGTGGTATACCTATTAGCTGTCCATAAGATGTTTGGGTTATTGGTGATATAGCCATCAACATCAAATTTTTTGGGGTTTCCTTGGAAAATAAAGGCGTTTGCCAGTGGAGTAGGAGTCGAACTCTTCGATATTTCCCGCTGATCTTCATCTAATAAATCGAAGACATTCCAAACAGCAATGTTTACTTTAAAGTCGTCAAAGTCATCAGGTAGTCTTTCCCTTAATGCCTTTTTAAGTATTATATTTTTATTGAACCATGTCCCTTCAAATCTCAAACCTAAATTAAATCGGCTATTGATATATTCAGCCGCTTGAATAAAAGCATCTTCATTTACACATGGTGTGACTTTATCGGGTGCGATAGCAGCAAAAACACGATTCAACAGTGATCCGTAAAAATATCGAAAAACCTTATTATGCTTTAGCTGCTTCAGAACCCTCAACGATTCTTCGTAAACCTCAGTTGTTGGAGAGGTTATAATTTTGCGAGTCAAACTGGCGAGTTCTTCTTTAGCGGTCTCGAATTCGCTTCTGGATGTATTGCCCTGCATCAGACTAGCCACCGAGTTATCTCTGGTGTACCAAAGAAGCTCTAGAACATCGTCAGATTCTGGCTGTTCTCTAATCTGCGCACAGGTTGCCTGATACCTTTCATACCATTGTTTATCTCTGCTTTCATCTCGTTCGAAGCATTCTGAGATCATCTCAGGTAATGAATTAAATTCAAGCATCGATTTTCCTTTTAAAAGTAAAACGCAGCGGTAAATATGTTATTAGGTCAGCTCGTACAATCTCATATCTTTATACATTCCTGATTCAACACTGAATTTATAAATCATTATAGTGTCAGTGCATCTTATCTATACTTGCCTGGCTGAATATTTTCCTTTTCAGCTCTCAGGGTTCTATCTGTTAGCTTAAACTTTTGAAACTAATAATGAATTTTATCTCTCAATTTACTCATAGCGCTAGTTTTCATTTTGGCGGCTTGCGTATAACGGTCTACCATTTTGATATCTCTCCAACCGCCGTTTCGCATTATCTCAATTTCGTTTTCGCCATTTTCGTAGAGTGAAACTGCAGCACCAACCCGTGTCGAGTGACATGTAATCGACTTCCCAACTTCAAAACCAACCTGTTTGAAAATTTTCAGTAATCCTTTATAACTAAGACGAGGACCTATATGCAGGCCAGATTTACGCATATTCCTGAACACATAACCCTCTGTAATATTTGATTTTTTCAACCATTCACGACAAAGGTTTTCGGTGAAGTTTGATATGTATCGGAAACTGCCAATGCCTGCTTGGTCTGTTTTACTCCGTTTTACGAACACTAAATTTTCACCAAGCCTCAAATCATCGACTGTCAAATCGATGATATTTGATGCGCGAAGCAGGGAGTCAAACGCCAAATTGATAATTGTCGCATTTCGAAGTTCACGCAAACTTAATGAGGATAAATCCAAACATAAATTAAATTTTTCTAAGTCACTCAGAGTAAACGCATTCGCTTGCCTTTGACTACCATCCACTCGGTTAAGTGCGTTCGAAATAAATTCTCTAAAGATCCGTGATGTATTAATCGGATTCGCCAATCCAGCAACCGCATAGAAATAGCTGATAGCACTCAGTTTTCGATGAATTGTGCTTTTACGAAGACCACGAGAAATCATCTCTTCAAGATAATGCTTCAACACTTTTTTGGTGTTGTCGAGGTTATTGCTCAATGAACTGTAGTGGTGCTTTTCGCAAAAACGTTGGAAAAGTCCAAAGTCACATAAATATGCCTTTCTCGTATTTACGTTTTTTTGCCCCAAAACATCATCGCGGAATTCGACCAAGTTTTTAATGACTAACTCGGTCGTATCACCTAGATGTTCACGATCAATTCTGATTAGCTCGCGCATAAGAACACCACTGTATGAAATCACAGTTATTCTAGCACTGATTTTTGATAGAGCAATATTTAGGTAGATATAAATGTAGTTATATCTATCTAAAATAAAATCGGAATACTTTAGAACATTTTGCTTAAATCTTCTGGTGTAAATTTTGTAGCTATTCAGATATGCGTCAAATAAGGAATTTTAAGAAGTTTGACTTGGTAGAAAGTGAAGCACTAAAGTGTGATGTGTAACATTAACATCCATCGTCTCAAGTTTGGAAAATTGACATGCCCAAGCACTTCACCACTAAAACAGATGATCAGCTTCTTTGGCCAGAATTTGTTCACTCGACAGATGCAAAAAATTTGCTTTCGCAAGTGGGGAGGAGAGTCACTGATTATGGCAATGACATGGAGTATTTAAAGTTACATCTAGCCCAAGCTGAGTATAAAAAATTATTCGCCAGATATCGGCAATTTAAGCATCGGCGAGCAAATGATTTGGTCACATTCAAAGTACCAAGATCAACGATTGAGCGACTTACAAATTACGCGTTTGAAATTGGATATCCGCATTCGAAAAATCCCAGCGTTGTCGATATTTTACATTTTTTGTCCGATCCGATTGAAATGTATGAAGCACAGGAAGACATCCAAAAAGTCGCTGAAAAAATTCAATCTCCACATTAACCTGTTTTAGTGATTTCTAAACACTGTCGACAGTGAATTATTCTCCGGATATTTGCGATTTATTGACGAGTAAACTCATCATTTGAAAAATCGAAATAGCTTTTAAATAGGGCGTTCGATAGTCAAAGACAGCAAATTGCATGTAAATTTCTATCGTCTAGAAATGATTTAAAAAACCACAAAATACATGTGATAACTGTTTATTTAGTCGATTGAATGAAAATAAGTAGACACTTATACTACATTTCAGGGTGTTTCGCGTACAGATATATACTATCAAACTACCGCCTTCCAGCGTTTAAGTAAGCTAGACAAGCCAGGACGTTATGTTTTTACTCAGCGAGATCTGGATAGTAAACGAACCCTTCATGCCGGGCTTGAGCGTTTGGTTCGCAATAACATTCTTGAACGGGCTGCCCGTGGCGTCTACATTTTTGCTTTGTCACATCATAAAAATGGTCCAGAGACTCTGGAGCTGATTGCTAAAACCTTGCGCCGTGGCGAATATAATTACCTGAGTTTAGAATATGCACTCTCTAGTTATGGCGTTATTTCGCAAATCCCATGGAGGATGACCGTAATGACTACAGGTCGCAAAGGTGAGTACAAAACTAACTATGGGATCATTGAATTTACGCACACCAAGCGTCCAGTTAGGGAAATCATTCAGAGTTTCGTTTCCATAGACCGTCCACTTCGATTTGCTATGAAGCAAGCCGCTTGGCGCGACCTAAAAAGAGTTGGCCGCAACACTTACATGGCGCAGGAGGATATGCTCGATGAAGATTGAGCCTGCCGATTTTAATGGCTTAGTAGCTAAGGCGATGCAAGATCCTGAAGTTGCAGCAATTCAGCCTGTGATTGAGAAAGAGTTACTTCATTACGATATTTTGTTTTGTCTTGACCAGGCTGGTTTCCTAAATGATTTGGTGCCTCAAGGAGGAGCATCATTAAGGCTTTGTTATTCCAGCGACCGCTTGAGCGAAGGGCTGGATTTTTCCGATGGTGTTGATTTTCATCTGCCAAACTGACAGAGATGAAAACCTGTATTGAAGACTATATTGGCAAGCGTTATGGCTTTGAAATTACAGTAAAAGAGCCTGAGTTACTAAAACAAGAAAAAGAGTACGCCGAACTTCAAATTGATAAATGGCAAATTAACATCATCACAACTCCAAGCCAGAGAGATAAACCGGAGCAGAAAATTACAATTGATGTTGCAAATGTGCCTGCTTACACCAAAGAAGTGTTGCCTCTTCGGCATAATTATGAATTTTTGCCAGATGGCTTCGAAGACGTGCTAGTGTTTACCGAAACACTGGAGGAAGTGATGGCGGATAAGCTGATATCTCTCACGAGCACTCAACGCTACATTCGTTATCGTGATTTATGGGATTTGATCTGGCTGGATCACAAGAAAGCTCGGCTGAAATCTGAACTCATCCGCAAAAAACTGGCTAACTATAAAATTACTGATTACCAACTTACGCTAGAAAACCGAATTGCTTCACTGGATGAGATTGTCCTAAGCGTCTCATTTGATAATGAGATAAAGCATTTTTTAACAACGAATATCTATGATAGAACGATGAGGCGAGCCCAATATAAGTCTTTTATGCTGAGCCGGTTGAAAAAAATGCTGACCGAGTTGCATACACAGCTTTTTGGTATTTTACCCCCTGAACCAGAATTCAAAATGTAAACTCTACGAAATTCACTGTTGATTAGGCAAAGGGGTATAAATTTAAATAAACTCGCTTAAACGCGACTTTAGGCATTCTTTAATCGCCTAGTATCGCCTTTACTTAATTACTTCAAATGTTTGGTTCCAATACATAAAACTGCGAGGTGGAATCCACTTAATTGATCTGTTTAGTCTTCTTCGATTTTCATTGTTCAACATGTCGGACATCAATAGAGCTTAAGATTTTTTGAGCTCCCCCCTTTAAGCTCCTAAATCTTGATTTACTTTTTTACTCACAGAGTTGGTCAATTGAAGTGTTATTAGTCATTTTGTGCACTTTTTTCAGCGTTTTTGTGCACAAATTACCGTGGCGTGTCAATCTCATGTGTTAGTGCACATTTTCAGAATGTACTTTGTGCACTTTTTTCAGCGTTTTTGTGCACAAATTACCGTGGAGTGTCTATCTCATGTGTTAGTGCACATTTTCAGAATGTACTTTGTGCACTTTTTTCAGCGTTTTTGTGCACAAATTACCGTGGCGTGTCTATCTCATGTGTTAGTGAACATTTTCAGAATGTACTTTGTGCACTTTTTTCAGCATTTTGGTGAACAAATTAGCGTGTAACTTATACCGCTGAGCTACCGTTGCCGGCATTTTTCAAGCTAGTTGTCAGCATTGACCGTTTTAAGCGGCCTTCTTTTCCACTTCTTTAACTGACTCTTTTAGCAATTTAATTGAAATTGAGTATTTTAATTTTCCAAAATCACCAAGGATGCATAAGCTAAATAAACATAAGAACTATAAGTTTCTACTGCTTGTGATCAGGTTCCCGATCAATAAGGCAAAAGTGGTAAAAGTGCGTGTGATCGGGAATTGCCAATAAACTTGAAAAAGGTAGCGTTTCAAGATCTGTAGTGGCACACTGAATTTGGCCACTTTGTTAAAGGTTATTTGCTGGGCTCTCGAAAAATCGAATGTCTGAAAATAAGCTAAAGTCGACATTCTTTTTTTCAAGAGAATCTGTTCTGAACGACCGTAATTCG
>JACCDZ011533497.1_pt1 | contig 14624 bp, 8 predicted proteins | sample 7449551 | NCBI WGS metagenome assembly JACCDZ01 (sample SAMN15323452, study PRJNA562643) | freshwater metagenome | isolation source: river surface water | place: USA:Blue River Watershed | collected 2017-08-18 | reverse complement strand
CGATAAAAATAAATTAATAATATGTGATACTTATAATTATAAAAAAGAAGAAAATATATTTTCATATATAAATCGAGAATTATATGAAAAATATAATAAATTAATATATATATTATTAAAAAAACATGGTTACAATTTAAAATATACAACAAATTATGAAGATATGTTAATTCAATTTTATAGTATATATATAAATGAATTAAAGAAAGATAATATAAATGATTTATTATTTTATAAATTGATGAAAATAATAATAAAAAAAAATATAAAAAAATTTAGTGATAATAAAATAGATTATATAAGAAAAAAATTAAATAAAAAAGATAATAATGATACTTTCTTTTGATATAGGAATAAAAAATATGGCATATTGTTTAATGAATGATGAAGGAATAATAATAAAATTAGGAATATTAGATATATCAAATAATAAAAATAAATTAGATGATGTAGGTAATATTTTAATAGAAAAATTAAATGAATTAATAATAGAAATAGAAGAATATAATAGAAATGATTTATTAGAAGTTTTAATTGAAAATCAACCTAGTTTATTGAATCCAGTAATGAAAAGTATTCAAATGATAGTATATAGTTATTTTTTAATAAGAAATGTAGATGGAATAATTAAAAATAAAATAGAATTAGTATCACCTTCCAGAAAATTAATTTATATGAAAGAAAATAATGATATAAATTTAATTTTTGAAAAAACTTATAAAAATAATAAAAAAAATTCTATAGATTTTGTTATGAATTACTTGAATAAAAATGAATTAAATAAAAAATGGATAGATTATTTAAAAATTATAAAGAAAAAAGACGATATAAGTGATACAATAATACAAGCTTTAACTAAAGTAAAATTATAAATAATTTATTTTTGCGTTATAATCATATAAAGATTTCTCTATGATTTATTAATTAAATAGAAAATGCAACAAGATGAATTATTATTTGATAAAGATTTAGGTTTAGAACTTTTAATGAATCCAAAGAGAGCAGCTAAGGATAATATATCAGTATCATCAAGACATAATAATGAATATGTAAGTGATGTATCAAGTGTAAAAAGTATTAATGTAGTAGATGTAGGAGAAAGAATAAATAGAACAACAAAATTTGATAGACGTAATAATGGTTTTGATATTGAAACTGAAACAGGAAGTGAAGAGTCTATAGAAATAACAAATGAAAGTCTAGATAATGATAGTAAAAGAGGATTTTTTCAAAATACATATACACACAATAATAATGATAATAATGAAATGTATAGTAGAAAAGTACCACAAAATTATATGAACGAAGAAGATTTATTAAATGAAAAGAGAGAAGTATTATATCAGTTAGATAGATTAGAGAAAAAGGGTGTAAGATTACCAAAAAAATTTAGTCTAGCATCAAATTTAGATGAAATGAAAACAGAATTAGAAAGATTAAAAAAAGATCGTGAATTAGATACAAGTGTAAAATTTCAAAGAAAAGTTTTAATGACAACAATTGCAGGTATAGAATTAGCAAATGAATATTTTGATCCAATTGGAGCAAAATTAAGTGGTTGGTCAGAAAATATAAATGAAACAATAGATGATTATGATGATATATTTGAAGAATTACATGAAAAATATAAAGGAAAAGCAAAAATGGCACCAGAATTAAGATTATTATTTACTTTAGGAGGAAGTGCTTTTATGTTTCATATGACAAACAGTATGTTTAAATCATCAGGTGTACCAGGATTAGATCAAGTATTAAAAGAGAATCCAGAACTTGCAAAACAATTTGCAAATGCAACAGCAAAAACAATGCAAAATAATACATCAAATCCATTACAAAGTGGTTTAGGTGGAATGTTTTCATCCTTATTTGGTGGTGGTCTAGGAAATCTATTTGGAGGTGGTAATGCAACTCAAAATGTAAATGTAGAATCAACACAACCAACAAAACAAAGAGGAGGTATGAAAGGACCTAAAAATGCTGAAGATATATTAAGAGAACTAGATGAAGAAAATGAAGAAAGTATAAATGAACAAAGAGTAGAAACATTTTCAACTGTTACAGAATCTGAAATGACTGAATTAGTAGATGATGCTAGTATTAGTCAATTATTAATGAGTAAAAAAAAGAAAAATCGAAGAGGATTAACTTTAGAGATATAAAAAGTTAAATGCGTAATTTAAATAATAATAAAATTATCATAGTATAGTAATTATATTATAATGGATAATTTTTTTGCTCCATTAATAGGAGGTAATTTAATATTTGATGGAGATTTAATGAATGATTTAGATAGAAATAGTATTATAAATTCAAAAGTATTCGAACAAGAAAATATATTATCAATAGATGAAAATAAAAATTTAATTGAAAATGAAGAATCAGAAGATGAAAATTTTGATGATATTGATAATATTAATGAAGTAATTGAAAAATCAAAAAATATTATTAGAGAAAATCTTGATAAATATAATGAATTAAAAGATCAAGAATTAAATTATAGAAATATATATAATCAAATAATAAAAGATTTTACAGGAATAAAATATAATTATACTAATATAAAAAATAGATTAAAATGCAATATAAGTAAAGATAAAGAAGAAATTTATGAAGACAAAATATCATCATTGATTAAAGTTCAAGAAGAACTAGAAGAAGATTTGACGGATATTTTTAGTAAACATATAATAAACATTCAAAAAGAATCAGGAAAATGTAAGAGAAAATTAAAACAATTATCACAATTTTATAATTTTAGTAAAAAAATAGATTTTGGATATATATGTCCAATATGTTACAATAAAGAAATATCATTAATATGTGTTCCTTGTGGACATAGTTTTTGTTCTGGTTGTTTAAAAACAGATTATTGCTATTTATGTAGAACAAAAATAGAAAAAAAGCAGCCAATATTTTTAAACTAAGAACTACACATTAAACATACACCATCTTCAGTAGGAATACATTCTTTTTTCTTTTCTTTTAAATTTGATAATTTAACGAGTGAAGGATCAATCGTAAATTTTTGAGCTTGAGCTTTAGGTTTAGAACGAAGATAATATAATCCTGTTTTAAGACCTTTTTCCCATGCATAAAAGTGCATACTTGTTAATTTTTTAAAATCAGGATCTTCAATAAATAAATTCATACTTTGCGATTGACAAATATATGAAGCTCTATCAGTAGCCATATCAATAATATGACGTTGTTTAATTTCCCAAACAGTTTTATAAAGTTCTCGAATTTCTTTTGGAATATATTCAATATTTTGAATGCTACCATCATTTATAATTAATTGATCTGATATTTCTTTATTCCATAATCCTAATTTCATTAAATCTTTAACTAGATATTTATTAACAATAATGAATTCACCAGCAAGAGTTTTACGTTTATACATATTAGAAGTAAATGGTTCAAATGCTTCATTAAACCCTAAAATTTGAGAAGTAGAAGCTGTAGGCATTGGAGCTATAAGTAAACTATTACGAATACCATATTTCATAATATTATTTTTAAGTAAAGTCCAATCATATCTTGATGATGGTTGAGTATTCCACATATCAAATTGTAGAATACCTTGAGAAGCAGGTGAACCTTCAAAAGAACTATAAGAACCAGGATATTTAAGATTTTGTTCAAATGGTAATAAATTTAATAAATAAGGATCATCGAGATTTAAAGTATTCTGTTCTGTAATTGTTTCATATCTTTTTTTAGAAATTTCCATAGAACTTTCAAGTGAAGCATGATAAATAGTTTCAAAAATATTTTTATTAAGTTCTTTAGCTTCTGGGCTATCAAATGGATATCTCATTAAAACAAAAGTGTCTGCAAGACCTTGTACACCTATACCGATAGGTCTATGTTTTAAATTTGAAACTTTTGTTTTATCAACGGGATAATAATTTACATCAATTACTTTATTTAAATTTTTTGTAAGAATTTTAGTAACTTCATGAAGTAATTCATAATTAAAATATGGTTTATTTTCATCATTATATTCAACATATGTAGGTAAAGCAAGAGAACCTAGATTACAGACAGCTGTTTCATCATTTGAAGAATATTCTACAATTTCAGTGCATAAATTACTAGATTTGATAGTTCCTAGATTTTTTTGATTACTTTTTTTATTACAAGCATCTTTATATAAAAGATAAGGAAGTCCGCTTTCGATTTGAGATTCTAAAATTTTATACCAAATTTTTTGTGCTGGTACTTGTTTAATGAACATTCCTTTTTTTTCATAATCAGTGTAAAGATATTTAAAATCATCACCGTAAACATCACTTAATCCTTTACATATATTTGGACACATTAAACTCCACATACCATTCTCTTTAACTCTTTCCATAAATAAATCAGGAATCCATAAAGCCAAAAATAAATCTCTTGCTCTTTCTTCTTCATTTCCTTGAGGTTTTCTTAGTTCAAGAAAACCTTCAATATCTCCATGCCATGGTTCTAAATATACGGCAATTGAACCATTACGCCGACCACCTTGATTAATATATCTTGCTGTATTATTGAAAACTCTTAACATAGGAATAATTCCAGTTGAATGTCCATTAGTTCCTTTTATTTTACTACCTTCAGCACGAATATCATGAATATGAATACCTATACCTCCAGCATTTTTACTTATATGTGCACATTCTTTTAATGATTCAAAAATACCTTCAACAGAGTCTTCTGTTGCTAAAAGAAAACAACTACTTAATTGAGGTCTATTAGTTCCAGAATTGAATAATGTAGGAGTAGCATGTATAAAATATTTTTTAGACATATAATTATATGTCTGAATTGCATCTTTAATATCATTAAAATGAATACCAATTGCAACTCTCATAAATAAATGTTGAGGTCTTTCAATTATTTTATCATTAATCTTGAATAAATAAGATCTTTCAAGTGTTTTAAATCCAAAATAATCAAGTAGATAATCTCGTGAATAATCAATACAACTATTTAATTTGTCTTTATTTTTCATAACAATATTATATAATTTTTCAGATACTAAAGGTGTATGAACATTATTTTTATCAACATTGTTAAATAATTGTGTAATAGTTTCAGAAAAAGACGGTGAAGTATTTTTATGATGATTAGATATAGCAATTCGAGAAGCTAGAACACCATAATCAGGATGTGTTATAATCATGGAACTACATAAAGAAGAAGCAAGTTCATCAAGAGCAGAAGTATGAACACCGTTATAAATACGACTACATACTTTTTGTGCAATTTCAAAAGGATCGACATTTAAACCATCACTTAAAAGTTTAATTCTTTTAAGAACTTTATCGAAAGAAACATCTTCAAACTCGCCATTTCTTTTTAAAACTTTCATTATTTATTTATAATTAAAGTTTAGTTATATTATTTTATTTTTAAAATAATTCAAATTTTTAAATCTACTTATTTATAAAATGAAAATTGCTCGTAATATTTTATTATTAATAACATTATTTGTAATACTTTCAATATTAATGAGTTTTATTAATATATTATATAAAGAAAGTTATATAGATGTTGATCAAGGAATAACTTCTCTAAATAAAATTTTTAAATCATCAAATTTTAAATTTGAGAATAATTTAGATTCATCTATTGAAGTTGCTAAAAGAGCAACACAATCTACTAAACTTTCTGAAGGTTCCTGTACAGTTCCTTTTAGAGAAATCTTAAATGTTGAATTTTCAGATATAAAAGATTATGAAACTGGTTATAAATTAAAAACAAGTTGTTTAACATTGCCTGTTGTTAAAATGATGTATGTAGGTAATAAAAATTTTAGATTTCAACTTAAAAATAATTTAAATCAAAATATTTTATCATTTGTTTTATTAAATCCTTTGTTTATTGAAATAGAAAATACAGAAGCATATGTTCCTTTTATAGTAAACCAATTAACTAATTGGAGTTTTGATTCTGATAAATTACCAAATAATTTGATTGTAAATTGTATTCAATTAATTGATTCTAAACATTTTAGAAAACCATTAAAATATTTACGTGATTTAAATATTATAAAATCAAATTTAAATAAAAATGAAGAGAAATTATTAGATACAAGAATCTATTATTTAGAAGAAAAAGAACATTCGTTCCAAAATGGTAGAGCAATATCTTTTAAAAATAGTCAAAATATGAATAGATTTAATATTTTTAATCCATTATATGCTGAATATTCTAAAGAAAGTGAATTATTTAATTTTAATCAACATCTTGAAACAATTTTACATAGTAATTCAAAACCAATATTCAATATTAAATTTGATTTAAATTTATCAGAAAATTCTAAAATTCTTAATAATAATTCAAAAGAAATATTGTCTATGTATATGGATATACCTGATTATGATTCTTGTTTAAATAATAATACAACTTATCAATTATTACCATCATCTAATAGAAATATATTTAATGTAATTATTGATTTTCATAAAGATAAATTTACATTAAATATAATAACTACACCTGTTAAATGTAGTACATTAGATAAAAATAATAAATTATCAGTAGATATACCTTATCAAAAAGATAATACATTAATTTCATGTTTTATATCAGTATCTCCTTTTGAAAAAAAACTATTAGTATCTTGGAAACCAGAAGTAGTAAAATACTTTATTTATAATAAAACTAAAATTGATAATTTAAATGTTGATAATACATTTAATAATATTTTTTCACAGAATCCAGATTCTGTGATTAAAAAAGGAAAAATTGATATGGTTACAGATAATAATTATATTAAAAAAGTAGAATATATACAATTAGGACATATGAATCTTCTTGATGTTTTTAATAATATGGTATAATTATTTTTCAAGATCAATTATTAAACATTTTGAATTATTAAATGATTGAGTATTTATATAAATTGAATTTTTTATTTCTTTTTGAAATAATTCATTATCATTTCTATAATCAATTATTTTATTCCAAACTTTTTCCAATTCTTCTAGTTTTGAATCAATAAAAGTTTGATCTCTTTCAACTCTTTTAAGGTTATATTTATTCATAATCCAATAATATATTTTGTTGTTACTAAATTTTCTTGAACAAATATTATTTGTAATTTCGTATTTAAAATTTTTTTTATTTTCATTAATTACTTCTACTTCAATAAAACCAGTATATAAATATTCTTTTGAATTATATTCGTTTAAATATTCTGTATAATCGTCGTATCTTAAAAATTCTACTTCAAAAAAGTCGCATTCTTTTAAATTTGTTACTTCTAATTGTCCTTGAATTTGATAATAATATTGAGTCGGTATTTCTCCATCAATTTTTCTTTTATAAGGTGCTTTGATTTCTAATAAAATACCTAAATTACTTATTCCATCTGGTGATGCACCAAAAAAATCTAGTTTAGGGTGTTTTAATAGTCCAAATTCATACATTTTTACATTTAATAGCTGACTATAAATATCAGAGCAAATTGGTTCAAACATATTTCCCCACTCGAATATAGGGTTAGATTTAGAAATCATGTCATCCTCTGTACATTTTTTTTCAATTAATTGTTTTGCCGATCCAAATTTTCCTTCACCAAGAGCTTGTGCGAAATCACTTGCAGAAATCATATTTTTTCTTGCATTTAACCATTCATCAGATTTTTGGGGAATAACTGGAATTGTCTTAAGTTTTTTAAGATGTTTTCTATAATTTTTAATAGTTTGAACTCTTTCCTTGAATTTTTCAAAATCTATATTTTCATTTGAAAAATACTCACATATTTCTTGAATATTTAAATTATTTCTTATTTTAAGATAGTTTGCTATTAATATATCATAATCCATATTAATTTAAATTTGAAATTTACTTAAATAATTAAGTTTAGAATATTAAATATGAATTTAAATCAAATTTTAATAAATTCAATAGAAACAATTAAGAAAGATAAAAAAAAAATTAAAAAAATATCAGAAGAAGAGACAAATACAAAAAATAAAGAACTAATTAATTTAGAATATCAATTAAACTTATATAATAAAAATAGAAATAAACATAAAGAAGACTTACCTAGAATAAATTTAACTCAGTTAAATTCAACAAATACTACATTAGAAGATATTGATAATTTTTTATCTGAATCACAAAAAAAAAATAATAAAAAAACTTTAACAATGTCAGAAAAATGGACATTAATTAAGAATTATTTGAATGATAATAATATATCAGAATTTAAAATTTATAAAAAATCTTTTTTAGATAAAACTCTTAAAATTACATATGATAAAGATGGAAAAATTGAAAATTTAGAATTATAGAACACGTCCAAAACGAGCAACTCGTTTAAAAGCATAATTACTTGCTGTAGGAATCCAATATTTTTTTACTAATTCAAGTTCTTCTTCATTATTGATTCTGAAACCAAAACTTAATTCTCTTATGTTACTATCGCCAGAATATAATTTTTTATGTGTCATTCTCAATGAACCACCAGCAATTTCCCAATATGATTCAGTTGTCATATTAGATGTACCCAAATGTTCCGTTCCATTTACACCATAATTCCATGAAATACTCTTTTCATGTATAGGCCATAATTCATTACAAGATGCAACTGAAGCAGGTACACCATCAATAACAATACCAGCACCATCATTAGTTGCTAATCCATCAATTGGATTACTTCCATCAACATATGAAAGTGTTAAAGTTCTATCTTCAATTGCTAAATTATTTTGTGTTACTGTTGTACTTAGAATAGTTGTTGTATTAATTTCACCTGTAATAAATAAATCTCCTCTAACTGATACTTTATCTTTATCTATTTGGAAAATAGGTTCATTTGATGGAGTGGCAGCAGCAATATTAAAACTAATATTACTTTGAGCTCCAAAACTCATATCAGATGAAGATTGATATTGAATAGTATGAGCTTCTAATTTTAGTATATTACAAGCTGTTAAAAATATGTTATTACAAGCAGAAACAGAGAAAATATCTTCAGTTTTAAATGTAGTATCATCAAATGATGTTATACTTAAATTACTTGATTCTAATGTTACATTAGAACGAGAGTATATAAACATATTATTTGATGTATTTAAAGTAATATTGGATTGTGTATATAATGTAAACGCATTAGGACTTAGAGTTAATAAACTATTGGATGAATTTGTAGAAAGATTAATATTATGAGATGCATAAGTTGTTAAATTACTTGAAGCAGTAATACTAATATTACTTTGTGCTAATAAATTTAAGTTATTACTGGCTGTAACAGAGGTATTTAAACCAGATATTAATGAAATATTAGAATGTGTTGTTGCCATTGATATATCTTTACCACCTAATAAAGTAAAATTAGTATTTAAAGCAGTCAATGAAATATTACATTGAGCTGTTCCTACAAAATCATTTGAAGCAAGAACACTCACATTACTTAGTGATACAAGAGAATATTTTCCTACAGATGTATTATATTCATTAGTTGAAAATATATTAGTATTATTACTACTACTTAATAATAATACACTTTGTGTTATTAAACTAGTATTACTTGATGAATATAAAGTAACATTACTTTCTGTACTATTCATAACTAATGACATATTAGCAGAATTTGCTGATAATGATAAATTAGTATTTTCAGCTGTTAGTGATACATTACATTTAGATACTAAACTAAAATCATTTGATGCTGAAATCACAACATTACTATCAGAATTTAAATTAAATTTACCTGTATTAATTAAGGTTTGATCTATTGTTTTTATTGTTAAATCATTACTTGCTGTTACTGTAATTATATCAGTTGCTGATAAAGTAATATCTTTAGTTGATAATAAACTTAAATTACTTGTTGTTTTATCAAGATTCACAGATAAATTACTTGTATTCGCAGTAATATTTACAGAACCATTTCCACCAGTTAATACAACATTTGAAGCAGAGTTTAATGTTATATCGTTTGTTGTGGATACAATGCTTGTTAGTCCATTACCAGTTAATGATAATGTACCACTGTCAGATAATAAATTCATATTTTGTTTGCTGTTAATACTAATATTATTGGAAGCTGATAATGATGTATTATTTAATGTTTTAAGTCTTAAGTCATTACTATAAGCATCTAAAAGTACTTGCACATCTTTATTACTTGTAGAAATTTCAAGTGCATAATTTGAACGAGTATTAATTGTTGTAACATAATCAGTAGCAGTAGTAAAGTTTGATCTAGAAATATCAAGAGCATGAACATCATTTAAAGTAATTGCAATTTTACCTGAAGATGCAATTTCAAACGCAGTTAAATCTTTACCATATACTCTTGGTAAGAATATAGGACCGAAAACATTATTAAAATTAGAGCTTGGGTAAAAATTGGTGTCAGGTGCACCATCAATATATCTAATAAAATCATTAGAATCGCTATCTATTATATCATATATGACAGACATTAACTTTTATTTATAGTTAGAAAAATAATTTAGGTCCTAACATTTATAAGTACAACCTACAAGACATATTTTAATTCTATTATTGTTATGTATTATTTCTTTTGTGTTTTTACAATCAAAATTACAATCACAAGTTATTTTAGCAACTGTATAATTTAAAACAAAATTTTCATTTTGTTTCATACCATATCCAGGAATTGGTGATGTAGTTATATAATCACCATTTTCGATATTTCCATTAATATTGCAAACATATATACATCCTTCTCCAACTGTATGAATAATACTTCTGTTTTTACAGTTTGGTTGTGAAAAATTTAAGTTTCCCAGTTTAAACAAACCTTTATTATCAAAACCTCCTATTATACCAAAAACTCTTTTATCATTAATTTTTTCACATAATTCAACAATAGGAATAGCTTCATCAATTTCACTAACATCTAACTTATTTTTATTATTTAAATTACGATATTTACCTGTAGCAATTACAATTTTTCCTAATAAATTTTTTTGTGTATATCTATCTAGATTTAACATTGTACATCTATGTTTTCCTGTGAAATTTAAAACTTCTGGTGAAAATTCGTCTGTAAATGTTACTCTTGTACCGTTATGTGACTCAAATACTAAATCAGAATTGTTACTTGAATATTCAATTGATTCAGACCACCAATTACTATTATTATTTGTAGATAAATATATTGAACCATTTGTAATAATATTACTATCAAAATTAGCAACATTACTTACGTTCAAATTACCCGCAATTTCCAAATTAGAATCGATTAAAACATTACTTGCAAAATATGCGAAATCATAAGAATTAAAAGGACCATTTATATCAGCATTACAAAAAGTCATAAATTCTCTCTTAACACTAATTGTGCTGCCATATATTTTAAGATCACCATATACTTCAAGTCCATTGTATAGAATAGTACTACCATAATTTATCATTCCACAAGATAAACTTAAACCTTTAGCATAAACATTTTTATTAGCATAAATATTTTTGGCAACATATAATCTTTCAGGTAGTGCGAGTGCTGTTTCTAAAATACTTAAATTGCTATCAGTAGTAACTAAGTTTTCTATAAAATTAGAATTTCCACAAGCTATATATAAATCATCCATATATTCATTTGAACTATAAGGCGTATTTGATGTTTGTGTATTAAAGATTGTACTAAAATTACTTAAACTTGCATTACTACCTAATAGTAAATTTCCTTTAATAATTACATCATTTAAAATAACTTGTTGTAAAAATTCAACAGTACCATTACCATTAAATTTTAAGTTACTTTCTAGTATGATATCATTACAAAATGTTGGTGTTCCATGAAAATATGTATTACCATATATATTTGTATCACCATATATATCAATTCCATTGCAAAAAGTAGCTTTGCCTTTAAATAACGAATTACTATCAAATGTACCAACACCATGAATATCAAAATTACCGTTAATATCAGCATTTGAATAAGTATAAATTTTATATTCTGTAAAATATGATGTTGTTGTTCCATATATTTTTAAATCACCATACAATTCTAATCCATTATAAAGTACTGTACTTCCATAATTGATTAATCCACAAGATAAACTTAAACCTTTGGCATAAATATTTTTATTACCATATATATTTTTGGCAACATATAAATTTTCTGGAAGTGCAAGTGATGTTTCCATTATACTGAGATTACTATCGTTAGTTACAAGATTTTCAATATAATTTGAATTTCCGCAAGGAATATATAAACTATCCATATAAAAATTCGAACTATAAGCAGTATTTGATAATTCACCAGTAAAAAATGTACTAAAATTACTTAGACTTGCATTACTACCTAACAACATATTACCTTTAATTATGACATCATTGAAGATAACAGGTTGTTCAAATTCAATAGGACCATTACCAGTAAAATGTAAATTACTTTCCAATATAATATCATTACAAAATGTAGTTTTTCCGTGATAATAAGTATCACCGTGAAAATGAGTATCACCATATACATCTAAATTATCATTAATAATTACATTTGAATGAAAAACAGCGACACCCTGAACATCAAAATTTCCATTAATATCAGCATTTGAATAAGTATAAATTTTATATTCTGTAAAATATGATGTTGTAGAACCAAAAATTTTTAAATCACCATACAATTCTAATCCATTATAAAGTATTGTACTTCCGTAATTGATTAATCCACAAGATAAACTTAGACCTTTTGCATAAATATTTTTATTCCCATATATATTTTTGGCAATATATATATTTTCTGGAATAGCTAAAGATGATTCAATTATACTCATATTACTTTCACTATTTACTAATCCTTCGATATAGTTTGAATTTCCACAAGGAATATAAAGACTATCAGTATAGAAATTGGAACTATAAGCGGTATTAGATAAATCACCTGTAAAAAAAGTGCTAAAGTTACTTAAACTTGCATTACTACCTAATAACATATTACCTTTGATTATGACATCATTAAAGATGACTGGTTGTTCAAATTCTATAGGACCATCACCTGTAAAATGTAAATTACTTTCTAATATAATTTCATTACAAAATGTCGCTGTTTCATGGAAAAATACATCACTATAAAAGTGCGCTTCATCACCTAAATGAAATATATTTTCAAATATTTCTATGTCATTACAGAAAGTTGCTATTCCTTGTATTCCTATATTTCCTAAAATATCAACATCATTACAAAATGAAGTTTTACCAATGAAGATTGTATCATTACAAAAAGTTTGTGTTCCAAATGTAAAAGTATTTCCTAAAATATCAACATCATTACAAAATGTTGTTTTACCTGTGTGAATAGTATCATTACAAAAAGTTTGAATTCCATAATAATAATTAGAACCATAACTGTTAATATTTCCTAAAATATCAATATCATTACAAAATGAAGTTTTACCAATAAAGATTGTATCATTACAAAAAGTTTGTGTTCCGAATGTAAAAGTATTTCCTAAAATATCAACATCATTACAAAATGTGGTTTTACCCGTGTGAATAGTATCATTACAAAAAGTTTGAATTCCATAATAATAATTAGAGCCATAACTGTTAATATTTCCTAAAATATCAATATCATTTAAAAATGATACAATACCATTATGGAAAACATTACCATAAGTATATAAATCACCTTGTAAATTTATATCATTACAAAAACTTACATCTTGTCTAAAAGTTACATTGGAATTAAAAATAGCAATACCGTTTATAGTTACAGCTCCTGTTAATTCAGTTGTATTAGAACCACTTGAATCATCTGTTCCAGATATACTAAAAGCACCTTTTATAATAACATCATTTAAAATAAGAGGATCTCTAAATTCAAGAGTATTTTCTGAATCAATTTTAATATTAGATCCAGCATAATATATATTATTACAATAAGTAGTATTTCCTTTAGTTATTGTATCACCATGAAATGTAACATCACCGTATATATCTATATCATTTGAATAAGTTGTTTTTCCATAGATAAGTACTTCATTAGATAATATTGTTTTTCCAGTTACTAAAATATTACTATTAAATGTTGAAGTATTATTAACGTTTAGAACTCCACCAATAGTAGCATTACTATTTGTAGTTAAAACTCCATTCATCGATACATTGCTGTTAAAAGTTGCATTATTGTTAACATTTAAAAGTCCTCCAATTGTAGCATTACTATTTGTAGTTAAAACTCCATTCATGGATACATTGCTGTTAAAAGTTGCATTATTGTTAACATTTAAAAGTCCTCCAATTGTAGCATTACTATTTGTGGTTAAAACTCCATTCATGGATACATTGCTATTAAAAATTGCATTATTATTAACATTTAAAAGTCCTCCAATAGTAGCATTACTATTTGTGGTTAAAACTCCATTCATGGATACATTGCTATTAAAAGTTGCATTATTATTAACATTTAAAAGTCCTCCAATAGTAGCATTACTATTTGTAGTTAAAACTCCATTCATTGATACATTACTGTTAAAAGTGGCATCATTGTTAACATTTAAAAGGCCTCCAATAGTAGCATTACTATTAGTAGTTAAAACTCCATTCATTGATACATTACTATTAAAAGTTGCATTATTATTAACATTTAAAAGGCCTCCAATAATAGCATTACTATTAGTGGTTAAAACTCCATTCATGGATACATTGCT
>JACCDZ010374655.1_pt1 | contig 14624 bp, 14 predicted proteins | sample 7449551 | NCBI WGS metagenome assembly JACCDZ01 (sample SAMN15323452, study PRJNA562643) | freshwater metagenome | isolation source: river surface water | place: USA:Blue River Watershed | collected 2017-08-18 | reverse complement strand
TAGCGGCTGCCGACGCCACCGACCCGTGGGTTGCACAAGCACTAGCACTGCTAACAACAAAGCACGGTCAGTACGACCGCCTGAGCGAGCTTGCAGGGAAAATGCACCTATCCGAGCGCACGCTGAAACGGCGCTTGCAGGATGCCGGAACTTCCTATCAGCGCCTGCTCGACCAGGCGCGTCAGCAGCAAGCAGAAGCCATGCTCGCCAAGCCCGATGCGTCGATTGCGCAAATCGCCGAGGCGCTGGGCTATCAGGATCCAGCCAATTTTACTCGCGCCTTTCGCCAATGGACGGGGCTGTCGCCCACCGCCTACCGACGACAGCAATTCAGCCCGACCTGAAGCAGGTCATCAATGTGGCCTGATATGACAGATATTCGGCGCAATTGCCCCTGACGCCCACGCACCAACCCGCCGTAATCTGATCGTGTCGGGCTTTCCTGCCCGTCGTTTTCAACGAGGCATCGCTTCATGACATCACTCAATTCAAGCGCACTGGCCATGACCGATGCGCAGAAAGCCGAACACATCAAGAGCACCGTGCTCGCTGCCGGCGTCGAGCTGCGCGCACGCCACGGCTGGCTCAAGCATCAGGATGCCATTGGCGCCAGCATCATGATCATCTCCCTGCTGGGCATGATCACCAGCGGTACGCTGTATGTGCAGGGCGTCATCGCCTGGTGGATCTGTGTGCCGGTTACGGCCATTTTCGCGTCGTTCATTCATGAGCTGGAACACGATCTGATCCACATCATGTACTTCCGCAAGCAGCCGAAAATCATCAATTTCATGCTGCTCATGGGCTGGATCGCCCGCGCCAGCACGGTCAGCCCGTTTGTGCGTCGCAAGCTGCATCTGCATCACCACAAGTTTTCCGGCACCGAGTCCGACCTGGAAGAGCGCGGCATCACCAATGGCGAGCGCTGGGGTCTGCGTCGTCTGCTCATGACCGGCGACAATATGCTGGCCGTTTACCTGCGCCCGATGACCATGCGCAACGCCACCAAGGCCTACATCCAGTCGCAGAAGCCGAAGAGCAAGGCCGAAGTTCACGCCATGGTGAAGGAGCAGGTCGGTGCCTACTTCCCGCTCGGCAACATCTACTACGCGCTGTTTCACGGCTGGATCGTCTGGCATCTGGTCAGCTTTGGCGCAGCCACGACTGGCTATGCCATCACGCTGCCAAGCTGGGCTGTAACTGGCTTGAACGGTCTCGACATCTTCGCCGTGGTCTATATGCTGCCGGCCTTCCTGCGCACTTTCTGCCTGCACTTCATCAGCTCCAACATGCATTACTACGGTGATGTGGAAGCCAAGAATGTGATGCAGCAGTGTCAGGTGCTGAACCCGTGGTGGTTGCTCCCGATGCACCTGTTCTGTTTCAATTTCGGCAGCACGCACGCCATCCATCACTTTGCCGTGAAAGAGCCGTTCTATATTCGTCAGGCGAATGCCAAAATCGCTCACAAGGTCATGCGCGAAATGGGCGTGCGCTTCAATGATTACGCCGCACTCAAACGCGCCAACCGCTTCTTTGCCAACCCGGAAAAAACCGCCACCTCATGAAACTGAACGCACGCCATCTGATTCTCGACCTGCTGCTTGCCAGCACCAGCCATCAGTTGTCCGTGCGTGAGGCCATCACCGCCTGCGGCATCTTTGCCATCAGCGAAAATTCGGTACGGGTCGCGCTGGTACGTCTTTCGGCCGACGGGCTGGTGCAGGCAGCCGGTCGCGGCCACTACCGGCTCGGCCCACAAGCACTCGACCTTGCTGGCGATGTGGCCACCTGGCGCAGCGCCGAACAACGCGTCCGACCGTGGGCTGGCGACTGGCTCACGGTGTTTTCGGCCAGTCTCGGCCGTAGCAATCGCACCGCCCTGAAGCGTCGTGAACGAGCGTTGCAAATGCTCGGCTTCCGCGAACGGGAGCAAGGCCTGCATATCCGCCCAAACAATATCGAACATGATCTTGATGCCGTGCGTGCGCGCCTGCACAAACTCGGGCTGGAAGCAGAAGCTCATGTTTTTGTCAGCAGCCACTGGGCACAGGATGACGCTCTGCGCAAACTCTGGAACGGCAACGAACTCAACGAGCGTTATGCGCAACTGCAGCAACAGCTCGAAGCTTGGATGCAAAACGCCCACGAGCTTGATGCTGAAACGGCTGCGCGCGAGTCCTTTCTGCTCGGCGGCAATGCCATCCGCCATATTGTTTTTGACCCTTTGCTGCCGGAGCCGCTCGTCAATGTTGCAGCTCGCCTGCAATTCGTTGCCACTGTTCGCCAGTTTGATCATGTCGGGCATGACATCTGGCAGACGCTTTACGCCACAATACGCTGAAGCAACCGTCCGGACAGACATTGACACATGCGCCTATTGATCATTGAAGATGACCCAGAGATTGCCCGTTACCTGCGCAAAGGCCTGAGCGAGGCCGGGCATACCGTAGAGCACGCCGACAACGGCCGCGATGGCCTCTACCTCGCTACCGGCGAAAGCTTCGATGCCATTGTGCTAGACAGGCTTCTGCCCCAAATGGATGGGCTGACCGTGCTCACTGCACTGCGAGCCACCGGCGCCTCGATACCGGTACTGATTCTCAGCGCCCTTAGTCAGGTCGATGACCGCATCAAAGGCCTACGCGCCGGCGGCGATGATTACCTAGTGAAACCGTTTGCACTCAGCGAGCTGCTCGCGCGCCTCGAAGTCATTACCCGACGCAGCCAGCCCGTAGAGGCCGATAACGAGCTCCGCGTTGCCAACCTCGTACTCAATCGCCTTAGTCGCCAAGTGCATCGTGCCGGCGAGGAAATTCTGCTCAAGCCGCAAGAGTATCGCGTGCTGGAATACCTCATGCGCCATAGCGGGCAAGTCGTAACCCGCACCATGTTGCTGGAAAATGTCTGGGACTATCACTTTGACCCGCAAACCAATGTCATTGATGTGCATATGTCCCGCCTACGGGCCAAGGTAGACAAGGCTCCCTGGACGCCACTCATTCATACACTACGCGGTGCCGGGTACAGCCTTCGTGACTAGAAACATGCCGAACTGGTCTACCACCACCCGCATCACTTTGTCGAACGCGGGCGTCATTCTGGTCTGCTTCCTCATTCTGGCCAGTGGTGTGATGGTGATGAGCCAGTACTTCATGCGCCAGCATATTCAGGAAAGCGTGCGCGCCGAGCTCAATATTCTGGAAACGGAGTACCAGCTAGACGGTATTCTCGGTATTCGTGCCCTGATTCAGGGACGCATCCGCGAACATTCCGATCTGGATGAGCGCACATATTATTTGGAAGATGCTCATGGCCAGTTTGTCGCCGGCAATCTGCCAGCCTGGCCCAAATCAGCAATAACACACGGAACATTTCTCAACCTGCCTAGCGCAAGAGACAGCGATGACTACAGCGTGGTTGCGCAATCACGCGAACTTCCCGGTGGTTATCGCATATTTGTCGGTTTCGACGAGCGCGAGCTCGCCTATGTGCAGCGCAAGATTCGTCAGGGAGCAACCTGGAGCCTGATTTTGGTGCTGGTTCTGTCCTGGCTGGCCGGACGCTATACAACGCGACTAGCCCTGCGACCCATCGGGCAGATTCGCAACTCGGTAGACAAGATCATGCAAGGCGATCTCCGTCACCGCATCCCGGTCGGCCAAGATAGCGATGAATTTGATGCACTGGGACGCACGCTAAATGACATGCTCGATCGCATCAGTCAGCTGATCGCGGGGGTCCGCGGTGCCACCGACAATATTGCACACGATTTGCGCTCTCCCCTGACGCGCCATCGCGCAAGGCTGGAAAGCCGCTTGAGCAATCCGCCTGTGGATAGCGAGTGGGCTCCGTGGGTAGAAGACAACCTGCGTGACATCGATCAAGTGCTGACCACTTTTCAAGCATTGCTGAAAATTGCCAGCATTGACTCTGGTGTGCTGCGTGAGGCCTTTCAGGCGATTGATCTGGCACCACTGATTGCCGATGCCGCAGACTTCATGGAGCCGCTAGCAGAGGCTCGCCAGCAAACCTTGAGCGTGAGCTTGCCGGAGCACGCGGTGGTCATGGGGCACCGTGACCTATTGTTTCAAATGCTCATCAACCTGCTCGATAATGCCGTGAAGTTCACGCCAGCCCACGGCCACATCCGCGTATCACTGATACAAACAGGTCATCACTGGGTACTGTCGGTTATTGACAACGGACCGGGCATCCCTGAGGCCGAGCACTGCAAGGTCTTCGATCGACTCTATCGCCTGGACGCCACACGCCAGACTCCAGGCCTCGGGCTGGGGCTGAGCTTGGTGCAAGCAGTGACCACACTGCATCAGGGCAGCATCACTCTACAAGATGCTTCAAAACACCATGTCGGCAACGAAAGTGGACTGTGTGTGTCAGTGCTGTTGCCCGTACACACGCTGGAAACCGCCACAGCCCCTAAAAATACTGGGCGCTAACGGGCAAGTCGTGTAGCGTTCAATAGCTTCGATAACAACACCCAATAACAACGCCTAACAACAAGAGATACTTCAATGATGACCTCACCCGCCCTGTGCACACTGGTTTGTTTTGCTGCGCTCACCATTTTTCTTGCGTTTGCTTATGCCAATTACCGCGTCATTCTCGTGCTCACCGGCAAGGCAGCCGCCAACTCTTGGACACGTGGCGCACAGACCTGGAGCGATCCTGCCATTGTGACCCGCCTGCAGCACGCCCACTTGAACTGCGTTGAAAACCTGCCGGTTTATGCCGCACTGGTACTGGCTGCGTACGCAACCAACCAACTGGCCATTATTGATGGCCTGGCCTGCGTATTTCTCGGCTTGCGCGTCGGTCAAGTGCTGGTACATGCCATCAGCACCAGCGCCAGCGCCGTGTTCATTCGTGCCAACTTGTGGATTGCCCAGTGCCTGATCATTGGCTACTGGATACTCAAGCTTTGCGGCGTACTCTGAGCCCGACTCAACAGCCAGACATAAAAAAGCCGCCAACCCTGCACAGGTTGGCGGCTTTCTTGTTTCCGGAAGCCTAAGCGTCCGGATCAACTCAGGCAGTCATTTCCAGAATCTGCTTGAACAGCGCCTTCATTTGTTCGCTCGGGCGTGCAGACTGCATGGCCATGATTTTGCTCATGTCACCTTCGACCTTGAGCTGGCCTGTCATGAAACCCTGCATGCCAGCACCGGCATCGCCTTCAAGGAAAATACGACGCAGCAGATCAGCCGACAGAATCAGCTTGGTGCCTGCAGCAGCGTTGTGACCCAGTTCAAACTTGCCGCCATTGAGAGCCAGATCGACTTTGCCTTCCGGTGCGTCATTGACCGTGACATTCAGCAACAGGCTGGCCAGACCAGCCGGTACATTGAGGTCGCCAGCAGCAGCGGTCAGGTCAGCGACTTTTGTAAACCATTCTTGCGACAGGAAAGCTGCCATCTTGTTCTTCTCCAAAATAAATGAAATTCATACAACACCGGCTCAACAAATCTCCGGAAGCTGAACCTACACGATGCCTGTGACACTGGCAACCGGTCAGTCACGGCACTTGAATGCCCCGAAAAAATGCATCCGCAGGCATTGCGCACCATTTTGGTGAGCAATGCAGAACATCAACTACTTAACGAATGTCATAACCTTTTTCATCATGCAAGACGAGATCAAGGCCTTCGGTTTCTTGCTCAGCACTAACGCGTAAACCGCCAGTCAGCTTTTCAGTCAATTTGAGCAGGCCCCACGTCACCAGCACGCTATAAACGATGGTGATGACCACGGCCAGCAGCTGAACGCCCAGCTGGTCAGCAATGCTGGTATTGCCCGCGCCGAAACCAAACCCGGAAAACACCCCCAAATCCGGACTGGCGAGCACACCCACAATCAAGCTGCCGAGAATCCCGCCCACACCGTGAACCGGAAAAACATCAAGCGAATCATCAATTTCCCACTTGCGCTTAACAACCTGCGTCATGTTGAAGCAGATCAAACCAGCCAGCACACCAATCACCAATGCACCCATAGGGCCCACACTGCCGGATGCCGGTGTAATGGTGCCAAGACCTGCCACCATGCCGGTTACAATACCGAGCACCGATGGTTTACCGAAACGCTTCCACTCGCACAGCATCCACACCAGCGCACCCGCCGATGCTGAAATATGTGTAACCAACAGTGCCATGCTGGCCGAGCCGTTGGCTGCCAGTGCGGAGCCGGCATTAAAGCCGAACCAGCCCACCCAGAGCATACCAGCACCAATCACGGTCATGGTCAGGTTGTGCGGTGCCATAGGTTGCTTGGGAAAACCGCGACGCGGGCCGATGACCAGTGCCGCCACCAGCGCCGCCATGCCGGCGGTGATATGCACGGTAATGCCGCCAGCGAAGTCGATGACACCACGCTGTGCCAGGAAGCCGCCACCCCAGACCCAATGCGCCACCGGCACATACACAGCAGCCGTCCAGAGCAGGCAGAAAATTAACGTGGCAGAAAACTTAACGCGCTCAGCAAAGGCACCAATGATGAGCGCAGGCGTAATGATGGCAAATGTCATCTGGAAAGCAGCAAACAGGCCTTCCGGTATATCACCCTGCAAGGAGTCACGATTCATGCCGGCAAATGCAACCTTGCTGATACCGCCGATCCAGGCTTGCGCAACACCGCCATCACTAAAAGTCAGCGAATACAGGCCGAGCAGCCAGAGCACACTGACACCACCGGCAATAGCGAAGCAGGCCATAAGTATGGACAGCACATTCTTGCTGCGCACCAGCCCGCCATAAAACAGGGCCAGCCCCGGTAACGTCATGAACAGCACGAGTGCCGTTGCAGTAAGTATCCAGGCGGTATTGCCAGGGTTCAGCACTGGGGTGTCTGCCGCCAGTGCTAAACTCGGCAGCAGAAAAAGGCTAACAACGCCCGCCACGCGATTGAGCATGGTGTTCTCCTCGACTAGGAAATTAAGCGACGCTTAGAGAGCGTCGTCGTTGGTTTCGCCGGTGCGGATTCGCACCACATGCAGAAGGTCAGTAACAAAGATCTTGCCGTCGCCAATTTTGCCGGTCGCCGCTGCTTTTGTGATCACTTCAATCACGGAATCCAGCTGATCTTCACTAATCGCGAGATCCAGACGAACCTTTGGCACGAAATCGACCACATACTCCGCACCACGATAGAGCTCGGTATGACCCTTCTGACGACCGAAGCCTTTCACTTCGGTGACTGTTAAACCGGTCACACCAATATCGGACAGTGCTTCGCGAACATCATCGAGCTTGAATGGCTTGATGACTGCGGTGATCATTTTCATAACTAACCCCTTGATAAATAAAAACAGTGCGCTGATTTTTCAGCACTACCGACACGAATTAACAAGTACATCATACTTGCTTCGCACCAGTCCGCCCAAGGTAGAACTTGTGCAACGAACTGAATTTGGGCAAGCCATCTCAGCGCGCTCTATTTTCGGGCATGCACAAACTGCGCCAGCTTTTAGCAAGCCAGCCTGTCAGCTCATAAAACTGATGTGCATCAAGTCAGACATCGAATTCTTCAAAAAACCAGCCGAATAGCCCTACTTTTTCAGTGCGCATTCCAACAGTTGCGACTAAAATGCGCCCGTTCAGCGTAGCTCCAGTGCGCTGAGTCAGGCGGCTAGAGCGTGTTCACCCTCTGCCTTATGGCAAGCCTTTGTATGATGCAGGAAACTGCGAATTGCAGGTTGCCATCGCTTAAATCTGCTACTTATTACAGGAAGCAATCATGTCCCATGCTCCGTCAGGCGCCGCGCCGGCGTATCACATGCAGGTGGTCAGGCAATTTGCCATCATGACCGTCATTTGGGGGATTCTTGGCATGGCTGTTGGCGTTCTGATCGCCTCTCAGCTGGCCTGGCCCGCTCTCAATTTTGACACCGCCTGGTTCTCCTTTGGCCGCTTGCGTCCGTTGCACACCAACTTGGTGATTTTCGCCTTTGGTGGTTCGGCGCTGATGACCACGTCGTTCTATGTGGTTCAACGCACCACGCTGACGCCGCTGTTCATGCCCAAGCTTGCCCAATTCGTGTTCTGGGGCTGGCAGACGGTCATTGTTGGTGCACTCATCACGCTTCCGATGGGTCTGACGACCACCAAGGAATATGCCGAGCTGGAATGGCCAATCGACATCTTGATTACCGTTGTCTGGGTCGCTTACGCCACTGTGTTCTTCGGCACCTTGGTAAAGCGCAAGACTTCGCACATCTATGTGGCGAACTGGTTCTACGGTGGCTTCATCATTACCATCGCCCTGCTGCACATCGTTAATTCGATGGAAGTGCCGGTCGATACCTTCAAGTCCTACTCACTGTACTCCGGCGCCACTGACGCCATGATTCAGTGGTGGTACGGCCACAACGCCGTGGGCTTCCTGCTGACTGCCGGCTTCCTCGGCATGATGTACTACTTCGTGCCCATCCAGGCTGGTCGCCCGGTGTACTCGTATCGTCTGTCGATCGTGCACTTCTGGGCACTGATCTCGGTCTACATGTGGGCCGGTGCGCACCACTTGCACTACTCCGCCCTGCCGGACTGGACGCAGTCGCTGGGCATGGCCTTCTCGCTGATCCTGATCGCGCCAAGCTGGGGCGGCATGCTCAACGGCGTGCTCACACTGTCGGGCGCTTGGGACAAGCTGCGCTCTGACCCCATCATCCGCTTCCTCATCGTTGCCCTGTCGTTCTACGCCATCGCCACGTTTGAAGGCCCGATGATGTCGATCAAGACCGTTAACGCGCTGTCGCACGATACTGACTGGACCATCGGCCACGTGCACTCAGGTGCTCTCGGCTGGGTAGCCATGATCTCCATCGGTTCGCTGTATGTACTGATCCCCCGACTCTGGGAACGTCAGGCCATGTACTCAACCTCGCTGATCAACCTGCACTTCTGGCTCGCCACCATCGGCACCGTGTTCTACATCGTGTCCATGTGGATCTCCGGCATCACCCAGGGCCTGATGTGGCGTGCGATTAACGCCGACGGCACGCTGACCTACAGCTTCATCGAAAGCGTGGTTGCCAGCCACCCGATGTATATCGGTCGCATGATCGGCGGCGCCATGTTCCTCGCCGGCATGTTCATCATGGCCTACAACGTGTTCAGAACGGTCCGCGGCGATACGCCGAAAGACCTGCCGGCCGCCTAAGGAGATTACACAATGGCTTCCAAGCATGAATTAGTCGAAAAAAATGTCGGCCTGCTTGCCTTCTTTACGGTTATCGCCATCAGCTTCGCTACGCTGGTGGAAATCGTGCCGCAGTTCTTCCAAAAGGAAACAACTGAGCCAGTAAAGACCTTGGTCAAGCTCAGCCCGCTAGCCATGGAAGGTCGCGATATCTACATCCGTGAAGGCTGCCACGTCTGCCACACACAGATGGTGCGTCCGCTGCGCGCTGAAACCGCCCGCTACGGTCACTACTCCGTGGGTGGCGAATCGGTCTGGGATCACCCCTTCCTCTGGGGTTCCAAGCGTACCGGTCCGGACTTGGCGCGCGTGGGTGGTCGTTATTCGGATGAATGGCACCGTACCCACCTGATCAACCCGCGCGATGTGGTGCCAGAGTCGATCATGCCATCCTATCCTTGGCTGGAAACCAACGAACTCGACGGTCGCCTGACCGCGAAGAAGCTGGAAACCTTCCGAAACTTCGGCGTGCCGTATACGGATGCGGACATTGCAGGCGCTGCAGCAGCAGTCAAAGGCAAATCGGAACTGGATGCAGTAGTCGCTTATCTGCAGCAACTCGGCCACGCGTTCAAGGATCGGGGAGTACGTTAATCATGGACAGCGGCACAATGCAGGGTATCGCCACATTGCTGGCTATGTTTGCCTTCCTCGGCATCTGCTGGTGGGCCTACAGCCCGGCCAATCGCAAACGCTTCGAAGCAGACGGGCAGTTGCCGCTGGACTCTGACCCGATCTACCAAGCACGCGTTGAACAGACGAAAAGTGGAGATGCAAAATGACGAATTTCTGGAGCGGCTACATCATCGTTCTGGCGCTGGCCAATATCGCGGTGGTGTCTTGGCTGCTGATGTGGACCCGTAAGATGAACCTGTCGGATATGGCCGAAGACGGCACAACCGGCCATGAATACGACGGGATCAAGGAATACAACAACCCGCTGCCACGCTGGTGGTTGATCTGTTTCTGGGGCTCGATTGCCTTCGCACTGGGCTATCTGGCGTTGTATCCGGGTCTCGGCAAGTTTGAAGGTTTGCTGGGCTGGACATCGCATGGCGAACTGAAAGCAGACGAGCAGGCCTATGACAAGCAATACGGCCCACTCTATGCCTCGTTTGCAGCAACTCCGATCCCGGAGCTAGCCAAGAACGAGCGCGCCATGAAAGTGGCAGGCCGCATCTTTGCCAACAACTGCGCCGTTTGTCATGGCGCTAACGCTCGTGGCGGCAATGGCTTCCCGAACCTGACCGATGACGATTGGCTCTACGGCGGCGAGCCGGAAAAACTGGTGGAAACGCTGACCAATGGTCGTAACGGCCAAATGCCGGCTTGGCTGGACACCATGGGTGAACAAGGCGTTCGCGAAGTTGTTGCCTACGCACTGTCGCTGTCGGGCCGTAAAGTCAACCCGGAGCTGGCCGAAGCTGGCCAAGCACGCTTCACCGTATGTGCTGGCTGCCACGGTGCTAATGGTAAGGGTAACCAAGCCGTTGGTGCCCCCAACCTGACAGACACTGTCTGGCTGCACGGCGGCACACAGAAGAAAGTGCTGGAGACTGTACTTTACGGTCGTAAGAATCGTATGCCGAACTTCTCCAAGACCTTGGGTCCGGAGCGTGTGCACTTGATGGCAGCTTATGTTTACTCACTGTCGCACAAGTAAAACTGCTTCAGGTCATCATTAAAATGCGTTAACAAACACGGCCTGCGACCTTTTGTCGCGGGCCGTTTTGTTTCAAAAGCCAGTAAACTAGCTGGCATTGTCGAATCGTCGGAAATTCTCATGAGCAAGCAGATTCCTACCCGTGACCTATCGCCCGATCCCGTCAAGGTGCATCAGCCGCAGATGATGGATTTGTACGCCAAACGCGAAAAAATCCACGCCCGCTCCATTTCCGGTTTTTTCCAGAACATTCGCAATATCTCGCTGTTCACCATGATGGCCATCTTCTTTTTGCTGCCTTGGTTGAACTGGGATGGCCGTCAGGCGGTGGTCTTCAACCTGCCCGAACGTCATTTCTACATTTTCGGCTGGACCTTCCTGCCACAGGATTTCTTCTTCCTGTCCTGGCTGTTCATTATTGCGGCCTTCGCACTGTTTGCCGTTACCGTGCTGGCCGGTCGTGTCTGGTGTGGCTATACCTGCCCTCAGACCGTATGGACCAAAGCCTTCATGTGGATCGAGGAACTTTGCGAAGGTAATCGCAATGCGCGTATGCGCCTCGACAAAGCACCCATGTCGATTAACAAGTTTCTCCGCCGCAGCCTCAAGCATGCCGGCTGGGCGGTGATCGCTCTAGCCACCGGCCTCGCCTTCATTGGCTACTTCACGCCGGTACGCGACCTCTGGCAGCAAATCAGCACGCACACGCTCGATTTCTGGATGGGCTTCTGGATGATGTTCTTCGCCACCGCCACCTACCTCAATGCTGGCTGGATGCGCGAGCAAGTCTGTTTGCACATGTGCCCCTACGGCCGCTTCCAAAGCGTGATGTTCGACAAAGACACACTGATTATTTCCTACGACACCGAGCGCGGCGATCCGCGCGGTTCACGCAAGCGTGGAACTACCAGTGCCGATAACGGTCTCGGTGACTGCATCGACTGCGGCATGTGCGTTCAGGTCTGCCCTACCGGCATCGATATTCGCGACGGTCTGCAGTTCGAATGCATCCAATGCGCGGCCTGCATTGATGCCTGTGACAGCGTAATGGACCAGATGGGCTATGACCGAGGCCTGGTCAAATACACCACCGACAACCTGCTGGCCAAAACAGGTGATGGCAAATATCACCTGTTCCGCCCACGCCTGATCGGCTACACCGTTGTGCTCAGTCTGATGATAGGCACGCTCCTGTTTACGCTGATCAGTCGCGTGCCGTTGTCTGTAGAAGCTTTGCGGGATCGCGGTCAACTTTATCGCGAGAATAATGAAGGCTGGATCGAGAACAGCTACACGCTGAAGATCCAAAACAAAGCGCAGACGGCGGCTGACTACGAGATTCGCGCCAAGTCCGACGCGTTCCCGGTGCATCTGGATGGCGAGCCGATGGTCATTCATCTGCAAGCAGGCGAGCTGGCAACACGACCGATTTCAATCATCGCCAACCCGGACGAGATCACTGCGCGCCGCGTGGAGATTGAAATTGAAGTGAGCCAACCCGGCAATCCTGACGTACATGCCGAAGTCGAAAGCACCTTTTTGTCGCCGAAGCTCTGACGCCCCGGCGTCAGTTTCTCGCAACACCCGGAGTCCGCTATGAACACCGTACCTTTCGTGCCTTGGTATCGTCACCCGTGGCTATGGTTTGTGATTGCCATCCCTACCGTGGCCGTGTCACTTTCTCTGTGCTTTGTGTATCTCGCCGTGGTCAATCGAGACACGGTGGTGCGCGACGACTGGTATGAAGATGGCAAAACCATCAACAACAGTTTCACGCGTGATGAAGCCGCGCTGAAGCTCGGCCTGGCCGCCAACCTCAGGCTTGATGCCACCACAGGCGAGGTATTGCTGAAGCTGGACTCAAAGGCTCCGGTGGAAGCACCGAGCATTGAATTGAACTTTGTGCACAGCACGCAGAGCAGCAAAGACCAAAAGCTGGTCTTGCAACGCCTGATGGGCAACGAGTATCGCGGCCAGCTCAGCCATCCACTGGAAGGCGTCTTCCAGATTGAATTATCAACACCGGAATGGCGCGTTGCCGGCGGACGCCGACTGCCATCCGCCGAAGACATACGCCTGCAAGCCGAGTGAGTAACTGCTTCCACTGCGGCTTGCCCAACCCCGCCGCCGCATCGCAGGCCTCTGCTGCCAAGAGCATCGGCCGCTATCAAACAGTCGTCCTTGGCGAGACGCGTGCATTCTGCTGCCCCGGCTGCGTTGCGGTAGCAGAAAGCATCGTCAGCAGCGGTCTATCTTCGTATTACCAAGAGCGAGACAGCGCCAGCCCAACTGCGGCCTTGCCTGAAGTATTGGAAGACTTGCTGCGCTATGACCATCCCGCCGCACAGAGCGACTTCGTGCATCGCGAAGGTCGTTATGCTTGCACCGAGCTAAGCCTAGAGAATGTCAGCTGCGCCGCCTGCGCCTGGCTGATTGAGCGACGCCTGAGTCAGGAAGGCAGCGTCGCTCAAGCCTCGGTCAATCTCAGCAACCACCGCCTGCGTTTGGTCTGGGATGACAGCCAGCGACCTTTGAGCAGCCTGCTGACAGCACTGGAGAGCATCGGCTATCGCGCCCGCCCGTTCCGTGCCGATACCCACGCCGCGCAGCTGAAAAGCGAGGCCCGAAGCCAGCTTATCCGCGTCGCGCTTGCCGGTCTCGGCACCATGCAGGCCATGATGTACGGCCTCGGCCTCTACATCGGTGCCTTTCAAGGCATCAGCGACGAATATCGCGACTACCTGCGCTGGATCTCTGGGCTGGTCGCCACCCCGGTCTTTCTTTATGCCGGCTGGCCCTTCTACCGTGCAGCCGTCAACGCCCTGAAAGCACGCAGCCTGACCATGGATGTGCCCGTCTCCATCGCGTTGATTTTTGCTTTTACTGCCAGCTGGTTTGCCACCCTGACCCGCAGTGGCGAAACCTATTTCGACTCGGTCTGCATGTTTATTTTCTTTCTGCAGACCAGTCGCTACCTCGAATTGAAGGCGCGCCAGCATGCCGGTGAAACGGCTGCCAGCCTGATGACACTGGAGCCGCGTCTGGCCTTGCGGCGTGCGGCAAATGGCCAATGGGAAACTGTCGCCAGCGATGATTTGCTACCCGGCGATGTGATTCTGATCGCCTCCGGTGAAGCCATTCCCTGCGATGCCCGTGTGGTTGCCGGCAGCGGCAGCGTATCGGAAGCACTGATTACCGGCGAACCCTTGCCCGTGGCGAAGATGCCCGGCGCTGAGCTGCTCGGCGGCAGCATCAATGGTGAACAGGCCTTGCAAGCCGAGGTCACCCGCGTTGGCCGGGAATCGGTTCTGGCAACTCTGCAACAACTGCTAGCCCGCGCACTGTCCGAGAAACCACTGATCGCGCAGAAAGCCGATAGCATGGCGCATTTCTTTGTCGCGCGCGTGCTGGTGCTGGCCGTGCTCACGTATATCGGATGGCAATTTGTTGATCCCGATCGCGCCTTCTGGGCGGTGCTCGCGGTACTGGTGGCGACCTGCCCTTGCGCCTTGTCATTGGCGACGCCCGCTGCCCTCACGGCTGCCACGCATACCCTCGCCCGTGAGGGATTTTTGCTCACACGCGGCCATGTGCTCGACTCGCTGGCCGCCGCCACACACGTGGTGTTCGACAAAACCGGCACGCTGACCACGGCAGAGCTGGTCGTCAGTGACTTGCAGCTTCATGCAATGCCGCGTGCCGAGGTGCTGGCGCTGCTGGCCGGGCTGGAAGCCGGCTCGGCACATCC
>JACCDZ010797047.1_pt1 | contig 14625 bp, 11 predicted proteins | sample 7449551 | NCBI WGS metagenome assembly JACCDZ01 (sample SAMN15323452, study PRJNA562643) | freshwater metagenome | isolation source: river surface water | place: USA:Blue River Watershed | collected 2017-08-18 | reverse complement strand
CTGCCGGGCCTCACCTGCGGGCGACAGGGGCTTGTCCATGTCAGAGATGATGCCCAGCACGGTTTCTTCCAGCTGACGCTGCTCGTGCGTTTCGTTGAGCAGCCAGTCTATGCCGGCATCAAAATCATTCAACGTTTCTGTCAGGCGTGGATCACGATAGGAATAGAAGCGGAAGGCGCAGGCATTGCCATCGTAACCGGCACCACCACCGTAAGCGCCACCCTTTTCGCGGATGGCATTGTGCAGGAAGCCATTGCGCAAAAAGCCACCCAGCAACATCAGTGCAGGAGCATCTGCATGCTCGATTGCCACAGCCGGATAGGCACGGGCACAAAACTGGACCTGGGTATTGCACAACCACGCCACATCGCGCGCTGCCGAGGGCGTCGCAAACACAAGTGAACCGGGCGAAGGCTGCCAGCTGGCCCCCTGCCACGTGGCGGCCAGCGAGGACTCCAGTGCGGTCAGGCGATCCTCTTCTCCAATCAGCAGGAAGCGACGCTGGGACTGCAACACCTTGCAATGCAATGCCTGCAGACTGGCGAGCAGTTGCTGCAGGGACTGGTCATCGGCAAGGGTGGTATCCAGCGCCTTCATGCGGCGAATGCCGGGCAGCCCGGAAATGCGCTGGTTGAATGCCGCTACGGCACTGAAGGAAGCCCCCGCCGTCTGCATGGCCAGACCATGGCCCTGCCCTGTCACGCTGGCTTCCCAACGCGCCTTCATTTGCGCCACCAGCTCACGTACGCGTGAGCCTTCATCAAAGCGCAGGCCTTCCAGTGTCACCTGCATCAACTGGTTGAAATCGCCCGCCTTGTCCGCCAGCGCCTTGCCGGCAAACACAAGGTGACCAAGCCCCTTGTTGGCATCATGCAGATCGGTACGCATGGACAGACTCATGCGCAAACCACCGGAGACGCGGGACTGCCACTGCTGCATGGCCATGTAATCGCGATCACCCGCCCCCAGCTCGCTGACCAGTGAGGTATACAGTGGCAGCAGTTCCTGTTCTGCGTCCGTGAATGCCGGCAAATCAATAATCATCTGCTCATAGACCAGACCATTCGTGCCCTGGCTGTAGACGGCCAGCGGTACATCATGGCCCGCCACCCGGATACGTTTTTCCTGACCTTCGGCCACCAGAAAATCGGCAGGAATGTCTTCACGGCCTACCAGAGGCAGGATTTCCGGATCATCCTTTTGCGACTGACGGGCATTCAATGCCGCCGTTTCCTGAAGAATTTTCTCGATGGAAACATCATCAAGCGAGGCGCGGATTCTGGCCAGTCGGGCGGCTTCTGCCGCAATGCGACGCTCACTCAGGGCCGGCTCGGGGCGCAAGGTCACGCGCACACGATGGTTGTTGTCCAGCAACCAGCGCTGCACCAGTCCTTTCACAAAACCGGGGTCACGGATGGCAACGCGCAGATCAGCAAGCACGGCATTGATGTCCCACAGTGCCAGCGGGTCGCCGTCATGCAGCACCGCGCCAAGACCATTGAGGATGAGCTGCAAACCGTAGGGGTAACTGTCGCCACCGATTTCGCGCTGACTCAGTTCCAGCTGGTGCAGCACTGCCTCGACATCTTCTTCCGGCACACCGTACTCGGCCACTTCCCGCAGCACGGCCAGCACGCCTTCTTCAAACGCAGCAGCACGCTCAGGCTCGCTGCCCTCGATACCGCACATGAAACTGAGTTCACGACCGGAGTCATCCGAGCCGCACAGTGCCGACGGCGACTGCCCCAGATCGGTGGTCTCCAGATAATGACGCAGCGGCGACGCAGAATTTTCCAGCAGCACGCCGGCCAGCAGCTCTGCCTCAAAGCGCTCGCGCAGATTGGCCGTTTGCCCCAGCAACCATCCCATCACGATATGGGTTTTGGCAGACGATCCTTCTTCATCCAGTGCATAGGCTTCTTCCACCCGCACTGGCGCGTGATAACGCTTTTCATCGCGACCGCGGATCTGTTCGGGCAGCGCGGTAAATTCCTTCAGTGCCTGTTCGTGAATCTTTTCCTGCAACTCCACCGCCGGAATATCACCAAAGGTCATGAACACGGCATTGCTGGGGTGGTAATGCTCCTTGTAAAACGCGACCAGATCGTCGTAACCAAGATCGGGAATATGTTCAGGGTCGCCACCGGAGTTGTAGTGATAGGTAGTGGAAGGAAACAGGTGCTTGTGCAGGGTTTCCCAGAGCACGGACTGCGCTGTGCTCATCGCGCCCTTCATCTCGTTGAACACCACACCCTTGTAGACCAGTGGACTGCTGGCATCGTCCGGCTTTTCAAACTCGACACGAATGCCTTCCTGCGCAAAATCAAGCGGATCGAGACGGGCAAAGAACACGGCATCCAGATACACGGACAGCAGATTGTCGAAATCCTTGCGGTTCTGGCTGGCAAAGGGATAAGCAGTCCAGTCACTGGACGTGAACGCGTTCATGAACGTATTGAGCGAACGCCGGATCATCAGGAAGAACGGGTCGCGTACCGGATACTTGCGGGAACCGCAGAGTGCCGTGTGTTCCAGGATGTGGGCAACGCCGGTTGAATCCATGGGCATGGTGCGCAGCGACACCAGAAACACGTTTTCCGTATTGTCTGCGGCCAGATGGTAGTGCACCGCGCCGGTGGCCTTGTGGCGGTATTCGGCAACAACCAGATTCAGGGACGGAACAGGAACAGCACGGACCGGTTCAAACGCGGCATGGGCAACAGGCAGGGATGTCACAGACACAGGAAACTCCGGGGGCTGGCAGAAGCAGCAGAATGCCCCGGATTATGCGGGAGCTGGCCGGCCCTGCCAAACCATAAAATCCCTGTTTTCCCGATGGCTCATACGCGGCTCATGCCCCGGCAAGTCCCCGGCCCTCAGTACCAGAGCCGGATGCCTGCCACTGCCGATGCCTCGCCATCATCTGCCCCGGCGGCACGGGCCATGTCGGCCGTGTCGCCAAATGTCGTCGACCACTCCACCCCCACATAAGGTGCGATCTCGCGGCGGATCTCGTAGCGCACGCGCAGCCCCAGCTCGGCATCACTCAGCCCGGCACCAATGGCGCGTTCGGGATCATCCTTGCCGTACAGATTGACCTCAACCGCAGGCTCCAGGATCAGGCGATTGGTCAGGCGGGCCTCATACTCGGCCTCCAGTCGCAAGGCGGTGCGACCCGACTCACCCGCATAGGCCGTGACCCCGATGTCAAAAAAGCCGGGGGCCAGACCCTGCATGCCAATGGCAGCCCAGGTGCGCGACGGCCCTTCCCCGCCATCCTGACGCACGCCCAGGGTGGTATCCCACCACCGCGCGACAGCATGATTCCACAGCAGGCTGGTCTCGATGGACTCCGACGTGTCATGGGCACGCTCGCCGGTACTGCCCAGCCATAGCCGGTCACTGGCACTACCCCAGCCAGCACGGGCCTCCCAGACTGTGGCTGTGTCGCCATCGGCATGGCTGGCTTCGAGCTGATCGACCTGCAAAAACACGGAACGGCTGCTGCCCATGTGTGTCTGCATGTCCATGCCGCCCGGATCAGGAAAGGCTGCCGCCAGTTCGGCTGCTGTCGGGGGCGGCAAGACTTGCTGATCCTGCAAAGGCGGAACCGGCATCAGCGCTGGCGCGTCGGCTGTTACGGCAGCATCCGGCATCACATGCCCGGAATGCTGCGAATGGTCTTCTTCTGCCCACGTCATGGAAGTTGTCAGGAGTCCGAGCGTGAAAATGATCTTTTTCATGATCAGACCTCCACCCGCACTTCACGGAACATGCCGCTGTCCATGTGCATGAGCAGGTGACAATGGAAGGCCCACCGCCCCAGCGCATCCGCCCTGACCCGGAACGTCCGGCGCGTACCCGGCGGCATGCTGATAGTGTGTTTGCGCACGAGAAAATTGCCGTCTTCGTCCTCCAGATCACTCCACATGCCATGCAGATGAATGGGGTGCTCCATCATGGTGTCGTTCACCAGCACCACGCGCACGCGCTCGCCATATTTCAGTGTGACCGGCGCAGCATCGGCAAAAGGAATGCCGTCAAACGACCAGACATACCGCTCCATGTGGCCGGTCAGGTGCAGTTCTATTTCCCGGGAGGGCACGCGTCCGTCAGGATCATCAAAAGTGCTGCGCAGATCGGCATAGGTCAGTACCTTGCGCCCGTTATCCCGAAGGCCGATGCCCGGATCATCCAGTCGCGCCATCGGCATCATGGTCTGCATGTCGACCATGGGGTTATTGCTTTCACTGGCAGGATGGGACTGCATTTTCATGCCCGGCATTTCGTGGTGCATGTGTTCGCCATGCCCCATGTCATCCATGGTGAGTAGCGGTCGCTTGTCCAGCGCAGGTATCACAGCCTGCAAGCCTTGCGCGAGCGCCAGCGTGGCACGGGCATACCCGCTACGATCCATACTCTGTGCAAAAATCGTGTAGGCGTTATCAACCGGCTCCACGATCACGTCGAGTGTTTCGGCAACAGCAATACGGAACTCGTCAATGTCCACCGGATGCACCGGCTGGCCATCGGCTGCCACCACCGTCATTTTCAGGCCGGGAATGCGTACATCGAAATAGGTCATGGCCGAGGCATTGATGAAACGCAGGCGTACCTTTTCACCCGCACGGAACACACCGGTCCAGTTACCGGCCGGCGTTGTGCCATTGACCAGATAGGTGTACGTCGCCGCCGACACATCGGCGAGGTCTGTCGGCGTCATGCGCATGCTTCCCCATGCCTTGCGATCAGCCCAGGCCGCCGCAAACCCCTGCTGTTTCACATCCCGGAAAAAATCGCCGACAGTCCGCTGGTGATAGTTGTAATACGTGCCCTGTTTTTTCAGCTTGTCCAGAATGCGGTGCGGGTTTTCATCACTCCAGTCCGACAGCACAACGACATGCTCGCGATCCACCCTGAACGGTTCCGACTCACGCGGTTCGATGACCAGTGCCCCGTACAGGCCAACGGCCTCCTGCATGCCGGAGTGGCTGTGGTACCAGTAGGTGCCGCTCTGCTTGAGCGGGAATTCATAGGTAAAGGTTTCGCCCGGCGGAATGCCGTGAAAACTGAAGCCCGGCACACCATCCATGTTGGCGGGCAGCAGGATGCCGTGCCAGTGGATGGAAGTGTCTTCCGTGAGGTGATTGGTGACACGCAACACTACCGTGTCGCCTTCCCGAAAGCGCAATACCGGGGCCGGCAAGGAACGGTTTACGGTCACGGCCTGGCGCTGGCGCCCGGTGAAGTTAACGGTTTGCTCGCCAATGGCCAGATCAACCACCTGAACACGCGAGGCATCCGCCGTGGCCGGTGCTGCCCGGGACCAGCCGGCCGTCAGGGCAACCGTGCCCAGCGCCACCCCCTCAACAAAGCGGCGGCGCGACACCGGTGCAGACAACAAGGTGGGCAACAAAGCGGGCAACAGCTTTTGCATGACAAGACTCCGCACTCTTGCTGTCAGCCCGATACAGGCCGGCAGCAGACGCATGACATGTGCAGATTGTCGTCAGGCCGGTTGATTGCTGGCAAGACAGGATATGTAAGCGTGAACAGGCCCAGTTACGTGACCGCGGCGGTTTGCCGGACATCCCGCCAGAAACGCCGCAAAAGGCTGGCCGTATGATGCGGCCGCTCCACCATCGGCAGGTGTCCCACCCCGGGCAGGAGCTTCATGCGTGCATGCGGCATCAGTTCGAGGAAAGTCTCGGCACAGGACACATGCAGCACCTGATCCTCAATGCCCCAGAGAATGAAAGCCGGTGCCGTCACTGCCGAAAATGCCGGCAACTCGGGGGCTGGTGCATGCTGCAGCAACTGGCGAAACATGTGCTCGTTCACATGCCGGCGGGAAACCAGCTCCTGGTACATCGCCGGCGCCATCAGCAGTGCCATCGAACGGCTTTCCATCACGGTCGACAGCAGGTCAAACACGCCCTTTATGTTATGTGCCACCAGTCCGTTACGGCCCTGCATCAACTGCTGCTCGAAACGTGTGGTGTGTGTGCCTGCCACGCCCGCCGCATTCATGAGCGTGACTGTGCGCACCAGATCCGGGTGACGTGCCGCGAGCAAGCCGGAAATGCCACCGCCCATTGAACTGCCGACTACATGGGCCGGTGCTGGCAGCACCCCGCCCATCCATTCCGCCACGCGTGCAACCTGATGGTCCATGCCATAGGCTGTTTCGGGATGGAAGTGGCTTTGTCCCCAGCCCGGCAAATCAGGAATGAACAGATGATAGCGACGTGCCAGGAATGGCAGCAGCGGCAACCAGTTTTCCTTGCTGGCACCAAAGCCATGCAGCAGGACGACAGGCTCCCCCTCCGGGTTGCCTCCCTGCAACCAGACCATGCGCATGCCATCAACAAAGCGGTGCCGGGTACGAAGGCCCGTGACCGTTGCATGCAAGCGATGCAAGAGCGGCATGAAACTGCGGTAACGCCAGCCGTGAATGTGTTCCGGGCTTGGTGGACGCGCACGCGCCAGATAGGCGGGCCCTACTTCACTGATGAAGCCGCGCTCCAGATCTTCCAGCATCTGGTTCATGCATTTTTCCTCAAGACTACAGCGCCCGGGCCTCGTTCATCCTGAGGCAATACCGGTTGCGCAACGTGAAAGGCAACATCAGGATTCAGCGCAGCCCTGCACGTTCAGTCCTGTTGAGCACAGATAATCATCCGCAATGGTGTCAGGCAGCTGCCTTGCGAACCTTCGGCACCACAACCTTGCCCAGATTACGGTTAAGTTCGCCCCGTTCGCCGAAAAACTTCTCGCTGAAGCGGGCCAGAAGCTCACTTGTGTCATGATCGTTGGGATGGAAGCCCGGCTTGAAATAATCCAGCAAGTGCGGAAGCACACTGCCAAACAAGCCTCGCGGGCCGTAGATCATGCCAAACCCTTTGGCGTGCTGGCGTAGCAGTCGCGGATTGAGCAATGTGCCATCCGATGCCATCAGTACCGCCTGCATCGAGGCGAGTACCGCAATCAGGATGACCGTGGTGGGAATCATGGTCCCGGCCCGCAGGGCATAACTGCCGATCACTTTTTCGTACACATCATAGGCAACCGCCTTGTGCTCGGTTTCTTCCATCATGTGCCAGAGCACAAAGTCACCCACCTGCTTGTCAAACCCTGCCTGCAACTCCTTGCTACCCAGCATGTACTCGGAAATGATGGCGGTGTAATGCTCAAGGGCAACCGTGGTCGACAGCTGTGCGGCTTTTGGCAGATACCTGGCTAGCAACTTCAGGCCCCTGTGCGTGATCCGGTCCAGCCGGCCAATGGGGTAGCCCATGCGGCTATAGGCCTCGTTCACCGCATCGTGCTCCTTGCCATGCATGGCTTCCTGTCCGATGAATCCGGTGACACGGGCATCCAGCTCAGGATCATGGAGGCGCGACCGGTAATGGCGCACCGACTCGATGAAAAAGCGTTCGCCATGCGGAATGACTGCCGAGAATGCCATGAAGAATGCCGAAGCAAAGGCATTGTCATCGTAGAAGTGTGCTTTCAGCTGCGCATTGTCAAAGCCGAAATCCATGTGCCGGATGGGTACGGCAGGATTGTCTTTGCGTGCATCACCGGAGGGAAAGCGAGTCGCGGTGTTCATGGGCATCTCCTGTCAGAACAGCAAAATGGATCAAGTCTGATAGCTACCTGCACAGCTATCTGCATAGCCACCTGAAAAGTGCGTACCGGGTGATCCGCCAAGCCACATCCGGCCCGGCGGTGCCTGCCTTTCGCCAGGCGACTGCACACCTGTTCGGATTTCTCCAGCCGCGTTTTCACCGGCACAGGCCCGAAAACCCTGTATTCAGGTGACCGATGGCGGACGCAGGCCATTACATGCCGACTGCACCTGCCCGTCCCCACCCGCGTCAGGCCGGCGCCTTGACCTTTACATTGATGCCTGTCCCCTTATTCCGACTAATTGTTCGGATTCAATTCGGAAAAGACATCCTGAGTTGGCCCTCCGGGTTTACCTCTCCCTCCACACCACTACTCCAGACATCACGAACAGGTTGCCCAATGCCGCGTAAACCACAGCAAGAGCGCTCCAGGGCCACAGTGGACGCCATCATTGAAGCCGCATTCATCTGTGTGGCAGAACGGGGCATCCAGGCCACGACCACGCGACATGTCGCCGAAATTGCCGGCATCAGCGTCGGTTCGCTCTATGAGTACTTCAGCAACAAGGAAGCCATCTTCGACGCCATGAACCAGCGTTTCGTGAGTGACGTGGTGGCCATGTTGCAGCCGCTGATCCCGTCACTGGTACGGCTGCCCATCGGTGAGGCGATCAAGCTCATGCTCGGGCAGTTCGGTGACTTTCTTAACCGCAACAACCAGCGCTACCTGAAGTGTGCGCGCCAGGCGATGCGAGTAGACATCAAGGACTACATGGAGCCCATCACCAGACTGCTTATGGACGTCGTGATGCAGCATGTCATGCACCATCCGGAACACATGCGCCTGCGCCGCATTCCGGCGATGAGCTACATCTTCATCAATGGCGGCATCTTTACGGTGATCCGTCATCTGTCCGAGCCTGCCCCACCCATCAGTTACGAGGAGCTGACCGAGGGACTGGCCGACATGGTTGACCACTATGTCGCCCAGGAACTGCTGCTGACGGCATCGTAGCCGGTTGGCAAAATCTTGCCTGTGCATCACCATCAGGGCATTGCAAGGAGCCCTGCATGACGCACAACTACCCGGCACTGTTCGACACACCCATTGATCGCAACGGCACCGACAGCCTCAAGTGGTCGAAATATGCCGGCCAACACGCTGCCTCGGGTACGGACATCCTGCCCCTGTGGGTGGCCGACATGGATTTTGCAGCGCCGCCCGACGTCATCGCCGCCCTGCAACAACGTGTGGCTCATGGTGTGTTTGGCTACGGCCACACCACCCCGGCCTTTATTGATGCCATAACCTCGGCCATGCAGCGCGACTACGGCTGGGCGGTCGAAGCCGACTGGATCGTCCCGTTACCGGGACTGGTTTCCGGCCTCAACATCGCCGCCCGCAGTATTGGCGAGCCTGGTGACGCCATCATCACCAGCACACCGGTCTACCCCGCCCTGTTTACCTCGGCGGCCCATATGGAACGCAAATGCATTCGCGTACCACTGGACGAGACACACAACTGGACCTGGAACATGAAAGCGGTGGAAGCCGCACATACCCCTCGCACCAGAGGACTGATGCTGTGCCATCCCCACAACCCCATCGGCCGGGTGTGGACCGGGCAAGAGCTCGCCGGCATTTCCGCCTATGCGGAGCAGCATGATCTGGTCGTGGTCAGCGATGAAATCCATTGCGACCTGATCCTGGAGCCCGGCCTCAGGCACCGGCCCTTTGCCATGCTTTCGCCGGCAATGGCCAGGCGGACCATCACCATCATGGCTCCATCCAAGACCTACAACATCCCGGGGCTTGGCGTAGCCTTTGCCATCATTCCTGACGACAGCCTGCGCCGGCGCTTTCATGCCGCCATGGCTGGCATCACACCACACCCGAACATTCTGGGCATGGTTGCGACTACGGCCGCCTACCGTGATGGCCTGCCCTGGCGTAGCGCCCTGCTGGATTACCTGCGCCATAACCGTGAGCTGGTGATGGGACTTGACGGTAAATTCGGACTGAAGGTCATCAAGCCGGAGGCCACCTACCTGGCCTGGATTGATTGCCGCGAATCCGGGATAGACAATCCACAGGCGTTTTTCGAGGCCGCCGGCGTCGGCCTGTCAGAAGGCAGCGACTTCGGCGGACAAGGCTTTGTGCGGCTGAACTTTGGCTGCCCGCGAGCGGTTGTTGAAACAGCACTGGAACGCATGCTGAGCGCACTGAATGACGCCGCCTGACGGCGACCGGGATCGCCCTGACCCGTGTCAGGAACACGCCGGTGAAAAGACCTCTCGCACAGGCGTTTGCGGCATGATAAAAAACGGCCCTCAAGGAGAGACATCATGAAGACTGTTGCAGACATTCTCAGGTCAAAGGCAAATGCCCAGATCTACACCATCTGGCCATCGGCAACCGTGCTGGAAGCCCTGACCCTCATGGCAGACAAGGGCATTGGCGCGTTGATCGTGATGGAAAACGACAAGGTCGCAGGGATACTGAGTGAGCGTGATTACGCGCGAAAGATCGCCCTGATGGAGCGCTCCTCCTACACCACCGAAGTCAGCGAAATCATGACCAGCAATGTCATGACGGTAAGCCCGGGGCAGACCATCGAATTCTGCATGGAGCTCATGACCGAAAAGCGCCTGCGTCACCTGCCGGTTCTGGAGGGTGACAAGCTGATCGGACTGATCTCGATCGGCGATCTGGTCAAGGACATCATTTCCGACCAGCAATCAATGATTCGTCAGCTGGAACAATACATCCGCGGCGAACAGTAAAGCCCTGCAGCCGGGGGCAGTCCCGTAGTGGTCCGCCCCCGACATCCGCATCAGCGCGAAGGTCGACTGACCTTGCCATGCACGGCCTTGTTCACCAGAAAGGCCGGCTTCGTCCCCGGCGAGAACCAGGCAGGCGTCATCTCCGACGAGGTGAACACGTTAGGGAAGCGTGGATCACGCATCGACGGTCCTGCAATTGTCTTTTCCTGCACCATCGAGATGTACTGGTCGATGGAATTCTCCAGCGTATTGCCGTTGATGATCACTTCCGTGCCAATGGTGCGTGCATACTTTGCCACACCGGCAATCGTTGACTGCAATGGCGCATAGGCATCCACACTGATGCCATTCTCGCTGGTCACCCACAGCCCTTCATCCGTATGCACCACCAGCGAGTGATTGCCTTCGGTATGCCCGGGCGTGTGAATCAGTGCAACGCCTTCACCCAGCATGATGTCGCCTTCAAAACGGACAATACGGTCCGCCGGAATATCGGCAATGCCGTTGGGGCAATACCAGTCCGCCTGATAGGGATTAAGGTCGAGTGCAGAGGCCCACTCACGCTCATGCACCAGCAACTTTGCATTCGGGAACACACCAGGTTGATGCCTTGTTCCCAGCCAGCGCCGCACATCCTGGGTATGCAGGTGGTCATAGCTGATGTAGTCGATGTCTTCAGGGCGCAAGCCGATACGGGCAATGATGTCCGGCACGGTATCCTGACGGAGGACAAAGACACGCTGCATGATCTCGGGAGTTGTGTCCTGCAAGCGGCGGAAATATGGCGTCTCGCCATTGCGTTCGTGATCTGACGGCGACATGAGCAGGGTTTTCAGCCCCTCCGTTGTCTCGAACTGCACCACAAACAGGCGATTCTGCAGATGCAGGAACTCCACCACGCGCTCGCGCGGAAACGCATTACGCAAACCGTAACGGGTCGGGTACGGCACACGCACCAGATCAAAGGATTCGTAGTATTTTGCTTTCGGCCCGGCCAGCATGTCCTTCCGGAAGGACTCGGCAGCAGCGCGGGTATCTTCCACACGAGCCATTTGCCCCAGTGCCTTGCGGCTTCCCTCAAAGTGCCTGATCGGTGTGATATGGCTCATGTTTTTTCTCCAGCATTATTTTTTAAAAATACGTTCAAATCAGTCGTGATGCGCGCAACTCGGTCTCAAGCCGATGCATGCCCTGCTCAAGTGAAATCACCGGCGCATAACCCAGTCGATCTTTTGCCCGGGCACACGACACCTGGTGCCGACGCTCCAGAAACTTTATGACGGCCGGCTGCATGAGCGGCTGTTTCCCAACCATTGGCAGAAATTTTTCCGCCACGGACAGGCCGGCCTGCATCAGGCCCGTGGGCAGCAGGATAATACGGCGGCGGGTCATCTTTGCCAGATAGCCGAAATAGACATGACATGGCGTAGCAACATCATCCGTGACATTGAACGATTCACCGCAGCAATCCTTCTGTATCAACTGAAAAACGGCATCGATCAGGTTATCCACATGCACATGATTGATCACCCCCTTCCTGTTTGATGGCAGTGCAAACATGTGCTTCTTCAATGCGTCCAGCGGACGATGCACCCAGGGCACACTGCCCATGCCGTAGACATCCCCGGGGCGTATCACCATCACGCCAAACCCCTGCGCCGGATTATTGAATGACAGGGCAATGCGTTCGCTGCTGAGCTTTGTTTCAGTGTAAGGATTGCCCGCCACATCAAAGGGGCCGTCCTCAGTCACGTTATCCGGATAATCAAAACCGTAAACCATCACCGAAGACAAATGCACAAGACGCCTGACTCCCGTTGCCATTGCCGTTTCGCACACGCTACGCGTCCCCTGATTGTTAACGCGTTCATACAGTTCCTGCGGACCGTCTTCCTGCACAACGGCGGCCGTGTGAAATACAACATCAGCCCCGGCAAATGCACGGGCCAGCACGTCCCTGTCATTGATATCGCCCTGCTCCACCCGGGCACCTGCAGCCCGCGCCCGCTGCACACCTGCCGGCGCAACATCCATCCCCTGCACCGTCCAGCCCAGCGCCAATGCACGGCGAGCCATCTGCATGCCGATGAAGCCGCCAATACCGGTAATCGCAATCGTCGTCATGTGTTGTTCCCTGCCCGCTCAGCGGTAGTGGCCCGATGTAAAATTACGCTGACCGCGTACGCGGGCCTTCTCGATCTGCCCCAGGAAAAAGGCAGGGAAGGCATTGCAGACCTTGCCCAGCACCGACTCCTGAAACGGCAGGTAATACTCGACCGGCCGCTTTTTCAGCACCGGCCCGAGAATGGCTGCGGCCACCTCGTCGGCACTGAGTGCCCGCGCGCCGGAAAAAGTCAGTGCCGCATCAGGATCACCGCGCTGCTGCTCCAGCATGTCGGTCTTGACCGGGCCCGGACCAAACAGGGTGACGGCAATACCGTAAGGGCTGAGATCCCCGGCGGCCGCAATGCTGAATCCACGCACGGCAAACTTGCTGGCGGCATACGTTGTGGTGCCTGGCGTGGCATACAGCGAAGCAATGGAACCAATGTTGATGATGTGCCCGCGACGGCGGGTCTTCATGACCCGGGCCACGGCATTGGCCCCCAGCATTACCCCCTTCACATTCACATCGAGGGTGAGATCAATATCCTCGGGGCGCAACTCGCCGGTCTGGCCACTGCGCAGCACACCAGCAACATTGATCAGTACATCAATCGCAAAACCACCCTGCTCCAGTGCCTCGACCAGTGACTGCCAGGCATCCGCCCGGCGTACATCCAGCGCACGGCATTGCACACCGGGCTGACCACCCCAGCGTGCCTGCAGGCCCGGCAGATCAAGATCAGCCGCAACAACCTCATGCCCGTGACGCACCGCCATGGCAGTGATTGCAGCACCAATGCCATTGGCCGCCCCGGTGATCAGCATTTTCATGGGATTTCCCCTCTGGTGTTGAATGCCGTCCGCAGACGGTTCATGGTGCCAAGCATGCCCGATCCACCATTCACCGCTTGACGCCCGCCGACATCAGGCTTGACAATTTGCGCCACTCTTCCTGCGGAAAGAACAAAAGTGGGCCAGCCACTGCATCGCCGGATCATCCCCGACACCTTCGTACAAATGCTCTTTGAGTATCTTGAGCAGCAGGGTCATGCGCCCGAGTCTTTGCTTGGCCTGCCCTGGCCTGTGCCACAGGCAAACGGTCTGGGTGGCATTCCCATCGAGCAATGGGTAAGCCTGCTTGAGCGGGCGTCTGCCTGCCTGCACGACCCGCTGCTGGGCCTGCATCTGGGCCAGACCATTACGCCACGTCATATCGGTGTGCTGGGCTATGTGCTGCTGGCATCGCCCAATCTGGCCAGCGCCCTGACACGGCTGGAGCGTTACCAGCGTCTGGTCTATGACGTTACCCCCATGCATCGCCGGGACGGCGACGGTTACATTGATCTGGTATGGGGCGATGAGCAGGGCCGGCCGGGAACGCTGTCAGATGACACCTCGATCACCGCGCTGATGCATTTCTGCCGGGGACTGACACAGCACCCCGTGTATCCGCGTGAGGTTCACTTTCTTAATCCTGCCCCGGCCGATGTTGCTCCCTACCGCGAATACTTCGGATGCCCCGTGCTGTTTGATCAGCCGGAAACGATGGTACGTGTCGGCATCGAAGCGCTCGCCATGCCGCTTAAATCAGCCGACCCCGGGCTGGTGGCACTGCTGGAAAGCCAGGCGGACCAGCTTCTCGAGCAGCTGCCGCAGGAAGACGCCTTCATTGACCGGGTGCGCAAGACGACCGTCCTGCAACTGCACGAAGGCGAGCCCTCGGTGGAGACCGTCGCAAGTACGCTCTGCTGCACCTCGCGCACGCTGCAGCGCCACCTGCGTCTGGCTGGCACCAGCTTTCGGCAGGAGCTGGCCACCGTGCGGCAGCAAATGGCGGATACCTATCTGCAGGACACGCGCCTTAACATTGCCGACATAGCCCTGCTGCTCGGCTACTCAGAACACAGCGCCTTCACTCGCAGCTACCGGCAGTGGACAGGCATGACACCGCAACAGGCGCGCCACGACATGAGCACCGGAGCCTGAATTGAAACCTGAAGACATTGCCCTGCTGGTCACCCGCGAGATGCCTTATGGCAAATACAAGGGTCGACTGATGGCTGACTTGCCCGGCCATTATCTGGCCTGGTTTGCCCGTGAAGGG
>JACCDZ011410443.1_pt1 | contig 14627 bp, 19 predicted proteins | sample 7449551 | NCBI WGS metagenome assembly JACCDZ01 (sample SAMN15323452, study PRJNA562643) | freshwater metagenome | isolation source: river surface water | place: USA:Blue River Watershed | collected 2017-08-18 | reverse complement strand
TATCAAGCATATCGTAGAGAAACTAGAAGTTGTTAACTCGTGGGATATGAAAGTTGTATCACCTGATATGGCTGTCCTATTCGATGGAGTTCTAGCCTAATGTTTGGGGGCTTCGGCCCCCTTACTACAACCAGATAGGAATACTATGTTTACAAAAACCCCATTTCAAATTGATCGTCCAGTCTTTGTTCGTATCCCCTTCCGTATGAGAAATAGACTTTGGGAAAGAGAAGATCATCTTCCTTGGAAAGAAATGAATATCAGTCAGGATACAATAATGACACTTTATAACAGCGGTCAACTTATCCATAGCACAGAGCAAGAGAATAACATGCAAGTTGGTGATGGACTTGAAGCTATCGACGCCAACGGACTAAAACAGATTGTAGATGATTACAATGACCGCCTAAAGAAAGTTTGCACTGTTGATAGTCATTTTCTTCGTCGCAAATGTCCTTCTTCAAAGATCGCCACAAAACAGCGTGGGCTTATCCGCTCATGGCGCAGGAACAACCTAGATTGGCTTGAGAAAGCAGAAGCAAATAAGTAAGGAATATAAATGTGGACTTATAACGCTGAAAACCTAACTACTGTTGATGAGGATGGTAGAAAAAATATCGTAAGGCTTTTGATCGGTGATACAGACAGTAATGATCCACAATTGCAGGACGAAGAGATTCTATTCGCTCTAAGTTCTAACAAAGATAATCCTAATGCTGCTGCCATTTTCGCTATCAATGCAATTATTAGTAAATACGCCAGACTTGTCAACATTGAACTTGATGAAGCTATCCGAGAAGATTACTCTGATCTTATTGATAACTATAAAGGGTTGCTCTCTGGACTTGAGAAGAAGGTGAGATTTTCTAACAACTCTATTCGTCTTTACGCTACAGGGTTAACACTTACTGATTTTGAAGAGGCTTGGTCCGATCCTAACAGGATTAAACCTGGAATTGAACAAGGAAAATGGAGTTCTGATTATGCCGATCCGTATGACCGGAATATTAACATTACTTAAGAGGCATGGAAGGAACTTTACAATTACAGAAGACTTTGAAGGAACTTATGATCCAGTTACAGGTGAATTTACTGGTGGCAGTTCTACTCCTAGGACTGTAAGAGGATACTTCTACGACAGTAAAGAGGACTTTATCTTTAACACACAAATTCAGGATGGTAAAAGAAAACTGATCCTTCTGCCTAGGGACGTTAATGGTGATCCTTTCATTCCAGAAGAAGGCTCTAAGGTATCGGGCCAAAGGGATACTGTCTCTATCACTACTGTTGATGAAGTAGTCTCTGGTGAACAAGTTATCTTCTATATTTGTAAGGTCCAAGAATGATTAAGTTTAAACTTGTTGATAACCGGACTAGGGTTTCTAAGAAAATTAAAGAGTTGCAAGAAAAGCTTGAAGAGTTCCCAAAAGAGTTCATGAAGATTACTGCTGATATCGTCATAGAAAATTCTCCTGTTGATACCGGAACCTACATGGACGCTCATCAGATAGGGACTAAAGAAAGTATTACAACTTCACATGGGAAACCTCGTAATCAACCTTATGGTAATTTTGCAAGTGAAGCAAGGAATAGACTACATTCACAAATTAATGGGTTAAGTGTAGACGGCCATAACTGGTTTATGACTAATAACTCAGCACACAATACGAAGGTTGAATACACAGGATGGAACTCTAGACCGGCGTATTCCCCATATACAATAGCAAGAGGGTATGCACCTATTGCACTCGAAGAAGCTAAAGCGAGGGTTGGACTATGAACTATGATAAAATCCTTGCTGCTCTGGAAAAAAGAGTTTTGGACCTTCAAGGTGTCCCAAGTGTTGCTTGGGAAAATGTGAAATTCACACCTACAACTGGACAACCGTATATTCAAACTAGGTTCATGCCTATTGATCGAAGAAGTCCTTTTATTGGATTGGATACAGACGGGAAACACTTTAGTCAAAGGTATGTAGGCATCTTTCAGTTAAACCTTTACTATCCAGAGTCCCGAGGACAAAAACCTACAAACACGATTGTTAATGAAATCTGCGATAAGTTTGATGCAGGTACAGACCTTTCACATGATGGTGTCTATGTAACAATCTCACAAACAGAAAGAATGAGGGGTATAAACGAAAGCCCTTGGTTCATTACACCAGTAAATGTTCACTGGTATTCTTACGCAAAATAAAGGAAATTAATATGCCGTTTGCACAAGGCGCTCGTAGTGGCCTCTCTTATATCCCAGAAGTAACTTTCGGTGTAACACCACCAACAGGGAATATGACTACTATTCCTTACACTGGTAATTCACTGAACCTAACTAAAGAACAGATTACTTCTGCCGCACTAACCCCAGATCGTATGATCCGAAACGACCGTCACGGTAACAAACAAGTTGCTGGTGACGTTTCCGTAGAACTTGCTCCCGCAGATTTTGACCCTTTCCTAGAGTCAGCCTTCATGGGTTCCTGGTCATCCAACGTTCTAAAGGTCGGAACCACTCTAAAGACTTTCTCACTAGAAGATGCTCTTAATGATATTAACGTGTTCCGTATGTTTACTGGTGTTACTGTAGGTTCTCTAAGCCTTAGTGTTGCTCCTAACCAGATGGCGACAGCTACAATGAACCTAGTTGGCAAAGATGCAGTAATTTCTACAACTTCCTCTAAACCTACAAAGACTGCTGCTAGTGGTTTTGCACCATTCGATAGTTGTTCTGGAAATATTAGAGTAGGTAACGCTGGTGGTACTCTTACTACTGTTGCTACAATCACAGGTATTGAACTAAACATTAATAACGATGTTTCTCCTGCCTTCGTTGTAGGTTCCTGTTCTACTGCACAACTAGAATTTGGTATGGCTACTGTCAGTGGTAGTGTAACTGCCTATGTAGAGAATAGAGATTTGTATGACCGTTTCGTAAATGAAACAGAAACAGCACTAGAATTTACTCTTAGTAACCCTGCTGGTAATCGTCCTTACACATTCCTACTTCCTCGTGTTAAATTCAACTCTGGGGATATGCCTGTAAGCGGTCCTAAGTCTCGTATTATGACTGTCAACTTCTCTGCTATTTACGACAGCACTACAAACACTGTTCTGCAAGTGACAAGGACTGTCCCAGTCCCATAAGAATCCCTTTGGGGAAGCCTACAGTAGTTATCGGGTTCTGCTGTAGGCTATTAATTTAAACTAAACCCGACTTCAATATAAAGGAAATAACCCGATGGACCTTAAGAACTTTGTTCCTTCTGCGGATAACGTAGAAGTTGAACTAAAAATCAATGACAAAAACCTAAAGAACCCCGATGGTAGTAACATGACCATCACCACTCTTTCACCTTATTCCAAGAAGTATAAAGAGATTATCCAAAAACTTAGTAACGAACGAATCAAGAAGTCTAAGGATAAACAATTAGACAGTTCGGACTATGAGGATTTCGCTCTAGAAGTCTTGACAGAAACAACTGTAGACTGGAATATTACTTGGGATAGTAAGAAACCCAAGTTTGATAAAAAACTTGCCAAGGAAATCTATGACAGTGCGTTCTGGATTAAGGCCCTTATCAATCAGGAACAAGCTAAACTTGTGGATTTTACGATTCCCTGATAGATGATCTAGTGGCTTATGCAGAGAAGTCTTTTGAACTTAGTAAACCAGATGATAAAGGTGTCTCATTAAAGTCACACTTAGAAACAGTAGAGCGTCAGACAGGGGTTAGACCAGAGGAACTTAATTTACCAGAGTTTCCTGAACTGCTAATCAATATCTGGCGCATTTTTATTGATTTAAGTAACAGTCGTAATCAGGGCTTTTCAGGTGGTTCGCCCATTACATTTGAACAAATGAAAGCCTATAACGAGGTTATGGGAAACACAATTGGACCCGCAGAGGTTAATGTGATTAAAAGATTAGATAAGAAATACTTGGAGATTATGAATGGTTAACAAACTCCGTTTGTGGTCCCGATTTAAATTGGGAGACTTAAATGGCTGATGTAGATATTGTTGTCGATAGTGGTGATCTAAAAGCGGCTATTGATCTTCTAAATGACTATGGTATCTCTTTTACCAAGATGGTCAACCAAGTACAGACAGAAGGAAATAGGTTATCAAGAGCGTCTAAAGCTACAGCTTCACAAGTTGAACAGGCTTGGGAAAATGCTCAAAAAGTTCTTAATAATAACAGACTTACAGGTGCTGCCAAAAAGCAAGAGCAAACTCTAAAACAGTTTGGTAGTAACTTTAGTAATATACTCAAAGAGAATGCAAGAGAAGCTAAAGCACAAAGTGATGCTATTCTACAAGCTAAGAAACAAGAAGATGCCACTCTAAAACAGTTCGGTGCAACTTTTCAGAATATTAGCAGAGAAAATATTAGATCAGCTAAAGAAGAAGGTCAAGCCCTTCAAGACCTCGGACGGCGCGCACAAGAACTGCTTCGTGAAAAAGCTAGGTTAACTGCTGAGTATAACCCTTTACTTGCTGCTGAACAAAAGTATCTAGCAATGAAAAATCAGATCGCTAGAGCAAGTGAACTAGGTGTTATTGATGCTAAGCAGGAAGCCGCTGCTCTACGTAACCTTGAAAAAGAATACCAAGCACTTAGTAAAGGTGTGTATCTTGCAGGTTCACGTTTTAACCAGTTTGGTGAACAGGCAGGTATTTCAGGTAAAAGTGCTAACCGTTTCGGTATGTATGCGCAACAAGCAGGTTATCAGGTAGGTGACTTTGCAGTACAACTACAATCGGGTACAAATGCTGGTGTAGCTTTCTCACAACAGGCTGCACAGTTAGCTGGTCTAATCCCCGGTCTTGCTGGTGCTATTACAACCTTTGCTGCTATTGGTCTTGGTTTAGTTATCCAAAACTTTACCCGTGCCAAGGAAGAAGCAGTAAAACTAGACGATATTATCTCTGATTTTGAAAAGTATGAAGATATTTTTAAGTCTGCTGGTGTTTCACTAGAAGACAGTTTTACAACTGCTATTATTATTGTTAGGCAAAAATACGGGGGGCTTGTTGCTGACATTGCTAAAAGTGATATTAGTGGTGCTACAAAAAAACTAGTTAACGCTGTAAACGAAGAGTTCAAGAAGGGTAACGCAATTAACCCAGAAGGTAATACTGGTATCTTTGGGCAACTTAAGAATGCTAACAATCTCTATGGTGGTAGTTTCTCGCAGAATACAATTAATCCAGCCGCTATAGAAAACATAAAACTTGCAAAACAATATAACGAAGCGATTGTCCTACTAAAGTCAAGTATTGAAGAACTTGGTAAGTCAGGTGTGTATACTACAGAACAACTTGCGGAATCTGTTGCTGGTGTTTACGATAAAGTTAAGTCTACTGGTGATCTTACTGAAACACAGTTCGCAAGGTTTACTGCACTTCTAAATGAAGCCGGTTTCGGTGAGATGATCGTCAGAGTTCAACAGGCCCAAGAAGAACAAGTTAAGTCGGCTAGAGAACTTCTTGCCACTCTGGAACTAGAGAATAATCTGAGACAGTTATCTATTAAATACGGTGAAGATTCTCTTCAAGTAAAACAAGCAGAACTAGACGCAGAACATGCCAAGACTTTAGCCACTATTGAAGCATTAGATGTAGCTAGGGGAATAAAGCTTGAAATTGAAGCCGCTGCTCAAGCAAACTATGAAGCTGAAAGCGCAACTATCGCTTGGGGCAATTCTCTAGGGTATGTCAAAAACCAAATTGCTGGTATTGCTTCTATTCTCGCTTCAATCGGTGGAGGAATGATTTCCAACGCTGAGAAATTCACTACAGCAAAACTTATCCGGGAAGGTGCCACTAGAGTAGAGGCTGAAAAGCAGGTAAGATACGCCTCCGAAGATCGTGAGTATGAAGCACAGAAACAACAGAATCTTGAAAAGTATGGTAATATCGTCGGTACAGCAATTAACGCAGCTATGTCCGTTGAACACAAAGGTGGCAGGAACGCTGATGAGGCTTTACTCGCTGCGTATGAACTTGACGCAGAAAGAACTAAAGCTGAGAAAGAGGCTAATAAGAAGGGTAGAAAAGGTAGGAAACCTAGAAAGTCGGATGCTGAAAAAGATGCTGAAAAAGCTGCCGAAAAGTTAGAAGAGTTCTTCGAGCAATTTAAACTAGGCATGGAACAGCAGGAAAGACTCCTCGGTGTTCATGGTGAACAAAGGGAAGAACTAGAAAAGGTTATCGAGATTGAAAATCGTCTTGGTGAAGCCAGACACCTAGTTTCCCAAAAACAAATTGAGGCTATGGCTAACGAAGAACTCGCACTAGAAAGAAAACTAGAACGAGAGCAAGAACTCTACGAACTTGGTAGTCAAAATGTTGAGAACCTACTAATGACTATTGTTGATGGTACCTCTAGTATTGAAGACGCTTTCAAAGCTATGCTAGCTAATATCATTAGGGAAGTTTACCAAAACTTTGTAGCTAAGGGTGCTGCTGATTGGGCTGGTAATTTCTTAGTAAGCTTGTTTTCTGCTAAAGGGAATGCCTTCGGAACTGGTGGTGTTAAGATGTTTGCTAATGGTGGTGTTGTAGATAGCCCCACTTTGTTTAATTACAGTGGTGGAACTGGTATGATGGGTGAAGCTGGTCCAGAAGCTATTATGCCACTAAAGAGAAATAGCCAAGGTAAACTCGGCGTTCAAGTTTCTGGTGGTTCTTCTGGTGATATTTCTATCCAACAACATTTCTATATCTCAGCCAATGGGGATGAATCAGTTAGGTCAATCATTAGACAAGAAATGCCTAACATCGCAAATGCAGCTAAAGTAGCTGTTATCGAAGGTAAACGTAGAAATGAGAGAGGTCTATAATGGCAATTAGTTACCCACTTCAAATCCCTACCGTGGGAATTACTAGCATTAATTGGACAAACTCTGTCGCTTCTGTCATTTCTCGTTCCCCCTTTACTTTCCAAGGTCAGTCACAAACCTATCCAGGACAAATTCGTTACGCACAAGTCTCTGTAGAAAATAGAAACAGGGATGATGCGGAAGAATGGGTAGGTTTCCTAAACGCACTAAACGGCTGTGGGGGAACATTCCTAATGGGTGATCCTCTAGGTGTTATACCCAGAAGGGGTTCTACCACAGGTGTAACTGTAAGAGGCTCTAACCAATCTGGGTCAACTCTCTTAGTAAATACTAGTCAAATTAGTGAAATACGTTGGGCAAGTCGGGGTGATTGGCTACAAATAGGAACAGGCAGTAGTTCTAGACTTTATAAAGTTACTATGCCAGCTAACACAGATAGCAATGGATACGCGAGTTTAGAAATTTGGCCACGCTTGAGGATGAGTCCCACAGACGGGCAGAGTATTACCATGAACAACTCCAAAGGTCTTTTCAGGCTATCTAGTGGGACTTTTGATTATTCAGAGCAGGATGGGTGTAAATACAGTCTTAGCTTTTCTTGTGAGGAAGTGATTTAATGCGTGATATTAGTACAGCACTTAGTAATAAATTTTTAAGTAGGGACGTTGACCTATTTGTGGCCGTAGAACTTATGTTCGATTCAGGTGCTTTGCGTGTCTGGTCAGGTATCGGTGATAAATCCATCGGTGGACAAACTTACACAGGAACAGGATCACTTTTATCTGTAAGTGGTGTTGAAGAATCAGACGGCCTATCTGCACCCGGAGCTAGTATTTCTCTTAATGGTGTAGATAGCTCTCTGGTCTCCTTAGCTATTCAGGAACCTTACCAAAATAGGGACTGTAGGATTTTATTAGGAAGTGGTGACGACTTTTTTGAAATCTTCTCTGGTTTCATGGACGTTATGACCATTGAAGATAGTGGTGAAACCTGTCTTATTAACCTATCGGTTGAAAGTAGACTCATCCTTCTTGATAGGAAAGTCCCACTTCGTTACACACAGGAAACACAAAATTCCCGATACCCCGGCGACACATTCTTTTCCACAGTAGCAAGCCTACAGGATAAGAAAGTAAACTGGAAAATGGGTAGAGATTAAGGAAACCAACTTGAAACCCGAACTATTAAATTACCTAAAGCAAAAAGCAAAAGAACCTTTCGATATCGAAACCAACAACTGTATTCAATTCACTAACCACTGTTGGAAAATCTACCACGGACATTATTGGGGAGAGGAATACATGAACATCAGTTCTTTTGAGGATACTGACTTTAGCGACCCACTTCAAGGCGCAGATAAGTATTTAGAACGCACAGAGAAGCCACAGGAAGGCCACCTAGTAGCTATAAAGGTCTTGGGGGATACCTACCTACATGGGCTAGCTACAGGCTTCTGTGTAGGGGATTTATCAGTGTTTCTGAACACTAAAGGTGTTAGGTATCTGCCTACAAAGGCTGTAAGTTATTCATGGAGAAATAGATATGACATTTAATGAACTGTGGGGTAGAAGTACTCCTAACTCTTGGGCAAGGGTTCCTCGTGGTCCTGTTGCTGCTGCTGCAGGTGCTTTTCTATTTGGTACTACTGGTGTTCTTGCCACGACAACTATTGCTGGCGTAAGTCTTGCAACTATGGGCGGTTTCCTAATTACAACCGCTGTAACAAGTTGGGCTTTGGCCGCTCTTACACCTAAGCCACCTGGGACTTCAAGTCAAACTCTAGGTAACGTTAAAGAAGCTGTAGGTGATTTTGATATTGTATATGGCGAGATTCGTAAGGGTGGTACAGTTACTTTCATGGAGACTTCTGACCGACACGGTTATAAAGTCTTTAAGGATGATTACCTACACATGATTATCGTTCTCGCAGGTCATGAAGTCTCAGAAATTGGAGATGTATACTTTAATGATGAAAAGGTAACTCTAGATTCCGAAGGTTTTACCGTTGGCGACCGATGGAAGTCTCGCGCTCGTGTTAAGAAACACCTAGGTTCTCCTAACCAACTGGCTGACCCAGACCTTGTAGCTGAAACAAGTATGGATATTAATTTCCGTGGCCGTGGTATTGCTTATCTCTACGTTCGTCTAGATTGGGATGGAGATGTTTTTGGGAATGGTCTTCCTACTATCACCGCGATGGTTAAAGGTCGTAAAGTTTATGACCCAAGGTCAGGTAATACTGTTTGGACAGATAATGCCGCACTATGTATCCGTGATTACATTGAACAACCTTTTGGCCTAAATTCTATTCAGTCACCTACCTCATTGAGTAGCTCTGATTGGGCAACAGCCGCCAATGTCTGTGATACTCTAGTAACAAAGAAAGACAATTCAACAGAAAAAAGATATCCCCTTAATGGTGTAGTCTCTACTGCAAACGTCCCAAGATCAAATCTACAAAATATGCTTACTTCTTGCGGGGCTACCCTATTCTGGGGGCAAGGGCAATGGCAATTTAAGGTTGGCTATTTCCCTTCTGGGCCGTACGTAAGTTTTAATGCTGATGATCTTCGTAGTGGTATTAGTCTAGTTACTAAGAACTCTCGCAAAGAAAACTTCAATGCCGTGTCAGGCACTTTTCTTGATAAGGAACAGGATTATATTGAGGTTGACTACCCAAAGGTTGAATCCTCAGTATTCCTAGAAAGAGATAATGATCAAACTAACGTGCTTGATATGTCCTTCCCATATACTACCTCTAGTTCTGGTGCTCAGCGTCTTGCTAAAATGGCCATGTTCCGCAGTCGTGAAGAAATTATTATTGGAGCAGACTTCGGACTAAAAGCCGCTAAGGTAAAAGTCGGAGATGTTGTCCAATTTACTTTCGATAGGTACGGTTTTAGTAATAAATATTTTGAAGTAATTTCTTGGAAACCTACTACAAATAGTGGTGAGTTAAAGATCAGTCTTGTCCTAAGAGAAACTTCTGCTGCTGCTTATGACTGGAACGCAGAAGAAAGAGATATTATTAGTAATAACACCAATCTACCTGATCCTACCTCTGGGTTAAATATTACCAATCTGTCGGTAACTAACCGCCAAACTCTACAAAGCGATGGTAGTTTACTCGGTGAGGTTGTCCTTTCTTGGGACGCTGCTGACAGTGCTTTTGTTGATAAATATGTAGTCCAGTGGAAAAAGAGTAGTGATACCTCTTGGTCAGCTACAGAGACTGATGAAATTAGTATCATTATCCCAAGTGTTAAGAGTGGTGTGCTTCACGATTACCGAGTTAAAGCTGTAAACTTTGCTGGTTTCTCTGGACCTTGGGAACAGCTAACCACTACAGTAGATGGTAAAGAAACCCCACCGGGTATCCCTACAAATCTACAGACTAAGAACTTGTATAGGGCTGTAGAAGTTACTTGGGTTAATCCAACTGACCGTGATCTTAACCATGTAGAAATTTGGGGTGGTGTTGACAGTAACGTAAGTAACGCAACACTATTAGGTAAATCTGGTGGTACTAAGTTCATCTTCAACATGGAACCAATGGAAGAAAAGTGGTTCTTTATTCGTGCTGTAGATAACTCTAATAACAAATCGTCTTTTACACTTGGCGTAATGGGCACTGCACTATTTATTGAACAATCTGATGTAGGTATTGATGTAGACCAACTCCTAGAGGATGCAGGACTTAGTGCTGTAGAGGTTCTTCCAAATCTTCCTACCTCTGGCAATTTTGATGGTAGGACTGTCTATAACACAGTCGATAGGCAACTATACATCTATGACGGTGCTACAGGAACATGGAAACCTGCTGTAGAACCATTCAACCCCGATAATCTGATTTTAGAAAGAAATAACTTTCCTGCTGATCTTAAGCCTGTTGAAGTTTTTCCTTCGTTACCAACCACAGGTAACTATGAAGGCAGAGTAGTAATGCTTCTAAGTGATGGTAAACTCTACCGTTACAAAAATGGGTCTTTTACTGCTTCTGTTCCTGCGGCAGACATCACCGGACAAATTACTTCTGGCCAGATTGCAAATAATGCTATTACTGAAACAAAGATCAGTGATGATGCCATTAGTACACCTAAGCTAACAGCATTAGCTGTTACAGCAGGTAAGATCGCAACTAATGCAATCACAACAGATAAGTTAGAAGCTAATGCCGTCACCACTGCAAAGATTGCTGCTGGTGCTATTAGTGCAGATAAGATTCAGGCTAATTCTATCCTTGCAAGTAAAATTGCCATCGGGGATATCAGTAATCTAATCATAGATAGTAATTTACAAGACGAAGCCTACTGGAATAAACCAACTAACGTAAGTCTTTCTACTAATTATGGGGATTTAACACCTGGGGCGAAGTCAAAAGGGGCGTTCATTGTCTACCCACCTACTAATACGTCCACAACTACTCTCATTACAACAGGCTTTATTCCGGTTAAGCCCGGTGAAGAGTTTCTTGCGAAAGTAACTATTACTGCAACACACACCCACAGTTCTGGGGTCTTTCTACAGATATTAGATAAAGATTATATCTTAGTCACCAACCAACTTAGCAACACTTATACAGGTACAGCATTTAATGATGTAGAAGTCTCGGCCACTATACCCACAAATGGTAGATATGTAAGATTTGTTCTTCGAGTTTTAGCAAATGGCTATGCAAGTAACCATATTGTATTTAGTGGTCCGGTGTTACGTCGAAAGAGTGGGGGTGAACTTATTGTAGATGGTGCTATTACCGCTGCAAAGATATCTGCTAATAGTGTTGGTACAAATCACTTGGTTGCAAACTCTGTAACCGCAGGTATTATCGCTGCTGGTGCTGTAAGTGCTGCTGCAATTGAAGCTGGCGCTGTTACTGCTGACAAGATTAACGTCAATAGCTTATCTGCTATTAGTGCTAACTTAGGAAGTATCACTGCTGGTAATATCGATATTGGTAGTGGTAAGTTCGTTGTAACTAGTGCTGGTCAGACTACAATTAGGTCAGGCACAACTGGTGAAAGGTTAGTTATCTCAAATAACAGAATTGATGTGTATGATAGCACTGGTAAACTAAGAGTAAGGATTGGGCAGCTTTAATTGCCCTTTCCAATTTAACAAAGGAAACACGAAATGGCCTATGGAATACAGATACTAACTCAAAGTGGATTGGTAGATGCTTACAACCTTATCTCTTTTAGAGTAGTAGATTTTAAAACAGTAGCTGGTGGTAATCAGAACATCACTTTCGACCTATCTAACTGTGTGGACTTAAATGGTAAAAGTTACATCTTCTTAACATCTTCTGCTTTTGTTAACACTTCTGTTGATCAGACTTACTACACAACTGTTGATGAACTGACATGGAACTACAATACAACTATCACAACCAGTAGTACATTAACTACTACAGTTAGATCAAGCACTGGTCAAGGAAATGTAACTGCTACTCTTTTTGCAGCGGAGATTTAAATGGCCTTCGGAACCTTAATGGATAACAGTAAAGGTATTAAGATTCTGTCTGAGAACTTTGATACACTTTGTTTATCTAAAGAATTAACAACAGTTCCTAACCTCGTTAGTGTTCCAGGTGTGGGTGTTTATCGTTGGAGAAATATCCCTGGTTGTATTACTGCTCTACAAATTATCCCTAACATTAGAAGTATCTTCTTCATTGGTAATGATCTCACAGTTAACAATAATAATCAGTGGTCAACTCCTGCTTCTGTCTCTATCACATATTACTCTGGTGCAACTGCTAACCTACCTCTAAGGTACATTGGTCCTAGTCGTTTCATTGGTAGTAAGACTGGTACATATGGTATGCAGATGTTTAACAGTGCAGGACAAATTACTTTAGATGCGAGGGATAATATTCTTAACACATCTAAGATAATTAAGTTGAATCAGAACGTAACACAATCTGGTGCAGGAACTTCAACAGGAACTGTCAACTATCCTATTACAAACAATGCTTGGTTTGCTGTATGTAGGTGGAGACAATGGTTTGAGGCAGCAGTAGGTGCTGGATTTGGTGTAGACTACGGTATTGAAAGAGTTAGCCAAGGTTCTACAAATTGGAGAGCGAAGACTGTGGTTTATGAAGAGCGGGGAACTTCTGTCTCAGGTGGTGGAGACTTTGGTTACTATACAGAATTTACAATATAGGAAACTACAACGACTTATAAACTAGGCACTCTTAGTAAAGATAGCCTCAAGGGTGTGCATCCTAAACTTGTTAGTGTTGTAGAACGAGCAATCGAAATCGCCGATCGGTAATTTTTCAACAGGTTTGTCGACTCTTGTGACATGACACTTACAAAATATTTGAGATAAAAATGACAGAAGATATTAAACATAAGACTTACTTCCTGTGGGAAGAGTTTAAGAAATGGTTCACAAGGAGTTTCTTTGTATTAGTGACTGCTATAGCTGTAGCACTGTGGTCGCCTGTGAGTAGTAACCTAAAAGACATTTGGAACTCTCCGGGAAGGCTCACAGCAATTGAGGCTGGTGTGGACGAAATCAATAAAAGTCTGAGAAACCTTGCAGGTGAAGACAGGGTTTTTCGACAAATAGAAGGACTTAGTTATGTAGAAGAACCTGTATACAGAGGGGATAATATATTTCTTCACCTTGTCGTGCAGCGCACAGAGTTGGGTAAGGACTGTGTATTAACTAAGGCTGTACCACTCTTTAAGGATAAAACTGGCATAACAACCCCCGGAACCATGCCGGAAAGAGACCTAATAAGTGTGGCAACTACCGACCCAATTGCCATTAGATTAGAATATATCCCACCACCAAACCTGGAACTTGGTAGAGTTGAGGTATATGTAACTATTGAATATGAGTGTAATGGTAGAACTGGATTTGATAAAACCGATGTTTTAACCTATCAATTACTGGACAGATAAGGGAAGATGATGATTAGTATTTTTAGAAATAAAACTTGGAAAGAAGAACTGTCTATCGCCATTGTTGTTTACCTTATGTATCTAGGTATTGTAGGTGCTGTAGGTCCACTTGAGATTCTTGTGTGGCCTTTCATGGCTTTCGTAACTGCTGCATTTGGTATGGATGTATTCGGGAAGTTAGACCCTCCCAACTTTAAACAGGGACAAAGGGGATCAAGCTAAAGAGGGATAACATGGAACTTTTAAAAAGCTTTTGGGCTAAAATTCTTGTAGTTGCATTAATTGCTTTGGCTGGTATCTTCGGATACATACGCTACAACGATATGGTAGAGCACAATGTAATGCGAGAACAGAAGATTGAATCTTTAGAGAAAGAACTTGACATAAGGAGAAAGGTAGATGACATTCTACAAGAGAGTAGGGAATCTAATCCCAATCGTGATGGTAACATTGCTCTGGAAAGGTTAAGAAAGGATTACTCCAATGATTAAACTACTTGTGTTAGCCATTAGTATCCTCACTGTAGCAAGTTGCACCAACAATACCCGGACAGTAACTAAAGAAGTTATTGTGGATAGAGGCGAAGTCGTTTGTGACGTTCTTGATAAGCCTGTAGATAGACACATGAGAGCAGTAATTGCCAATGGAGATAAGATCATTGGTGTTGGTGGGGATGAAGTTGTAGTAACCGCTTCTGAACTATCAGATGTATATAAGAGAACCTGCAAATAAAAATAACCCCCGCAGCTTAATTGCCGTGGGGGTTTTCTTTTGTTTAAGCAGGTTCTCCACCTGGATCACAGAGGGCGTAGAATACCATTCCCGGAGTATCCTCAAAATTATCAACCACCTCTTTAGTCTCTACCATACAC
>JACCDZ011136994.1_pt1 | contig 14628 bp, 14 predicted proteins | sample 7449551 | NCBI WGS metagenome assembly JACCDZ01 (sample SAMN15323452, study PRJNA562643) | freshwater metagenome | isolation source: river surface water | place: USA:Blue River Watershed | collected 2017-08-18 | reverse complement strand
CACCTTGATGTGGCGTGAGATCTAAGGATGCTGGTTTGGTACATAGCGTGTCGCTGCGCGATGTATCAGGCGAGACTCAAATCAGACGACTACACATGTAGAACTGTACGAAAAAGGCTTGTGGACGCGGGTTCAAATCCCGCCAGCTCCACCATATGCAAGTTTAAAGGCCGCTAGGATTAACCACCTAGTGGCCTTTTTCTTTGGAAAATCAATGAGTTACTGAGCAGGTTAGTACAAGGGTGACTATTGACAGATATTGCAAATCGGGGGAACATGCGGGGGAATAGCCCTCGTCTTTTCTGTGTTTGGGGGAACAAAATGCCCCCGGATGGGCAATAAGTTCTGAATGAGCGGGGGAACAAGTAACAAGGTGTACCCGATGCTCACAGACTCACAATGCAAAAACGCTAAATGCCCTGCTGACCGACCACGCGCAAGAATGGCTGATGCTGGGGGGCTTTACTTGGAGGTCTCCCCTGCGGGCTCCAAGCGTTGGTTCTGGAAATATCGACGAGGCGGTAAAGAGTTTCGGCTCGCGCTAGGTAGCTATCCATCGGTGGGGCTTACTGCGGCAAGACGTGCAAGAGATGCTGCGAGATTGCAAAGAGCGGAGGGTACTGACCCCATACAAGCCAAAAAGGTGCAAAAACTTAAGGCTGCTAATCCTGCGGGTGACACTTTCAAAGTCGTTGCCTTGGAGTGGTTCGAGAAGCAAGAGCCTCTTTGGAGTGAGGCTTATGCGGTGCGAGCTAAACGCCAATTCGAGCGAGACTTATTTCCTTGGGTGGGCGAGAGGCGATTGGCTGACATAGAACCCGTAGAGCTACTTGCGGCGCTTCGCAAGGTGGAGGAGCGCGGGGCAGTGGAGACAGCAAGCCGTGGCCTTGATTTGGCGAGACAGGTTTGGCGCTACGGTGTAGCCACTGGGCGCGTGAGCCGCGACATGACTGCTGACTTGAAGGGGGCACTATCGCCTTACCGAGGCAAGCACTTTGCCGCGATTACTGAGCCAGTTCGATTAGGTGAGCTGTTGCGGGCTATCAAGGGCTATAAAGGCGGGCCAATTGTGCGAGCTGCGTTGCAGTTAGCGCCTATGCTGTTTCAGCGTCCGGGTGAATTGCGTGGTGCAACTTGGGCCGAAATTGATATGGATGGAGCGTTATGGACTATTCCAGCGGCTCGAATGAAGCGCGGCAAAGAGGGTAAAGAAAACGGGCAACCTCACCTTGTCCCATTACCAACGCAGGCAGTGCGAATCTTGGAGGTTTTAAAACCATACACAGAGTCAACGGGATTGGTCTTTCCCGGTGAACGTCAGCGTAGCAAGCCTATTTCTGAAAACTCTGTGCGAACTGCATTGATTGCAATGGGCTATACGTCCGACATTCAAACATGGCATGGTTTCAGGGCTACGGCAAGAACCATGTTGGCAGAGGTTCTTGAATTTTCCCCGTTGGTAATTGAAGCGCAACTGGCCCATTCCGTTAGAGATGCTAATGGCCGTGCCTACAACCGAACGACCTATCTCAAGCAACGGCAGGAAATGATGCAGCACTGGGCGGATTATTTAGACAAACTGGCTGCTGGCGCTAACGTGCTCGAACTTAAGCGTGCTTAATCTCAAGTTGCCCGACACTGGTCATTGGGAGGTTTTGCCTCTGCAAGGTTGTATGTATGTCGCCACAAAATAACGGTTGAGTGAATGGGGTGGTGAATAAATATCCAAAAGAAGTGAACAAATATCCGGCGCTACTTGACAACTGACTCAAACTTTATCCATCTGTGCAAAGGCAACTAATGCCGTGAAAGGATGGATAGCAATGGCTATTTGGAGAATTGAAGCTTGCAAAGCGGAAGCAGGCTACCGCTCGAACGCATCAATCTATAACCTGATTCGCGATGGGCTTTGGACTAAGCCCGTATTGATCGGTCAGCGTTCAGTAGGTTGGCCAGATAACGAAGTTCGAGCACTGTGTGCCGCACGAATCGCTGGCAAAACCGAGGTGGAAATCCGTGAGCTAGTCGGGCGTCTGCATACGCGCCGAACAGAGTTGTTGGCAACCGTTTGAGTGCGGCTATGGTGACAACGTTCAAATCAAAAGAACCAACCACTAACGCGACCAATTTCAGGATGATTTGCGTCACGCGTGAACTTGGTGAGGTTGCAATGATGCAGGGGGGCGTGCGCGATGGCAAACGGTCGTAATGCGAATAAACGGATTGATAGCAGTCGAATGCCTGGCGGTTTCGTGGCTCTGCCTTGGTGTGTGTTGGATTGCTCCGCATATAAAAAGCTGAGCCACCCGGCACGCTCTCTGTTGATGGAAATTGCCCGGCAATTTGTTCGTGACAACAACGGTCGATTGCTTGCGTCGAGCGCATATCTTAAAAAACGTGGTTGGAACAGTGCTGATGTGATTACGCGCGCAAAGCGAGAGTTACTTGATGCTGGATTTATTCACGAGACGGTGAAGGGGCATCGCCCCAATAAGGCGAGCTGGTATGCCATCACATGGCGAACGCTAGATAGATTGCCTGGTTACGATTTTGGTGCAGCTGAGTCTTTTGTAAGGGGGATCTATGAAAAGGAAAAGTCTGCACAAGTAATTGCGAAGCTTAGACCGTCACACGGTCAAGCAAGGGGGGGGATAGCGCCGTCTCACGGTGTAGCAATGGCTCCGCCTAAACCGTCTGACGGTGCAATACGCTTGAATTTTCGCTTGGACTCTATACCGTCAGGCGGTCACCATCTAGATATGCCATCTGCTGTTGCTAATGATGAAACGGAGCTTTTATTTAGGAGCGCTGAATGAATGAATTTAATCAAAAGAAATCAATGCGCGGTGGGCCGCGCTCGGGTGCGGGCCGTCCTGCTGGGGCGGCGACCAAAAAAACACGTGAAATTGCAGACCGTGCTGCTGAGCAGGGTGTTACACCACTAGAGGTGATGATTGAGGCAATGCGTGATGCATACGCTAAGGAAGGAGCTGCTGCTGCATTCATGTATGCCAAAGATGCTGCTCCGTACATGCACGCCAAATTAGCAAGTACCGAAATGACTGGCAAAGGCGGTAAAGATCTCCTGCAAGCGCAACCAACGGGTGTGCTGATAGTGCCAGACATCATGTCAGAGGCGGATTGGGAAAAAATGATGTCGGAAATTAAAGTCTAGGGCTAATTTGAGCGCTCAGCTTTCGTGAATGCAGCAATTACCTCTTTGACTACTTTCCGATTCGGTGCGGACAGAGCGAGAAATTCCTTCAATGTTTCTCGTTCTTGAAAACCTATACCTGACTCCCAGAGCTGTTTGTGTGACTGAATAGATTTGCGTACAGACTCCCCAAAACGCAAAACTTCTGGCTCGATCTTGAGCCATTCAGCTAAGACCTGCATCTTGTCTTGCATTGGAATCGAGCGGTTGTTCAACCAACCCCATGCAGCTTGGTTACTGATGGATTTTCCTGGCCATCGCAAATTGAACTCATGCTCTAAAACAGATGGGCTGGCAACGTAGCCTGCGTGGGTCATCGCGGCCCGTAAACGCTTGGTGAATTCAATTTTTTCATTCATTTCAACAAGTTACAAACCTGTTGATGAATTTCTCAAATAGCTGTTGAGTATCATTACAACAATCAGTTGAAAACTGTATCAACAGCTTATTGAGTTACTTGCATGGCCAAATCCCTTTTAGAACAACTTCCCGAAATCGTGGCCAATGGCCGCAAGCAGGCCGAAAAAATCTTAGAGGGCATCGAAAGCCGTCAACGTATCAGCTTGCAAACTCGGGAGGTTGTCTTACCGGCTCGCGACACTAAGGCCGAAGATTGGATTAACAGTCAAGCCAAGACCGCTCAGCGTGAAGTTTTTGCACCCGGTCAAGTCAGCTTGGTTGATAGCGCACAACCCACTCTTGGGGCTGCACATGATTCAGCCCCTTGGGCGAATCGATTGATTTATGGCGATAACTTGATGGCCATGGCTGCGCTGTTGGCTGGTGATGAAAACACACCTAGCCTACGTGGCAAGGTCGACTTAATTTACATCGACCCGCCGTTTGACTCAAAGGCTGATTACCGGACCAAGGTCACTTTGCCAGGTGTAGAAATCGAACAAAAGCCCACAGTCATTGAGCAGTTTGCGTATTCAGACACATGGAGTGACGGCACGGCTTCATATTTAGCGATGATGATGCCAAGGCTCATACTAATGCGAGAACTGCTTACAGATACTGGTTCTATTTATGTGCATCTTGACTGGCATGTCGGACACTACGTGAAACTCATGATGGATGAAGTCTTTGGCAGAAAGAACTTTGTTAATGAAATCGTGGTTTGCTACACCGGTCCAACGAATCAAAAAAATAACTTTCCTAGAAAACACGACATTATTTACTTCTTTGGGAAAAGTGATGTTCGATACTTTGACGCAGATGCAGTTCGAGTTGATTACAAGAAATCCAATAAGGCTACTGGGCAAACTGCATTGACAAAGAGAGCAGCAGATGAATATCTGGAAATGCTTGATGAACAGGGAAAGTTGATTGAAGATTATTGGACAGACATACGTAGTGGCAGTCATATTCCAGCATCTGACCGTGATGCAGCAGGAAATTACGATACAGCGAAAGATCCGCGTATTGCTGAGCGCGTAATTAAAGCCTCATGTCCGATTGATGGACTTGTTTTAGATTTTTTTGGTGGTTCTGGCACAACAGCCTCAGTTGCAGAAAAGTTAGGCCGTCGCTGGATTACTACAGATCTCGGCAAACCGGCGTGCATGATCATGCGGAAGCGTCTCATTGACCAGGACGCCAAACCCTTCTTGTACCAAGCTATTGGCGACTACCAAGTAGAAGCGGCTAAAGCGACCCTTGGTCGCGACTTCCGCATTGGCGATCTGTCGCAAATCGTGTTGTCTTTGTATGGTGCTTTGCCTTTACCGACGGATGTCAACCCACAGCGCAACTTAGGCCAGATTGCGGGTATCGCTGTTGGCGCAGGCCGTGGCAGCAAAACTTTGGTGTTGGCTGATTCGCCCAACAAGTTAACGGGCATGGCCACTTTAAAGAAGGCTATTGCTCAGCGTGACAACCTAATGGGAGGCTGGGACCGCGTGGTTGTTTTGGGCTGGAACTTTGAACCGTCGATTGGCGAAACCATCACAGCATTGAATGATTCGCGCCTTGAAGTGCTAGTCATCCCGCCAGACTTAATGGACCGCTTGAAGAAGAAAGGCGGCATCGACAAATTGCGCGGCCAGGTCCGTTTCTCTTCGTTGCAGTACCTCACCATCGAGCCAGTCAAAGTCAAAACCGAAGACGCACAAGATGTGTTGACGATTCAGCTCAAAAACTATGTGCTGCTTTCACCCGAGGCCATCAACCTTGACGATGCAAACCGTCAAGCTTTGCAACAGGTGGCCAACAAAGAGCCTTTGGCGTTGATTGAATATTGGGCCGTTGACCCCGACTACGACGGCAAGGTATTCCGCTCCGTATGGCAGGACTACCGAGGCAACACAGCAAACGATGCCGACGTTTTACGCGTCGTCACCAAAGCAGAGGTCAGCACGCCGACCAAGGCCATGCGCAAAGTTTGCGTTCGCGTCGTGGACGTGTTTGGCTTTGAAGCCGAAGTTGTGACAACCGTGGGGGCCGCATGAGCACCACCACTAACAAGGCCGAAGAACAACTCGCACTCTCCCTAGGACTGACAGCGAAAACGCAGCAGTTGTGTTTGGGCCTTGAGTCGGGCGCCGCTGATATTTTGGAATTGGTCACGCCCACCACGGCTGATTTATTGACATGGTGGTTTGGCGAAGACATGGTGATGGCCCGTGGTGGTTTGAACTTTCATGCGGGGCAAAAACAAGCCATCTTGAACGCCATCGTCGCCCATGAGGTGCTGGGTGCTGATTCTGAAAAATGGTCACTTCTCAATTTGTATCAAGAAGCTGCGCCAAATGCGTTGCTCGTTGGCACTCGCATGGAAGAGGTTTCTGCACCAAAGCACGGCCACCCTAAGTATTGTTTCAAGATGGCCACCGGCACGGGCAAAACGTGGGTCATGCAAGCCCTGATGATTTGGCAACTGCTTAACAAAACTGCGGCGCTTTCCGAGGGTATTGACGACGCACGCTTTACACGCCAATTCATGGTGGTGGCTCCTGGCTTGATTGTTTACGAGCGATTGCTTGATGCGTTCTGCGGCAAGCTTGTCGCGGGTAGCCAAGGCTCGCGCGACTTCGCAACATCCGACGTGGCCAAGTTTGCTGATTTGTTCATCCCAGAGGCCCACCGTGAAATTGTTTTCGGCTTTGTCCGTGGCAACGTGTGCAGCAAAAACGAGATCGGCCTAAAAGCCACTGGCAACGGCATGATTGCCATTACCAATTGGCACTTGTTGGCCGAAGGCGATGTAGCCGAAGACATTGAAGAAGTGGAAACTTTGGGTGCGCCGCTTGATCCACAAGCTGTGGTGACTGGTGTACTGCCTTTAACGCCCGGTCGTGCGACAGGCAACAGCCTTGAAGTGTTGGACCGCCGCTATGCGCGCGGCAACGTGCTGGACTTCTTGGCACAACTGCCCGAGTTGATGGTGTTCAACGATGAATCTCACCACATCCACGAGTTCAAACGCGAAGGCGAAACCACAGAGGTGGAATGGCAAAAGAGCTTGACGCGCATTGCCGAATCTAAAGGCCGCCGTTTTGTGCAAGTAGACTTTTCAGCCACGCCCTACAACGACGTGGGTGCAGGCAAAAACAAACGCAAGGTTTATTTTCCGCACATCATCACCGACTTCGATTTAAAGAGCGCCATGCGCGCGGGCTTGGTCAAATCATTGGTTCTTGACCGTCGCAAAGAAATTGGCGCTCTGCCACTTGAGTTCAAAGCCGAACGCGATGAGTCGGGAAATCCAAGTTTGAGCGAAGGTCAGCGCGTGATGTTGCGTGCTGGCTTGGTCAAGCTGCGCAAGCTTGAATCTGACTTTGCGAAGATCGACCCGCACCGTTTTCCAAAAATGTTGGTGGTGTGTGAAGACACCACGGTGTCCCCGTTAGTGGCTGAATTTTTGCAAGACCAAGAAGGTTTGCACGCAGACGAAGTGATGACGATTGACTCGGGCAAAAAAGCTGAGTTGGGTGAGAAAGATTGGGCACCCGTACGCGAGCGTTTGTTCAGCGTAGACAAGCACGCCACGCCGCGCGTGGTTGTGAGCGTGTTGATGCTGCGTGAAGGTTTTGACGTCAACAACATTTGCGTCATCGTGCCGCTGCGCTCTAGCCAAGCGCAAATTCTTTTAGAGCAAACCATTGGTCGTGGCTTGCGCTTGATGTGGCGCGACCCCGAATACACGGAAATCAAACAAGAAAACCGTGAGCAAATTAACAACGGAAAAGAGCCTGCGAGCTTGCTTGATGTTCTCACCATTGTTGAACACCCCGCCTTTCAGTCCTTCTACGATGAGTTGATTAGCGAAGGCTTAGCTGGTTCAACTGGCGATGATGACGACGGTGATGGAGGTTCCAGCACGGGCGACGTCATGGCTGCCAATTTGCGCGAAGACTTTGAAACATTTGATTTCGGTATTCCGTTCATCTTGCAAGAGTCCGACGAGTTACGCGACCACACCGCCATCGACATTACAACGCTCCCATCATTCACCGCTATGACTGCCGAGCAACTTAAGGGCATGCTGGGTAAGGGCGATACTTTTGTCTCGCAAGATTTGCAGTCATCCACTCTGTTTGGCGACTACCGCGTTGACGGTGCAGTAATGAACGTATCGGGCTACAACGATTATTTGTCGCGCCTCACGCGTCGCATCAGCCAAGCGCTGAGCGAGCCGCTACCAAAAGGCAACAAGATCGCAACGCACCTAGCCAAGCCATATCTGCAAGTCAACACCGCCGAACTAACCGGCTGGATTGACGATTATGTTTGGACTCAGCTTTTCGCAGGCACGTTCAACCCGCTTGAAGATGAAAACTGGCGCTTATTGTTGCTGCAACCCGTGGTGGACCACATCACCAAAGTTTTTGCAGTTGGCTTACTTGAATCCGAAGAGACGCACACCACAGGGGAAACCGAAGTGCATTTGCGTCGCTTGAGTGAAATTCCCAAACTCATGGTCCGTGAAAGTTCATCGGTTGAAGTGTCAAAGTGCATTTACGACCGATTGGGATGGCCTTCGCGCAATGGCGGCTTAGAGCGGGCATTCATTTATTGGGCACAAGCCGATAGCCACGTTCAAGCCTTCTGCAAGATCAGCGAGAACCGTCACACCTTTGCGCGGCTGCGCTACGTCAAAGACGATGGACTCCCCGCGTTTTACTCCCCCGACTTTTTAGTGCGCACTGAAAACGCGGTGTACCTCGTAGAGACCAAAGGCCAAGAGCAAACCATTCACCCCAACGTTCAGCGAAAACTTAAAGCTGCATTAGCTTGGTGTGAACGAATCAACAACCTAAGCGACGAGCAACGTGGTGGGCCGCCCTGGCACTACGTGCTGCTAGCCGAAAACGTGGTGTACGAATGGCAGGGTAAAGGGGCTCATTTGGCAGAGTTGTTGGACTATGCTCGATTACGACCTCTCGCAAGTGCTTCACTCCAAGAACGGCTGATTTAACTCTTACTGGGAGACTCTTATGGCTGAATCTAATCAAGTAAGTAAGGGTAAAAAGCAATCAGATGATTTGAGACCCTTATTAGAGAAGGCTGCAAAAAATCTCATCCAAGAGCGAATCTTGAGCAAGGGCGGTAAACAACCGTCCCAGGAGGCGGTGGATATTGCAGCTAGAGTGTTAGCGAACAGGGCAATTCGCGAGTACAAACTGGCGCCTCCAAAGCAGGAGTCACCTGTTAATGACCTAGTGAGTGAGACTCCACAAACACCATCACCCAAGCCATTGAGACAGCCAAGTACGCAAGCCATTGAGATGTTGGCGAAAATGATGGTCAACAAAGGGGTGCGTGAGGGTAAATTGCTCGTTCTCCCCGAGAAAGGACAGGGCGCATGAATGAAACTCTGATGAATAGCAGGCCAAGCAGCGAGTCTGTCCTTGGAAAGGGTAACTCGTCGCTTACCGATAGCTCTACTCAGACTGTGACCATCATTTGCTCTAGCCAGCCTTTAGATTTCACGGCTCAAGATGAGCCTGTTGGATTTTTTGAAAAGGTTTTAAATTTTCTATTTAACGGCGGAAAACGAAGAACGATTTACGATAAGCGTTGGGACTGAGCGCTGATCCAGACGCGACAGAGGATTGCCGTCGCAACAGATGGCAACCGTTGCCCATCTGCCAGTCGTTTAGAAATATCGGCTTTAGGCTGATTGCAGCCAGTAGGATTCGGAGAGCGAGCGTCGGCGAGTGCTCAATCAGACGCTTAGGGGTGGGCTTTGAAAGAGCGATACACCATGTGCCAAGTTGCTTCATCACTTCGTATCGTTTAGTTAGGTCTGCATGATTAAGACACCTTACGTGCCTCATCTATTTGGAGAGGCAGCTCAGGACAAATTGAGGACGAGGCTCGGCTGGTTGACAGGTGGCGTGGCCTCCTCAATTCCCTGGCCTCAAGAGGATGTCTGGGTGTTTTACGACGATCACGAGTATGTGCTCCGAGGTACTAAGGGAGGCGAGGACAAGCGCCCGCCGTGTATCTCGACACCCTATAAGCAAGGCGAACTTGACGCCGCGATGACTCGTGTATATCTGTTCAGTTCGATTCTGGGGTGGTTCAAGGGCGGGCACGTCGATGTGACGGGCTACGTTTCGGGTAGCAGGCCAGTCCTCTATGGATCTCGCGATACGTTCACCACCACGCTCGATGGCGGCAAGTACTTTAACTGCAACTACATGCCAATAATCAACGATGAGCGAATCCGCAAGGCGCTGGCATTCATGAGAGAAGGACGGAGGCTTAGGTACGTCCATGAACCGTATTCGTTTCTGAGCTTCTACAAAGTGGTTGAGTCGCAATTCAGTTCAAAGGAACGTGTGGCGTGGATGCGGACCAATCTTGATCAACTAGAAGGCCAAGCGGGCAAACGAGTGGCCGAGCTTCGCGCACAGGGCGTTGATGTCGGAAAGCATCTCTACGACTCAGGTCGTTGCGCCGTGGCGCACGCAAGTCTTGGCGGTGCAATCGTTGATCCGGACATCCCCGCCGACCGCAGGCGCATTGCCGACGATCTTGACGTGATGGCAGAGCTGGCATCCCGCTATATAAAGTTTGAGGCTGGTGTACCCGATGATATGGAGCTCTACAAAACCCGAGACCGCACAGTACCGTGGCATGCACTGCTTCGGGCGGAGACCCTTGAGACCCTACAAGCGGGCGGGACTGTGAGCGACATGGCAGCGTTGGGCCAATTGCAGGACAACAGGGTCTCAGTGCGACTTTGGCCACACGACGCGCCGGAATGCATGAGGAACATGCGTATGGTCGCAGAGAGCTACGCGCCGGGCGTGGTGACATTCCTAGTCGTCAATGATCGAGAGACGGTGTTCCTACGCTTCGCCATGGATGTGGCCAATGGGCAGATGCACACGATGCTGGACGAGTGCGGTGTAACCGACCAGTTCGGTGAGGTGACAGAAGCGGACATTGAGCACTATACGCGCTACTTCCATAGCGCCGTTGGGAATGCGCTCGTCGAGCTGTGCATCGATGGGCTTGACCCGGTCCCTTGTGAAATCGTTATTCCGACCAACATCATCCCGCAGGCGCCAGAGAAGATGGTCGAGTTGGCGTTGGAGCAATTTCGGAGGGGAAGGGCTGGTGCCATAGCGGACTCCAAAAAACAGCAATCTGCCGATTAAGGTCTATGCATGTACGAACAGCCGACTGCTTTACGTTGCCCTGACCAGAGCCAAGAAGAGACTCTTCATCGCAAATCTCTAACCGGACATCCAACCTCTAGAGCTGACTGACAGCAATCGCTGTAAACCAGATCTCATAAGGCCTTGATGCTAATTGCAAAGGTTCGGAAGTGACTAGTGGAGCCGGTTCGATTCAGCTTTCTAGCAAGCCGACTGTGATCCGAACTTGGTACTCTACTTCTGACGGGATCCTACCTTTGTTTATGGGGCTGGATGAGCTGTCGCCAACGAATCAACTATAAGTGATCCCTAGGAAAACAAGGCAGTTTTTTGCTTGCCACTTACTGTTCGAGCATCGAAGTCGCGCTTCACCTCGTCCGGTATAGCTGCCCAATCGTCCAGATTCAGAGCCAAGAGAATATCGCTGATGTACTCCCAACACTCTTGCTGCAACGTCACGGCCTCATGGCAAGTTTTAGCTGGCTGTACAACCTGATCGAGCGTATTCACTTTTGGAATTACAAACAGGCTCTGGCCATGAACATGCCCCGAGAGCAGGCGAAAAGGGTCTTTGGTTTTCCGCTTGGAGACCTGATCGAGCACCGTGAATCTTTGCCCGAACTTGGGGTTGATTTCTTTGATGTACTTGAGCACATCGGAAACCAGCATGTACCCGTCGCCCGTGCTTTCCACCTTGGCTAGCTCAATGGGGTGATCTTTGAAGTAGATCCACGATAGAGTCAAATCGATTTGCCCGCGCATAGAGAACAATGCTGCACGCACAAGGCCCATAGAAAGATACGCAGCGCACTCACGGATAAGGGCGCCCACTCCCTCCAGCATATAGTCTGCTTTTCCTGTGAGTTGAGTTTGATGCAAGTACCTTACCCAAGCAAGCATCAATGTATTGGCCTCGTTGTACTCGGAAAGCGTCTGAGTACCGTTCTTTGCAAGCGCATCGCTAACAGCCGCCTCGATATCACGGAGTTGTTTGGCCGCCGTCATTTGCTCACATCTCTCGCAGTCCTAAGCTCCCATGGGGAGCCGTCACCCGAATGCACTTTTTCGTTTCGAATTCTGGCTGCTAGATGCAGCACTTCACTGGCGGGGGCAGCTCGAAGCAGACGGTCCACCCAATCCACAAAGGAACTCTTGGTGTACGGAGGAATATTCAAGGTATCACCTCGACTGCGTCGATTCATTTCATCGGCCAACAGCTTTGCAGCAGCAGCCGCACTTAAGCCCGCCTCTTGTCGAAGCATCCTATCAATCATTACTGCTGCATCAGTACCGCCACGCAAAGATCGGATTGGTCGATGCGGCATCGACGTCTCTTCAAGCTCTCGCGAAGTAGCAACTCTACGCAGTTCGAGGACGTTAGCTATCAGACTTTGAAATCCGTCACGCCCAGATCTCTCCAACTCGGATTCAATATCACGAGCAGATAGACCAGTGGCAGCTAGCGCCAGTGCAATTTTTTCGATTGAGGACATTTTTCCTCCTATAAACGTTTGCCGATTTCGTTGGCGACCGCTTGAATCTTGATCATTATTGCCGCCTTATTCGGCGCTTTTCTATCAGTCGCAAAACCAATCGAGTCGTGCTTTGCTTCAAGAACTTTCGAGGACATCAATCTATTAGCCAAGGTTGCAGGGCCGAAAACGGGATGTCCTCGAAGCTCTGTTTCGACTTTGGGGTCTCCCCCTCTTTGAGAGACCCCGTTGATCAAAATGATCATCTCGGGCTTCTTCGGAAGGCTAGGTACTTGGTCTATGAACTGATTTAAAAGTTCCAAGCCCAAGACCGAATAACGATCAGGTCGGACAGGCACAAGTAAATGCGTGCTCGCATGAAGTGCACAGAGCGTCATGAAAGAACTGCTCGGATTGCAGTCAATACAAATCAGGTCGTAGTACTCACGGCACTTGGCGATAAACTCAAGAAATCTCTTCTGAGCACTGATCAGAAGCTTGTCGTTTGATGCAAGCGCAAACTTGGTCAGACGAAAATCACCAGGGATTAGGTCCAGATATATTTCATCATCAGGCTTTTTCAACGTTTTCAGACGATCAGCCAAAGTCGTCGGATCTGGAGCGGGTGTTGTTGGTTGACAGATATCGAATATCGTAGGCGGCGTTTGATCCTCGAGCACGGACAAGATTGTCTTATTATTTTTTTGTAGTGCTTCATAGCGCGTCCGGGTCATCACCGTCTGAGTGAGGTTAAATTGCGGGTCAAAGTCAATCAGAAGAGTGCGCCTCTTAAGAACCCGATACGCTTCACGAAAGACATGTGCAGCTATTGTCGTTTTCCCCACACCTCCTTTCATATTGAGGATGGAAATCACGGGGGCCAGCGGTTTTTGTTGAGCCATTTAAATATTTACCAAATTGTCTGGCATGAATGCACCTCTACGGGCTGATTTTTTGCCATGGGGAGTTTACCGTTAGTCAGCCGCTAAGGACGGAAATCGCTGCAAACCTGTCTTAACACGGCCAACCAGTCAGTTGCGCCGCCTTAACGGCAAAGACGCCTAGTGCCACGACTTGAACCCGAGGCATGTCGATGTTTAGTCTCGATAATTATGGGGAACAAGCGGGGGAATAATTGTAAAAACCGCATTGAGTTTTTCTTTAAAAATCAATATGTTACAGAGATGATTCAGTAGACGCCAGCCCATATGCAATGGCAAACGGCCGCTGGGTTTAACTACCCAGCGGTTTTTTGTTTTGTCTCAGTGAAGACAATAAATCAAACCCGAAGCTACGCAGCCAAAAAGATAACCTTCTTCCAACGCTTCGGGGTTCAAGTTGGATGGGGTCACGGGGTTCTTGTGCTTGTAGACGAGCTTGACCGAGATCACATTGAAACCAAGCGCGGGCAGTGCGCGGACGATCAAGTCCAAGTCAGTTGTCCGCACTCGCACTCCAGCGCTCATTCCATGCATGTTCGATTTGGCGGCGGTCGCGTTTGGTGGGGCGGCCGTGCTCAATGCTGTGTGCGGGCTCAAACGCCAATCGGTTTTGTTCGGCTAATTTGGCGCGTAAAGCGATGCTCTCGGCCGTTTCTTCGTAAAGCTGTTGCGCCACGGGCGCGGGGCCGCGTGCTGCGCTGATGCCTTTGACTTGAACAGTTTTGGTGATGTTGCCTTGGCGCACGGTGAGCATGTCGCCCACTTTCACTTCGCGTGCAGGTTTGACGTCTTGGCCGTTGATTTGCACGCGGTGTTTGGTCACCTCATCGCAGGCCAAGCTGCGTGTTTTGTAAAAGCGTGCGGCCCACAGCCACTTGTCGATGCGCAGGCTGTCCATCAGGGGTTGAATACGTCCAACACGCGTGTTAAGTCCTGTCCTGTGTAGGTAGGCTTAGGACCGATGGCTTCAAAGGGTAGTTGTTGGCGATTGACCCACAGCGTGGTGAAACCAAACCAAGTGGCGCCCAAGGCGTCCCAGCCGTTGCTGGAGACAAACAAAATGTCTTGCTTCTCAGCAGGAATGGTCTGTTGCACCAAGCCGTAAGCTTCGGGCGACGTTTTGAACAAGCGAATTGGGTCGACTGAAATGACGTGGTCAATCAAGTCTGTCATGCCTGCGCTCGACACCGCAGTGCTCAGCATGTCCATGCTGCCGTTCGACAGAATGGCGGTGGTGATGCCGCGCTCTTTCAAGCTTTTCAAAACGCCCAGGTTCTCAGCAAATGGTGTCAGCTTGGCGTACTGCCCCATCAGGGCATCGATGTGTTCGGCTTTGGCATCGAGCTTGAAGCGCTCTAGCGTATACAGCAGAGCACTGCGTGTGACAT
>JACCDZ011037860.1_pt1 | contig 14632 bp, 13 predicted proteins | sample 7449551 | NCBI WGS metagenome assembly JACCDZ01 (sample SAMN15323452, study PRJNA562643) | freshwater metagenome | isolation source: river surface water | place: USA:Blue River Watershed | collected 2017-08-18 | reverse complement strand
TGGCACGATTGCTCCCTGAGGCAGGCTCAGAGGCGCATTGCCTTCAGACCACGACGGATGGATTTCTCCAGACCCGGACGAATCAGGCTGGCCACCAGCGGCAGCTTGCCCTCGAACACAATGGTGTAATGCAGCCGTGAGCCTTCGCCCAGCGAATAGAAACGCATCACGCCGTGATGATTCTTGAGCGGACTGCCGCGGGTAATACGGTATTCAATCAGTTCGTTTTCCTTGAAAGCCGTTACCGTTTCTTCGAAGGCAGGGGCAATCAGGATACGCAGCTCACGTGCCGAGCCAACACCGTTCGGATGCTCTGCTCCGGCCTTGATGGTGCGGATTTTTGCCGGCTTGAAAATGCTTTCCAGATTTTCATGCACGCTCAGGAAGGCAAATACCTGGCTGACCGGATAGGGAAATTCCTGAACGATTTCGATACGTTGCTGGGCCACGGGGATTCCTCAAAGAAATAACAGACTGCAAATAAAAAACTCCCCGCCTCAAACGGGGAGTCACACGATCAGATACGCTCCAGACGGAACGTCATGCCTTCTACTGCAGCAATCCGCACATGCGTTCCTGCCGGCATGTCGTCACCGACGGCATTCCAGTAGGTGTCGTCCAGATGCACACGACCCTGGCCATTTGAAATGGCTTCGGTCAGCACCAGCTCACGCCCGACAAAACCGGAAAGACGGTTATTGAGGCCAGAGGCCGCATCCCGCCCTTCCATTTTCTGCAGGGGCCGATAGCGCTGCCAACCCAGCAGCGCCAGCACCGTGGCCACGGCAAAGACCAGCGCCTGCACCGTGGGTGACGGCGCAAACAGCCACGTCACCAGAGCCGTCAGAAACATGGCGCCGCTGAACCAGAGAAAGAACAGCGTATTACCGACCACCTCAAGTACCAGCAGGAAAATGCCGAAGCTTAACCACCACAACGCGGGGTTCTGGGCAAAGCTGTCCATTCCGTTCAATCCTTCAGGTTGTGCTGCACTTGTTTCACGATATCGCCAATGCCGGCGATGGAACCAATCACCTGTGAAGACTCCAGCGGCATCATGATGAGCTTGCTGTTAGGGCTGCTGGCAATCTGGCCCAGCGCCTGCACATATTTTTGCGCGACGAAATAATTCACGGCCTGGATGTCGCCCTTGGCAATGGCCTGCGACACCATCATGGTGGCCTTGGCTTCGGCCTCGGCGGCACGCTCACGCGCTTCGGCTTCCAGGAAAGCGGCCTGACGCTCACCCTCGGCTTCCAGAATCTGCGCCTGCTTTTTACCTTCGGCCGAGAGAATGGCGGCCTGACGGAAACCTTCGGCCTCCAGAATCTGGGCACGCTTGGTACGTTCGGCCTTCATCTGCGAACCCATTGCCTCGACCAGATCGGTCGGCGGGGTGATGTCCTTGATTTCGATACGGGTGATCTTGATGCCCCAGGGATTGGTGGCCTGATCCACCACGGCCAGCAACTGCGAGTTGATCTGGTCACGCTGCGACAACATCTGGTCAAGATCGAGCGAACCGATCACGGTACGGATATTGGTCATGGTGAGGTTACGGATGGCGTAATCCAGATTGCTCACCTCATACGATGCCTGCGAGGCACTGAACACCTGATAAAAGCACACGGCATCAATCGTCACCATCGCGTTGTCACGCGAGATCACCTGCTGGGGTGGAATATCCAGCACCTGCTCCATCACGTTGACCTTGTTGCCGATTTTCTCGAACACCGGCCAGATAAAGTCGAGCCCTGGTGCAAGGGTACGGGTGTAGCGCCCGAAACGCTCCACCGTCCACTCATAACCCTGCGGCACCTGCTTGACGGTCATGACCACCAGCGCCACCGCAAAAAACATAATCACCAGTGCAAACGTTCCCATTACTGCCACTCCCTATGTAAAAAATGTAAAAACCCGGTTCATGCAATCAGTTCAGCGGTGCCACGCGCAGGATTTCCTCGATGGTGGTCTGGCCCTGCGCCACTTTCTGCGCACCGGACAGACGCAAGGGCAACAGCCCTTCCTTGTAGGCCTGCTTGCGGATCTCACCCAGCCCGGCACCTTCGCTGATGATTCTCTTCAGCTCATGTGACATGAGCATGATTTCGTAAACACCCATGCGCCCGAGGTAGCCGGTATCGCGGCACTCCAGACACCCCTTCGGGGCATAAATCTTTTTGGGCACAGGCGCCTTCCACGGATGCGTCAACTGCGCCCAGGCCTTTTCATCGCAATCGACGGGCTGCTTGCAGTGCGGGCACAAGGTACGCACCAGACGCTGCGCCATCACGCCCAGCACCGTGGCCGCAATCAGGAAGGGCTGCACGCCCAGATCGGTAAGACGGCTGATGGAGGATGGTGCATCGTTGGTATGCAGCGTGGAGAGCACCAGATGGCCTGTCAGTGCCGCCTGGATGGCCATGTCGGCGGTCTCGGGGTCACGTACTTCACCCACCATGATGATGTCCGGGTCCTGACGCATCAACGCACGAATGCCCTCGGCAAAATCCAGCTCGATATTGTGCTGCACCTGCATCTGGTTGAAGCTGCCCTCGATCATTTCGATGGGGTCTTCAATCGTGCAGACATTGACCTCGTCGGTTGCCAGCTGCTTGAGCGTGGAATACAGCGTCGTGGTTTTGCCGGAACCGGTCGGGCCTGTCACCAGAATGATGCCGTTCGGCTCGCGCACCATGGCCTGCCATTTTTCGTGATCCTCGCCCTGCAGGCCAAGCTCCTTGAAGCCGCGCACCAGCACATCCGGATCAAAAATACGCATCACCAGCTTTTCACCAAACGCCGTGGGCAGCGTGGACAAACGCAGTTCGGTTTCCTGTCCCTTGGTGTTGCGGGTTTTCAGACGACCATCCTGTGGCTTGCGCTTTTCGGCCACATTCATGCGGCCCAGGATTTTGATACGCGAGACCACCGCATTCATGATGAGGTGCGGAAACTCGTAAATATTGTGCAGCACCCCGTCGATACGAAAACGCACACGGCCGATGTCACGGCGCGGCTCCAGGTGAATATCACTGGCGCGCTGGTCAAAGGCATACTGCAACAACCAGTCCACGATATTGACGATGTGCTGGTCATTGGCATCGGGCGAGGTGAGGTTGCCCAGCTCCAGCAACTGTTCGAAATTGCTGACGTACTGCTTGCTGACGGCATCGCTGGCATTGGCGCCCTCAATGGCGCGCGCCAGACGGTAAAACTCGATGGTGTAGCGATGGATTTCTTCAGGGCTGGCCACCACACGGACAATCTGGCGACCGCGCAGTGACTGCTGCAGGTTTTCCACCCATTCGGAATGGAAGGGCTGTGTCGAGGCCACCAGCACTTCGTCCTTGCCCACCTGCACCGCCAGGATGCTGTGCCTCTCGGCAAAGGCATACGACATGATTGCGGTGACATCGCCCGAACGGATTTTCAGCGGGTCAATGTGAAACACGGGTTGTCCGGCGCGCCCGGCCAGCCATGCGGTCAGTGCATCCAGATTGAGCTTGCCACCGCCGGTGCCGGCGTTATCAAAATCGAAATTGGCGATCACCTGCAGGGGATGCCAGTTGAGCTGCTCCCGGCCACGCGGCGTGGTGGAGACCAGATTGGCATCGCGCAGGCTCAGGCGACCATCCTTCTGCAGCTCATCCAGACACCAGCGCAAATCGATACGGAACGAGAACGGCGCCTTGGCAACGTTCTTGAGGGCGGCCTTTTCAACCGGCTTTTCGACTGCTTTTTCTACGGGCTTGTTCATGTTGTGTGGCCCCGGGGTAATGCCGTTGACTATAACGCCTGTCGCCGCCCTTGTAATTCCCGCCACCCGCCTTATCTTGTGTGCATCGGTAACCAGTGAAGGACTCCACCATGCGCCATTTTCTTGCTGCCCTGCTCGCCCTTGCCACCCTGGCATTGAGCGGTTGCGGCTATAACACCATGCAGGCCCAGGACGAAGCCATCAATGCGGCGTGGTCCGAAGTGCTCAACCAGTACCAGCGCCGTGCCGATCTGGTGCCCAATCTGGTCAACGTGGTGAAGGGCTATGCCGCGCACGAAGCCAGTGTACTGACCGCCGTCACCAATGCCCGTGCCGGAGTTGGCAGTATCAAGGCGGATGCCTCGCTGCTGAATGACGAAGCCGCCTTCCAGAAATTCCAGGCCGCCCAGGGCGAAATGAGCTCTGCCCTGTCCCGCCTGCTGGTGGTGTCCGAGAACTACCCGCAGCTCAAGGCCGATACCAACTTCCGCGACCTGCAGGCCCAGCTGGAAGGCACGGAAAACCGCATTACCGTGGCCCGTAAGCGCTACATCGAAGAAGTGCAGGCCTACAACACCACCGTGCGCTCCTTCCCGTCCAACCTCACCGCGATGGCCTTCGGCATGAAAACGCGCCCCAACTTTACGGTGCAGAACGAAGCCGCCATCAGCGCGCCACCTGTCGTGGACTTCAGCGCACCGACTGTTCCTGCCCCTGCAGCACCGGCCGCTCCTGCGCCCACCCCGGCTCCGGCCCAGTAAGATTCGCCCGGCGGGCGTCATGCCCGCCCTGCGACTGCCCATGCGCCTGCCCACGCTGCTGCTTGCCTGCCTGCTCTGGCTGCCGTCCCTGCTGACGGCGGCAGAAGGCGATATCCAACCCGTACCGGCGCTGACCAGCCCGGTGACGGATCTGGCCGACCTCTTGCCACCCGGCGAAGAGGATGCCCTGACCAGCCGCCTGCAGGCCTTTTCGCTGGAAAAAGGCAGCCAGATCGCCGTGCTCATCGTGCCCACTACCCAGCCGGAAGACATTTTCAGCTACAGCTTTCGTGTGGCCGACAACTGGAAGCTGGGCCGCAAAGGGGTGGATGACGGTGTCCTGCTGGTGATTGCCGTGCAGGACCGCAAGACCAACCTGCAGGTGGGATACGGGCTGGAGGGCGCCATTCCGGATGCCCGCGCCAAACAGATCCTGGAAGACATCATCCGGCCCCGGTTTCAGGCGGGAGACTTTCCCGGTGGCGTGAATGCCGGGGTGGACGCCCTGATGAAGCTCATCAACGGCGAGGAGCTGCCCGCACCAAGCCAGGCAAACACCGGCAATATCGACGGCAATCCCCTTCTTATCGCGATAATTGCAGGCATTTTCGTCGGACTTATTGTTCGCGCCATCTTTGGACGCTTCTTTGGCGGACTTGCCGGAGGTGGCGTGGCCCTGATCCTGGCACTGTTGCTGGGCGCCGCCATTACCGTGGCACTCATGGCGGCCGTGTTTGCCGGCCTGGGGGTTGGCGCCAACGGCAATGGTGGCCGTGGCCGCCGTGGTGGTTTCGGTGGAGGCAGCTTTGGCGGCGGAAGCTTTGGTGGGGGCGGGTTTTCTGGCGGAGGTGGTGGCTTTGGGGGAGGCGGCGCCTCCGGAGGCTGGTAATATGGCCGCCCGATTTTTGTCACCCCATCACGCCCAATGAGCATTTCCCGAGTACTTACCCTGGGGCCCAACGTCCCCCGTCGCGGCAACCGCCTTAGCCAGTGGATCGGCCTGATCCTGATGCACCTGATCGGCTGGCGCATGCGCGGCGAGTTTCCCAATGTGCCCAAGGGCATGCTGGTGATTGCCCCGCACACCTCCAACTACGATGGTGTTGTCTCGGTTGCCGCCATTCTGGCGCTGCGCCTGCAGCTGTTTTTCTTTGTGAAGGACAGCGCCTTCATCTGGCCGTTTGGCGGCCTGATGCGGTGGTTTGGCGCGGTGCCGGTGGACCGCGAAAGCTCCAGGGACATGGTTGGCTTTACCGCCAGCAAATACAGCAGCAAGGACGCCCTGATGCTGGCCATTGCCCCCGAGGGCACCCGCAAATCCTCTCCTGCGTGGAAGACCGGTTTTTACTGGATTGCCCACCGGGCTGGCGTGCCCCTGATCATGGTGTCGTTTGACTACGGCAAAAAGGAAGTCGTGATACTGGGCAGCTTTACCCCGACCGGTAATATCGAGCAGGACCTGCCACTCATCATTGGCTCGTTCAAGGGCATGGTGCCACGCCACCCCGATCGCCTGTCCGCCCCCTTGCTGGCACTCAAGCAGCAGGACTGAGCTACAGGACTGAGCTGCAAGACCAAACAGAACCACGCAGCATCCGGCACAGCATCCCGTACCAACAGGTGCGGGATCAGCCTGCCCTCCTTTAAAAAACCAGCCCCCTCCCCAACACCCAAAGCCAGGCCCCTCCCCCACTCGTCGCTTGTCCTGTCAGGTCAAGCCGTCTGCTGCTGCCGGTCAATACGCCTCACCCGGCCAGAGAACAGACTCGCCTCGCTCGACCAATAAGTCACAAACAGGAAGCACGAGGGGACAAGGACCATGAACACCATTCGCAACCGCATCAGAGCCATCACCAGATTCATCACCAGCACCGGCCCCCGCCATCTGGCCACTGCCCTGGCCGGACTGGCACTTGTTGTGCCGGCCACGCAGGCACAGGCCGCCTATCAGGAGGGCTATCTCGCCCCGATGCAGGGCTGGCGCATCATGCAGCCGGACTACCCGAGCACGCATGCGCTGGACGCCATTTCCTACGAGTGGGATTACTTCATGATCCACTCCGACACCTTCAACGGCATTGTCGGCTATGTGCTGGCCAACCCCCGGCACAAGGCCGCCCCGCTCGACTGGGCACTGCTGCCGCTGGGCAACAATGTGGGCATTGTGGGTGAAATTCCGGGCCAGAAACCCATCGCCAATTACGTCAACATGGGCCTGGACAACAGCAATATTAATGGCGTGTTGCGCGGCATGACGTCGACCGGCAACAACGGCCAGTACATTGATTACCGCGCCATGCCCGGTGGCGGCCCGAACGGTGTTGATGCACTGCACCTGCGCGGTCGCACCCCCGATTTCGAGTGGGACCTGATCGTTACGCAGGACATGGCCGACCGTGACTGGCAGCGCCCGATCACCGGCGCGTTTACCACCGCGTTTGGTTCGGACATTGGCGTGATTTCGCCCTCCGAATTCTGGAACGTGGACATGGTCTGGCCCCGCACCAACGTGAACGGCTGGGTAAAAACCCTGGGCAACAACCAGGTGATCCAGGTGAACGGCAAGGGCTATCGCGAGAACAGCTGGGGCCGCTACATGCCGGCGGTGGATGGCTGGGATTTCATGGTGTTTGGTGAAGAATCCTCCAGTGGCGTGATGGGTGCATTCCAGACGTACCACAAGTCCACCATCATGGATAACATGGACATCAGCTTCTACGATCAGGGCCAGCTGCAGACCATCCGCTACCAAACGAAAGACAAGCAACTCGGCTGGTACCACCCGGACTGGAAGTGGGATGGCGAAGCCAATTCCTGCGTGCCCACCAACACCAAGATCCGCGCCAAGAACGGCATGTACACCGTCGATCTTGATGTGGCAATCGGCAACCACCAGCGCCCCATGCTGTCCAACATGACCGTTGGCACATCCATCTTTTTCATCCAGGAACACTTCCCCACCGTTACCGGCACCATCCGCCGCGCCAACGGCTCGGTGGTGAAAACTTTCACCGCCCGTGCCGGTGGCGAGTTTGCCCGCACCAGGGACATTGCCCCGTGGCATTCCGGCCTGTGGTGCAACCTGTGGGGTGACACCCACCACAAGGCAGCCATGCCCTGATAGCTGACCCTGTCAGATAAAAAAGCCCCGGCATTGACGTGCCGGGGCTTTTTATTGCGTCACTACTTCAAGCCAGCCACTGTTTAAAACCCCGCTCTACTCATGCCCCAACACCCTCCTTCCGACGAATGGATGTCCGATTTTGTTTATCCTCGCGCGATACTCAAAAAAACGGGCTTAACTCATGAGGCCCGAATAACAACAAGACCTCCTGAAAGGCCGCCATGACAGGACTACCCGCCACGCCACGCTGGTTTGTGTCATCACCGATCATCAACGAACTGCTGCGCTGGACCCGCTCACAGGGGCTGGATGACACCACGTTTCTTCAGGCCAGCGGCATTTCTGCCGAGCAGCTGCAAAACCAGACCGGCAAACTCGATGCAATGCAGGTGGAGAGAGGCATCTGTCTGGCACTGACACAAATCGATGACCCGCTGGTGGGCCTGCACCTCTCGCCAAAACTCAACATCACCGCGCTGGGCGTCATCGGATTCATCGCGCAAACCAGCAACACGCTGGGCGACCTCATCAATTCCGTCATCCGGTTTGGCAATCTGGTGGGCGATGTCGGCGTACCGGCACTGCATCACGAGCCCGGCACCGTCACATGGACATGGGACTGCAAATTCCAGGACCCGGTAATGGCGCGGCAGGCGACCGAATGCATACTGGGTTGCTGGGCCGGCCTGCTGCGCCAGCGCAAAAAATCCAAGACATCCATCCTGCTGGGCGTGCACTTCAAACATGACTTGCCGGCACCAGCGCTGGAGAAGGAATACCAGCGCTTTTTTGGTTGTCCGGTGTATTTCAACCAGCCGCAATCGGGACTGGTATTGCCCACGCGCAACCTGACAGATGCCATGAGTCTGGCCGATCCCAACCTTCACCAGATGCTGGCCATGCACGCTGAACAGCAACTGCAGGCGCAGCAACACACTGAATCGCTTGCCGACAAGGTGCGTGCACAATTGCATGCCGTGCTGGCACAAAACATGACGCCGGTGCGTGATGACATTGCCGAAATGCTCGGCATGAGTGGTCGCACCCTGCACCGAAAACTGGAAGAAAGCGGCAACAGTTTTCGTGAGCTGATGGACGAGGTACGACTGGAGATTGCACGGGCCGCATTGCGTGAACAGCAGCCCACCATCTGCCAGCTGGGCCAGCAACTGGGCTTTCAGGAAAGCCAGTCATTCATCCGCTGGTTCAAGCAACAGCAAGGCATGACGCCGGGCGAATTCCGGCTTAGCCACGAGAGCTGACGACCAGCCCCGTATCAGGCGGACCCGTCCAGCCCCACGGCACGGCAGGCGGCATCGGCAAAAAATTCCCTGAGTGATACCAGCGGTACCGTGCGCTGGCCCGCCAGCCAGTGACGTGCGTATTCGTGTACCGGCCCCACCACCAGCGCCAGATAAGCCTCCAGCGGCCAGCGCAAGCGCTGGTGCGGCGGCAAGCTGGCTGCCATCCACCCGGCAAACGCCGACTGCGATGAACCCAGCTCGGACGCCACGCCACGCGCGTCCGGCGCATGCGCCAGCACACCACGATGATTGAACAGAAAGCGCGCCCAGTCCGGCTGCTGCCCTATCCAGTCAACATTGGCGTACACCACGGCGCGCACACCCGACTCCAGCGACGTCACCCCCTCAAAGGCCGCCACCTGGAACGCACGAAAACTCCGCAGCCCCTCAAGGTACAGCTCGACCGCCACGCCCTCCTTGCTGCCAAAGTGGTGGTAGATGCTGCCCGTGCTGGCACCGGAGGCCTCACGGATCATGTCGATGGTGGTGGCCTCTACCCCGTGCCGCAAAAAGCAGTCCAGCGCGGCGCCAAGGATTGCCAGGCGTCGGTCTGTCACTTTTGCCGGTGTGCCTGCTTGCGTGCGCGCTTGTGCGTCAGGCGATGTATCTGGTCGTTTTGTCATGACAAGAATATTATTCTAGAATATTGTTCTAGTCCATTGCTTCTGTACCACCCGCAGACCAGCCGCATACAACCCACAGAGCTCACCACCATGATGAATGCCCTTGCCCTGTTCAACCGCATGAAGAAGCTTCCTGGCGGCACCCGCCTGTTCAGCCTTGGCGTGTGCCGGGCCGCCCCGTACTTCAGCACCATCAGCCCGCATGTCACCGAGCTGGCTCCCGGGCTGGTCAAGGTGTCCATGCGCAAGCGCCGGCGTGTGGAAAACCACCTGCAGACCGTGCATGCCATTGCCATGTGCAACATGGCCGAGCTGGCCGGCGGCCTGCTGACCGACGTTTCCGTGCCTGCGGGTGCCCGGTGGATTCCCAGCGGCATGACCGTGCAATACCTGGCCAAGGCCAAGACCGATCTGGTGGCCACCTCTGACGGCAGCGGCATCGACTGGAGCCGTGAAGGCAGCATCGTGGTGCCCGTGATTGTCCGGGACACCAACAATACCGAGGTGTTCCGCGCCGACATCACCATGAACGTGAAGCACGCCAAGGCCTGAGACTTGTACAACGCCCCGGCACACCGCCGGGGCGACCGCCTCTTTCGCCACGCCATCCGGAAACCAGCTTCACCCCGCTCCACCTCATTTTCACACCACCATTCGTCGCCCGCGTGATTGACTTGCTGGCAGTACGGGCCTATTTTGTATCGAACGCTACAAAACAAAGCTGACAGGCCGGCACATGGCAAGACCACGACAGATTGACGACGACAAGCTGCTGCAACGCGCCATGATGGTGTTCTGGCAGAACGGCTTTGGCGCCACCGGCATTCGCGAGCTGGAAGATGCCACCGGGCTGCGTGCCCCCAGCCTGTACCACCGCTTTGGCTCGAAAGAAGGGCTGTTTGAAGCCGCCCTCGAACATTACCTGCAGATGGTTGTGGGCTGGCGTGTCCGGCATTTTCTGGAAGGCGCAGATGCCGTGCCGCCGGATGATCGCGACCGCAAGGAAGCCTATGACAAACAGGATGCCCTTGCCGGCCTGCGCCGCTTTCTGGAAACCACCTACGATTATGCAGACAGCAAGCACCCGGCCATGGCCTGCCTGTTGGTGAATACCTCGATGGAAATGGGTGGCACGCAAGGCGCGGTGGATGCCGTGCTGCTGCGTGGCGCGCAAAAAATTCGTGCCGGATTTGAACACAACCTGCAACGCCTGCAACGCGATGGGCGCCTGCCGGCAGACACCGACATTTCCGCACACGCCGAACACCTGCAACTGTGCCTGCAAGGCCTGCTGGTCAGCAGCCGCATGGACGAAGACAAGGCATCGCTGGCCCGTAAAGTCCGCCTGATCCTTTCCACTCTGCCACTCATTGTGCCCACGCCATCCACAGTGCCATCAACACCGCCATCAACGCTGCCAAGGAAGAAATCCCCATGAAATTCCTGCGTACCCCTGATGAACGTTTTGCCAACCTGCCCGGCTATGCCTTTGCACCGCATTACCTGATTGTGGACGACACCGAAGGCGGCGAACTACGCATGCATTATCTGGATGAAGGACAAGCCGATGCGCCCGTTGTGCTGATGCTGCACGGCGAACCGTCATGGAGTTTTTTGTACCGCAAGATGATTCCGGTGGTGACTGACGCCGGGTATCGCGTGATTGCGCCCGACCTGATCGGTTTTGGCCGTTCCGACAAGCCAACGCAGCGCACGGACTACACCTATCAGCGTCATGTCGACTGGGTACGTTCGTTACTGCTGCAACTGGGCCTTACCAACATCACGCTGGTGTGCCAGGACTGGGGCGGGCTGATCGGGCTGCGCCTAGTTGGCGAACACCCGGATTTGTTTGCCCGTGTGGTAGCCGCCAATACCATGCTGCCAACCGGCGACTTTCATCCTGGCGAGGCCTTTCTTAAATGGCAGGAGTTTTCGCAGACAACACCCGTGTTTACTACCGGCAAAATTGTGGCCGGCGGCTGTGCAACGCCGCTGTCAGACGACGTGGTGGCCGCGTATGACGCGCCATTTCCGGATGAACGCTACAAGGAGGGTGCGCGACAGTTTCCAAAACTGGTGCCGGTCACGCCGGAAGACCCCGCCACCCCGGCAAATCGCGCCGCGTGGCAAGTGCTGTTCCAGTTTCACAAACCGTTTTTGTGCGCCTTCAGCGACAAGGACAAGATCACCGCTGCGGCAGAGCCCGTGATACGCAAGCTGATTCCGGGTTGCGCGGGGCAACCACACACCACCATCGAGAATGGCGGGCACTTTTTGCAGGAGGATCAGGGCGAGACGCTGGCAAAGGTGGTGGTGGACTTCATGCAGGCAACCGCCGGCTCGGCCAACTGACGCCCCGGGTGGTGAGGTCGCCGGCAGGCCTCCTCACCCCCGCTGCAGCCCCAATGCAGCCCCGATACACCCCAGCTGCGGCCCCGCTGCAGCCCCTGCCCGACCGGAATACAGCCCAGGAAATACCCCCGGCAACCATCATCACGTAAAAAAATGACGAACATGGCCCCGGAGGCCCCGTCCTTTCTTAACTTGCGCCCCGCCTTCCGCTACAATTCGCGCCTGTTTTTTCACCAGTTGTACCGACTCCGGCGCGCTCAGGGCCACAAGCTCTGTCCGTTTCAGCCGGCATAACCATTCAGCCAGTAGAGGAAGCCACCGTGCTCGAAGCCTACCGTCAACACGTTGCCGAACGCGCCGCCCTGGGCGTACCCCCCAAGCCCCTCGATGAAAAGCAGGTTGCCGATCTGGTCACCCTGCTGAAGAACCCGCCCAAGGGCGAGGAAGCCTTCCTCGTGGACCTGCTGGAAAACCGTGTGCCGGCCGGTGTCGACCCCGCCGCCTACGTGAAGGCCGCCTTCCTGGCCGCCGTCACCAAGGGTGAAGCAACCTCTCCGCTGGTCACCAAGGAACGCGCCGTGTACCTGCTGGGCACCATGCTCGGTGGCTACAACGTCGAGCCGCTGGTCAGCCTGCTGGCCGATGCCACCCTGGGTGCCATTGCTGCCGAAGCCCTGAAGAAGACCCTGCTGGTGTTCGACTCCTTCCACGACGTGGAAGAACTGGCCAAGGCCGGTAACGCCAACGCCAAGGCCGTGCTGCAGAGCTGGGCCGATGCCGAATGGTTCACCAGCCGCCCCAACGTGCCGACCGAAATCAAGGTCACCGTGTTCAAGGTCACTTGCGAAACCAACACCGACGACCTGTCGCCTGCCCAGGACGCCTGGAGCCGCCCGGATATTCCGCTGCACGCCAACGCCATGCTCAAGAACGTGCGTGACGGCATCAACCCCGACAAGCCCACCGAAATCGGCCCGATCAAGCAGATCGAAGCGCTGAAGGCCAAGGGCAACATCGTGGCCTACGTGGGCGACGTGGTGGGCACCGGCTCCAGCCGCAAGTCCGCCACCAACTCCGTACTGTGGTTTACCGGCGACGACCTGCCGCACATCCCCAACAAGCGTGACGGCGGTGTGTGCATCGGCTCCAAGATTGCCCCGATTTTCTTCAACACCATGGAAGATGCCGGCGCCCTGCCGATCGAACTGGATGTTGGCCAGATGGGCATGGGCGACGAAATCGTCCTGCACATCAACCACGACAGCGCCATCGTTGCCGCCACCAAGAACGGTGCCGAGATTGCCAAGGCCCCGCTGAAGACCCCCGTGCTGCTGGACGAAGTGCGTGCCGGTGGCCGTATCAACCTGATCATCGGCCGTGGCCTTACCGCCAAGGCACGTGAAGCACTGGGCCTGCCTGCCTCCACCCTGTTCCGCACCCCGGTACAGCCTGGCGACACCGGCAAGGGCTACACCCAGGCGCAGAAGATGGTTGGTCGTGCTTGCGGCCTGCCGGAAGGCAAGGGCGTGCGCCCGGGCACCTACTGCGAACCTAAGATGAGCACCGTGGGTTCGCAGGACACCACCGGCCCGATGACCCGTGACGAACTGAAGGATCTGGCCTGCCTGGGCTTCTCCGCCGGTCTGGTCATGCAGTCGTTCTGCCACACCGCCGCTTACCCCAAGCCGGTGGACGTGAACACGCACCACACCCTGCCAGACTTCATCATGAACCGTGGCGGCGTATCGCTGCGCCCGGGCGACGGCATCATCCACTCCTGGCTTAACCGCATGCTGCTGCCCGACACTGTCGGCACCGGCGGTGACTCGCACACCCGTTTCCCGCTGGGCATTTCCTTCCCGGCCGGTTCTGGCCTGGTCGCGTTTGCCGCTGCCACCGGCGTGATGCCGCTGGACATGCCGGAATCCGTGCTCGTGCGCTTCAAGGGCACCATGCAGCCTGGCATCACCCTGCGTGACCTCGTGCATGCCATTCCCTACGCTGCCATCCAGCGCGGTGAACTGACCATCGAGAAGAAGGGCAAGAAGAACGTGTTCAACGGCCGCATCCTTGAGATTGAAGGCCTTGAGCACCTGACCGCCGAACAGGCGTTCGAACTCTCTGATGCCTCGGCCGAACGTTCTGCTGCCGGTTGCTCCATCACCCTGAGCGAGAAGTCGGTTGCCGAATACCTGACCTCCAACATCACCATGCTGAAGTGGATGATTGCGCAGGGTTACGGCGATGCCCGCACCATTGGCCGTCGTGTGGAAGCCATGGAAGCCTGGCTGGCCAACCCGAGCCTGCTGCGTGCCGACAAGGATGCTGAATACGCCGCCGTGTACGAGATCGACCTGAACGAAATCAAGGAACCGATCCTGTGCTGCCCGAACGATCCGGACGATGCCAAGCCCCTCTCGCAGGTGGCCGGCGCCAAGATCGACGAAGTGTTCATTGGCTCTTGCATGACCAACATCGGTCACTTCCGCGCTGCCGGCAAGCTGCTGGACAAGGTGGAAGGTGGTTCGCTCGCAACCCGTCTGTGGCTGGCCCCGCCAACCCGTATGGACGAGCACCAGCTGATGGAAGAAGGCTATTACAACATCTACGGCCGCGCCGGTGCCCGCACCGAAATGCCGGGCTGCTCGCTGTGCATGGGCAACCAGGCCCGCGTCGCGCCGAACACCACCTGTGTGTCGACCTCG
>JACCDZ011769643.1_pt1 | contig 14636 bp, 18 predicted proteins | sample 7449551 | NCBI WGS metagenome assembly JACCDZ01 (sample SAMN15323452, study PRJNA562643) | freshwater metagenome | isolation source: river surface water | place: USA:Blue River Watershed | collected 2017-08-18 | reverse complement strand
TTAGTTGGTGTCACAGATGAAATACTATTTCCGCCTACAGAAATTACAGGAGTAAGAGAGAAGCGAGATATAACTGGAGCTACGACGACGACACCAGAAAGGGCTACGACAGTTATATTTGACTCCACCGCTACAGCGGCTGCTGTTAGTGGTCCCGCTTCTACTCTTACGTCCATTGCGTGTTACCTTACGCTACGGTGATTCGAACGATACCTGTCGAATCCCATGTGATTGTAAAGTTACCATTGGTTGATGACTGGTCTGAACCGAAGTCAACATATCCAATAAGAGCCTTGGCTGCTGCAGAAGCACCTGAATCATCATAAACTACTGCATAACGAGCAGTAATTGTTGAAGATGACCATGTGACATCTGCTGCATCAAGTACGATTACGTTGTTTGTACCATCATATGTGGAAGTCTTGGAAGCCAAGGTTATTCCGCCAGTGGTATATCCTGTACCAGTTACTTCGTATGAAGACACGTCATCGAAATAATCGTGTGTATCCTGGTTAGGTGTGTAGGAAGAGCTGAGAAGAGCTACCTTGATGGTATCTGAATCCCAATCAATTTCCTTATTGAGGGCTTGCTTTAAGAAGTTACCGTATAGTTTGCTTGGCATTATTTAGTTCCTCCTTATGCTGTCTTCTCGATAATTGCGAATGCGTCTGCATCGGCAACTGCGAAGCCACGACGAATACGTGTCTTGAGAAGAACGCCATCCTTTGTGAATTCTGCATCACGAGAAACTGCTGACTCTACGCCACCACGAACACCGTTGATAAGCATCTGACGGTTTCCTACAATAAGTAGAGCGTTGTCGTTTGCACCTGGTGCATCAGTTGCAGCTGCAGTCTTTGCTGCGCCATAAGAAATTACCAATGGATATCCAAATAGAGATCCTGGTGTTCCTGATAGTGGATCTGGAAGAACCAAATCGTTATTACCCTTGATCATTCCACGAATTTCCTTGAGCATCTTAGGATGTGCCATCCATACTGTGTTAGATGCATCAAACTTTGATGAATCTTCAACAATACCAAGAGCATTGTTTAGATCATCGTAAGATAGAGCTCCACCTGTCTGGATTAGATTAGTACCTGCAGCTCCTGGTGATACTGCACGGTATAGAGATGTAAACGGCTGACCGTCATCTCCATCAGCAGCAGCATGAACACCAAGGCATGCGTTATCGAATTTGCGAGCCCAGCGGCTTGCCCATTCTCTCTTGTAAACTGTTAGAACGTCTACGAGGTTGTCATTTAGATCTTCCTCTGAAACGTGCATAATTTGTGCGTACTTACGTGCTGTCAATACGATCTCATCTAGAGTAGCTGATGCTTCTGGGATTGTTCCACCCTCTGCAACTACCTGTGGAGCGTCTGATAGGAAACGTGGTACAGTCTTTGTGCGAGAAGCCATTACTTCACGACGAGCAAAACGCTCAACTGCTGAATTAGCAATTAAGTCTTGGATTACATTAGAACCCTGCTCTTCGAGAATGTAACCATTGGCTTCTGTAAAATCTGTTCTTGCCATGTTTTATTTCTCCTAAGTTAAGTTAATTTGAACTATTGAAAATAGATTATCGTCCAATATATCTATGGTCGCAAGTCCAAACGTCCATTTGGAGACTTGCATGCCATAATTATATCAAAAATAAACTCTATTTTCTACCCAAAACTATCATTGCTTGACGTTCTGAGGCAGATAATTTCTTATCTACTGGTGCAGAATCTGCTGAATCTGCTTTTCCTGCTACTAGCAACTTTGGATCAAATAATTCTGGAAAATCTGACTTTAATTCATTGATTTGATCATCAAGACCAAGAATATTTAAATCATCATCAAATGATAGACCCTCAAATTTAACAAATTTAAGAATTCTATCAGTATTGACCATATTTAACTTAGTCAATTCCTGAACTACCTTTTCTCTGAGCAATTTACCGCTATATTTAGCATTATCCTGCTCATATTGTGCCAGTCTGGCTTCTAGGGCTTCTTTTTCTTCCCTAAATTGTTTTGCATCCTTCTTGGCACGCTCCAAAGCTGCTAGAACAGCTTCTGGATCTTTAATCTCTTGGGACGTACCATCCACTTGAGTTTCTTCCATTTATTATCCTTCTTGTTGATTTTGTTCTGCTGCAGTTTGTTCCACAGCTAAATTGTTTGCGTTCACGCCTGTGGCTTGAAGCGATATATTTTCTGTCTGACCTGTTGGGACTACAGAAGCCTCAGCAACCTGTGCTGCGATCTCTGCATCATATCCAAGCTCTAAAAGAATTTGTTCTAATGGCATTCCTACGCTCTTCTTGCGTACAGCGATATCCCATTGGTCAACAGTATCAATTGTTTCTGGATTCTGCCAGTCAATTTCAACTTCTGCTCTAATTCCTTCAACACGGAGCATGAATTTGAATAAATCTCTCCAAGTATTGCCAAATGCAAGCTGGCGGTTAAGAACCTTCTTTGTCAAAGGTGCTTCAGAGACACGAAGTGCCTCACCAGATGGAATATAGCTTCCCTTGGTGAAATAATGTGTTGGTGTTGATGTAATTGATGCCATTGCGTTTACGAATTCCATTACTGGCTCTGTAAATGTCTTTGGATCTGCCGCTGGGAATTGTCCAACAGCTGATACACCTTGCAAATACCACAATTGACCTGGGCCATTTTGCAATGCACCTAGATTTTCTCTAGCAGTATCATCATCATTAAAGTCTTCAAACTCAGATGAATTTCCACCATTAGACAAAGCATAGCGCTGTGGAGCACCCTGATAATCTACAGTGTACATGTGAGTATTGATTAATTTATTAATTGCATCTTGTGGGCCATAAGCATCATAGTGCTCAGGCTTTCCATAAGGCTTATGTGTGCGGAAGTGGAAAACAGGAATCTCATTCCATGGATTTGGAACAACTTCTATTAAATTCATAGCAGGAGCAGTTGTTAATATCTCCAAATCTCCTCTTCCTTCATATTTCTCAATTCTGTCTGGATAATAGAGATTGATTTTGATTAATTTCTCATTATCAGTCTCTACCTGCCACATTTTTGCTGCAAATGATTTAATTCTAGGATTTTCCTGATCATAAACAATTGCAGTTGTTAGTGGAGAATTGTAATCAATTGCGACTTGACCGTTCATGTCTGGCCAGACAATTGCATATGTGTCTCCATGAATTAATGCTGATCTGTGAATTTCATTTATATCTATCTTGATATCAGTTTGATCAAATACACGATCAATGTAATTATTTGCTGCTTGGGTTGTTGCTTGTACTTGATTAATTTCAAGTCTATTTAATACAGAATCAACTACTGTTTTAGCAAAGTTGAATCTAAAGTCTGCGTTTTCAAATCTAAATATTCTGTTCCATCGTTGAGATTGGAATACTTCTGGCTGGTGGCCATCATAGTATGCCTCAGCTTTTACATAGCCATCTCTTTGGGCTAGGATATGATCGAACGCCTTTTTTATGTCTGACATATTTATCTCCTAAGATAATTGAATTGTTTGGATAATACCTTTGGAGCTTTATTGTCCAAGAAGTATAAAATCCCTGATACTACAGCATCAAGAACGTCATCGTGAGATATCTTTGGGAATGCCCACATTTGTTCTTCCAGCGCTGGGAAATGTGTAGTATGGCGTATCTTTCCTTGCTGATAAAAGTTTAAGGCCTTACCAGCTCGTATCTGCTTTGACACAGATTGCTTTACAGATCTATATTTTACAGGAATATCTTTAAATACATCCTGCCATAGATCTCCACCTTGGTTCGTTTCAACATATATAACGCCTGGGTCATATATATCTACGAGTGCTGCCACTCGTTCTGCTAATTCTGATGGTGACACTTTCATCTGCAAGGCTTCTCGCACATAAATATTGTCATCATCACCTCTGGACAATACGGCTACACCCGTATAGTCAGAAATCTTTGTCTTTGTTACTGCTGGGTCTATAGAAATAATTGTATTTCCATATTCTTCCAATTCATTCAAAATAATATCTTGCTCAGTCCAGAAATTACCATCTGCATTTACAGGACGGTTCATATAGTTTTTAGCAAAGTCACGTAAGTGACGCTGGCTTAGCAACCACTCTAGAGGCCACTTCTGAGGCCATACAGAGCGTTCTGAGCCATCATCAGCGGTCATGATGGCTGGGAAGTAGTGAACACGCACATTCTGGTCTGTAATCCACTGTAGATCCTTATCTGTGTGCCCTTCAGCATGTTTTCTAAATTGATCCATCATAGAATTAGGCATAGTGGTAGTTCCCACAATAATCATACGAGCATATATATTCATTGGAGCAATATCATCAAATACTGTATTTCTCTGTTGTCCAGCTTGATATTCAGAATAATTCTTTTCACCCTTTTCTATATCATCAAGGATAATCAGGTCTGGTCTTTGGCCAAATACTTTTTTACCCAGAGAGTTGGTATCAATGCCATTAGCATCAAAGATAAAATCATTTGTCTGAACAATTCTCCAGCTATTATTCGCAAGGGAACGCCCAGTGCTACCGACAATTTTAGGTGTACATAGTGCTGGGTAGTCTGCTTTAAGATATTCATTTGTGTCCAATTCATTTTTAAATGTCATCAGATGTGTTTCTGCCTGACTAGCAGCATCTGAAAATGCAGCTACGAATTTAATATGACCATGGGCGGCAGCCCACAGCGGCAAAATTAAGAAGATCCAAGTAGACTTCCCACATTCACGAGGAGCAATAAATGCATCTCTATGTTGTTTAGGTCTAGTGGGTCTATTGATCCAAGTCTTTCCATATTCCGCCAAAGCCCAATGGAATTCAGATAAAGTGAGCTCGTCATTTGCATTCTTTAAATGATGTGGCAAATATATAAGAGCAAATAGCATTGGATCAAATTTAGTAAGTTCAATACGCCCTTCAGAAAATGTTAATAGTTCTGGGTTAATTCCTTCTAAATAACTTTCTAGATTCATATCTGAGCTATGCTTCAATTTACTCCTAGTTGACATATGTATCAATTTTACTGTAGAAATTTATTTACAGTAGCAAAATATAATTTTTAAGACAATTTGTCAATGTGGGTGGTCCCAATCGTGGAAATCTTATCTTTAATTAAATTGTTTCTTGCTTTGGCTTCATTAAGCATATCTACGATTGCTAAATCTGTGCCATCTTTAGATCTATTCTCATTTATATTTGTAGACTTACCTTCAATTAGATTAATTGTTTGAATTGCCTTATGTATAGCATTAGAGAGTTTGTTTATATCTTCTGACAAGAGATCATCTTCATACAATTTCTCCACCGCCCTATCTATAATTGCCTGGGCGGCAATAATCTTATCTTTATCTTTATAGAATATATCTAATTGTTTAGCCATAACTGCTAATGTATTTGCGGTGGGAAGATCTAAAGATCTTTGAATATAAAACTTCTTTGCAGTATGATAAGATTTTGGATATCCCAAATATCTCATAGCTGGACCAATTCCCATTTCATTTGCACATTCAATAAATTCAGATATTTGTTCTTCTGTAAATACTGGATATCCCATCATATTCTCCCTTGACATATTGTCATATATATGCATGTTGTCATAATATTTGACATTACGCATACGTTTCTGATATTTTTTATAGATATATCAATCATTTGTTCTTATTCTTCTTATTTAATTTCTTTACTGCTTTATATCCTGCTGCTGGATATTCTCTTCTTATTCCATGTTTGTTCTTATCTATTATAATCTTTATCTTTCTTGATTCGCCGCCCTCTTTATTCTGCATTTATTAATTCCAAAAAGTCTCTTAAATTGCCTTGTGGTGTAAATCCAAAGGTAAATTGTTTAGTGTCTATATCGTTATATATTTCTAGGGTCATAGATAATGTGCCATCTGGGTGATAATGTACATCTTTAGCATAGGGATAAAGCCTATTGGTTCCGCCCTGTGGATCAAACATATCTCTCATATCGATTAAATACTGCAACCTCTCACTATATGCTAATTATACTATTATAAAAGAAAAGATGCCCTGGATGAGTTGGTTTGTAGGGGCTCCAGGGCATCTCATAAGGTGAAAACGTCGAGCAATGAGACTCAACTTGTATATTCTATCATCTTTTCCAGTTTGGGTCAAGAGTTAGATATTCTGGCTTTATTGGAAAGTCCCAAGTTTTATCGTTCTTAATTTGTCTGGCTGCAAATTCATCAATAAACTTATCTATGGCTTGAATTAGTTCTTCATCTGTCATATTTAGTACTTGGTCCATTGTATAGTCTTTCCAGAAGGATTTGATGAGTATAGGTTCTTTATAGGTTATCCCTCTCTCTTCCACCGTCCTCATGTTATATGGCTTGCGTACCCTTGGCTTTGAGCCTGGACGAGGATATTTAAGCAAATGATCTGGAAGCTTTTTTCTACCTGCCATTGCGCTTCATCGATTCATAACATCTTTTTCTCCAGCAAGGCTTGCAGTAGCTATTGTGTTTATCAGGGCTGTTTTGTCTAATGCCAAATTGGCTTATAGGCTTCTCTGAGCGACATTCAAGACATGTCTTAGAGTCTGGCACATATTTTGCGTTTGCGACCTTCCTAGAGGCATTGTAGCCTTTGTAATAGGCACTCTGGCAGGTCTTACATCTGAAAGTATAGCCATCTGCTGTTTTTGCTGACTTATGAAAGTTTTCATATGGCTTATCTATTTTACAAACTGTGCAATTTTTCATTATCTGTATCTCCATTCATTATATTCCGTCGTCTTATCAATATGACAAGGATGGCAAAGTGTCTTTAAATTGCTTGGGTCATTATTGGATCTATTTCCATCTATATGGTCTATCTGGAGTTTCTTTTTGCTGCCGCACTTTTCGCAAAATTTCTTTCTATTCTTTTTTGCATGGTATTCACAATTAGCACAGCCTGATTTCCAGATTTTGAATCCATTCTTAGTGTGTCCTTGATAGGTTGCTGGCTTTCCACAACCACAAATAGGCCTTTCTATTTCTTCAGTCCTTGGTTGAAACGGCATCATCCACCCATCCAATTGTATTTCCTGGCTCCAGCCAGCTGCGGAGCGTGGCTTGGCTGTCTTGCATTGTTTTAATCATTTCATCTAGGCTTTCAACCGCATTTTCTAGGGTCTCAATTGCTTGATCCAGGGGCGCCTTGGCTTTAATTTCTTTTTTCATCGCCATTCTCCACTCCATGGTGCGGCGGCGGCCTGTGCTTTAAAAGAAGCCAAAGCAGAGGTGTCACTTTCCCATTCTATATTGATATTTTCCTTTGATATCTTTTTAGTATTAGAATTATCATATGAATCTTCGTTAGAAGATTCATCTATATTTATATGTATATTTCTTTTATTATTTATATGTGTATTTATATGTGTATTTAAGTCGCCATCCTGACCTAAGCCTTGCGCCATAGGGACTCTAGGTATGAGCAGACAGACATTATTGTACTGTCTATGTGACGTAAGGTAGTGACTATCAGTCAATACTCTTTTAGCTCTGACTATGGATCTAATAGAAAGACCTGTCTCTTTAGCCAGGGTTTTATTTGATACCCAAGTGGGATCACCCTTTGTAAAGTCATAGTGAGATGCGATCATGATTGCTAGTATTCTTGCATTTGTATCTAAATCAGATGCTCTAATGGCTCTGATATATTCATAGTAAGTCATATCTACACCTTTCTGTGTGTGTAGATGTAATAATACTAAATGTTGTTTCCTATGTCAACTACTTGATCAAATGATCGTATAAATGATTTACTCTATCTTCTAATCTGTTTAATTGATCTTTCAAGGAACTGCCGCCATTTGGCTTTAATTCTTTCTTAATTCTTGTCTCAAGATATGAGATAACACCAATTACAGATAAGATTGCACCTAATATTTCCATTGTTAAAAACTTCTTCCCATAAATTTTTTAGTACCAATACCATCTCCGCCAGAAGAATGATCCCAAATGTCTTCACAAGTTCCCGCATATTCGTTCCATGTATCAGATAAAGCAGTATATTTATCTTCTAATTCACTTGATAAAAAATTAGTAAATTCTTCTGCTTCATAACCTTCGCCCACTCCATATAAATATCCCAAAACATTATCTTCTTCTGATTCTAAAATTGCCTGTTGTCCTGGGTTTAAAAATGGATTATTTTGTAAGCTTCCATATGCAGTTTCTACTTCAGATTCCCAATAATCCTGCATCCAAGTATCTCCAGAATCGCCAATACGTATATTGCCAGGCACACTTACATCTGCATCATCTAAAATCTTTTGCATAAAATTTGCAAAACCTGATCCAACTCTTGATGAAGAAAACATTCTAGGCATTAGATATTACCTGATGTTATCTTAGCTTTGTATTTATAGCCTTCTACTAATCCCACCGCATTTACTACTGGTTGTGTTGAACTTATGGTCCATTGGCCATTTTCATAGACAGCATTATTGTTTCTATCTACCAAGTTCTCCAGTATGCCATTCAATTGTAGTTTGTCGTCAGCCAAAATAATTAAATCTCCAGTAAAGCTTGTAGAAATTTGCACCTTGATTGTAGTAGGAAATGTTGCATAACGTCTTTCAGTAACCGTACCATCGGCACTGGTTACAAGCGTATATCCTCTGTAGTCAACGGTGTAATTTCTATTCTTAACTGTGTTAAATAACATTAGACATTTCTCCATTTAGTAATCTTTGGGAATTGGAATATCTTTCCAGTTCTTACGCTCTTTGCTTTTCTGAAAGATAATCCCTTAGCCGCCAAAACTGCAAGCGGAGCAATGAATGGTGCATCCATATTTCTGTTGAAATTGATCAATGCATCAGTCTGACCCTGGCTTGTTAATGCGGCTTGTTTAAATACAATTTCCTCATTCTCAAGCATGTAGGCTGTCTGATAAGACACCATTTTGTCTAATAATAATAGATCGGCAGGATTATCTATATCTACTTCATCCTTGCCAATATAAATTTCAATTACACCTTGTGCTCTTTTAATTAGATCAAGGGTAACTTCATAGCCTGTATATTCTCTTACGCTATTTACTGTTGATAACATTATCTAGTCCTCCCAAGTTCTCTAACACGAATTGTATGTGTTGTCGTGTAATCTTTCTTTCCCGTCCCATTTAATTCCAGCTGAAGCACATAGTCTCCAGGGAACTCAAACAAGCTGCGGGTTGTTGGCCATTTAAAAGTAAATTTACCAATGTCCTTGTTTAATGTGTTGAGTTCAGATCCAGTTAGATCTAATTCCTCATTATAGCTGCCCAACATCTTAACTGTAAAGGTAGTATAACCAGAGAGGTCCATGTCATTGCCATCTTGGTCTTTTACCTGTATAGAAAGAGGTCTGGCAGGTATTTGGTCTTTCCAGTATTGACTAATCATTTGATTATGTCCTCCATTAAGTATAGTATTGGATCAACATGATGTATGTAGACCACAATTTCATCTTCTTCTATTCCAGAAATTCTTGGCTGTCTAATTAAAGCCGTTGCAGTAAATGGTTCAGCCACAATATTCTTTACAAAGTCTCCAAATTTAGCAGTTGCTGTCAAAGGCAATGTTGTGTTGGAAACATCTGCCAAGGCATATCCTGGCGCATGTACTATTCTAGCATTAGCAACCATTGATGCAGCATAAACAGTTCTATCTTTATCTGCTACAGCTAATACATTTGGAATTTCAGTTGCAATCGCTGTCATTGGCTCCACACGTATTACCAGACCTTCATCTACAGTTCTATCAGATAACCATCTAAATCCACGAGTAAGCATTGAAGGTACAGTTACGGCTAATCTGGGATATTGCCATGAATATTCAAAACTGAACCAGAATGATGAACTTGTTACACTTTGAGTGCTAAATACACCTCTCTTATTAACCTTATTAACACGAGCTCTTCTTACTCCATCTCCAAGTCCATCTTTTTCAACACCTGCACCTGTTGGATCATCCAAAAGATTTTTTTGTACTAAGATATTCCATCCATTTGAATCCCAGTATTTTAATTCATCAATTGGTAAAGTAGGTTGATTATTAGCAATTGCTAATTCACGTCTACGATCAAGATTGTATGAAGCTGCAAGCAACTCGTTACGCTTAGCAAGCGTGATTTCGCCAGTGTTATAAGCTAAATTAATCCATTCATCCTGAATCAAATCAACACCAAGAGTGTCTCTTGATGCATCTCTTCGGTAGCTTGATTGTCTTTCTGTAAAGTTTACAAGAATCTTACCACCAATTGGCTTGTTTTTCAAAACAGTTCCTGGTTCAAGAGCAATTATTGTTGCATAATTCTTATATGGATTATCTACTTGAACACCATTTTTATTCACAGTATTAGCAAAAGCTGCAATTATTTTTCCAGCTTTTACATTTGCAAATGGAGTCGCTTCTAATTGATATGATTTGAATGATGAATCTGACATTAAGAATTCATCACCAACAGATAATCCATTGGCTTTATATTCAAGAGCAACCATAGGTCTTGCTGGATCGCCTAATTCATCAACTGCATCTGGCTCATAATACATCCAGTCTTTCCAAATATATCCTGGCTCATTTGTTAAATCGGGCAGGGTATTAACAATTCTAAATTTATTATTTTTATTTGTATCGTACCATACGCCATCCTCACCTTTGGTAATAGCATCAGTTGTAAATGTATTTGTTATAAATGTAGATGTTGGACTAAATTCACCTTCTCTTAAATCTGATACTAATTCATAACTATCAATAATACCTAAATCAATAGCTAATTTAGCATTAGTTACATATAGAGATATTCCTGTATCTACCGCCGCTCTTAATGAGGTAATAAAGTCACGATATAAATCTTCTTCAGCCAATCCAAAATAGCTATCAGCTAAATCTTCACGAACATAACTATCTAGTTCCTGGCTTTGTTCTGGGAAATTGCGGAAGAATATCGCATCAAATTGTGATATGTCTATATCATTCATCAAATCAATATATCTTCTAGCACCAGTATTAACATCTCTATACCCATCTGATGATGTCCATACTTCAGGCTTGAGCATATCACTCTGATAGAATCGACCTCTTGTATAACCAGTTCCAAATTGGCCAGTAACATCTATCGGGAATATATCCCAGCCATGATATTGTTGTGGAATTTCACCTGGCAAATCAATTGTTAATAATGAGTTGTCAAATGTCGATTCATCCTGTGATCCATATAGACCCTGATCAATTGTTCCTTGACCGTCAGATCCAACTGTATTACCCAATACACCAGTCTTTGGCCACCAGAAGAGCATAAGGGCACGAGCACGATTTCCAGCAGCCTTGTGATTTTGTGGTGTAGTAACTGTAGCTGTAAATGGCTCTACTTTAATTGGCTTAGATTTTACATAAGCTGAATAATTTAGACCAATTGATCTTGAGTCGATAAATCTATTTGGATAGAAATTCCAAGCAGATGTTTCAAAGTCAGAATTTAATAATGAATCATTGCTGTTAAAGCCCATAATGTATGGTCTAATTTGGTTAGTTCCATCAATTCCTGGAGTTGGACCTTGCACAATTATCTGTCTATCTAATTTACCATCTACCCAAATTTGAGTACGTAAATTTTCAGTTCCAAAGCCTTGCTGAATAACAACATGGTGCCAATTTCCATCAGCAATATTTGTTCTTCCAAGCAAGTATTGTGCTCTATTTATGAAATTCTTAGGATGTGGAGCTGTTGTAGATCCTGATGCTCCACCTCGTACTGATAATGATGCAGGAGTATAGTTATCTTGAGTTAAATATAATTTACCATCGGATAAACCAACAACACCAATTATTCTTCTTGTCGCAGTTGGACTTGCGTAATATCCGTGTGCCAGAATTTGATCAGACTTTACTGTTTTAATGCTAAATTCTAAATTATAAGGTCTTTCTGAAAAGCCCTTGTCTGTTCCTGGGAATGGAAACTCTATATTTGTAACCCTAACTGCTTTGCGTTCAAACGGGTCATACAGACCCGCAGAAAGAATTGGTTGCGGAGTTGTGCTTTGACGGCTGATTGTGGCTCTAGCAAGGTTTCCAGCCGTGTTTAAAGGTATTAAATCGCCTTGGTCATCAAAGTCATATTGATCTGGCTCAACATAAGCAAATTGTCCAATTTCGCTTTCTATTGTATTTTGAGCAGAAGTTGGAGTAATATCCGTAATTACGTCATCAAAGAATGTTAAGAATCCACCATTTGTTGGCGCAGTCTTTTGAGTATTTGGTAAATTACCTAAAAGACCTTGAGGCGCTTCTTTATCGCCATCAAAATGGCCAGCATACAATCTTACGTACCAGTCATCATCAGCTAATTGAATATAAGCTGGTGGTAATGGGAATATTGCCTGTGAACGCATTGGTTCTGCAAATACTCTTGCACCTTTAATTGTAACAATTCCTGGCATTACAAATAATGCTGAACCTACTGCCGTTGATACCGATATGCTTCCTCCAGCAATTGCTGCTGGGTGAACCATAAGTGCAGATGCATCCATATGGTCAGCGCCATGGGAATCGCCTATCTGCAATTGTGGATCATGGAATACTGCAGATGCAGTAAATGCCTCATGTCCATAATTTGCATCAATTACTACGTTACCACCAAAGTTTGGTAGTACGAATAATGCAGATGCTGTAGCTGGATCAATTGTTGGTACCTGATCTGTACTAAATGTAGGCATTTCAAATAGCGATGATGCTGTTGCTTCATCTACAATTTCAATATTTCCTGTACCAGCAATATTTGTAGGCATTGGGAATTCAGCCGTAGCTGTTGTTTCCATTTCAAGTCTTAATTTTTGCCATGCTTCAAATACTTCTTGTGCGGTAAATGCAGTATTTGTTACGAATACTTCATCAATTAATTTATCTACAGATCCTGTTGTGTTAGTAATTCCAGCTGTACCATTAATAATAAATTCTCCACTGTCAGTCATCTGTGTGGAGTTAGATGAAGATAAGTGTTGTTTACCGTCTACATATAATTTAACTGTACTGGCTTCTTTTACAATTACAGCTAAATGCCATTTACCATCGGCATAGTTTGTGGTACCTGTATAACTTGTAACTGTTCCATCATTATTACCAGCTACAATTCTTAAATATCCAGATGTTGCTAATTGTAGTAATGAGAATCCATTGCCGTCGCCTAGGCCAGCCGTATTGCGTCCACCAAAGCCAACCATGCCTTGCTGGTTAGTGGCATTATTGCTCTTAAACAAGATACCAATTGTACAAAGATCATCTGTAGAAAATGTTCCTGTATTAAGAGCATAATTACCTCTGATTCCTTGTGTTCTATCTGTAAACTTAAATGCTCTTGTATTTAATCCAACTTCATTTTGTGTATAACCTTGTGGGCTTAAATATGGAACTAATGCAATTGATGCGCTTCCAAAATTTAATGGAGATCCGCTTCCTTCATCTAAACGGAAATCTAAAATTGGATTCTTTGACTGAATATAATCGTTAAATGCGCTGTTAAATTTAGCAGCTGGTTCAGGCATATATGCGCTTGCCTGAACGGATGTAGGTACTCCATAATCCCAGATATTTGCAATTTCAGTTGTGCCTATTGCGGCAGCAGTTGTAACAAAGAATTGAGATAGATGAATTTTATCAGTAGTACTTGCTTCAAACTGGAAACGATCTAATGTAAGGGTTTGATTCATTGTAGCAGTTCCAATAGATGTGTTATCTATCCATAACTGCATTGTTCCGCTACTTAATTTAGCTACTACAAAATGCCAATCTCCATCTGTAATATCAGTTGTTGATGCTACTGTATGATTAGTATTATTTTTAAATATATTGAATGTAATACCGCCATCAGTATTCCATTTCATTATAACAGATTCTGTATTGGCAGTATTATATGAAGAAATAAAAATTGTATCTTCTTTTACTAATTTTTTTGTCCAAAATCCTATTGTGAAATCTTCATCATTTAATAATGCAGAAATTCCAGTTGCATTTGGTGTAACTTGAGAAACAAGATTAATAGTATTTGCATCATCTAATAATACAAGTTCTCCAGAACCCTGAATACCACCAGTTGGATTATTGGTAATAAGTGAACCCCATGAAGAAGCTCTAGTTGGTTCTGTTCCATAATCTGTTAATAATTTAGCCTTATCAAATTTGAACCAAGTCTGAAGAGTCAATCCAGACATATATGTGTTTAATAATGTTGGGAATTCTACCGTTGAGTTGTAATGATCTCCAGATGCTGCACTAGCAGTCATTGGAGCTGCTGATAATACTGTTTCTACTGAGAATGCAGGCATTACAAATAATGAGCTGGCAGTTCCAGGAATATCTGCAAAATTTACAGATGCACCAGCATTGAAATTGTCTAATACATTTTGTGCAGTTAATTCATATCCATAGATTGCAAATTCATCAAGCCAGCCTCTATATTTGACTGTTGATAGTGTACTAGATGTATTTGAACGTGATGAACCAATTAATCTTTGTAAATTTCCTGTGCTTGTGTATTCATCCCAATTTAATGTTCCAGTTGATAATGTTTTTGTTGTTTCTAAATTACCATCAATATACCACTTTAATGATGTTGTATTAACAGCAACTACT
>JACCDZ010709521.1_pt1 | contig 14636 bp, 13 predicted proteins | sample 7449551 | NCBI WGS metagenome assembly JACCDZ01 (sample SAMN15323452, study PRJNA562643) | freshwater metagenome | isolation source: river surface water | place: USA:Blue River Watershed | collected 2017-08-18 | reverse complement strand
GAAAATCCGCAATCTATTTTCACGGCCGGGTGTGTTACCGGGACATTTTTAACGAGCCGCACCGCACCGACTTTTGCCTCTATTGGAAATGGGACGCCGGCCGGATCAGCCCGAGCCTCTCGTGCCCTCAAGGAAACAGTACCGGCTGATCCCGCGTTCTCGGACGGAGCCGGTGGTGTGAGAGCCGGCCTGGACGCGATGCGTTGGCGATCGGCGGCGATGCGCGTTCGATGAAGGAAGCGGAGGGGCCGACCCGGTCTCACCTCGAGACTGTCAGAAACACTCGCTCAACACCGGCATCGGCAACGCTGCCGCGTACCTTCGACGGCAGATCGTCGACCTCGCCGCGAATGGCTTTCAGGGCGCACCGTTCGACATCGATTTCCCCGGCCGCCACACGCCCAGATGTTGGAACACCTGGATCGGCGGACACCAGCCCCGCAGCGGGAAACAGGAAAAACCGCCGAGCCACGAACGCCGGGGCCGAGTCCCACCAAGGCGCTGAAGCGGCATTGGCTTCCAGCGTCCGATCGAGCTCCCATTCATGCTCCACTGCCCTGAGGCCCGATACGCGGCCGGAATAACCAGCCGTGTCCTACATCTCCACATCCCGCCGAAACGCTAAGGCGTGATCTTCTCGATCTGCGCATTGCCACATCGATAGACCGATCGCGCGAATCCCTCTTCGCCTGACGTTGCTTCATGTCGTGAGAATACGAAGTGGGCTTCGCGGGACTCCTTCAAATCCCCAAGAAATATCTGGCACTGGGTTTGCGATAGCGAATACGCATTCAATGTTGAGACGCCCACCACCGGTCGTCCATTCAAGGAGGGAGTACACCATGCATGATCTCGATCGCACGCAAATGGAAACGGGGGACAGTGAATACTTCGAAGGTGAAGCATTCGAGTATCAAGAGACCGGAGACGCCTATGAAGGAGAGGCTGAATATGGGGAGGCGTATGAGATGGCGACGGCGGCCGCGAGTCCTTTTCAAGAACAGGAGGAGATGGAGTTTGCCGCCGAGTTGCTGGAAGTGACCAGCGAAGGAGAGCTCGATCAGTTCCTTGGAAAGCTCATTCGCCGAGCGTCGAGGAAAGTTGGAGGATTCATCAAAAGTCCGGTCGGCCAGGCCTTGGGTGGGTATCTCAAAGGAGCCATCAAGAAAGCGTTGCCCTTTGCCGGCGCGCTGGGCGGATTCGTCGGTGGCCCGGCGGGCGCGGCTCTTGGCAATCGCCTGGCGCCAATGGCGGGCCGCCTGCTCGGCCTGGAGCTCGAAGGGCTGAGCCAAGAAGACCAGGAGTATGAAGCCGCACGGCAGTTAGTACGGTTAGCCGGCGCCGCGACGAGTCAAGCCGCGACGGCTTCTCCAGCCGCACCTCCGCAGGCCGTGGCCCAGAACGCCGTAGCGACGGCCGCGCAAGGCTATGCACCGGGCATGCTGAAGGGCGCGACGCCGTCCGGGACGAGGATGATGCCTGGTCGCCGCGGTAAAGGCGGGCGTTGGATCCGTCGCGGGGGCGTCATCATTCTGTTTGGAGTCTGAACATGGTCCCTCAAGCGATGGCAGCGGCGACGTTACTCCATGAAGCACAGGGGCTGCTCGGCCGGCTGGACCGCGTCAGGCCGTTCGCGTTGAGCGTGCCCATGGTATCCGCAGCCGGCGCGCCTCAGGCGCATGGCGCGATCGAGAAATACGTGGCGGAAGGACGCCGGCAACTTCGGGGCATGATTCAAGCCTATATTCGCTGGCTCGGCGGTCCACTGGGACGACTGGTCCCGCCGGCCGAGATGAATCGGCGTTTCGTGTTCCTCCGGATGCGGTTCAATGCGTTATTGTCCGACTTCGATATTTTTGCGGATGTGTTGACGCAGCGGAGCGAGCATGGCCTCGGGGTCTTGCTGGCAGGGCTGGACGCCTTCGCAGCCGATGCGTTGGCGATACCTGGCGCATTCTACAAGTCTCCGCCTGTCATCTGTTACTTGGACCGAGGACCGGGGGCCGCCATTCGTCGAGCGCGCACCAGGCTTCCCGGCGGGAGGGAGAATCCGGTAGCCATTATTCGGGTCCCCAGGGAGCGGATGGTCGGCAGCGGCATTGCGTCATCACTTGTGCATGAAGTCGGTCACCAGGCGGCGAACATGCTGGATCTCGTCGCATCTCTGAAGATCATCCTCAAGGGCCTTCAACGGACAGGGGGAGCCATGCGACTCGCGTGGACGCTCTGGGAACGCTGGATCTCGGAAATCGTCGCGGATCTCTGGTCGGTCGCGATGGTCGGGATTTCGTCGTCGCTAGGGTTGATGGGTGTGGTCAGTCTGCCGCGTTCCTTTGTATTCCGCGTTGCGCTGAACGATCCACATCCCGTTCCCTGGATTCGCGTGAAGTTGAGCTGTGCCATGGGACGAGCCCTGTATCCGGACCCTCAGTGGGATAGTGTCGCGAAGGTGTGGGAAGCATTCTATCCGACGACCGGCCTCGAAGCAGCCGGACGAAGGCTCCTGGCGATTCTGGAATCCACAATCCCGAGCTTCGTCGATATTCTGGTGAATCATCGACCGAAATTACTACGAGGCAATTCATTGAAAGAAGCCTTGCCTGTCAACGAACGGCAACCGGCGCAACTGCGAAGGCTGTGGCAGGTGTGGCGGGAAGAGGCGGCGCACATGCAGAGGGCCAGGCCGGCGCTCGTGTTTGCCGTACTCGGCCAGGCGAAAGTCGATGGACTGTTGGAGGCCGACCGAGAGAGCCGCATGGTCGGTGAGTTCTTGAACCATTGGGCGTTGACGAGAGGGCTGCACGCACTCATTCCGTGCGAGAAGCGGTCGTAGTGAGTGATGGCCTAAGAGACTGGGAGCATCATCCGAATAGAGAAGAAAACCCGAGTAAAAGGACGGAGGGAGGATTGCACCATGGCACGAAATCTTAAGGCATGTTGGTCTACTGCAGCGAATCAGACAAAGGTCAAAGAAGGAACTGTGGTCAACCTCATTCTTCCACCAACAGTCGATGAGGGTGCTCCAATCCTGGTTAAGGTAACTGACCCATTCGGCAATAACATAAGTTTTGAGGCATCAGCCAGGAAAGCTGAGAGCGAAACCTTCATTTCGTGGGACACATCTAACTTGAGAGCAGGGCGCTACAGAGACATCAAGGTATGCAAAAAAGACCCAGCCGGAAATGGCAAGGATGAGGAAATAGTTCGATCCAATGAAACGCCTTCTGAACTGGACATTGAGCCCCGAGAGCTAGCCCATCAAGACACAATCGCCGTGACTATGCGGCGTTCGACTCCCACAGCTTCTCCAGATCTTCCCCTTTGGGTGATCATCAAAGGCAGCGCGGATGCATTGTCCTTCGACAATTACAAAGCTCACATGGATTGGGTGCTGTGCAACATTCGTCCTGAAAATCCGGACAGACGCCTAAATCAAGATGTCCAAACCAAATATCAAGGTAGCTCTGATCCCCCCATCCAAGGATTAACTCAGAAGCGCTTTCTGCCCTTTACTGATTCGGATGCGTATCGCCTCCTCAAAGTGGCCACCGAAGCATTTGTACTGACCAATTGTGCGGTGCTCCTGGACTCCACTCGGGATTTCACTGAGGGCAGCGCAGAGGTGCTCAAACGGGTGGAGGTCAGTCTATCGCCTTCCGATCTCCACACCCTTTGGATGGATTATCTGAAGACAGTGAATGGCGACAGTACCACCACACTGCCCTATCTGAAATTGATCACGCGTAAGTTCCCAGATATCCAATTGAAGAGCGATATCTTTATTGACCCGCCAGTGATGAGCACCGAAGAGGACCAAAGATGTTACGGAATCCTCAAACACAAACTTCAACAGCCATGTCTTCTTGAGTTGATTTGGTCGTATTGGCATGAAGAAGGCATGCTGGTGCAAACGATGGCGGCAATCACACAACGGTTCCAGAATCGACGCAGCGCGAGCGGTTCTGATCCGCTGGCCAATCTGGAAACCGATCCGTTGCGGCCCCTAAACAATCTGCTCTGGAGCTATGTGCAAGATGAAATTCATCGCCTGTCAGTCGTCCGGAGAGCGTACGAGTATGACCACCACTACGGTCTCCGCATTTATGGGAAAGCGGTCGCCGATTTCCGGCCGGCCGACAGTCGCTCCAAGTTCTTGGAGGCCTTCCACAATCTGCTGAATCTTTGTGCAAAATTCTACAAACAGGATGATGACACCACAGTGGTGGCGGATGGCTTCCCGCTGTTGAACGCCTTGCGAGATGTGCACCTGTTACTGTCGGAGGGGGCCCACAATCAGTTTGGTGATCTGCCGGGAACAGCGAGAGTCGAGATGCTGATGCAACAGTGGCTGCTGGCTCGTCCGGAATTCCGCGAGTTTCTCCCGACGCGCTCCATGGTCGCCTATCCCGAACCCTGGATGGACCGGGTCGACGCCATGAAGAAGCTTCAGGGCTGGACCGACGTCAATGTCTTGCACTTCAGGAATCTCGGAGTGTTTGGCGAGCAGGTGCTCTTGTCAATTCGCTATGGGGCTTGGTCGGAGACAAATGATCCAAAACAAGCCGCCACCTGGGCCCGCTTCTGGAGAGCTGAAGTTCAAGGTTACGTCCATGCTTATCGGACCGTCACCGGTGTGGATCTCACCACAGAGAAAGTGGACGGCACCCTCCCGGCCATCCATCTCCGCAACCGGCTGCTGAGTCAGATGCGGAGTTCGCAAGGGCAGAGCACATTAACGATACCGCGCTCGCGCGTGAGTTAGCCCTACAATGGCCGGTTCAATCGGGTGGCGTTGAGAGCGACTGTTGCCGCCCGGTTTTGACTGAGGCACTGTTGGACGAGGTCACCGAAGGTGGCGGGACCTCGGGAGAAGGAGCGCGATATGAGACCGTCACTCGCTTTTGAAGCCGAGCCGTTTGGCGCCTTTGGGGAAGAGGGTGAGCTTGAACGATCCAGGATGCGCCGTCCTGCCGTGAGACGGCCTCCCCTGAAGGTTCGTCCGCCAAGGGCGAAAACTCCAAAGCGGCCGTGGCCTTCGAAACTACCAACACTTCCCGGACGGAGGCCGCCGGTGATGGTCTTCCCCCCGCCTTTCCGTGGCGTGCGAACACCTCCATGGCCACCGGCTGAAGATCAGCCATCGGCGGAACCTGCCCCTCCGACGCCGGACCCCACATCATCGACCGGAGGAACCGGTGGCGATACTGCCGCATCTGCACCGGAGGAAACCTGCCGGCCGCCGACCGTGCTGCACAACTTTGGAGCCGGCAGCGCACAGTTACAACCGAGCCACCACGCCACGCTGGCGCGGTTAGCCGACAGTCTGAAGCGATCACCGGCATCGGACTTGGTGCTGACCATTGAAGGGCATACGGACGGATCGCCGGGAGAAGGCTCGAGGCGATCCCTGGCGCTTCAACGCGCGCTGGCGGTGGCGAAGTTTCTCGCGGATCGCGGCTTGGACATTGAGACCGTCACCCGGTCTTTTCACGGTAGCCAACCCGTCGCCTCCGATGCGACGGCGGAGGGACGGCAACGTAATAGACGGGTCGCAATCCGGATATGTCAACGACAATGACACCATCTGTCGATAGACAACGATGAGGTGAATCATGCGGTATGCACTCGCATTTGAAGCAGAGCCATTTGAGATTCAACCGAAGGTTGGTGAGTTCACTCCGACACCTGTGGAAAGCAGCGGCGGAGGCCGCATCAAGGACAAACGCGCTCCCAATCCCACCGATGTCGTGACTGTGGCGGGATATCAGAAGCGTCGGGTTCCTTTACATCGTCTGGCCGCCGAGGCCTGGCGCGCGCTGGTCGCAGCGGCGCGCGCCGACGGGATTGCGGCGCCGCTCCTGTTACCGATGTCGGGGTACCGGGATCCGAAGCGGCAGGAACAAATCTGGCGCAAAGCCCTGGTGAGATACGGATCACCACAAGCAGCGCGCAAGTGGGTTGCCCCGCCTGGGATCAGCGCACATCAAAGCGGGCGGGCGATTGATTTCTATATCGGACTGGCCATTTCGAGCAAGAATGCCGCAAGGATGAGAAATCTGCCGGCCTATCGTTGGCTGGTGAAGAACGCCGAGCGGTTTGGCTTCTACCCATACGAACCCGAGCCGTGGCACTGGGAATACAACCCACCGGCAACACGTGAAGCCGAGCTTGCGGCTGAGACATACGAAGAAGAATGGCAAGGGGCCGAGGTCTATGAAGATGAAGGAGCTGGGGAGGCATTTGAAACCTGGGAGACGGGAAGTTGTCCGAAGTGTGGGCACACCATGTAAGGGCCACGTGCGCCGCGCAGGTGGCCGACCATCGTAGCGAGGATCGCCATGAGATGCCGGTGTGGACAATTAGCACAGGGAGCAAGAGCGCTGCCTCCCTCAGCGGCAGCAACGGAATGGGAATTCAAAGGAGCATCGAGCCAAACGTCTGCCCCGCGCTTGCTCAAGCAGGAAACGCAACCTCCCGCTCAATCCTTGTATGTGAATATTTCGCTCGGCACAGAAAGTCCGGCGCGGCCAATGACTGGCATCTTCATACCGTCAGGATATCGACCCCAGTTGGAAGTCGATCTGATTCTCTACTTCCACGGGTACAAGTTGTATGGCTACAACTCACGGATGAGCATCGACTCCTATTGGAACAAGGCACGCGTGCCCTATTTCCCGCTTCGGGAGGGGCTGAACGATGTCGGGAAAAATATCATTCTCGTGGCCCCTACGTTGGGCCCCAAATCTCAAGCCGGGTGGCTGCTGAGACCCAATGGCTTAGATCGCTATCTCGATCAGGTCTTGCAAGCACTCATGAACCACGGACCGTACAAAGGGAGCGCCCAATCGCCAAGGATCGGGAACATTGTTCTGGCCTGCCATTCCGGCGGCGGCAGTCCCATGCGCCGGCTAGCGCTCAGTACGCAACGGTATTCCCCTCATATCCGTGAATGCTGGGGATTCGATTGTCTCTACAACGCTGGCGATCCAGATCTCTGGGCAACGTGGGTTTCTCAAGGCCCACGAAGACGGTTGTTTGTGTATTACCTGCGCAGCACCGAGCGGTTGTCCAAGAAACTCCAAGCCAAGAACCTGCCGAATGTGGTCGTGCAGCAATCGTCACGGGGACATAACTGGGTGCCGATAAATCATTGGAGAGAGAGGATAAGGGACGCGACCGCTTTTCACAACTCTTCGGAGTCGACCGTGCCCTTTTCCGAATAGGAGACCATATATTGACCAGACCACCAATCTCAGTGCACGACTTCTGCATCATCTCTGGTGCACCGAGCATTTGGATGTGCATACAGAGAGTTACCAAGTGTTCATGGCCACACGGCTACATGCAACGAGGCCGGAGCTGAGAGCGGAGGACAGTCGAATGACCGCTGTTCTGAGGCTGAGCAGTCATCCCTGCTGAACAAGCTCCTTGACCTCCAACTGACCGTGGACGGCACTTACGGTTTTGCCATCCGCAGCTCTAAAAAACGAGACGGACTGCTAGACACTGCCATCTTTGGACCTAATACCGGACATACACTCATGCTCATGCAGCAATGGCGAGCACAACGGAGGTCGATATGTATCCAACACCCATATTTGAAGCTGAGCCATTCGAGTTTGCTTGGGAAAAGGATGAGGCTCATTTTGAATTTGAAGCGGGGACTCATCCAACCTTAGGCCCTGGACGTCGCATACCCAGTCAAGGCGAAATCACGGACCGCGAAACGCCAATCACTGCCTATCATCCCTCGCTGGGCCCTGGGCGACGTATCCCACGTACCGCAGCAGAGATCGAAAGCGAACAAGAGATAATCGGGCTGGACGAACGCAAGCTTGTTCTGACCACCAAAGACGTGCCCTTTCGTTGGATCTGCGCACTTGATCTCCTTTTCCCTGATCCAGACGATCCGGCGGCATATCTAGCATTCATCGGCTCAGGCACGCTGATCAGTCCACGTCATGTGCTAACCGCAGGACATTGCCTCTACGACCGGATTACAGGCTCGGCGGGAACGCGGGCAGCAGTCCAGGTCGAGCGAACGCGTGTCCGCCCCGGTCGCAATGGCAGTCAATCCCCATTCGGGTTCGCCATATCCGGTGCCGTGCATTACTCCGCTAACTGGCGCGCCTCGCGAGATTTTCGCTTCGACTATGGTCTGATCACCTTGAGCGGGGATGTCGGCTCGAAGAAAATGTCGGCATTAGGTGGCAATCCCTTAGGATATTGGGGCAGTCGTTCTCACGGCGGCGGCACGCGTATCAATCCCAAGGAGCGCGATTTCTTGCAGGGGAAGCCCGTTAATATCTCGGGTTATCCAGCCGACAAGCCGTTGGGCACCCAATGGCGGTCCTACGGAACTGTGACGAATTCGCGACCAGCGGCCGGTCCCCAGCTTATCTACTACGACTTAGACACCTGTGGTGGCCATAGCGGCAGCCCCGTCTGGCTGCGCTCGCAACAATTCCGGAACTTGGTTGCCATCCACACTGGGCCGTGCATTACCAACACGGACTGCCAAGCGGTCGCGGGCCCACCCTGCTTTCCAGGCGGACAGCGATTTTCGACGAATCGCGGTGTGCTGATTACTGCCAGTGTGTTGAGCGATATCAAGCGGTGGATGGCGTAGGGGGACAGCTAGGGCACAGTTTGAAACCCAAATCCGGCGGTATCGGCATTCGGTTCCTAGAGGAGTCGACGGACTGGCCGATCATGCCGCGCCACAGGACGGCACCGCCGAACTTCTAGAATGGGGACTCCCCATGATCATCGATTGCCATTGCCACGCGGGAGCGGGAGACGGACTGACCGGTCCATGGGATACTCGTGCGCCCTTGGATAAGTATATACGACGGGCTGCTCGTGCTGGGATCAACCGCACTGTGTTGCTGGCTGCCTTTCATTCCGACTACCGCCAGGCGAATCGTGAGGTGGCTCGCATTGTCGCAAGCCGTCCTGAGCGCTTCTACGCCTTCGCCTTCGTGCATGCGGAGCGGGATCGTGGTCGTATCCATTCGATGGTTCATGAGGCGGCACATCGGTTCGGCTTTGTCGGAATCAAGGTCCACCGTCATGATGCCAGGATCACGCGTGAAATTTGCGAGGTGGCACGGTCATTTCGATTGCCCGTTCTCTATGATGTGATGGGAGAAGTGGCTGTGTGTGAGTTGCTGGCGCAGGACTATCCTGATGTAAATTTCATCATTCCGCATCTGGGCAGCTTCGCCGATGATTGGCGCGCGCAACTAGCCTTGATCGATCATCTGGCCCGGCATCCCAATATCTATACCGATACGGCCGGAGTACGGCGGTTCGATCTGCTCGATCAGGCCGTGAGCCGAGCGGGCGCTAAAAAGGTACTGTTCGGGTCCGACGGGCCCTGGCTTCATCCCGGCGTTGAACTTGCCAAAATCTACGCGCTGCGTTTGCCTGACAATGAAGAGGACCTCATTTTGAGTCGCAACTTTCTGAGACTGATCTCATCCATCCGCCGGTATCCTGTGCGATCTACTGGTGTCGCCAGCCGTGCTCCCGACGGGATTGGCGTCTCCAGCGAGGTCCACGATCCCTGGGCCGGTGAGCAATTTGCTTGCTGCTGACCTGACGGTGATAAATGCCAGCTCGTTCTCTGCAAGATCAAGGGTTACACAGATAGTTCCTTCGGCGACAAGATCCAGTGTAGTGCTCCCCTGAAATCAAGCCACCTGGGTTACTTGTTGGGTCACACTACAGACGTACATTATTGATGAAGCGACGCATCGGCGCCGGAGTCAGCATTCGGATTGCCCGTTGGGAAAACGGGCCGTAGCCTGGCGCAGTTGTAGTGCGCGATCAGTCACTCTTAGGCGTGCAGCGGCACGTTGTAGACTGCCCTGTTCGTCTCCTACCGCGATACGCACGGCAATATTCTCTGCCATCCGTCCGATCTCCTTCAGTCCGAATCCTCGTGCGATGGCGCTACGAATGCAGCGTTCGAACTCTTGATTAGACCATTCCCGCTGCTCTTCAACGGCCTCCGGTCGTTCCCCCTCCGGTAGGCAGCCCGCCGTAATAGGTCCAAATCCCACATAGTGGCTCATGATCCTCATGATCAGTTGTTTCAATTCCCGTATGTTGCCAGGATATTCCCGGAGCGTGAGATACTCCCTCATCGTCTCGTCGAACTCGGGGGGATCTAAGTCAGGCACCAATGACCGTGTGAAATGACGAGCCAGCGGAAGAATGTCGTCGGCCCGCTCGCGTAACGGAGGCATGGTGAACAGATCGCCCGCGATCCGGTAATACAGATCGCTACGGAAACGACCCTGCGCAATGTCTTTCTTCAAGTCCCGGTTGGTTGCGCAGATCAGGCGGAACTCGGTGCGATGCCAGGTGTTGCCCCCCACTCGCTTATAGGAATGTTCTTGAATCGCGCGAAGCAACTGCCCTTGCAAGCCCAGCGGAAGCTCTCCTACCTCGTCCAAAAACAAAGTGCCGCCGTTGGCTCGCGAAAAGGCACCGTCCCGTGCCGTAATCGCGCCAGTGAAAGCCCCTCGCTCATGGCCGAAGAACTCACTGCCTGAAAGCTCAGAGACGACCGTTGTACAATCGAGGATAATCAGGTCACCTTTGTTCGCGCGCTGGTCCAGAGAGTGAATGAGGCGCGCGGCAAGTTCTTTCCCAGTCCCGCTCTCTCCCATCAGGAGGATCGTCGAATCGGTGAAATATGCAGCCTCTACCAACTGCCGTAGTACTATCAAGGCTGCTAGGCTTCGGCACACCAACGTGTCTTGAACCTCTGAAGATGTGACCAGCTCATCGATAGTCTTCCATCGCACCAGTCGTGCTGCGACTGCGTGCGCGGTCCGATCCGGATCATCCCAGTCTAGGACATCGCAGGCGCCAGCCCTTAAGAGTCTCCAAACTACCGACTGGGTTAAGCCTCCCGGTGGAAGTCTGATGGCGATAATTCTGTGAAGCCCAGCTTGCCGTGCATCTTGTAGAAAGTCCTGCAGGCCAGGGTCACATTCCTGGAATATCACTAGGCCGGGTCCCGATGGAGGATGCTGGAGCGGGCATAGCTCAACACCTGCTCGCTGAAACGCATCATGGAAGTTGTGCGCGACCTTCGAAGTGCCGCCACTAAAAAAACGGTGCCACCCACGCATATCGGACCCTCCTGCGTGCGGGCTGGATACATATCTGCACAATATGGGCGGGCTGAAATCCTACTGCCTCGTGCGTGCTTCAATGTAGAATCGCATCGCTGCGGCCATACAATACGAAACATTCGGTCTGATGTCTTTCCTTCATCGACTCTCGAATCTCTGGCTGTATAGCCAGAATCTCGTCAGGATCTCTCCGTCGAACAACTCGTGCCTTTTCAAGCAGTTCACCTTGGCAGCGATAGAGACGACGGCAAGATCGAGATGTGATTCGATAGTTTCCCGATTTCTTCTGGAAGAGATGACCGATCTTGGACGAGGTGTTGATGGCCTGTCACGCTGCCTTCCAGCATCACGACCAAAACCGTCTTCGCCTTACGTGCCACACTGTAGTCGGAGTGGGGCAACAACCTTGCCACAAGTGAGCTGCCCGTATCCTGGGCACGCAAATCAACATAGTGTGCAATCACTTTTGTGTAGAACAATATATTGAGCTGCTTGACGGCTTGTGGCGAGATACTGTGCTACACACTGTATCTCTTCAGATAGCTGCGCTGAATCTGAATTGATACACTAAATGCAGAGAGGTGATCTTCCGAGGAAATCTCTGATTTATTAGCCTCGGGAGTTCCGTTCTGGCTGGGCCAGCACCGCTGAGGATGCCCACCATGCAGCAACAGCTCCTTGCGGACGCTCCATTCTAAAAAGTATCGCCAGCCTCTCGCCTCGAGGGGTTCTCGAACCAGATGGCCCACGTGATTCCATGGGACGGTCTGGAGGGAGTCATCGCGCCGTACGATCCCAAGACCGCGGCAGCCGGACGTCCGCTTGTGTCGTTGCATCCCCCGGCTAGATGAACCCCTGGGCCATCCGGGTCTTATCCCTGGTGATTGTGCAGTCAGCGGATGCGGATCGGTTCACGAGTCCTCCGGATCGCCTCCCCTTCGGCTTTCGCCCCGATGCAATCGCCACCAAGGATCGAGTAGAGTGTACCGGTAGCACATCGGTGTCTGATGACCTGGAGGAACAATGGCGAGATCGAGACGACCGGAATTGGAAAAAGATAACCCGACAGCCCCGCAGTTGTATGTCGGGCCTCGGAGAAGACGCGCCCTCTCCCGTGCAACCACACCATCCCACCCCGCTGCACAGGACGAGATTGCTGCGGCGCTGCAGGCGTTGACGGCGGCGGCGGAAGAGTTCTTGAACGGCGTGCCCTATGTGCAAGAGCTGGATAAGGAGCGGAACGCTCTGCTCGAGGCGATCGCGCAGGCGCAGACCCTGCTGTCGGCCGAGCACGTGCCGGTGAAGCGACCGGCCCGAAAGGCGAAGGACCGTAACTCATGATTTTGCACATTCAATAGCAACTTTGCGCCGCCGCCTCGGTGGATCGATCTGTTCACTGAATCGCATTGTTCACGATTCATGAACGTGATATGTTTCCAGACATGACGAAGCTCCTCGCGCAAGAATCAAAGATTGTCACTTCCAGCCTCGAGCAACTCAAGGCTGTCCACCCTCTTCGTATAGTGAATGTGAAACGAGAGGGCGAGCAGGGATGGGATGGTGAGCTGACAATCAAAACTACGGGTGAGACCTATCGGTACCTGTTTGAGGTAAAGACGCATCTTCGTCCGCAAGCGATTCACCACCTACTCATTAGGGCACATGCCGATCGCAAACGATGGCGCAAGGCAACGGAACTCTTGTTGCTCGCTGACTATATCAACCCAGTTCTCGCCAACCAGCTGAAACAAGCCGGTGTCAACTTCATCGATACGGCCGGAAATCTCTTTCTAAAGCGCTCGCCGGGGCTCTACCTCTACATCGAGGGGAAAAGGCCGCCACTCTCTCCAAAGGACAAACCAACGAGGCTCTTCCAACCGAGTGGCCTCACGCTTCTTTTTGGTCTACTTGTAGAACCTGAATCCATCAACCGCCCTTATCGAGATCTCGCAGGCGAGAATGGGGTCGCCCTTGGTACGGTTGGATGGGTGAAACGGGATCTCCTCGAACAAGGGTATCTCGAACCCACTGCCAAAGATCGCGTTCGTTTGATTCGGCGAAAAGAACTGTTCGATCGGTGGGTGCAAGGGTATGCCAGCCGTCTTCGTCCAAAGTGCTTTGCCGGGGAGTATCGAGATCTGAGGAATGACCTTCCTACGGTCGCGAAGACGTTCGGCCACTATGCAATGCAGCAAGCATTATCATGGTCTCTCACGGGAGGATTCGGAGCTGACGTCATCATTCACCATTATCAGGGGAACTCGCTCACACTTTTCGTCGAATCGTGGCAAGAGAAGGAGGCCTTGAAAAATCTCAAGTGGTTACCGGTTTCTGGGGGGCCCATTACTATCTTGAAAAGCTTTTCCCCGCGCGTGATTCAGAAACCTGAAAGTCAGCACCGCATTCCTGCCGCACATCCCATTCTGATTTACGCGGAGTTGTTACACCACGGCACGGATCGTGACCGTGAAACGGCCCAACTCATGTACAAAGAATTTTTGGAAGACTCCATTGCCAAAGATTGAAGGCGATCTGGCGACAGCGCTGACCCTGCTCCACAAGTATTTCGAACAAAAGAAGATCCCCTTCGCGCTCATCGGGGCGCTCGTGCCGGCTATCCTGTTGCCATATCAGATAGGAGTTCGAGAAACCAGGGATGCCGACCATGTGATCCGAGTGTCTTCCTGGGCTGAATGGGAGACTGTGATAGCCGATCTTGTCACCGTAGGGTTCGTACGAAGCCGCAGCGAACAAGAACACCGCCGGCATTATCGAACGGCTGAGATCGACCTCATCCCATATGGCATCGCCAACGGCCCGGACGAAGTGTTGGTATGGCGCAAGTCCGGCAATCGCATGAACCTGGCAGGATTTTGTGACGTATTTGAGCATGCCGTACCGGTCGGATCGACAAAGAGTCTTACGGTTCCGCTTATCCCTCTCTGGCTTTTCTCGGTCCTGAAAATCTTTGCCTATCTTGACAGGAAGTTTCCCAGAGACCTCCGTGACCTCGCATACGTATTGGAGCACTATGAGTCGTTGGAAATGGGAGAGCGACGATTTGAGATCGTCGGTGCAGCGGACAATGTGACCTACGAGAATGCCGGTGCTTATTTCCTCGGAACTGATATTCGCACGAACCTTTCATCCATGGCTGCGTTAAACATGGTGCGAGACTTTCTAGACGGCGTCACCGACGAGTATCACCCTGTCATAAATACCGTTCTTCGAGAGGAATCCTTACTAGAATCAGGCAGACGAAGAATATTTGTCTATCAACTCATACAAGCCTGTCGTTTAGGACTAGCGGGCGTGGCCGAGTGAGACGACCGGAATTGGAAAAAGATAACCCGACAGCCCCGCAGTTGTATGTCGGGCCCAGAAGAAGGCGCGCCCTCTCCCGTGCAACCACACCATCCCGCCCTGCTGCACAGGACGAGATTGCTGCGGCGATGCATACCTTGATGTCGGCAGCGGAAGAATTCG